>Ga0160431_100680_pt1 | contig 12159 bp, 7 predicted proteins | sample HID1971K_E0MG_FD_108212 | JGI IMG/M metagenome (GOLD analysis project Ga0160431, IMG submission 108212) | Enriched millipede-associated microbial communities from UW Madison campus, WI, USA - HID1971K_E0 MG | ecosystem: Host-associated > Arthropoda: Insects > Digestive system > Unclassified ...
GCCCATCTCGTTGAACAGGTGGTTCCAGATGGTCTCGACATCGGTGATGCCGCGGGTCAGGGTCACCCGCGCGCCGACCGGGCGGCTGGTGTAGCGCGACAGCAGCATGTCGGCCTTGCGCCGCACCACGTCATAGGTGCCCTGCCCGCCCACGGTGATGCGGTTGCGGTCGTGCACGGTCTTGGGCCCGTCGATGCTTATCGACAGGCCGAAGCGGTGGGCGTTGAGCCAGTCGACGATCTCTTCGGTGAGCAGCGTGGCGTTGGTGGTCATGATGAACTCCACCTGCTTGCCCGCCTCGGCGAAGCGCCGCTCGCAGTAGGCCACCATGTGCTCGATCAGCGGCCGGTTGGACAGCGGCTCGCCGCCGAAGAACACCACGCTGTAGCGCTGCTCGTCGGGCGATTCCTTGAGCAGCATCTCCACCGAGGCTTCGGCGGTGGCGGTGCTCATCTTCTTGCCGGCGGACGGCTTGTCCAGGTCTTCCTTGTAGCAGTAGGTGCAGCTCAGGTTGCAGCCGGTATTGACGTTGAGCACGACCGTGTTGAGCGCGGTGCGCTCGACCTGCCTGATGGCGATTTCCGGGGTCAGCGGCGAGCCGTCGCTGACCAGTTCCAGGGCGATCAGCTCGCGCAGGGTTTCCTGGATGTCCTGGCCGGCGAACTGCTGGCCGAGGCGCTGGGTCAGCTCCTCGGCGCTGCAACCTTGCTGGCGCAGGGTGTCGATGATGCCGCCGGTCACCGCGTCGGCGGCGAACAGCGAACTGCTGGGGATATGGAACAGCATGCGGTCAGCGTCGACCTGCACTTCGTGCAGGTTGCGCTCGACCAGGTTCAGTTGTGCGCCCATGGCGACCTCCGAGTAATCGATCCGTTGAACACGCTTGGCAACCGGCCCTTATGGCAAGGGCGGGTTGTTCCAGCGCTGAACGGTGACGATCAAGTGCCCCTCGCCCGTCTGGCCGCCGTCAGCCAGGGTGGCGACGACCTTCAGGTTGCCGGCGTTGTTGGTCATCATCTTGCGCGCCGGGTTCGGCCCCGCGCCGCCTGGCACGAACACGCCGTCGGCCTGCATCGTGCCGGCGAACTTGACGTCTTCGTCCTCGACTGCACGTTCGTTGAACGGTTCGACCTTCCAGGTCGCCGGCAGGTAGCCGATGCGCAGCGGCTGACCGCTGGCGTCCTTGCCCCAGGCCTCGGCCTCGAAACGGCCCTGGACCTTCGGCACCGAAGCGCCGTTCTCACCGATGCGGGCAATGGAGAACGCCGGCACCACCTTGACTTCCTCGACCTTGTCATAGACCGCCAGGTTGACGCCCTTCAAGTCTCCGACCGCGACTTCGCGCCGGCCAGGCTTGGCATCGGCGGCGGCACGCGCCTTGAGCCGTACCAGGGTCGGCGTTTGCTCGAGCACTTCGGTCACTTCGACACCCGCGCCCAGGTCCGGCTTGCCGGCAAGGCCAGTACCGACCAGGATGATCTCGCTTTCGCCGCCGGCCTTGATGAACGCCGGTTGCACCGCCAGCAGGCGCGCCTTGCCTTCCTTCACGGCCGTGAAGTCCAGCCCGCGCTCGTCATGATCGGCCTCGTACATGCGACCCTTCATCTCGCCATCCAGCGCCGAGAAGACCTGGCGCAGGTTGGCCTCGCCGACCTTGACGTTGCCGCGCCACTCGTAGCCGTTGTAGAGGATCGCCGTGCCACTGCCGTTGAACGGCGTGCCGTCGGCGTAGGTGCCTTTGACTTCGACCTTGAAGCTGTCGCCTTGGTCTGCGCTGACCGACATCACCCCACGCACATCGCCCTTGGCCAGCATGTGGCCGCTGAACGCCCACTGCCCTGGCAGCGCATCAGCCTTGGGCTTGGCTTTCTGCCATTGGGTCCAGGCCGGGCTTTCCAGCGGGTAGCGCTTGGCCAGTTCCGGCACCACCTGTTTCAGGGCGATGTTCAGCCAGTCGCGATCGCGGGCCTGGGCCTGGTATTCGAGGGACGGCCACTGGCCGAGGTGGAAGTTGATCAGGTGTTCCCATTCCTGCGCCGGGCGACGCTGCAGGGCGACACGGGCGCCGGAGTGGCAGCGGCCGCAGGTTTCGCTGAGCATGCTGTCGAAGTTCTCGACCGTGTTCAGCCGGCGCTCCATGGCGTAGCGCACGCCATCGGTCTCGCTCGGCGCCAGGCCCTGCTTGTCGGCCAGGTACTTGACCAAGGTGCGACGGTCGTCGTCGCTGATCTGCAGGCCATGCATGATCTGCATGCGAGCGATGCTCATCAGCCAGCCTTCGGGCGTCTTGCGCTGATGGCTGATGCGGCTGTAGGTATCGTTGCCCTCGGGGATATGGCACCCCATGCACTTGTTCTGCAACAGGCTCGGGCCCTGTTCGGCCGCCATGGCCTGGGTGCCCAGCAGTGCGGCGGCGACAAGCGCCAGTTTGCCCGCATGCCGCCGGAGTCGAGTCGTCTTCAAGGTCAGACCTCCACGGTGTTGTTCTTATCGTTTTTCGCACGCTTTGGTACAGCAGGTGTGCATGTGACGGTTGTGATACAGAAATTGTGCCAGATGATGAGAAATCGTTTTATTTCAGTGTCTTAGGCAGTTTCCAGTGGTGCCGGACAGGTGACCGGGGCGAGTTGGACCGTGCCATTTCGAGACAGGGTGTTTCAGGTTGAGACAGGGCCTGCTGCGCAGGCCATCGCTGGCACGCCAGCTCCCACAGATACCCCACAGTGCTTCAGGCCGGTGGGGTATCTGTGGGAGCCGGCTTGCCGGCGATTGGCCCACACAGACACTGTGTCACCACCGTCTCACACCGTCTCAAAGTGCAACAGCGCACCCACGCAATCGCACCCTTGCACACGGGCAAACCCAAGGCAGCACAGGCCTTTGCGCTCATTGCACCACCTTGGCACGGCCATTGCGCCATCCCCCGCCACATCCAATGACAAGAGGCACCGCCCCATGCTTTCCGAACTGCCCATCCTGCCCGCCACCCGCGCCTTCCTGGAGCGCAAGCTGAAGATGCGCATCGGCGCCGACTGGCAGGACGCCGCCAGCGGTCGTACCCTGTCGTTCCGCAACCCCGCCACCGGCGAGGTGCTCGGCGAAGTGCCGGCCGCCGAAGCCGACGACGTCGACCGCGCCGTGCGCGCCGCGCGCCAGGCGTTCGACGACTCGGCCTGGAGCCGGATGCGCCCGCGCGAGCGGCAGAACCTGCTGTGGCGCCTGGCCGACCTGATGGAGCGCGATGCGCAGCAACTGGCCGAGCTGGAGTGCCTCAACAACGGCAAGAGCGCCGCCGTGGCCAAGGTCATGGATGTGCAGCTGGCCATCGACTTCCTGCGCTACATGGCCGGTTGGGCCACCAAGATCGAGGGTAGCACCGTCGAGGCGTCGATGCCGTTGATGCCCAACGACCAGTTCCATGGGTTCGTGCGCCGCGAAGCGGTGGGCGTGGTGGGCGCCATCGTCGCCTGGAACTTCCCGCTGTTGCTGGCCTGCTGGAAACTCGGCCCGGCGTTGGCCACCGGCTGCACCGTGGTGCTCAAGCCTGCCGACGAAACCCCGCTGACCGCGCTCAAGCTCGCCGAACTGGTGGACGAAGCCGGCTACCCGGCCGGCGTGCTCAACGTCATCACCGGCACTGGCCTGAATGCCGGCGCCGCGCTGAGCCGCCACCCGGGCGTGGACAAGCTGACCTTCACCGGCTCCACCGAGGTCGGCAAGCTGATCGGTAAGGCGGCGATGGACAACATGACCCGCGTCACCCTCGAACTGGGCGGCAAGTCACCGACCATCGTCATGCCCGACGCCGACCTGCAGCAAGCCGCCGCCGGCGCCGCCACGGCGATCTTCTTCAACCAGGGCCAGGTGTGCTGCGCAGGTTCGCGCCTGTACGTGCACCGCAAGCACTTCGACAACGTGATCGCCGACATCGCCGGCATCGCCAACGGCATGAAGCTGGGCAGCGGCCTGGACCCTGCCGTGCAGATGGGCCCACTGATCTCGGCCAAGCAGCAGGACCGGGTCACCGGCTACATCGAGCTGGGCCGCGAGCTGGGTGCGACCATTGCCTGCGGTGGCGAAGGCTTTGGCCCCGGTTACTTCGTCAAGCCGACGGTGATCGTCGACGTCGACCAGCGCCATCGCCTGGTGCAGGAAGAAATCTTCGGCCCGGTGCTGGTGGCGATGCCGTTCGATGACCTCGACGAGGTGATCGGCATGGCCAACGACAACCCCTACGGGCTTGGCGCGAGCATCTGGTCCAACGACCTGGCGGCGGTGCACCGGATGATCCCGCGGATCAAGTCCGGGTCGGTATGGGTCAACTGCCACAGCGCGCTGGACCCGGCCTTGCCGTTCGGGGGTTACAAGATGTCTGGCGTGGGGCGTGAGATGGGGGCGGCAGCGATCGAGCATTACACCGAGCTGAAGTCGGTGTTGATCAAGCTTTGATCTGGCATTTGTAGCGACCTTGAGATCGAGCGCCGCCCGCGCGGCGCATCGCGAGCAAGCTCGCTCCTACATTTGTTGCAACGTACCTATGCCTGATAGGCCATGGTTGGCAGCCTGGTGGGTACGACGCGATTTTTCGGCGGCCCCCAAAAAGCGGACAACCATGGCCTCACAGACCGTGGCACGTTGCAACAAATGTAGGAGCGAGCTTGCTCGCGATGCGCCGCGCGGGCGGCGCTCGATTTACGCCCCACCGCAAAACCCAAGACATGCACCTGGCAACACCAAATAATTTCAGCCATACCCCTGCTCCACCAGCCACCGCCGCACCATCCCCTGCTGCTGCAAAGGCAGATCCTTCAACACCGCTTCAATGCCCAGTCCATTGCAAAGCCCCCGCACCACCGGTGCCAACTCCACCCCCTGCAGGTGCCAGATCCCCAACGGCTGATCCGCCGTCACCACCACCTCGGCCTCATCCACCAGACCGTCGCGCAACACGGGCCGCTTCTCCACCCGCACGGCCTGCCAATCCGCCTCAAGGTGCAGCGGCTGCACATCCGGCCAGCCCCGCCGCCGCGCCCAGAACGCCAGCACCGCCCGGGCCTGCTCTTGCCAATAGAAATCCCGCCCGATCCGGGCAAAGCGCAAGAACAGCTGCTCGACCCGCTGCTGGTGAAAGCGCTGGGCCAGCTCGGCACGCTCAGGCCTGCGCATCAGCGTATTGACCACCACAGGCGCCTGCAGCGCCGAAGACAACGATTGGAAGATCCCGTTCCCCGACAGTGGGTCAACCGCCATGGCAGCATCCCCCACACGGATCCAGTCGTCCCCCACGCACTCGCCGGCGAGGATCGCCGTGCTGCTGCGGGCATGCACTTGCGCAGGTTCGAACGCAGCGGCGCCGAACATTTCGGCCACCAAGGCAGAGGCGCGTCGGCGCTGCGCGCAGTAGTCCGCCAGGGCTGCCTTGCCCGGCAGCCCTTCGGCGTTCTGGGTGATCTGCCAGTAGCAGCGGCCATCGGCCAACCTCGCCATCCACGCCCAGCCATCGTCCAGGCTCTCCACCGCCGAAGCCGGGGCGCCGGATTCGCCTTGCCAGAGGTTGAGCAGGCTGACCGTCTCGGGGCCGCGCAAGCGGTCAGCGGCCAAGGGCGCCTGGCGACCACGGGCCTCGACCAGAAATCCGGCTTCAAGCACCTGCCCATCGTCCAGCCGGACGCAGTGGCACTCGGCGCGCGACACTTCGCGGACACGCCCCTCCACCAGCGACACGCCCGCCCGCTTCAGATCATCGCGCAAGGCTCGGTCAAAGCTTTGTCGGTCGAGCAGGAATTCCTGGTTCATGCGCAGGTGCTGGCCGTTCCAGCGCACCTCGCGGCTGGCGGGCATCGCCGCCTTGGCCAAGGCGGCGCCGAGCCCGGCATGGCGCAACCTGTCCAGCACCCGTTGCGACACCCCCTCCAGCGCCGCGAAACGCCGCCAGTCGGACACAACGGTAACCGGGTAACCCAGGCGGCGCAGGCCAATGGCCGTGGCGGCCCCGGCAGGACCGGCGCCCAGCACCAGAATGCGTGGTTCAGGCATCCCCAGCCCCCCGCCGCTCCGGGCCGATGAAACTGGCGTGCCCCTGCAGCCAGGCCAGCACCTGCTCGCGGTCAAGACCAGGCCGTTGCTGCAACAGCCCGGCAATACGCCCGGTAACCGCTGCGCAACCCAGGCTGGCGCCGGCCATGCCGCGCTCGCCGACATGCCCACCGAAATCGGCCTGGGCGCTGCCCAGCCACGACCACTGGCCGGGCGCGCAGCGGGCATCGCCGGTGATGCGGATCACCCCGGGATAGCTCGCCGGGTACACCGCAGCACCCTGGGCGGGGCTCGATGCGCACAGCAGCACGCCAGCGGCCTGCACTTCGGCGCAGGCCTGGCGCAGCACCGGGCGGTCCTGCTGCAAGCCAAGGCTGAGGTTGACCAGCGTGGCGCCCTGCTCGGCCAGCCACAGCAACGCCGCGGCCACTTGCAAGGCGCTGGTGCTGCCCTGATCGCCAAACACCTGGGCCAGCAGCAGCGCCACCCCGCCCGCCTCGGCCTGCAGGCGCGCCAGCACGGCGCTGCCATGGCCCAGGCGATCGGGGTGTGGCTCGCCCTCGCGCAGCATGCCCTGTTCCAGCCAGAACCGCCGTGCGGCGCGCAGCCCCTCGCCCTGTGCGGCGCTGCAACCGCTGTCGATCAGCCCGACCAGCACTTCACCGGCCATGCTTGATGGCCTGCGCAGGCAACACCTGCAGCTGCCCACCCTGCAGATGCAGATGCAGGTCGGCATCGGCCAAGGTCGAAGCGCGGTGGCTGATAAGAATGCGCGTGCGCCCGGCGAACAGTTCGTCGATGGCGGCGATCACTTCACGCTCAGTGGTCTCGTCGACCGCCGAGGTGGCTTCGTCCAGCACCAGGATCGACGGTGCCTGGAGCACCGCACGGGCAATGGCGATGCGTTGTTTCTGACCGCCGGAGAGCTGCTGGCCGCGCTCACCGAGCAGGCCGTCCAGGCCCAGCGGCAGGCTCTCCACCAAGGCATCCAGGTGCGCCAGCCGCACCACCCGCTCGAGCGCTTCGCGGCTGGCCTGGGGCGCGCCGTAGGCGAGGTTCTGCGCCAGCGTGCCACGGAACAGCACGATGTCCTGGCTGACCACCGCGATGCGTTGGCGCACGGCGGCCAGGTCGAGTTCACGCAAGTCGGCGCCATCGAGCAGGATGCGCCCGGCATCCGGGTCGTAGAAACGCTGCAGCAGGTCGATCAGGGTCGACTTGCCCACGCCCGAGGCGCCGCTGATGGCCACCTTCAGGCCAGCCGGCAGGCAGGCGTCCACGCCGTCCAGCACTGCGCCCTGGCGGCCGTCATGGGCAAAGCGCACCCCTTCCAGGCGCAGCTCGCCAGGCCCTTCCGGCATCGGACGGGGCTCGGCGGCTTCGTGTACCGCCACGGTTTCCTGCTTCAGCTCCATGACCCGGCCCAGGCTCACCGCCATGCGTTGTACCGCCACATACAGCCCCAACAGGCTCTGCACCGGGCCGACGGCCATGCCCATGTAGGTGGAAAAGGCAATCAGCGCGCCCAGTTGCCAGGTCCCCTGGATCACCCACCAGCCGCCCACCAGGAACGCACAGGCGCGGCACCATGAGGTCAGGGTGCCGGGGATCGCCTGGGTGAAGAACTCGGTGACCTGCACCTTGAGCAGCTGGCGCATGTAGCCCTGGCCCAGCTGATCCAGACGCTCGGCTTCGCGGCCCTGCTGGCCGGCAGCCTGGATGAATTTCATCGCCGGCAGCGTCTCGACCAGGAACGACGACACGTCCGCCGAGCGCTCGCGCAGGCTGCGCACCTCGCGCTCGACCTTGCGCCGCATCCAGCGCAGCCACAGCACCTCGATCGGGATCAGCAGCGCCAGCAGCAACGACAGCTGCCAGGACAGCATCAGCATCAAGGCCACCGCGCCGATCAGGCCGATCACCGCAGACACTGCCGAGAACAGCGAGTCCACGGCAAAGCGCTGGATCTCGGCAACGTCGCCATCGAGCCGGGAAAGAATGTCGCCCGTGCGCCGGCGCCCGTAGAACGTCGGCGACAGCCGTTGCAGGTGGCGATACAGGTCGTCGCGCAGGGCGAACAGGATACGCCCGGACAGCCGCGTGTGCAGGTAGCGATTGACCCCGGCCAGCACCGTGCCGAGCAGACCGGCGGCGATCATGATCGCCGCCATGTGCCAGAGGGTCTGGTAATCCTTGGCCAGCAGGCCCTCGTCGATCAGTGTCTTGACCAGCCAGGGTTGCGCCAGGGCGAGCAGCGATGCGCCCAGGGACAGGCCCAGCAACACGCCGATGGCACGCCGCTGCGGGCGCACGAAACCATACAGCCAGGCCAGGGCCTGGCGCATGAGCACAGGGTTGCTGGACTCCACCAGCCTTGCGAACAAGCCGCCCATGTCAACCCCGCAACTGCTTGAGCTTGCGGTACAAGGTCGCGCGGCTGATGCCCAATGCCTCGGCGGCCGCCGAGACATTGCCCTGGTGGCGTGCCAGGGCGTTACGGATCAGCTCGAGCTCGGTGTCCTTCAAGCTGCCGGAAGGCCCGCTAGCGCTGGCCAGTTCATCGAGCAGGCAGTCGGTCAGGTGGTCCAGGGTCAGCACGTGCTCGCCGTCTTCGCGCATGGCCAGTGCGGTACGCACCACCATTTCCAGTTGACGGATGTTGCCCGGCCAGTCGAAGCCTTCGAGCAGTGCGGCCAGCGCGGGGTCGAGGGTGATGCCTTTGGCGCCGGACTTGTCCAGCAGGCCCTGGATGATCGTTGCCAGGTCGTCGCGTTCGCGCAGGGCCGGCAGGCGCAGCGACACACCGTTGACCCGGTAGTACAGGTCTTCGCGGAAATGCTGGTCCTGCACCAGGCGCTTGAGGTCACGGTGGGTCGCGCAGATCAGCGCCACATCTATGTCCTGCTCGTCGCCTGCGCCCAGCGGCGCCACCCGGCGTTCCTGCAGCACCCGCAGCAGGCGCGCCTGCAGGGCCAGCGGCATGTCGCCGATCTCGTCAAGGAACAGTGTGCCGCCGTGGGCCTGCATCAGCCGCCCGACCATGCCGCCCCGGCGCGAGCCGGTGAAGGCGCCTTCGCGGTAGCCGAACAGCTCCGATTCGATCAAGCCTTCAGGGATGGCCGCGCAGTTGACCGCGACAAAGGCCTTGTCGGCCCGTGGGCCGGCCTGGTGCAGCGCCCGTGCCACCACCTCCTTGCCGGTACCGGTCTCGCCCAGCAGCAACACCGGCAAGCCATTGCCCAGGCCCTGGCGGGCCATGCGCAGGTTGCGCGCCAGGCGCGCATCGCCACCGGCCAATGCCTCCAGCGCTGGGGCCTTGTTGGCCTGGGCCGGCTTGCCGGGTGCGCTGGCGCCATTGACCTGGCTGTGGCGTGGCAACTGCAAGGCGCGGAAGAAGAACTCACCCTTGGCGGTCTGCACGCTGCTCACCCCGCCCTGCCACAGGCGGGCGATGAAGGCCGGCGAGCGCTCGCCCAGCAGGTCGCTGCTGCGCCGTCCGAGCAGCCCCTGGCGGGGCACCTGCAGCAACTGGCAGGCGTTGTCATTGGCGGCAACCACTTCGCCATCCAGGCTCAATGCCAGCAAGCCGTGCCAGGCACTGTTGAGGTATTGCGCACGGCTGTGGAAGGCCAGCACCAGGTGTTGCGGGTGGCACAGGCCGAACATTCGGCTTTCGATGTTGCCGGCGGCCATCATCAGCATCGACAGGCTGTCCTGCGGCTGCGCCATGACCCCTTCGCGGGTGATGTCGAGCACGCCGATCACCTCGCCGCGCGGGTCGCGCAGCGGCACCGAGGTGCAGGAGAACGGGCTGAGGCGGTCCAGGTAATGTTCGCCGCAATTGATCAGGGTCGGCCGGCCTTCGACCACGGCCGTGCCGATGGCGTTGGTGCCGCGCAGCGACTCGCTCCAGCAGCTGCCGGGGTGCAGGTCGCGCAGGCCTTCGCGCTCAAGCACGTGGGTCTGCCCTTCGATGGCCAGCACGTTGGCCTGGGCGTCGCCGAGGATGATGATGCCGGCCTTGCCCTGGCGTGCGACCAGGTAGTCGAGTTCGGGGGTGACAGCGTCCACCAGCAGCCGGTTGCGTTCCAGCAGGGAACGCAGGTCGTGGCCCTGTTCGAGGCCCAGGCCGACTTGTTCGCCTTGCAGGCAGTTCAGGCCATGGCCGAGGCTGCGGCGCCAGGAAGCGTCGATTTCGTCGCGCAGCATGCCAATTGGCAGCTCGCCTTCGCTGGCCAGCTTGAGGCGGGCCTGGCGAGATTCGTTCAGCGGGTCTTGGGCGTTTGTTATGGGAAATTGTCGCGCCATCTTCTACTCCAGCTGTGCCACCTCACGGCAGGGGCAACGGGCTTGGGATTTTTTCCCGCAGTGTGCGGGAGTTTTCTCTGGGCGTCATCAGGGAACATCGCCGCGCCCGCAGGTACACCCAGCCTTCAAACGCTACGTCGTACCTGTGGGAGCCGGCTTGCCGGCTCCCACACAGATTTCGCAATAGCCCTCCCGTCTGGCTTGACCCACCACCAACCCAATCCCCCAATCCTGGGGGACAGCCCCCATCCGCACAAGGCCAGAAATCATCCCGCCAGCCAACCTCAAACCCTTGCAGCACAAGGCCTGGCGCCCCATTTCAAAAACCTGGCACGACTGTTGCCGATCTCTTGCCAAACGCCCCAAGTCCATGGGCCCGTTTGCAGGAGGAATAGACTCATGCACCGACCGCTACCCAAACCGCTTGCTGTAGCGATCTTCGCCAGCATGCTCCAGCTACCTGCCCAGGCGGCGTTGTACGCCGTCGACACAGGCACTCCCGACATTGCCAACGGCAACTTCCCCGCCTGGTACCAGGACAGCCATGGTCGCACCCTCGACCTGTGCCTGACCAAGGCCGTCAGCTCACGCGTCGCCGGTGCCCCGGGTGCACCCGCGTACATGTGCACACTACTGCCTACCCCCGGCGTGTTCGACGACACCAAGGATATCGCGTTCCCCACCAACTTCCCCGATGAAGCCTTCTGGTTCACCGCGGACGCGGCCATCGTCGACGCTGCCCGTGGCATCGACCTGAGCTACGGCACAGCAATCGAAGCGGCATTCGCCGCCGAGGAGCCCGTCGAAGGCGACCAGGTCAGTTTCGCCCGGGTCCGCATTCGCGTCGACGTACCGGTCGCCGGCACCTATGTGGTCACTCACCCCTACGGTGTCGAAGTGTTCGATGTACCAGCCGGCGGGCGCCGGGCGATCAACATGACCCGCGACATCGGCATCGGCGGCCCCGGCGATTTCAGGGGCGCCCTCAAAGGCGATGTCGGGCCGTTCCTGCGCAGTGTCAACGGCCCCTACATCGAAAACGGCGAGCGCTTCATCGGCGATCCGAACCTGGAAGAACGCATCACCGGCAGCCCGTTCAACACCAACTTCGTACGCATCGAGGGGCCCAACGGCATCGACCTGCGCACCGAGCTGTTCGCCATTTCCGGCAAGCTCTCGAACGTCGTGCGCCCGACTCCACTGATACCGCTGCGCAGCACCTACTCGCGGCACACCGAGAATGACACCTTGCTGGCCCAGCAAGACATGTTCGTGATGGCGCCCCCCCCACCGGCCACCGTCACCCTGACCAGCCAGACCCCAAACCTCTCCCTGACCGAAGCCAACGGCACCGGCAGCTGGTACGCCCAGTCGGCCGTCAACCCGGACCCCGCCACCATCCTGCAGATCAATGCCGACAACAGCGTGGCGATCCCCAGCAGCAGCGCCACCACCGCCAGCCTACCGCTCACCGATCTGGTCACCATCGTCAGGGCCGAGTACAGCCTGGGTAGCGGCAAGATCACCCTGGTGGCCAGCAGCAGTGACGAAATGTCACCGCCTGCCCTCACCGCACGCACCAGCAACGGGGCGCTGATCGGCAGCCTTGGGGGTGACGGCGCGGTCAGGTCGTTGATCACTAACCTGACCCTTCCTCCCGCCAAGGTTGAAGTCTCCAGCGCCCACGGTGGCAGCGACAGCGAAGACGTGGTGCTGGTGCCATGAACAGACAAAGGCTCAGCCTTCAAGGAGGCAGCATGAACACTTGGCCACGCCGTGCGTTGTTAGCCGCCGGTTTCTCCCTCACTGTCACCA
>Ga0160431_100681_pt1 | contig 12117 bp, 10 predicted proteins | sample HID1971K_E0MG_FD_108212 | JGI IMG/M metagenome (GOLD analysis project Ga0160431, IMG submission 108212) | Enriched millipede-associated microbial communities from UW Madison campus, WI, USA - HID1971K_E0 MG | ecosystem: Host-associated > Arthropoda: Insects > Digestive system > Unclassified ...
ACGTAGCCGTGGTGGTCGGCGCCGAGCAGGTAGATCTTGTGCGCGAAACCGCGGTCGCCCTTGTTGAGGTAGTACGCGGCATCGGCGGCGAAGTAGGTGTACTCGCCATTGGAACGGCGGATGACGCGGTCCTTGTCATCGCCGAAATCGGTGGTGCGCACCCACACGGCGCCCTCGTCGTCGAACACGTGACCCTGCTCGCGCAGGCGGTCGACCGCCTCGTCGACGAGGCTGGGCGCGCCGTCCGACCCCTTCGCGTGCAGCGTGCGCTCGCTGAAGAAGACGTCGAAGTGCACGTTGAACTTCTCGAGCGACGCCTGCAGGTCGCCCAGCTGGAGCTCGTACGCGCGATCGCGTGCGGTGGCGAGCTGCTCGTCCTCGGGGAGCGACAGCAGCTCGGGGACGGCACTCACGACGCGCTGCGCGAGGTCGGCGATGTACGAGCCCGGGTAGCCGTCCTCGGGGGTCGGCTCGCCCTTCGCCGCGGCGAGCACGGAGCGGCCGAACCGGTCCATCTGCGCGCCGGCGTCGTTGACGTAGAACTCGCGGACGAGCGTCGCGCCGCTGGCCAGCAGCAGACGCGCCATCGAATCGCCGAGCGCCGCCCAGCGCGTGTGGCCGATGTGCATCGGCCCGGTCGGGTTCGCACTCACGAACTCGAGGTTGATCGTGTTGCCGCGCTGCGACTCGTTGGTGCCGAACGCCGCCCCGGATTCGACGATGGTCTTGGCGAGCGAACCGGCCGCCGCGGCATCCAGCCGGATGTTGATGAAGCCGGGGCCGGCGACCTCGACCGCGGCCACGCCGTCGACGTCGGCGAGCCCCGTCGCGATCTCGGCGGCGAACTCGCGCGGGTTCGCACCGACCACCTTGGCGAGCTTGAGTGCGGCGTTGGAGGCCCAGTCGCCGTGGTCGCGGTTCTTGGGCCGCTCGAGCGGCAGGTCGGCCGCGGTGAGCCCCTCGGCCGCACCGGGGCGTCGCGCCTCCGCGAGCGGGGCGACGACGGCGAGCAGGGCGGCGGAGAGTGCTTCGGGATTCATAACCGCCCCAGTCTAATTGGAGCGGTCCGTCGGACCCGGCCCGGCTCCGGTCAGGAGATCTGCACCAGCGCGCCGAAGTCGTCGGCGGCGGGATCGGATGCCGCGGGCAGCACGCCGGGGAGCGTGTCGAGTCCGTCGAGGGTCGCGGCCTCGGGAACCACCCACGCGTCCACGCGCAGGTGCGTGAGGCCCACGTACCCGCCGTGGTAGCTGAGGAACGCGCAGTCCGCGGCATCGCGCCCCGTGGCGATCCGCACGAGGGAGTTGCGGTTCGCGAGGCGGGTCGCGTCGATGACGTACCAGGCCCCGTCGAGGTAGGCCTCGGCGACGGCGTGGAAGTCCATCGGGCGCAGGCCGGGCGCGAAGCAGGCGGCGTAGCGGGCGGGCATGTCCATCGCGCGCAGCAGCGCGATCACGACGTGCGCGTAGTCGCGGCATACGCCCTGCCCGGTCATGAGCGTCGTGACGGCGCTGTCGGTGCCCTGGCTGAGGCCCGGGGTGTACGTCGTGCTCGTCGAGACGAACTCCGAGACGGCGGCGATGAGGTCGTGGCCCGACAGCCCCTTGAACTGACGACGGGCCTGCTGGAACACCTCGTCGGACTGCGCGTACCGGCTCGGACGCAGGTACGTGATGGCCTCGAGGTCGCTGGTGCGGCTGGTCGCGGCCTGCCCGTCGACGGTCGCCTCGTAGCGGATCTCGAGGCGGCCGGGCTCGCCGGTCAGGCGGTGCAGGCGGCTCCCGGACTGGTCGACGATCTCGGTCGGGGTGTAGACGCGGTCGCCCTGCGTGAACGTCAGCTGCTCGTTCGAGATCGGCACCGCCTGGGCGGCTGCGATCTGGAAGATGAGGTCGACGGATGCCCCCAGTTCGAGGTCCATCTCAGCGGTCACGACGCGTTGCACCGAAGTATCCTCGCATGCCGCGGACGCTGCTTCGTGCGGGCTTCCACAAGGGTCGCCGTGAGAGTGCTGGAAGCGCTCTCGAAGCTCAGGATCGACCGCAGGTTCTCCCGGGTTCCGGGCCTCCGGACGGACTTCGCCGCGACATGACTTACCCTCTTCACATGCACGCGCCCGGCCGCTCCCGCGCAGGCCGGCTGGGCCCCCATGCCCAGCGGCCCCGTTCGACGCGCCGGCGGCGAGTGGAGGGGACGTGGGGATGGCTCGCCCTCGCGGGCGCCGCGCTGGCCGTCGCCGCGGTGTGCGCCGTCGCGGTCCTGCGTCCCTGGGGCGCCCCTGAACCGGTGGCGCCGGTCGCCGTCGCCGAGGGCGATGCCGGGGCTGCGGCATCCGTCCCGACCGCTCCCCTGTCGCTCGCCGACGACGCGCGTGTGCTGGTGTTCGGCGACTCGTGGGTGTACGGCTCGGCCGCCACCGTGCCGACGCTCGGCTTCGCGTATCGCCTCGCCGACGAGCTCGGCGTCGAGACCGTGGTCGACGGCGTCCGCGGCAGCGGCTACCTCAAACCCGGCATCGACGGCCCGGCCTACGGCGAGCGCATCGACGCGCTCGATCCGGCGCTCGATCCCGACCTCATCATCGTCGAGGGGTCGATCAACGACAGGAAGGCGTACCCGGAGGGGTACCGGGATGCCGTGACCGCCGCGTGGGACGCCCTCGAGGCGCGCTACCCCGAGGCCGAGATCGTGATCCTCGGGCCGTCGCCGCAGGTGCTGCCGGTCCAGAGCGCGACCCGCAGCATCGACGCGGACCTCGGCGAGCTCGCCGCCGCGCGCGGCTGGTGGTACATCTCGCCGATCGCCGAGGACTGGATCACCGACGCCAACTACCTCGACGTCATCGACACCGGACCGATCGGCCGCGATCACCCCTCGGACGACGGCCACGCCTACCTCGCGCAGCGCGTCGCCGACGCGATCGAGCGCATGGAGCAGCAGCCCGCGATCGTCGCCGACGCACCCCACGACGACACCCCCGTCGGCCCCTGAGCTGGCGGGCGCACCCGATCCGGGATGGTAATCTCGATCGGCACGCCTCCGTAGCTCAGGGGATAGAGCGTTGGTTTCCGGTACCAAAGGTCGCAGGTTCGATTCCTGTCGGGGGCACGAACGCGAAGAGGCCGGCCCGGAGGGTCGGCCTCTTCGCGATTCTGCGGCCGGCAGCAATCGAACGGCGGCGCAGCCGCCATGTTCGTGGGCCCCGCCCGCCAGAGGCTCCGCGCGACGCGCCAGCGGCGCGTGGAGGGGCGGGTGGGATCCTGTTGGGGGCACGAACGCGAAGAGGCCGGCCCGGAGGGTCGGCCTCTTCGCGATTCTGCGGCCGGCGGCAATCGAACGGCGGCGCAGCCGCCATGTTCGTGGGCCCCGCCCGCCAGAGGCTCCGCGCGACGCGCCAGCGGCGCGTGGAGGGGCGGGTCGAATCCTGTCGGATGACGGATCCCGCGGCTCACGCGTCAGTCGACGACGGCTGCCGCTGCGCCCGCTCGGCCTCGTCGGGGAGTGTGAAGGTCGGGATGACGACGACGTCCTGCACCTTCCAGTCCAGGTGCGCGACGGCGCTGCGCGCCTCTTCGAGCTCGTCGACACTCACGTCGGCGGCCGTGGGCACCACGAACACCTCGACGTGGAACACCTGGCCCATGTCGCGCATGCGCACCGCGCTCTCGCGCACCCAGGAGAACTCCTCGACGCGGTCTGCGATGCGCGCGATGAGCGGATGCACACGCGCGTCGTCCTCCGTGCGCGCCCGCTGGTCGATCAGGTCGCGCACGGCGGCTCGGGTGTTGCGCCAGCCGTCCCACATGATCCCGAGCGAGATGAACAGCGCAGCGGCGCCGTCGAGCCACCACAGCCCGAGGCCGACGCCGAGGACGCCGACGATCGAGGCGACCGTGGAGGTCCAATCGGCCTTGGCCATGTCGGCATCCGCGTACAGCACCTTGTTGTGAAGCTTCGGCGCGAGCTTCGCCTTGGCGTGGCCGTAGATGAACGGGCCGATGACGATCACGCTCATCACGGCGACCATGAACCAGCCGAGCCAGATCGTCCGTCCGAGCAGGTGCACGGTGCCGATCGACGGATGCTCCGCACGGACGAGGCCGCTGATCGCCTCGTACGCGAGATCACCGCCCACCCCGAGCAGCGCGACGCCGGCGACGAGGTGGCCCACCCCCATCACCCGGTGATGTCCGAACGGGAACGCGCGGGTCGGCGGGCGGCGGATGAACAGCAGCGCCACGAGGAACGAGATCTGCGGGATCAGCGACAGCATGTCCTCGATCCACGCGGTCCTCATCGCCTGGGAGCCGCCGACGACGAGAGCGATCAGTCCGATCGTCACCGCGGTGTAGCCGATGGTGAACCATTCCCACCGGATCGCGCTGCGGAGGGCGTCCTGCTGCTCGACAGGAAGATCGGTGCGTCCCATGGTCTTCACGGCGCCACCTGCTCGTCCATGTAGCCCTCCAGCGCGGCCTGCCAGGCGTTCTCGCCGAGAGGCACCAGCAGCACGACAGGGCCGCGAGCGCCGGGGATCGAGTCGTAGCCCCGCGTGACCGCGACGCGTGCCGACCACGGGGTCGCGTCTGTCATGCCGCCGATCGCCAGGTCGAGGTCGCCGGTCTCGAGCGCATCGACGAGGTCCTCCTCGCTACCCACGGTCCATGTGACCTTCGCGCCGACCGACTCGGCGAAGTCCTCGACGAGCCCGGCGAGCGGACCGCCCACGTCGTCGCCGTCCACCGTCACGAGGTCGCCGGACGCCGACGCGCCGGCACGCAGCTCGCCGCTGCGGACGCGATCGAGCGTGCCCTGCGGATCGCTGGGCACCGTCACCCCGCATCCCGTCGCGCACAGCGCGAGCGCCAGCAGGGGGACGCCCCAGACGCATCGCCACCGGTTCATGGCCCGAGTCTCGTGCGCGCGCTCGTCGGCGAGGAGCGCCTTGACCCCCTCCGATCAGCCTGGTACAGCGATGGCGACGCGCCACGGACACCGATCGGCGTCACTGCAAGGCGCTGCCGATCGCTCGGCGACGACTACGGCAGGACGATCTCGAAGTTCGGATCCCCCTGGTCGAGCACAGCGAGGATCTGCTTCAGCACGCCGACGTCACCACGCACCTCGATGCCGTCCGAGGTGGTGTCGCCGCCGGCGAGCTGGATCAGGCGCGGCTTCGACAGCGTGAGCTGCAGCGCGGGCTCGGCTTCGGGCTCCCGCTCGACATACACCAGCACTCCGTTGCGCAGTGTCACGTGGAAGCTGCGCCCGAGGTCGGTGAGGGTCACGTCCAGGGCGAGATCGAGGTCCCACGCCTTCGGGCCGTCGATGCGGATCGCGAGCGCGTCGAACAGCTGCTCCGGCGTGAGCTGGGCGATGATCAGCGGCGCCGCCGTCTGCGTCGGCGTGCCGAAGTTGCCCTCGCGCAGCTCGGTCGCTCCCGAGAGGAAGAAGTTGCGCCAGGTGCCGTTCTCCGCGCCGTAGGCGAGCTGCTCGAGCGTGTCGGCGTACAGTGTGCGCGCCCCGGCGTGATCGGTCTCGGCGAACACCGCGTGATCGAGGAGGGTGGCCGCCCAGCGGTAGTCGCCGGCGTCGAACGCCTCCTGCGCGACCTCCACGACCCGGTCCACGCCGCCGATGGCCGCGACGTAGCGCTCGGCGAGGGCCTGCGGCGGGTGCGGCCACAGCCGCGCCGGGTTGCCGTCGAACCAGCCCATGTAGCGCTGGTAGATCGCCTTGACGTTGTGGCTCACCGACCCGTAGTAGCCGTGGGTGCTCCACGACGCCTCCAGCGCCGGAGGCAGTTCGATCAGTTCGCCGATCTCGGCGCCGTTGTAGCCCTGGTTGAGCAGGCGCAGCGTCTGGTCGTGCAGGTAGCCGTACAGATCGCGCTGGATCGCGAGGAACCCGCTGATCTGCTCGTTGCCCCACGTCGGCCAGTGATGCGACGCGAACACGACCTCAACCTCGGTGCCATAGCGCTCGATGGCCTCGGTGAGGTACTGCGACCACACGTGCGGGTCTCTCACGACGGCACCGCGCAGGGTCAGCAGGTTGTGGAGCGTATGGGTGGCGTTCTCGGCCATGCACAGCGCGCGGTAGCGCGGGATGTAGAAGTGCATCTCCGACGGTGCCTCGGTGCCGGGCGCCATCTGGAACTCGAACTCGACGCCGTCGATCGTGTGGGTCTCGCCTGTGGTCGCCACCTCGAGCGTCGGCGGAAGGATCGTCGGATTCCCGGTAGAGGTCGTCTGACCGAGCCCAGCGCCGACCTGGCCGCGAGGTCCGCGCTCGAGCGCCGCACCGTACATGTAGCCGGCGCGCCGTGCCATCGCGGTGCCGGCGTAGACGTTCTCGGCGACCGAGTGCTCGAGGAAGCCCTCGGGCACGATGATCGCGACCTTGCCGGCGTCGACGTCCTCCTGGGTGACGATGCCGAGGACGCCGCCGAAGTGATCGATGTGGCTGTGCGAGTGGATCACCGCGTGGATGGGGCGGTCGCCGCGGTGCTTGCGGTACAGCGCCATCGCCGCCGATGCCGTCTCCTCCGAGATCAGCGGGTCGACGACGATCACGCCGGTGTCGCCCTCGATGACGGACATCACAGACAGGTCGAGTCCGCGCACCTGATAGACGCCGGGGACGACCTCGAAGAGGCCGTGTTTGGCGACGAGCTTCGACTGGCGCCACAGGCTGGGGTTTACCGACTCGGGGGCATCGCCCGTGACGAAGTCGTACGTGGAGGCATCCCACACCACCTCGCCCTTGTCGTCGCGGATCTTCGGATCATCGAGCGTGCCCAGGAACCCGCGATCCGCTGCGGCGAGGTCGTCGACGTCGTCGAACGGCAGCGAAGCCCGTGCCTTCGCGTGGGCCTTCCGGATCGACGCTTCAGGGTCGCGCTGCTGCATGTGCTCTTCCTCTCGTCCCGGCCCCGGCGGCCACGGTCCCCAGTCTTGCCGGGCGGCGTCGCGATCGGCAACCGCCGCGCGCGCGTCACACCCGGTCGCCGGGCACGAGCGGCGGGACGACCGCCTCACTCGTGACGGTCGCCACCCAGCCGTGTTCGGCGAGCCCGGCCGTGAGGGCCGCGACCACGGCCGAGGTCACCGTGAGTCCGCTGCGCGCATCGTGCCAGAACTGGACGCGCCCGGTGATGCGGGTCTCCGACACCGCGGTCACCAGCACGCCTGCCGCCGGATCCGCATGCACGCCGTCGACGGCGGTCGCGGCATCCGTGAGGGCCGTCACGACCTCGTCGAGGCCCGCGCCCGCGCGCTCGACACGCACCTGCACTTCGCTGCGGCGCCCGCCGTACCGGGAGTTGTTGACGAGCGTCTCGGCGAGCAGCTTCGCGTTCGGGACGTGCGCGGTGCGACCGTCGGGTGTCGTGAAGACCACGGCGCGGGAGTTCAGCTCGATGACGGTCCCGGTGATCGGGTTGCCGTCCGGGCCCTCGACGGTGATGTCCTCGCCGAGCACGACCGGCTTGCGCGTGGCGATGAGCACGCTCGCGGCGAAGTTGTCGGCGACGCCCCGCAGCACGAGCACCGCCACCACCACCAGCACGAGCACGACGGCGAGCACCGGCTGGAGGTTGGCGCCGAGGAAGGCCAGGCCGATGCCGACCGCCAGCAGGAGCAGCGTGTACTGCACGAAGCGCCCGGCGAACCGGGTCGCCGCCGGGGTCGCCGTGGGCACGTGGCTCATCAGGTCGATGACCCCGCGCCGTGCGATGCGCGACACGATCCACCCGGCCAGCAGGGTGAGCACGGCGGCCAGCACCTGCCACCACGTGATCGGCGTGCTCAGGAATGTGCTGAAATCCACGTCGTCAGGATACGAGCGGCGCGCGGCGACCCGGCGAGCCTCGCCGGGGCTCTGCCGTCGGGCGAACGCCCCGGCGATGCCGGCCGCGTCGCCGGAGAGTCGGGGCGCCCCCGTTCCTGCGGCTCACTCGTGTCCGACGAGCTTGAGTCCCACCACGCAGCCGACGAGCCCGAGGATCAGCAGGAGCTTGACGATCGAGAACGCCTCGGCGCCCGTGATCATCGCGTAGGCGACGGTGAGAGACGCACCGATGCCGACCCACACGGCGTATGCGGTGCCGGTGGAGATGTCTCGCATCGCCCAGGCGAGGCCGCCCATGCTCGCGACCAGCGCGACGCCGAAGACGACCGACGGCCAGAGCTTCGTGAAGCCCTCGGACTTGCCGAGCGCGGTGGCCCAGACGGCCTCGAGGACGCCGGAGACGATGAGGATGACCCACGACATGACTATGCTCCTGGCCAGTCTTGTCGCTCACCGGGTACTGATCCGTCGTCCGGGGATCCGGTCGGGGATCCGCTGACCACCTTACCCACGTCCGCTGGGCAGGGCCTGGGCAGGGTCCTCAGACGAAGAAGAGCCAGTCCAGCATCCCCGGGTTGTGCGCGTGGACGAGCACCAGGAAGACCACGGCGTCGAACAGCAGATGCACCGACACGACATACGCGAGCGAGCGCGTCCTCATGAAGATGTAGCCCATGAGCAGGGCGAACGGGATCGTCAGCACCGGACCCCACGCCTGATAGCCGAGCTCCCACAGGAACGACACGAACACGACCATCTGCAGCACGTTGGCCTGCCAGAAGGGGAAGTGGCGGCGCAGCAGCGCGAAGCACGTGCAGATGAAGAACAGCTCGTCCCAGATGCCGACGGCGCCCACGCCGACGAACAGCCGCGCGATGAGGTCCGGCGTGTCGACGACCGGCCAGTTGAGGTACACGCCCGACGTGATGAAGTAGAACGGCAGGATCAGCCAGCCCAGCACGAGCACGGCCGCCAGCCACGTCCACTGGAACCTCGTCCACCGTCCTCCGCCCCGCCACGGGAACCGGATGGCGTGATCGCGGTAGACCCAGCGCGAGATCACGTACGGCACGGCGACGGCGCCGCCCAGCGCGAGCGCGAAGCGGAGGATCGCGAGATTGTCGAGCTCGGCCTTCAGCGGGATCGCGCTCACGATGAGCAGTCCCACCGCGATCAGCGAGAGGTCGCGCAGCAGCGAAGGACGACGGATGCCGGCGGCCCCGGCCGTCTCGACCCTCGTGCCCGACCGCTCGATCAGCAGCGTGACCGCGAGTCCCGCCGCCAGCAGCCCCCAGCCGAGCCATGGCACCCGCACGACGAAGAACGCCGGCGCCGCGAGGCACACGAGGAGGGCGGGCGCGAGTCGCCACGACCATGCGGGAACGACCGGCGCAGGCGGGGCGTCGGGGTGTGCGGGCATGCGCGGCGACTCCGGATCGGTGGGGTGGTCAGTGATCGAGCGGGTGGGCGATCTCATCCTTCGGCATCCGCGCCATGAGATAGGCGAGCGCGCCGAGGAACAGCGGGATCACCCCGGCCGCGATGAAGATCGCCTCGACCGGCACCACCTCGGCGAGCGGGCCGGCGAGCGCCATCGACAGCGGCATGAGCGCGAGCGAGACGAAGAAGTCGAGACTCGAGATGCGTCCGAGCATGCGCCGCGGCACGCGCCGCTGCAGCAGGGTGCCCCAGATCACGTTGCCGTAGCTGAACCCGAATCCCACGAGGAACAGGCAGAGGGCCATCAGCCAGTACTGGTGCGTGATGCCGACGATCGCGAAGGGCAGCGTGCTGACGCCCCACACGCCCATCATCACGGTGAGGTAGCGGCGTGGCAGCCGCATCGACGACACGACGATCGACCCGAGCACGCCCCCGATCCCGTAGATGGCGAGGAGGAAGCCGAACAGCCGCGGATCCTCGCCGATGCGATCGCGTGTGACGAACGGGAGCAGCACCTCCTCCGGACCGATGAACACCAGCACCCACCCGGTCGCGAACAGCAGGGTCCACAGCAGCCACGGCGTGCGCACCGTGAAGCCGACCGCCTCGCGCAGGTCGTGGAGCACGCCGCGCACGCCCTCGGGCGCCTCGTGCTGCTCCCCCTCGGCGGCAGGCGGCTCGGGCCGCACGAACAGCAGCAGCACGAGCGCCAGCGCGTGCGCGGCGACGACGCCCCATGCGGCGTGCGCCGGCGCGAGGACGGCGGCGACGACGATGCCGGCCGCGGCGGGTCCGGCCGCCTGCTGCAGCGCCGGCCGGATGGCGCCCTCGAGTCCGTTCGCCGCGAGCAGCTGCGCGGGCGGCAGGATGCGCGGCAGGATCGCGCTGTACGCCGGGAAGAAGAAGCCCGCACCCGCGCCCAGCACGAACGCGACCACCGCGAGATGCGGGATCGTCACGGCGCCGAAGACGCCCGCGACGGCGACCGAGGTGATCGCGAGGAGATTCACCAGCTCGACCACGCGCAGCAGGACGCGCCGAGGGATGCGGTCGGCGGCGATGCCGCCCGGGATCGCACACAGCAGCAGTCCGACGGCGTTGGCCGCCGCGACCGTCGAGAGCTCGACGGGCCCGCCGCCGGCGTCGATGACGGTGTAGACCATGACGACGGCCCACATGCCCGCGCCGAAGATCGAGAGCACGACCGCGCCGAACAGCATGCGGAAGTCGCGGTGCGCGAGCGGTCGCACGAACCGCCAGGGGTCGCGGGGCGCGGGCGGTGCCGAGCGCGGGGCGGACTCCCGAGCCGGGTCTGGCTGCGGGATCGGGCCGGTGAGGGGTCCGGAGGGTCCGCTCATGACCTCGCGACGCGGCGGTACGACAGATCGCGGATGTCGCGTCCCACGCGCGCGCCCTTGCGCTCGAACGCCGTGAGCACGCGGCCGTCGAAGCGCGGCGCCCACTCCCCCTCGAACGTCGCCACGAAGTCCGGCGCGGCCGTCATGACCTCGCGCATCTGCAGCGCGTAGTCCTCCCAGTCGGTCGCGAGCCGCAGGATCCCGCCGTCCTTCAGCGCGGTCGCCGCGATCTCGGCGAAACCGTCCGCGACGAGGCGCCGCTTCGTGTGCTTCTTCTTGTGCCACGGGTCGGGGAAGAACACCCACAGCTCGTCGACGGATGCCGCCGGCAGCAGGTGCTGCAGCACCTCCGGTGCATTCGCCTCGACCAGCCGCAGGTTGCGCGCGCCGGCCCGATCGGCGTCGAGCATGGTGCGCGCGAGTCCGGCGCGGAACACCTCGATCGCGAGGAAGTCGGTGTCGGGGCGGGACGTGGCCGCGTGCACGATCGCGTGGCCCTGCCCCGAGCCGATCTCGGCGACGAGCGGCGCCTCACGGGCCCACACCGCCGCCGGGTCGATCGACGACCCCGGCAGGATGCTCGTCGCCGCCCGGTCCCGCGGCACGTCGATCACGTACAGGGGCGCCAGCTCGGTCCAGGCGCGGTCCTGGGCCTCCGACATCCGTCCGCTGCGCCGCACGAACGACACCGGCTTCTCACGGAAGGAGCGGGGGTCGGGCTCGGGCGCGGCAGGGTTCGTCACCCCTCCAGGCTACCCAGCGCGCCCGACGCCGCCGCGCGTGGCGAGCGCGCTAATGCGGGACCGTGACGAAGTCGATGAGCTCTTCGACCCGGCCGAGGAACGCCGGCTCGAGGTCGCGGTAGCTCTTGACCGACGCGAGGATCCGCTGCCAGGCACGCGCGAGGTCGGCCTGGTCGCGCGCCGGCCAGCCCAGCGCGCGGCACACCCCCACTTTGAACTCGATGCCGCGCGGCACCTCGGGCCAGCGCTCGATGCCCACGGCGCGCGGCGTGACGCACTGCCACACGTCGATCCACGGATGCCCCACGATCAGCACGTGGGCCCCGTGTCGTCCCCGGGCGACGGCGTCGGCGATGCGGGACTCCTTCGAGCCCGGCACGAGGTGGTCGACGAGCACGCCGTAGCGGCGCTGGGCCGACGGCGGCTCCTCGTCGAGCACGGCGTCGAGCAGATCGATGCCCTGCAGGTACTCGACGACGACGCCTTCGGCACGCAGATCGTCGCCCCACACCCGCTCGACGAGCTCGGCGTCGTGCCGCCCCTCGACGAGGATGCGGCTCGCGCGCGCGACGCGCGCCCGCGTGTCGGCCGCGGCGAACGACCCCGACGCCGTGCGCTGCGGCCCGGTCGCCACCGGCGCGGCGGCAGGGGGTCCGAGCACGACGTCCTTGCCGTCGAGCAGGAATCCGGCGCCGAGGGGGAACAGGCGCCGGCGGCCGAGG
>Ga0160431_100682_pt1 | contig 12108 bp, 12 predicted proteins | sample HID1971K_E0MG_FD_108212 | JGI IMG/M metagenome (GOLD analysis project Ga0160431, IMG submission 108212) | Enriched millipede-associated microbial communities from UW Madison campus, WI, USA - HID1971K_E0 MG | ecosystem: Host-associated > Arthropoda: Insects > Digestive system > Unclassified ...
CCCGATCGCGATGTTCATGGGCATCTACATGCGCTACATCCGCCCGGGCCGCATCGGCGAGATCTCGGTGGTCGGCGTGGTGCTGCTGCTGGCGTCGATCTGGCTGGGGGGCCAGATCGCCGCGGATCCGGTCTGGGGCCCGGCCTTCACCTTCACCGGCGTGCAGATCACCTGGATGCTGGTGGGCTACGGCTTCGTTGCTGCCGTACTGCCGGTCTGGCTGGTGCTGGCGCCGCGTGACTACCTGTCGACCTTCCTCAAGATCGGTACCATCATTGCCCTGGCTGTCGGCATCCTGGTGACCATGCCCGAGCTGAAAATGCCGGCGCTGACCCAGTTCACCGACGGCACCGGCCCGGTATGGAAGGGCACCCTGTTCCCGTTCCTGTTCATCACCATCGCCTGCGGTGCGGTGTCCGGCTTCCACGCGCTGATCTCCTCGGGGACCACGCCGAAGCTGCTGGACAACGAAACCAACGCCCGTTACATCGGCTACGGCGGCATGCTGATGGAATCGTTCGTCGCCATCATGGCCATGGTCGCCGCATCGGTGATCGAGCCGGGCGTGTACTTCGCCATGAACAGCCCGGCCGCCGTGGTCGGGGCCGACGTCGCTTCGGTGGCGCAAACGGTCAGCAGCTGGGGCTTCCTGATCACCCCTGAGCAACTGGAGGCGGTCGCCCGCGACATCGGCGAACACACCATCCTGGCCCGTGCCGGCGGTGCGCCGACCTTGGCGGTGGGTATCGCGCAGATCCTCCACCAGGTGCTGCCGGGTGAAAACACCATGGCCTTCTGGTACCACTTCGCGATCCTGTTCGAAGCCCTGTTCATCCTTACCGCGGTGGACGCCGGTACCCGTGCCGGCCGCTTCATGCTGCAGGACCTGCTGGGCAGCTTCGTGCCAGCCCTGAAGCGCACCGAGTCGTGGACCGCCAACCTGATCGGCACTGCCGGCTGCGTGGCCCTGTGGGGCTACCTGCTGTACCAGGGCGTGATCGACCCGCTGGGCGGCATCAACACGCTGTGGCCGCTGTTCGGCATCTCCAACCAGATGCTGGCGGGTATCGCCCTGATGCTCGGCACCGTGGTGCTGATCAAGATGAAACGCCAGCGCTACGTCTGGGTCACCTTGCTGCCGGCTGTGTGGCTGCTGATCTGCACCACCACTGCGGGCCTGATCAAGCTGTTCGACCCGAACCCGGCCGTTGGCTTCCTGGCCCTGGCCAAGAAGTACAGCACCGCGCTGGACGCCGGCCAGGTATTGGCCCCGGCCAAGGACATCGGGCAGATGCAGCATGTGATCTTCAACGCCTACACCAACGCCGGCCTGACCGTGCTGTTCCTGATTGTGGTGTTCAGCGTGCTGTTCTTCGCCGTCAAGGTTGGCTACGCCGCCCTCGGCCGCAAAGAGCGTACCGACAAGGAAACCCCGTTCCAGGCCCTGCCTGACGCTTGAGAGGACTGCTGCGATGTTCAATGACCTGGGTCGACTGGGTAAGTACCTGGGGCAGGCAGCCCGCCTGATGGTCGGCATGCCCGACTACGACAACTATGTCGAACACATGCAGACCAAGCACCCGGACAAGCCGGTGATGAGCTACGAGGCGTTCTTCCGCGAACGCCAGGAAGCGCGTTACGGTGGCAAGTCCGGGCCGAAGTGTTGTTGAGCCTGTAGTTTCAGCCTGTCCCGGCCTCATCGCCGGCAAGCCGGCTCCCACAGGTTCACCGTAAGCCTTGAGGCCTGCGGAGAACCAGTGGGACCCCACAGCCCCCCCACAAGCCTTGAGGCCTGCGGAGAACCAGTGGGACCCCACAGCCCCCCCACAAGCCTTGAGGCCTGCGGGGGAACCTGTGGGAGCCGGCTTGCCGGCGATGGGGCCATTGTTTTTTCCGCACAGGAGCATTTCTGCGTGCAGACGCCTATTCCCGTAACCGTGCTCACTGGCTTCCTGGGAGCCGGCAAGACCACGCTACTCAAGTACATGCTCAAGGCCGAGCACGGCCTGAAAATCGCCGTGATCGAGAACGAATTCAGCGAAGCCGGCATCGACAGCCAGCTGCTGGGCGACGAGCCGGTGCAGGTAATGACCCTGGCCAACGGCTGTGTGTGCTGCAGTATCCATGGCGACCTGACCCGCGCGCTGTACCTGCTGCTCGAACGCCTGGATGCCGGCGAGATCGCCTTCGACCGCCTGGTGATCGAGTGCACGGGCCTGGCCGACCCGGCGCCAGTGGCGCAGACCTTCTTCATCGAAGAGGAACTGCGCGATCGCTACATCCTTGACGGCATCATCACCCTGGTCGATGCCGCCCATGCCGAGGTGCACCTGACCCAGGCCATCGCCCAGGCCCAGGTCGGCTTTGCCGATCGCCTGCTGCTGAGCAAGACCGACCTGGTCGAGCCGGCGGCGGTGGATGCGCTGCAGGCGCGTCTGGCGCGCATCAATGGCCGGGCCAGCATCCGTGTGGTCGAGCACGGCCGTATCGACCTGGCCGAGCTGCTCGATGTACGCGGTTTCAACCTCAACCCGGACCTGGGCGCGAACCTCAAGCCGACCCTGCGCCCTCTGCTCAAACCCGCGACGCCGGACCGCATCTCGACCTTGGTGCTGCGTACCGAGACCCCGCTCGACATCGACCGCCTCAGCGACTTCATGAACGACCTGCTGGAAACCCACGGCAAGCAACTGCTGCGCTACAAGGGCGTGCTCAACATCGCCGGCGAAGCGCGTCGCCTGGTGTTCCAGGGCGTGCTCAAGCTCTACGGCTTCGACTGGGACGCCGAGTGGGCCGAGGGCGAGGCGCGCGAGAGCGTGATGGTGTTCATCGCCGATGAACTGCCCGAGGCTAGGATTCGGGCTGGGTTCGAGGCGCTGGCTGCGGGCTGAGGCGGCGCGCTGGCTGAGCCTCGAACCACTGTGGCCAGGAGCTGCGGTGGCGGGTTTCGACCTCGATACAGGGGATCAGCCGCTCGCTGAGCACGGCGGTCTGCTGCACCGCCTTGGCGGTGCGGTACTTGACGCTGTGGATGCACTCGCGGTCGCCGAACTCGCAGCGATTGAGCGCGGTGCCGCCGCAGGGGCCGTTGGCCAGGCCCTTGGGGCAGGTTTCCGGGCAGATGTACAAGGTGTCTTCCAGGCGGCAGCGGCCACAGGTATCGCAGCCCAACAGCGGCCGCTTCACGCTGCGCTCCAGTCCATGCAGTAGCCGCGCACCCTTGGCCGTGCCCCACAGAGGCCGGCGTACCACCCAGCCGAACGCCTTGCTCAGCCAGTTGTTGCGGCTGAACAGCGCTGCGTGGAACCCGTGCAGCAGGTGGTAACGCAGTTTCTCCGCGGCCGAGGCGCTGACCAGGGATTGGCCATTGCGCCAGTCGGCCAACGGCGGGTGGAAGGTCACGCCAGGCAGGCCAGGCATCTGCCAGCTCTGCGCCCAGGCCGGTGCCCATTGCGCCAGTGAATGAATGCGTGCCTGCCAGTGTTCGATGCGCGCCTCCAGCGCGAGCAACTGCTCGAGTTCGTGCACCCCCGACAGGTGTACGCCGGCGTAGCCCATCAGCTTCACCCCGATGATCTGCAAGGCCAGGCGATCGACGCTGCGCGTCTGGGCGAAGGTTTTGGAAACGGCAGCTTCGGCTTCGAGCATGGCGCGCATCGAAGGCGTGACGGTGACGCCGGCGACGTGTTCGAGCATCGCCGCGCGGCCGTGGGTGAGGCTCATGAGGCAGGCCAGCAACGGTTTCGGCGCGGCTTGCCGGTTCATCCACTGCAGGGCCTCCTGATGCTTGTCGGCATCGAAGCCCAATTGCAGGATCAGGAAGTCGGCGCCGGCGGTGAGCTTTTTCTGCGCCTTGAGGTATTGCGCGCCGCCTTCTTCCTCGCGGTACTTGAACGGGTTGAGCGCAGCACCGAGCAGCCAGTGGGGGCACGCCTGACGGGCGATCTGCAGGGCGGCGACCGATTCCAGGTATCGCACCGGCCGCTCACCGGGTTGATGGCCGGGCAGGCGGTCGCCCGTGAGCAGCAGCAGTTGATCGAGGCCGGCGGCGTCCATGCGCTGCAATTGCGCCAGCAGGTGGTGGCGTTCGCGGTCCTTGCCGGAGAAGTGGGGCAGGGCGGGCAGGGGCGTGCTGAAGCTGTCGAGGGCATCCAGCGGCGAGAGCTCCAGCGGGCTGGCGACCCGGTCGCCGATGGCCAGGGTCATGGGCCAGCCACAGAGGTGCCCGCGCTGCATGATGGCCTGCATGGCGGCGAAGCGTTGCGCCGAGGGTTTGGGGACGAACTCCATGACGCAGACGAAGGATTTTTCGCGAAGCGCCGATTTCAGCAGGCTCATGGCAGGGTGGCACCTGGAGGGTTCAGCGCGACAGTGTGGAGCAAGTGTCGAATGGGGTCATGTCCAGATGCGCAGGGGGGTGCTCTGAACAAGACATTGGGGGGCAGGAGCTTGGGTCTTAGGGTGGTGCGCAAATCGAGCGCCGCCCGCGCGGCGCATCGCGGATAAATCCGCTCCTACATTTGTTGCAACGTGCCATTCCTGTCAGGCCATGGTTGTTAGCCTTGGTGCATGTCTTGAAATTGCAGGGGCGCCAGCAGCGCCAGCCGAAAAATCTCGCCGTGCCAACAAGGCTGGCAACCATGCCTCATCAGACATAGGCACGTTGCAACAAATGTAGGAGCGGATTTATCCGCGATGCGCCGCGCGGGCGGCGCTCGATCTCATAGGCGCTAAAACTTTCTTGGCGAGCACCTGCATGCCCCGCCAGCGATCAGCCGTAAGATTTTTCTGAACCTGCAACCAAATGCTTCAGGATTCGCTAGTTTGGGAATTATCCTACGAGCGCTGCTGAAGTTTCGCTGTTGTCGGGGAAATGCCTCACGGATAACGTTTCCGAGTCGCTCTTGCGACCGGGTGTGAGAACCCGACGAGAAGCAATTTCGGCAAGCTGTCATGGCGGCCGTGCGCGGGCAGACTTCGGTCTGGCCGAGTTTTCCTTTGCTTCCTCGGTTTCTCACCCCGCGTACGGCTGCCACCTAAACCCGTGAGAAGGTTGAGGTGGTGGTTCCTTTAAGCAAGCGAAGGAAAATCACCATGAAGAAGATCGTCCCCGATCCTCCCCGCCGTAAACCTGTCACTACCCCATTCTTCACCGTCCAATCCGACATGTACCCCCCCGACGCCCTGGCCCACGTCAGCGAGCTGCTGCGCGGCGTCATCGAAACCCTAGACGAACACTGCCGCGCCCGCGCTGGCGAACACGGCCTGAGCATGCTGGGCAATGCCATGCATGCCAGCGAGATCGCGTTTGCGTTGGTGGAGCATGTACACGCTCGACTTTATGGCCAGCAGGCTCAGAGGTGATGACATGGCGGATGAACCCAAAGTCCTCACCACCGCCGGCGTGGAGACGTTCCTCGATGTCGGCAACCCGCCTGTAGATCTGCTGCGGGTACAGCCGGGCATTCCGATCGAGGATGCCTACGAGCAGGTTTCGATACTGCTGGGCTACATCAAGCACCTGGTGCGCGAGGGCGACATGGAGGATGACCATAAGTTGCTCGGTGCAGCGGACTACCTGAGTGCTTTGGCCAAGGCGTTGATGAACGATATCGAGATGGCCAAGAACCGAATGCATTGATCGCGGTGGGCCTATCGCGGATGAATCCGCTCCTACAGGTTCGGTGCGGTCCCTGTAGGAGCGGATTTATCCGCGATAGGGCCAATTCTGACGCTGGAGAAGGCACAGGCAGCGCGCCCCGACTAAGCTGGAAGCGTTCAACCCAGCCTTTCAACTCCCAGATTGGAGCCTATCGTCATGCGTATCCTGATTGCCGCCACCCTGCTACTGGGCAGCAGTGCCGCCTTCGCCGCCACAGAATGCACCACCGCCGACAAGAGTACCTGGCAAGACCCGGATAAATTCCAGGCCCAGCTCAAGGAGCAGGGCTACAAGATCAACAAGTTCAAGGTCACCAAAGGCAACTGCTACGAGATCTACGGTTTTAACAAGGATGGCAAGAAGGTCGAGATCTACCATGACCCGGTCACGGGCAAGGCGGTCAAGACCGAGATCGAAGACTGATGCCAGACGCCACGGTAAAGCTGTGGGATCCGCTGCTGCGCCTGTGCCACCTGTCGATCGCCACCGTGTTCTTTGCCGATTATTTTTTCAACGAAGAGGGCGACGACTGGCATCAGTGGCTCGGTTACTACGCCCTGGGCTGTGTGGTCATACGTCTGGTGTGGGGCTTCGTCGGGCCGCAAAGTGCGCGCTGGGCTGATTTCTGGCCAACGCCTGCGCGCCTTGCGGCCCATGCCCGGGCGTTGTTCAAGGGCCAGCCCTATCACCGGTTGGGGCATTCGCCAATTGGCGCACTGGTGATGCTGTTGATGTTGACTGGCATCACCGGCCTGGGGATGACGGGGTGGGCATCGCAGGAAATCGATGCGCTATGGGGCGCAGATTGGCCCATGGATGTGCATAGCTTTCTGGCCGATGCCGTGCTGGCGCTGGTCTGCGTGCATGTGCTGGCGGCTATCGTCGAGAGCGTGCGTTTGCGCGAGAACCTGCCGCTGTCGATGCTGACCGGGCGTAGGCGGCGTATTTCTGATGAGCAGGTTCGGTAGAAACCCTGTGGGAGCGGGCTTGTCCCGCGAACACGGGCGAAGCCCGTGCCAGGCTGCTCCGGTGCCTGGGCCGTCCGCTTCGCGGGACGAGCCCGCTCCCACAAGACCCTCGAAAGCCTGCTAGGCCGGGCACTGGTGGGTGACGCAGTGAATGCCGCCACCACCTGCCGCGATCGCATCGATGTCCAGTTGCACCACCTCGCGCTCCGGGTACAGCGCTGCCAGCAAGGCCCGCGCCTTTTCATCGGCCTGGGCATCGCCGAACTGCGGGGCGATGATGGCGCCATTGATCACGAAGTAGTTGATATAGCCCGCCGCGAAGTCCGGGTTGCCCTTGCTGAACCTGTTTTTCCGCCCCCGCATCGGCGGTGACACGACATGCACCTGCAGGCGCCGGCCTTCGGCGTCAGTCGCTTTCTTGAGAATCTCCAGGTGCTTGCGGGTCACGTCGTAGTCATACGACTCGGGATCCTTGTCCAGGTTGGCAATGACCACGCCGGGTCGCACGAAGCGGGCGTAGAAATCCACATGCCCGTCGGTAATGTCCTCGCCGGCGATGCCCGGCAGCCAGATGATCTTGCTCAGGCCCAGGCGCGCCTTGAGCTCGGCTTCGACATCGGCCTTGCTCCAGCCCGGATTGCGGTTGGCGTTGATCCAGCTGCTTTCGGTCATGATGCCGGTGCCATGGCCGTCCACTTCGATGGCGCCCCCTTCGCCAACCAGTTCGCTGCGCTGATACTGCGCACTTGCCAGCGAGGCGACTCGCTTGGCCAGCCGGGCATCGTTGCGATGGCGTTGCTTGTTGCCCCAACCGTTGAAGTTGAAGTCCACCGCGCCCAGGCCGTTGCCGTCATCGACGACGAAGTTGGCGCCGATGTCGCGCATCCAGATGTCATCCAGCTCGCAGGTCTCGAACTGGGTGTTGTGGCTCCCGCAATGTTGCAGGGCCAGCTCGCGTTCGCTGGCACGGCAGAACACGGTCACCGGCTGGTAGCGGGCAATCGCCTGGGCGATGCGGCCCAGGGCCGCTTGCACGTCGGCAGTGAAATCCTCCCAGATGGCGTCCTGGGCGCCGAAGGCAATGAACGCGCGTTGCTGCGGTTCGCCCTCGTCGGGCATGAACCAGCGGCCGGGTTGCTCGGCGCGGGCCAGGCCCAGGGGCAAGCCCAGGCTGGCCCCAAGGCCCGCGGCCAGTGACAGTTGCAGGAAGGTTCTACGGCTTGGCATGGGTCAGTCAGTCCTGTGCAGTCTTGAAGCGGGTCCACACCCGCATGCGCGCGCGCATGTCGGCCTGGGGAATGTCGCGGCCCGGAATCAGCCGGGCATAGGTGGCTTCGTCGAGGTAGATATCGGGGTTGTCGCGCAAGCGCGGTTCAACCGCCTCGCGGGCTTTGGCGCTGGCCGTCGGGTAGCCGGTGAAGTTGCTGATCGCGGCCATGTTCTGCGGGCGCATCACGAAGTTGATGAAACGATAGGCGTATTCCGGGTGCTTGGCATCGGCGGGTATCGCCATGGTGTCCATCCACACCGTGGTGCCCTGGCGCGGTACGCGGTACTGGAAATCGAGCTGCTTGCCGGCGGCCTCGGCGGTGCGCTGGGCCTGGATCACATCGCCGCTGTAGCCCAGCGACAGGCACAGGTTCTCGTTGACCAGCTCGGTGACCGGTTGCGACTGGAACTTGCGGATGTACGGGCGCACCGCCTTGAGCAGTTCGCTGGCCGCGGCCAGGTCTTCGCGCTTGGCGCTGCGCGGTTCCCGGCCCAGGTAGTTGAGGACCACGGCCAGGACTTCGTCGGGCGAGTCGATGATCGAGATCCCGCAGTCGGCGAACTTGGCGGCAAGCTCGGGTTTGAACAGCAGGTCGAGGTTGTCCAGCGGGGCATCGGCCATGCGCTGGCGAATCATGCCGGCGTTGCTCGTCAGGCCGATGGTGCCCCAGGTATAGGGCACGGTGGCCTGGCTGGCCTTGGGGTACTGGTCATGCAGCTTGCGCAGGCCAGGCTCGATGTCGTCGAGCGCCTCCAGGCGGCTGCGGTCCAGCGGCTGCAGGCTGCCGGCGCGCATCAGCCGTTCGGCCACGGTATCGCCGGGGAAGACCAGGTCGTAGCCACTACGGCCCGACATCAGCTTGGCTTCGAGCACCTCGCTGCCGTCCATGACGTCGTAGATCACCTGGATGCCGGTTTCAGCGGTGAACTGCTTGAGCGTGTCTTCGGCGAAGTAGTCGGCCCAGTTGTACAGGCGCAGGGTCGGCTGCTCGGCCAGGGCGTGGCTGGCGCAGAGCGTCAGGGCGAGCGCGGCCAGGTGTGGCAGTTTCATGTTCAGGCCCTCGCAAGGTGGGAGTGGTGGCCGTCCAGGGTCAACAGCGGCGCGTACATTTCCGGGCGCCGGTCGCGGTAGATGCCCCAGCTCAGGCGGTCTTCGCGCATGCGCGCCAGGTCCAGGTCATGCAGCCAGATACCCGTGCTGCTGCGGTCGGCTTCGGCCAGCAGGGCACCCTTGTGGTCGCAGATGAACGACGAGCCATAAAAGCGCATGGACAGGGTCTGATCGCTGCCCGCGACTTCTTCGCCCACGCGATTGGCGGCCACCACCGGCAGCAGGTTGGCGGCGGCATGGCCGCGCATGGCGACCTGCCAATGGTCGCGCGAGTCCAGTTCGGCAGCACCCGGTTCCGAGCCGATGGCAGTGGGGAACAACAGCACTTCAGCGCCTAGCAGTGCCAGGCAGCGGGCGGTTTCGGGGAACCACTGGTCCCAGCAGATGCCGATGCCCAGACGCCCGAAGGCGGTGTCCCAGACCTTGAAACCGGTGTCGCCGGGGCTGAAGTATTCCTTCTCCTGATAGCCGATGGCGTTGGGGATGTGGGTCTTGCGGTAGATGCCAAGCAGGCGGCCATCGGCGTCGGCGACGGTCAGCGAATTGAAGAAGGCATTGCCGGCCCGTTCATACCAGCTCAGCGGCAGGACCACGCCGAGCTCGCCGGCCAGGGCAGCGAAACGCTGCAGGATCGGGCTGTCGGCATAGGGTTCGGCCAGGGCCTGGTGGCGGTGGTCCTGTTCGATGCAGAAGTAGGGGGTGGCGAACAGCTCCTGCAGCAGGATCACCTGGGCGCCCTGGGCGGCGGCCTGACGCACCAGCTGCTCGGCACGGTCGAGGTTGTCCGGCAGGTTCCAGCTGCACGGCATCTGGGTCGTGGCGATGCGCAGCAGGCTCATGGCTGCACCTCGGGTTGTTGCTGGGTGATGCAGTGGATGCCGCCACCACCGTGGGCGATGTGGTCGATGCGCACCGGCACGATTTCCCGGCCGGGGAAGGCATGGGCCAGCTGTGTGGCAGCGTCGGCGTCGGCGGCGATGCCGTAGGCGGGCATGATGACCGCGCCGTTGGCGAGGTAGAAGTTGGTGTAGGAGGCGCAGAACACCTCGGCCTCGGGGTCGACAGCGGCGCTGGCTTCGTAGAGATCGAGCAGTTCGAACCGGCGGCCCTGTGCGTCAGTGGCCAGTTCCAGGGCTCGGCGGTTCTCTCGCACGACCTCGGCATACACCGAGCCGTGATCATGGGTGGCATCGACCAGCAGCACGCCAGGGCGGGCGAAGGCGCACACGCCGTCCACGTGGCCATCGGTCATGTCACCGGTGACGTACTGCGGGTCGCCGGGCAGCCAGATGGTCTTGCGGATGCCCAGGTAACGGGCGAAGCAGCGTTCGAACTCGGCCTTGCTGATGCCGGGGTTGCGGTTGGGGTTGAGCAGCACCGACTCGGTGGTGATCAGGGTGCCTTCGCCGTCCACATGAATGGCGCCGCCTTCGTTGCACAAGGCCGTGCTGAAGCCGTCGAGGCCCAGGTGGTCGAGGATGCGCCGGCCCAGGCTGCGGTCTTGGCCATGTGCGGACTTGTCGCCCCAGGCATTGAAACGCCAGCTCAGGCCGGCAAGGCCATGTTGCGGGTGGCAGATGAAGCTGGGGCCGCTGTCCCGGCACCAGCTGTCGTCGACGGCCAGCTCGACCAGCTCGATGTTGGCACCGCACAAGGCACGCGCAGTGGCCATCGCCGAGGGATCGACAACCATTTTCACCGGCTCGAAGCGGGCAATGGCGGCGGCCACCCGTGCGAAGTCGCGTTGTACATCGGCCAGGCGCACCTGCCAGCCGCTTTCCCACAGTGCCTGGTTGTGCGGCCAGATCATCCAGGTGGCAGCGTGGCGGGCCCATTCGGCAGGCATGCGCCAGCCGCTGTCGAGGGACAGGTCCATAGTGAACTCCGATCTATTAAGGATTTTTATCAACGAAGCCCGCCGTCGCGGGTGTTGGTGACCATGCTATGGCTATGAAGCGGCAGCGACAAACGATAGATTTAGCGCACATCTGATTAGCAGGGCTTATCGATCATGCTGAAACACTGGCCACCCCTCAATGCCCTCCGGGGGTTCGAAGCCGCGGCGCGGCTGGGCAGTTTCCACAAGGCCGCCGAGGCGCTGAACCTGACCCAGTCGGCCATCAGCCAACAGATTCGCAGCCTGGAAACCTACCTGGAGCAACCGCTGTTCCACCGCAGTGGCCGCAGCGTCAGCCTGACCGATGCTGGGCATGACCTGCTCAGCACCACTCAGTCGCTGTTGCAGCACCTGGCCGTAGGCATTCGCCGCCTCGATCAGTACCGCAAGCCCAACCAGCTGGTGGTCAACACCACGCCGGCGTTTGCCCGGCACTGGCTGCTGCCGCGGTTGGCCGATTTTCATCAGCGTTGCCCGGAGGTCGACCTGTGGCTGTTCACCAGTTTCGAGGTGCCGGACATGGCCACCGAAACCATCGACCTGGCCATCCGCGATGACCTCAGCGCCCAGGCCGAGTGCAGCTTCACGGTGCTGCACCAGGACCTGCTGTACCCGGCCTGCCACCCCTCGCTGGCGAATGCCCGCGCCCGTACCACCCTGCATGGCGAGCGCGAGATGGACTGGAGCCATTGGCAGCTGGAGGGGGGCGAGGCGGTCGGGCAGCAGGGCAAAGGGCTGAATTTCTCCGACCCTGGGCTGTTGCTGGATGCCGCGAGCGAAGGCTTGGGCATTGCCTTGGTCAGCCAGTTGCTGGCCCGGCGGGCGGTACACGAGGGGCGGCTGCAGGCGCTTTCGGCGCAGCGGGTACGGGGGCCGGCGTGGGCTTGCCTGGTGCATCGGGACAGCCAGGACGATCCGCTGGCCAGGCAGTTTCTCGCTTGGTTGAAAGACGCACTGGGGCAAGATTGATGCGGGCGGATTTGAATCCCCCCGATCAGCCCGTAATATGTGTCGGATAACCTTTGGGGGTAGTCTCACCCTCTGATCAATGGAAGCGCTGCCCGTTGGCGCTTCCCCAGCATAAACCTGACGAGGTACAGACATTGGCCATCATTCATCCTAAGGTTCGCGGTTTCATCTGCACCACGACTCACCCGAAGGGCTGCGAGCTCAACGTCCGTGACCAGATCGAAGCCACCCG
>Ga0160431_100683_pt1 | contig 12103 bp, 9 predicted proteins | sample HID1971K_E0MG_FD_108212 | JGI IMG/M metagenome (GOLD analysis project Ga0160431, IMG submission 108212) | Enriched millipede-associated microbial communities from UW Madison campus, WI, USA - HID1971K_E0 MG | ecosystem: Host-associated > Arthropoda: Insects > Digestive system > Unclassified ...
ACGACCCGGCCCCGGTGTCAACGCCCGTGCCCTCCCCCGCACTCCAGGGCACGCTGTCACCATGACAGAGATCACCGGACCCGAAGCCCTCGCCCGCGTCGCCGAGCTCGTGGAGGACATCGACATCACGATGCTCACCACGGTCGACGACGACGGCAACCTCGTGAGCCGACCGATGTCGACCCGGCAGATGGACGACGCCGGCGACATCTGGTTCTTCACCGCGGAGGACACCGAGAAGGTCGAGGAGGCGCAGCGGCACCACGACGTCGGTCTCGCCTACTGCGACGCCAAGGGGATGCGATACGTCTCCGTCGCCGGCACCGCAGAGGTCGTCCATGATCGGGCGAAGATGGAAGAGCTCTACTCGGCGTCGCTGGAGATCTGGTTCGCCGACGGCCTCGACACCCCAGGCATCGCCCTCCTCAAGGTGACACCGACCGTGACGGAGTTCTGGGAGCCGGCGAAAGGCAAGCTGGCGATGGCGGCCGGTGCCCTCAAGTCCCTGGTCACCCGTGACACTCCGGATGACGACATCATGAACCACGGCCGCATCGTCTGCTGACGACGCGGCCGTAGGGCTCAGCGTGCGGTGGAGAGGCGCTGGACGACCTCGTCGACGGAGACCGCGTCGCGCTCACCCGTGGCGCGATCCCACAGCTCGACCTGGCCTTCGGCGGCGCCGCGTCCGACGATGACGATCTTCGGCACGCCGACGAGCTCGGCATCGCCGAACTTCACACCCGGCGAGACCTTGAGGCGGTCGTCGTACAGCACGTCGAGGCCGACCGCCTCGAGCTGCGCGGAGATCCCCTCCGCCACCTCGAACGCGACCTGATCGCGACCCGCCGCGACGACCTGCACGTCGAACGGTGCGACGGACGCCGGCCAGATGAGGCCCTTGTCGTCGTTGTTGAGCTCGGCGATGATCGCCAGGATGCGCGTCACGCCGATGCCGTAGGAGCCCATGGTGACGGTGACGAGCTTGCCGTTCTCGTTGAGCACCTTGAGGCCGAGCGCCTCGGCGTACTTGCGACCGAGCTGGAAGACGTGTCCGATCTCCATGCCGCGCGCGAGCTCGACCGGTCCGGAGCCGTCGGGAGCAGGGTCGCCCGCGCGGACGTTCGCGATCTCCACGATGCCGTCGGCGGCGAAGTCGCGCCCTGCGACGACCGAGTGGGCGTGCTTCTCGTCGATGTTCGCGCCGGTGATCCAGCTGGTGCCCTCGCTGACCCGCGGGTCGACCAGGTAGCGGATGCCGGTCGCCGACTCCTCGCCGAGGACCGCGCCGGTGGGCGACCACGGGCCGATGTAGCCCTTGACGAGCAGCGGGTTGTTCTCGAAGTCGTCGGCCGTGGCCGTCTCGACCTCGGCGGGCGCGAACGCGACCTCGGCACGCTTCTCGTCGACCTCGCGGTCGCCGGGGATGCCGACGATCACCAGCTCGCGCGTGCCGTCGAGGTGCGTGAGAGCGAGCACGACGTTCTTGAGGGTGTCCGCGGCGGTGTACTCGCCGTCGAGGACACGGTTCGAGTGCGCGACCAGTGTGTCGATGGTGGGTGTGTCCGGAGAGTCGAAGATCACCGGTGCGGCATCCGCGTCGTAGGCGACGGCCTCGGGGACGGCGGTGGTGAACGCCTCGACGTTGGCGGCGTACCCGCCGGCACTGCGCACGAAGGTGTCCTCACCGACCGGTGTCGGGTGCAGGAACTCCTCGCTGCGGGACCCGCCCATCGCCCCGGCATCCGCCTGGACGATGACGTACTCGAGGCCGAGACGCTGGAAGATGCGCTCGTACGCGTCTCGCTGGGCCTGGTAGCTGACGTCGAGTCCCTCATCGGACGCGTCGAAGGAGTAGGCGTCCTTCATCGTGAACTCGCGGCCGCGGAGCAGACCGGCGCGAGGACGGGCCTCGTCGCGGTACTTGTCCTGGATCTGGTAGATCGTCAGCGGCAGATCCTTGTACGACGAGTACAGGTCCTTCACGAGCAGCGTGAACGCCTCCTCATGTGTCGGAGCGAGGAGGTAGTCGCCGCCCTTGCGGTCCTGGAGGCGGAAGAGCAGATCGCCGTACTCCTCCCAGCGGCCCGTGGCCTCGTAGGCCTCGCGCGGCATGAGAGCCGGGAAGTGCACCTCCTGCGCGCCCGCCGCTGCCATCTCCTCGCGCACGACGGTCTCGATCTTCGACTTGACGCGCAGACCCAGTGGCAGCCACGCGAAGATCCCGGCGGCCTGCGGGCGGATGTATCCGGCCCGGATCAGCAGCCGGTGGCTGGCGACCTCTGCGCCTGCAGGGTCTTCACGGAGCGTGCGGAGGAAGAAGTTCGAAAGACGAGTGACCACGGAGCAAGTCTAGTGAGCCGCGGTCACCCGACTTCGACGGTCAGTTGAGCGCCGGGAGGTTCGCCGGGACGACGCCGCCGGCATACAGGTCGGCGGCGAGCTCCTGCAGCGCGGTCAGGGCGACCCGCTGCGGAAGGGGCCCGTAGGAGATGCGCGCGACTCCGAGCTTCTCGTACTCCGACGCGGCGAGCGCACCGGGGAGGCCGATCACGCTGACCTTGCGCTCACCGATCCCCTCGACGAGCTGACGCGTGACGTTCATGTCGAGGATCCCCGGAACGAAGACGGCGGTCGCTCCGGCGTCGAGGTAGGCACGCCCGCGCTGGATCGCGTCGGCGATGCTCTCCGGCACGGGCCGCGCCCCGGCACGGACGAAGGCGTCGGTCCGGGCGTTGAGCGCGAACGGCACTCCCTCGGCCTCGGCCGCCTTGACGATCGCCTCGACGGCGGCGACGGATTCATCGAGCGGCTTGAGCCGATCCTCGACGTTCGCGCCCACGACGCCGGCCGCGATCGCGAGGCGGGTGGTCTCCCCCGCGTCTCCGTAGCCGTCGTCGAGGTCGGCCGTGACGGGAACGTGCACGGCCGCCGCGATCCGACCGACCATGTCGATCATGATCTCTCGCGGGGTCGCACCGTCGTCGTACCCGAACGAAGCGGCGATGCCGTGTCCCGCGGTGGCGAGAGCCTTCGTCTCCGGCAGGGCGGCGACCGCCCGGGCGGAGACGACGTCCCACACGTTCACGACGCGGAGGATCTCCGGGGCGTCATAGAGTCCGACAAGGGTCTGGGCCTTGGCTGCAGTGGTCATGACTCCACGCTAACGCGGGACACGGACGGTGGGGCCGTGTTCTCCGCCTCAGGCGTGGAGCCCCACCTTGAGCGCCTTCGTCTCCGCCGCGCGGCCGAACGTGTCGTAGGCGCTCTCGATGTCGTCGAGGGCGAAGCGGTCGCTGACGAAACCACTCGGGTCGATGCGGCGCTCTGCCACGAGCGTGGTCAGCATCCGCGCGGTGTTCGCGTTGACGAGGCCGGTCGTGATCCGGAGGTTCTGAATCCACAGCCGGTCGAGGGGGAACTCGACCGGTGCGCCGTGGACGCCGACGTTCGCCACGTGGCCACCCGGACGGACGAGGTCGAGCACCATGTCCCAGGTCGTGGAGATGCCCACGGCCTCGATGGCCACATCCACCCCGAGTCCATCGGTGAGTGCCAGGACCTGCTCGCGCCAGTCGGCGGCGGACGAGACGACGGCGTGGGTCGCCCCGAACTGCCGGGCGAGCTCGGTGCGGTTCGCATCCAGGTCGATGGCGATGATCTTGCTCGGACCGTACAGCTGCGACGTCATGATCGCCGCGAGACCGACGGGTCCTGCACCGACGACCGCGACCACGTCGCCCGCCTTGACACCGCCGTACTGGACGCCGATCTCATGCCCCGTCGGCAGGATGTCGCTGAGGAGCACCGCCGTCTCGGGCGCCAGCCCTTCCGGAAGCCGGTGCACGGACGTCTCCGCGAACGGGATGCGCACGAACTCGGCCTGCGTGCCGTCGATGAGGTGCCCGAGGATCCAGCCGATCCCCGGTGCCCCCTCGGGAGCGAGGCAGTGCGACTGCAGACCCGTGACACAGAACTCGCACTTTCCGCAGGCACTGATGCACGAGATGATCACGCGGTCCCCGACCGCGAGCTCGGTCACCGCGTCGCCGATCTCGGTGATGACCCCGACTCCCTCATGCCCGAGGATGCGTCCGTCGGTGACGGCGGGCACGTCTCCCTTGAGGATGTGGAGGTCGGTGCCGCAGATGGTCGTGCTCTCGATGCGGACGATCGCGTCGGTCGGAGCCAGTATCCGCGGGTCCGGGACTTCTTCCCAGCTCTTCCGACCGGGACCGTGGAAAACGAGTGCCTTCATGATCTTCTCCTTCTCCGGACATCCGGGATCGTAGGTGGGTAACACGTTACGCGACACTTCCGTGGATCGCGAGAGAGGGTCGTGGACGCGCCGCATAGTGTGGACCCATGCCTCAGCGCAGATCGCACGTCTCTCCGTCCGCCGCCCAGACCGAACTCGCCTCCGCTCTCGCCGCGCTGCGCGCATCGGTGGATGCTCCGCTCTCCTTCCCGCCGGCGGTCCTCGCCGAAGCGGACGCCGCGAGAGCCGCTGAACCCGGACTCGATCTTCGGGACATCCCCTTCGCGACGCTGGATCCGGCGGGCTCGCGTGACCTCGATCAGGCTTTCCATCTGGAGCGCGCCGGGACCGGCTTCACCGTGCGCTACGCGATCGCGGATGTCCCGGCATTCGTCGTCCCGGACGGAGCGGTCGACGCGGAGGCCCGGCGACGCGGCCAGACCCTCTACGCCGCCGACGGCACCATCCCCCTGCATCCGGCGGTTCTGAGCGAGGATCGCGCGTCCCTCCTCCCCGGCGTCGACCGCCCGGCGCTGGTGTGGACCTTCGCACTCGACGCGGCCGGCGTGGTCACGGACGTCCGGCTGGAACGCGCCCTCATCCGCTCCCGCGCCCAGCTCGACTACGCGAGGACCCAGCAGGCACTGGAGCGAGGCGAGGACGGGCCGGCCGCGCTGCTCCCGGAGATCGGCGCGCTGCGGATGGAGCAGGAGCGCCTACGAGGAGGGGCGAGCCTGAATCTTCCCGACGAGGAGGTCGTGCGCGCCGAAGACGGCACCTATGCGATCGAACGTCGCAGCCCGCTCCCCGTCGAGGAGTGGAACGCCCAGCTCTCCCTCATGACCGGGATGGCGGCGGCATCGCTGATGCTCGAGGCCGGCGTCGGGATCCTCCGGACGATGCCGGAGCCGGAGGAGGCGGCCTTCGCGACGTTCCGGCACCAGACCGAGGCCCTCGGGCGCCCCTGGACCACGGGCACGTACGGCGAGTACCTCCGTGCCCTCGACCGCGACGACCCGATGGCGCTCCCCGTCCTCGAGGCCGCGGCATCCCTGTTCCGCGGCGCGGGCTATCTGGTCTTCGACGGAGAGACGCCGCAGGACGCCGTGCAGGCGGCGATCGCGGCTCCGTACGCGCACGCGACCGCTCCTCTGCGTCGGCTCGTCGATCGCTGGGCGCTCGCGATCTGCCTCGCCGTCTCGAACGGCGACCCTGTGCCCGAGTGGGCACGGGGTTCGCTCGCCGAGCTTCCCGCGCTCATGCAGGAGTCCGGGCAGCGCGCGTCCCGTCTGAACGCCGCCACCGTCAACAGCGTCGAAGCGGCGCTGCTGACCCCCTTGGTGGGCTCGACGATCGAGGCGACCGTGATCGAGCTGCGAGGCGAACGCGCGGCGGTGCAGATCGCCGACCCCGCGGTGACGGCGACGGCTCCGCTTCCCGAGGGTGCGAAGCCGGGCGACGTCGTCCGTCTGCGGGTGGTCCGAGCGGACATCCCCCGCGGGGAGGTCGAGTTCACCGTGTGAGCGCCGCTCAGGCGGCTACCCTGGCGTGATGGAGCATGCTGCCGTGGCCGAGCGGTTCGTCGCCGAGACCTACCCCCGCGCGGAGATCGCGATCATCGCCGGCAGCACGGCCCGCGGCGAACGGACCGCGACGAGCGACATCGACCTCCTCCTCCTCGGCGAAGCGCTCTTCGACGACGAGTCCCAGACCAGCGAGGCAGCCACCCATGCCTTCGAGGGCGAGATCTTCGAGGTGTTCGCCTACACGCCGGAAGGCTTCGCCGAGTGGGCCCATCGCAGCGTCGACCAGCACCGCCCCGTGATCGTGCACATGCTCGTGGAGGGGCGGGCGATCCGCAGCAGCGCCTCCCTCGACGGCCTCCGGGCGCAGTGGGGCGGGGTCCTCTCCCGTGGCCCCTCGCTGGACGCCGCGGAGTCCGCGTTCCGGCGATACGTCATCACCGACCTGCTGGACGACCTGCGCGACGCGACCGATCCCCTCGAGCAGCAGGTGGTGGCCGCCGCGCTGTTCGAACGGATCGGCGAGCTCATGCTGTTGAGGGACGGACGCTGGGTCGCCACCGGGAAGTGGCTCCCTCGACGGTTGCGTGATCTGAGTCGCGAGCGCGCCGACGACCTCAGCGTGCCCCTGCTCGACCGCGACCTCTCGACCTTCGCCGCACGCGTCGAAGGAGAGCTCGTGCGGGCCGGCGGTCGGGTGCAGGCGGGATTCGTGCGCTGAGGTCAGCCGGCGGGTGTCGCTGAAGTCGTCATCACGAGCAGCTGAGGGTCGCTCAGGTCGAGCGAGACCGTGATCGATGCGAACTCCGCCAGCGATGCCACGTGGGTGCCGCCGCAGAGGATCACGGCTTCGCCCTCGGGCAGATCGCAGTGCCAGCGTCGCCGATCGACGATCGTCGGCCCTTCCGTCTCGATCCGGCTGGACGCGGCGGAGGCGACCCACGCGGCGAGCTGGGCGTTGATGCGCGCTTCGCGCTCGGCCACGGTCGCCGCGAAGCCCTCGGTGTCGAATCCTGCTCTGCGCAGGCTCTTGCCGAGTCGGTACTCGTCGACGGCGCCGTCCTCCTGGATGCGGCTGGACTGGTTCGCCCGCCCCTCGAAGTCGGGGTTCCCGAGCGCATCCTCCCCGGCTCCTTGCGCCACAGATCGGCGAGCGCGAGATCGAGGGCGAGGGACGCGAGATGGCAGGCGGTGTGTCCACGGCTGAGTCCCGCGCGACGAGGTGCATCGACCGTGAGCTCCACCGGCGCGCCCGCCGTCAGCCAGGCCGGCGCGTCGCCGTCGAGCCGATGGGCCACGAGCCAGGTCCAGCCCTCGGCGCCGCGCTTCACGGGGATGTCGGCGCCGACGGCGAACTCCCCCTGGTCACTGAGGGCCGCCATCACGGCGTCAGACACGCGCACCTGCGCACCGGCGTTCGCGATCGCACCGGAGTCGCCGGGCTGATCCGGCCACGTGTGATCCACCGGATGGAACGGCGTGGCGTCGACGACGACGACAGCGCCTCCCGGTGTTCCCGTCACGCGCGTGACGACACCGTCACCGGAGACGGCACCATCGGCGAAGGACACGATCGTGGCAGGCATACGGCTCCTCAGGATCGAGCGGTCGGGAAAAACGGAGCGATCAGACCGTGACGACCTGGGCGGTACCGAGCGGGGCCTCCGGTCCCATCTCGGCGGCGATCCGGTTGGCCTCTTCGATCAGGGTCGCGACGATGTCCGCCTCCGGCACGGTCTTGATGACCTCGCCCTTCACGAAGATCTGCCCCTTGCCGTTGCCCGAGGCGACGCCGAGGTCGGCCTCGCGCGCCTCGCCGGGGCCGTTCACGACGCAGCCCATCACGGCGACCCGCAGCGGGACGGTCATGTCCTTGAGCCCCTCGGTCACGTCTTCGGCGAGCGTGTAGACATCGACCTGGGCGCGACCGCACGACGGGCAGGACACGATCTCGAGCTTGCGCTCACGCAGGTTGAGCGACTGCAGGATCTGGTGGCCGACCTTGACCTCCTCGGCGGGCGGCGCGGACAGCGAGACGCGGATCGTATCGCCGATGCCCTCTCCGAGCAGGATGCCGAACGCGGTCGCGCTCTTGATCGTGCCCTGGAAGGCGGGGCCGGCTTCGGTCACACCGAGGTGCAGGGGCCAATCGCCTCGTTCGGCCAGCTGGCGGTAGGCCTTGACCATCACGATGGGGTCGTTGTGCTTGACGGAGATCTTGAAGTCGTGGAAGTCGTGCTCCTCGAACAGCGACGCCTCCCAGACGGCGCTCTCGACCAGAGCTTCCGCTGTGGCCTTGCCGTACTTCGTCAGGATGCGGCGGTCCAGCGAACCGGCATTGACGCCGATGCGCAGCGAGACGCCCGCGGCCTTCGCCGCCGCCGCGATCTTGCCCACGTTGCCGTCGAACTCGCGGATGTTGCCCGGGTTCACCCGGACCGCCCCGCACCCGGCGTCGATGGCCGTGTAGATGTAGCGCGGCTGGAAGTGGATGTCGGCGATCACCGGGATCTGACTCTTCATCGCGATGATCTTCAGCGCGTCGGCATCGTCCTGATGCGGCACGGCGACGCGCACGATCTCGCAGCCCGACGCCGTGAGCTCGGCGATCTGCTGCAGGGTCCCGTTGATGTCGGTCGTCTTCGTGGTCGTCATCGACTGCACGCTGACGGGAGCGTCGCCGCCCACGAGCACCTTGCCCACCTTGATCTGGCGGGACTTCCGGCGGGGGGCGAGGACTTCGGGGATCTTCGGCATTCCGAGGTTCACTGCTGGCACGCCCCAAGCCTACGCCGCCAGGATGCAAGGGGGCTGGACAGACCCACCTACGCTGAGAGGATGGCGGCCATCCTCCTCACCGGCTTCGAGCCCTTCGACGGCGCAGCACGCAATCCTTCCGCCGATGCCGTCGCTGCCGTCGCGGCCGACTACGACGGTCCGCATGATCTCGTCGTCTCGACCCTGCCGGTCTCCTTCGACGCATCCGCTCGACGGCTGCGCGCCCTGATCGCCCAGTACTCCCCCGATGCGGTCATCGCCACCGGGCTCGCCGGCGGGAGCCCGCGGATCGCGGTCGAGCGCATCGGGGTGAACCTGATCGATGCGCGCATCCCGGACAACGACGGCGCACAGCCCGTCGACGCCCCCAGCGAGGTCGGCGGACCGGCCGCCCGTTTCGCCACCCTTCCGGTCAAGCGCCTGGTCCAGGTCCTGAGCGCCGAGGGGCTGCCGGCCCAGCCGTCGCTGTCTGCGGGCTCCTTCGTGTGCAACCACGTCCTGTACACGGCACTCGGCGCGGCGGGGCAGGATGCGATCGCCGGTTTCGTGCACCTTCCCTGGTCGACGAGCACCGCCCCCGCGGGCGCTTCGCACCTCTCGGAAGAGGAGTTGTCGCGCGCCCTGCGCCTCGTCGTCGATCACGCCTTCGATGCCGAGGTGCAGGACTCCGGCGGCAGCATCTGGTGACGTCATCGCGCCAGGACGGGCGCCTGCGATGTGGTAGTTTCGGCCCCATGCTCGCGAACTTCACCTGGTGGCCCGCCTTCTAGGCGGTGTGTTCGCGTTCCCACGAATCCAGACCGCCGACGTCGGCGGTCTTTTCGTTGCGCCGACGTCGGAGCACTGCACAGGAGACATCGATGACCCTCTCACGACTCGCCGCGCTCAGCACCGACCCGACGGCATCCTTCGTGCTGATCGCCCGCGACGGCGCGGACACGGTCGAGCTGCTCAGCGGTGACGTCGTCGACGTCGACCTGCTCGCCGACATCCCGCTCACGATCGACGGGGCGGCGCGCGAGGTATTCGCGATGGTCCCCTATCGCCAGGTGCGCGAGCGCGGTTTCGTGGCGCAGGACGACGGTGCGCCGCTGCGATGCGTGGTCGTGGACGAGCACCTCCACCTGCCGACGTCGGAGCTCCTCGCCGCCCTGCCGAGCGCCCCGGTGCCGCTGCGCGACGACGGGTTCGACATCGCGGACGGAGAGTACGCGGCGATCGTCGAGAAGGTCATCGCCGAGGAGATCGGGCGGGGCGAGGGCGCGAACTTCGTCATCCGACGAGACTTCACCGCGAACATCGACATCGACGACCGCACGGCCGCCCTCACGTGGTTCCGTGCTCTGCTGACACACGAGCGCGGGGCGTACTGGACCTTCGCGGTCTTCACGCCGGGCCACATCGCCGTCGGTGCGAGCCCCGAGGCGCACGTCGTCGCCCGGGAGGGCGTCGTCACCATGAACCCGATCTCCGGAACCTTCCGCCATCCCGCAGGCGGTGCCACCAAGGAGACCCTCGTCGACTTCCTGGCCTCGACGAAGGAGACCGAGGAGCTGTTCATGGTGGTGGATGAGGAGCTCAAGATGATGAGCGCCGTCTGCTCCGACGGCGGGCGGATCACCGGCCCGCACCTCAAGGAGATGTCGCGGCTCACGCACACCGAGTACATGCTCCGCGGACGCAGCGCTCTCGACCCGCGCGACATCCTCCGCGAGACGATGTTCGCCCCGACCGTCACCGGCTCCCCCATGCAGAACGCCTGCGCGGTGATCCGCCGCCACGAGAAGAAGCCGCGCGGCTACTACTCCGGCGTCGCCGCATTGTTCACCCCGAACGCGGAAGGCGGCCACGACCTGGATGCGCCGATCCTGATCCGTACGGTGTACCTGCAGGACGGTGCCCTCAGCGTTCCCGTCGGCGCGACGCTCGTGCGCCACTCCGACCCCCAGGGCGAGGTGTCGGAGACGCATGGGAAGGCCGCCGGTGTGCTGGGGGCGATCGGCGCGATCGACCGTGACCGCGTGGCGGAGGCCCGCAGCGACGCGGATGCCCCCGGCGAGCCACGCGCCCTCGCCGACGATCCGACCGTCGCCGAGCTGCTGTCCTCACGCAACGCGCGGCTGGCGGAGTTCTGGCTCAACCCGCAGGGCGAGGAGTTCACGGGACCGTTCGCCGGTCGCACCGCTGTGGTCGTGGACGCGGAGGATCGGTTCACCACGATGCTCGCGCACCAGCTCCGTCACCTCGGCCTCGACGTGACGATCGCTCCGTGGAGCGACGTTCGGGACGCGGACCTCGATGCGGCCGACCTCGTCGTCGCCGGCCCCGGCCCCGGCGACCCTCGGGACGCCGGGAACGTGCGCATCGCCCGGATGCGCGAGGTCGTCGCCCGTCGCCTCGACGCACGCGCACCGCTGCTCGCGGTCTGCCTCAGCCACCAGATCCTCGCCGACCGGCTCGGCATCGCGCTCACGCCGCTGGACGCTCCCCACCAGGGGCTGCAGAAGTCGGTGCCGGTGTTCGGGGAGGACGCCTCGATCGGCTTCTACAACACGTTCACCGCTCGAGTGACGCCGGGGACGACCGGCGTGGGCGCGGCCGAGGTGTCTGCCGATGACGCCTCGGGCGACGTCTACGCCCTCCGCGGCCCGCACTTCGCCTCGGTGCAGGGACATCTGGAGTCGATCCTGTCCCGCGACGGGATCCGCACCCTCGAGCGCCTGGTCTCGCACGCGCTCGCCTGACCCCGTCCCTGACGCCTGCGCGCCGCCCGGTCGCGGCCGACCCGGCCCGTCGCGAACGCCGGCTTGTCAGCGATCGCCTCAGCCGAGGATGTTCACCGGGTTGAACAGATCGGCGATCAGGAGCAGTCCGCCCATCCCGATCAGGAGCACCGCGACGACCACCGTCAGCGGCACGAGCTTGGTCGCGTCGACGGGTGCCGGAGGCGGACGACGGAACAGCTTCGCCCACGCCCGCTTGACGCCGTCCCAGAGCGCGACGACGATGTGCCCGCCGTCGAGCGGCAGCAACGGGATGAGGTTGAAGACGAACAGGGCCACGTTCAACGACCCCAGCAGACTCAGCAGGATGGCGAAGCGGTCGAGGATCGGGGCGTCCGTCGCCGCGACCTCCCCCGCGATCCGGCCGACGCCGACGACGCTCAGCGGGCCGTTGGGGTCGCGCTCCCCACCGGTGACCAGGGAGACGCCGATGTCCCAGAGACGCGCGGGAAGGGTCACCATCATCGAGCCCACGCGGCCGACCGTGTCCGCGGCCATCTGCGGCCCCGCACTCAACGGCTGCTGCACGTAGCCCATCTGCGCGTACATGCCGACGTATCCCACGCTCTTGACGACCGGCTGCCCCTCCGCGTCGAGGATGGGGTTGCCGCTCGCATCCGTGATCGTGCGCTCGGCGGCGATGGGCGTGATGCTCAGCGTCGTCTCGACGCCGTCCCGAAGGACCACCATGTCGAGGGTCTCCCCCGGAGCCGCCTGCACGATGCTGGTGGCATCGGCGAAAGTGCTGACCGGCTTCCCGT
>Ga0160431_100684_pt1 | contig 12099 bp, 10 predicted proteins | sample HID1971K_E0MG_FD_108212 | JGI IMG/M metagenome (GOLD analysis project Ga0160431, IMG submission 108212) | Enriched millipede-associated microbial communities from UW Madison campus, WI, USA - HID1971K_E0 MG | ecosystem: Host-associated > Arthropoda: Insects > Digestive system > Unclassified ...
ACAGCGTGATCCATGTGGGAGCGGGCTTGCCCCGCGAAACAGGCAGCGCGGAGCATGGCACCGGCTTCGCCGGTGTTCGCGGGACAAGCCCGCTCCCACAGGAATCGCGCCAGCTTTTAGAAACTGAGCAAGACAGTTGCTCCCACAGGTGCTCTACAGGTCTCGATGTTTCAGTCGCGGTAATCCGGCGCCGTCCTGTCCAGCATCCGCAACAATGCCCCCCAGGCCAACTGCACCGCATCCGGGTCCGTCAGCTCCCCCTGCTTCAGTCCCCGCATCGGCTCATTGAACTGCCGCTCGGTATGCGCGCACACCGCGGGCAACGGCAGCACCAACTGGCCGGCGCTTTGCGCCGCCAGCTGGATCTCGCAGGCTTTCTCCAGGTAGTACATGCGCAAGAATGCCTCGGCCACTGTGCGCCCGGTGGTCAACAGGCCGTGGTTGCGCAGGATCATCACCGGCTTGTCGCCGAGGTCCGCCACCAGCCGCTGCTGCTCGTCCAGGTCCAGGGCGATGCCTTCATAGGTGTGGTAGGCAACCTTGCCGTAGAACTCCATGGACATCTGGTTGACCGGCAGCAACCCGCATTCCAGTGCCGCCACCGCACAACCGGCACGGGTATGGGTGTGCAGCACGCACTGGGCATCCTCGCGAGCGGCGTGAATGGCGCTGTGGATGACGAACCCAGCCGGGTTGACCCGGTGCGGGCTGGCCTCCACCGCCCTGCCCTGCAGGTCGATCTTGACCAGGCTCGACGCGGTGATTTCGTCGAACAGCAGGCCGTAGGGGTTGATCAGGAAGTGATGTTCCGGGCCCGGCAGCCGCACCGAGATATGGGTGAAGATCAGGTCCGACATGCGAAAGTGTGCAATCAGCCGGTAACAGGCAGCCAATTGCTGGCGCAACGAGTGTTCAGTAGCAGTCATGGTCATACATCCTTCGTTCATTTGCTGGCCCAGGCATTGAACCGCTGCTCAAGCTCCTCGCCATGGTCGACCCAGAAGTCGACGTTCATCGCCAAGGCGCCCTGCAGGTTCTGCGGCGATGTCGGCACCCAGTTGGCCAGGGCCGGGTCGAGCTTGGCCGCAGCTTGGGTATTGGTCGGCCCATAGGGAATCTGCTCGACATAGCGCACCTGGGTATCCGGCTGGTTAGCGTAGCTGATCAGCCGCTTGGCCTGGTCGACGTGTTTCGAGCCCTTGATGATCGCCCAGTAGTCCATGCCATACAGACTGCCCGGCCAGACCAGCGCCAGCGGGCTGCCCTGCTGCGCGGCGACAGCGATGCGGCCGCTGTAGGTCGACGTCATCACCACGTCACCGGCGGTGAGCCACTGGGCCGGTTGCGCGCCGGCATCCCACCACTGGACATAGGGCTTGAGTTCGCTGAGTTTGGCAAAGGCCCGATCGACACCGGCCGGCGTGGAAAGCACCTTGTACACGTCCTCCACCTTGACGCCGTCGGCCAGCAGGGCGAACTCCAGGTTGTACACCGCGCGCTTGCGCAGGCCGCGTTTGCCTGGGAATTTCCTGATATCCCAGAAGTCCGCCCATGAACTGGGCGCCGTGGCCAGCTTGTTGCGGTCGTAAGCGATCGCCACGCTCCACACCAGCGCCGCCGAGCCGCACGCCTGGGCTGCGTCGGGAATCAGTTCGGCGGCGTGTCCCAGTCGTTGCCAGTCGAGGTGCTCGTAGATGCCCTCCTCGCAGCCCCGGGCCAGGTCCGGCCCCTCGATCTGCACCACATCCCAATCGACGTTGCCGGTATCGGCCATCACCTGGATGCGCGCCATTTCGCCGTTGTATTCGCTTTGCATCAACTGGCTGCCGTCCTGGGCGCTGAAAGGCTGGAAGATCGCCACATCCTGGGCTTTCTGACCCGCACCGCCATAGCCGACCACGACCATCTGCGGCGCCGCTTGCGCACTGCCAAGGCCGATGGCCAGCAGCGCTGCGCAAAGGCCTGTAACGCGAGGAAATGCCTGCATCGAGTTGCCTCCTGCCGGTGCCCGAAGGGCCCGTTTTCTTGTTGTTGTGAGGTCACGACCCACAGCCGTGGGTGAGAAAAAGCTAGTCGGGCATCAGTAAAAAAACAAGTTGATTTTTTACTGAAGCTACACTTTCATGAGAAAAACAAGAACAACACCGGAGCCGCCCGCATGTCGACCGCCTTTGCCCACCTGTTCGAGCCCTTGCAGATTCGCGGCAAGCGCCTGAAGAACCGCATCATGTCGACCGGCCACGATACGTGCCTGCCCACCGATAACCTGGTCAACGACAAGCTGATCGCCTACCAGAGCGCCCGCGCTGCCGGAGGTGTGGGGCTGATCGTGCTGCAGGTGGCCGGGGTGCATGACAGCGCCCGCTACACCTCCCATGTACTGATGGCCACCGACGATGCCTGCATCGAGGGCTACCGGCAGTTGGCCGAAGCCTGCCATGCCCATGGCACGGTGGTGCTGTCGCAGCTGTTCCACCCAGGCAGGGAAATCATGGAATCCGCCGACGGGCTGCTGGCCGTCGCCTACTCCGCATCAGCGGTGCCCAACGAGCGGTTTCGCGTCATGCCGCGAGCCCTGGACCAGGCGATGATCGACGAGATCGTCCAGGGCTATGCCAACGCTGCCCGCCGCCTGCACCAGGCCGGGCTGGATGGCGTGGAAGTGGTGGCCAGCCATGGCTACCTGCCGGCGCAATTCCTCAACCCGCGGGTCAACCTGCGCAACGACGGTTACAACGGTGGCCTGGAACAACGCCTGCGCTTCCTGCGCGAGGTACTGCACGCGGTGCGCGCGGCCACCGACGAACAGTTCATCGTCGGCCTGCGCATCAGTGCCGACGAGCGCGACAGCGAAGGACTGAGCGAAGATGAATCGCTGGCCGCCGCCGAAGCGCTACAGGGTCAACTCGATTACCTGCATATCGTCGCCGGCACCTCGGCGACCCTCGGCGGCGCCGTGCACATCGTGCCGCCGATGGCCATCGCGCCGGCGTACCTGGCCCGCGAGGCCGGCACCTTCAAGCAGCGCCTGGACATTCCGCTGTTCGTCACCGGGCGCATCAATCAGCCGCAGGAAGCGGAGCTGATCCTGGCCCGTGGCCAGGCCGACGTCTGCGGCATGACCCGGGCGCTTATCTGCGACCCGCAAATGCCGAGCAAGACAGAACAGGGGCACGTGGAGGATGTGCGCGCCTGCATCGCCTGCAACCAGGCCTGTATCGGCCACTTTCACCGAGGCTTGCCGATCTCCTGCATTCAACACCCGGAAACCGGCCGCGAACTGCAGTACGGCACGCTCAAGCCCGCCACCGCACGCAAGCGCATCCTGGTGGCAGGCGGCGGCCCTGCTGGCATGAAAGCCGCCGCCGTGGCCGCCGCGCGCGGGCACGAGGTGACGCTGTACGAGGCCAGCGCGCAGCTCGGTGGCCAGGTACAGCTCGCGCAACTGCTGCCCCGGCGCAGCGAGTTCGGCGGAGCCAGCACCAACCTGCAGCGTGAGATGCAGCTGGCAGGTGTACGTGTGGTACGTAATACGCGAGTCGACCGCGTCCTGGTCGAACGCGAACGCCCCGACCTGGTGATCGCCGCCACTGGCGCCACACCCTACTGGCCTTCGTTCGAACGCAGCGGTGAGCTGCAGGTGGTGGATGCCTGGCAAGTGCTGCGCAATGAAGTCACGCCAGGCCGTTCGGTGCTGGTGGTGGACTGGCGCAGCGACTGGATCGGCCCGGGTATCGCCGAACGCCTGGTCCGCGAAGGGCATCAGGTGCAGTTGGCGGTCAATGGCACCCACTGTGGCGAAAGCCTGCCGCTGTACGTGCGCGACCAGATGGCCGGGGAACTGCACCGCCTGAGCATCCCGATCACCCCCTATGCCCGCCTGTACGGCTGCGACGACAACACCGTGTACCTGCAGCACACGGCCAGCGGTGAACCGATGATCTTCGACAACATCGATACCCTGGTGCTGTGCCTGGGCCACCAGCCGCAAGACACGCTGGCCGAGGAACTGGCCGGCCTGGTCGAGGTACGGCGCATCGGCGACTGCCTGGCGCCGCGTACCGTCGAAGAAGCGATCCATGATGGCCTGACAGTTGCCTGGTCCGTCTGACGCTGTACATACTGCCGCTTTCCCGATGGACCGAAGCGCATGAGCCAGCTGCCCCAGACCCCGCCCGCCGCCGAAGACGGCGGCGCCGCCCCCCAGTTTCTCGGCACCCGTATCCGCGGCCTGCGCAAGCGCCGCGGCATGACCCTGGCGGAGCTGGCGGCGCAGAGCGAGCTGACGGCGGGCTACATCAGCCAGCTCGAACGCAACCTGTCGTACCCGTCGATCCCGGCGCTGTTCAACATCGCCCGCAGCCTGGGCGTGACCATCCAGTGGTTCTTCGCCAGCGAAGCCAGCACCGCCCCCGAAGACCAGGGCTACGTGGTGCGGCGCAACAGCCGGCTGAGCGTGCATTACGAAGACGGCATCGTCGACCAGTTGCTCACGCCCCAGCCCAACCGCCAGCTGGAGATCCTGCATTCACGCTTCCCGCCAGGCACCTACAGCCAGCAGAGCTACAGCCACGAAGGCGAAGAGGCCGGCTACATCCTCTCGGGCTGTTTCGAGCTGTGGGTGGGCGAACGGCACTTCCAGCTGGGCGAAGGTGACAGCTTCAGTTTTCCCAGCCAGGAACCGCACCGCTACGGCAATCCGGGCGAGGTGGATGCCGTGGTGATCTGGGTGATCACCCCGCCGACGTTCTGAGGTGTAGCGCTCAGGGTCGCGCGTTTCGTCGCCCGCCACATCGTTGGCCGTGAACAAGGACTACCTTGTTTAACCGGACTCTCCAGGAGCACAACGATGAACAATATCCTGATCATTGGCGCCGGCTTCGCAGGTATGTGGAGCGCCCTCAGCGCGGTCCGCCAACTGGACCTGCACGGGCGCACGGATGTCGAGGTGACGCTGCTCGCACCGAAGGCCGAACTGCACGTGCGCCCACGCTTCTACGAACCTGAAGTACACACCATGGCCGCCCCGTTGCATGAGCTGTTCGAGGCGGTGAACGTGCGATTCGTGCAAGGCACGGCGTTCCACATCGACGAATCCGCCAGGCAGGTGCGCTACCGCACCCAAAGCGGCACCGAGTGCAGCCTGGGCTACGACCGCCTGATCATGGCCTGTGGCAGCGTGCTCAACCGGCCGGACATGGTCGGTATCGAGCACGTCTTCGATGTCGACAAGATCGACAGCGCCGCACGCCTTGAAGCCCACCTCAAGTCGCTGGCCAACCTCCCAGACACACCCCAGCGCAACACCGTGGTAGTGGCGGGCGGCGGTTTCACCGGCATCGAGACCGCAACCGAACTGCCGGCGCGCTTGCGCGACATCCTCGGCGAGCAGGCACGGCTACGTGTGGTGGTGGTCGACCGCGGCGCGAAAATCGGTGCTGCGCTGGGTGACGGTATTCGACCGGCCATCGAGCAGGCATCCGAGGCACTGGGCATCGAATGGATCTGCGGCGCCACCGTGGCCTCGGTGGACCGCGACGGTGTGCTGCTGGACAACGGCCAGCGCATCGCGGCGAGCACGGTGGTCTGGACCGTGGGCTTCAAGGCCAACCCGCTGACCGAACAGATCAGCGGCGAACGCGACCGCCAGGGCCGCTTGCATGTGGATGGCAACCTCAAGGTCATAGGCAACGATGCGGTGTATGCGGCGGGTGATGTGGCCTATGCGGCGTGCGATGAGGTGGGCAACTACGCGGTGATGTCCTGCCAGCATGCCATTCCGCTGGGCCGGTATGCGGGGAACAATGCCGTGGCCGAGCTGATCGGCGTGGCGCCGATGACTTATAGCCAGCCCAAGTACGTGACCTGCCTTGATCTGGGTGCCTGGGGTGCGGTGTACACCGAGGGCTGGGACCGCCAGGTGTCGCCACCGACCGACAAGGCCGAGGCCAAGGTGCTGAAGTCGCAGATCAATACGGTCTGGATCTATCCGCCAGCGGCCAACGACCGCGCGGCGGCACTGGCCGCTGCGGATCCGACCATTCCGGTGGCCTGAGTCGTGTTCCCACAGGTACTGTGATCCCCCTGTGGGAGCCGGCTTGCCGGCGATAGGGCCTGAGCAGGCAGTTCAAGTTTGCCTGTCCCGGCCTCATCGCCGGCAAGCCGGCTCCCACAGGGATCGCGTGAGTGCCCACAATGCATTTGCGAATTGCGCCGAACCCGTGGCATAGATGCAGTGACAGCTTCACGCCATTCAAGGAGTTCGTGCATGAGCAAGCCCCCCTATGTCCCGCCTGCGGTCTGGCGCAACGACGCAGCGTCCGGCGGCCAGTTCGCCAACATCAACCGCCCTGTTGCCGGCCCAACCCATGACAAGGACCTGCCGGTAGGCAAGCACCCCTTGCAGCTGTACTCCCTGGCCACGCCCAATGGGGTCAAGGTGACCATTCTGCTCGAAGAGCTGCTCGCCCTTGGCCACGCCGGCGCCGAGTACGATGCCTGGCTGATCCGCATCGGTGAAGGCGACCAGTTCTCCAGCGGCTTCGTCCAGGTCAACCCCAACTCCAAGATCCCCGCCCTGCTCGACCGCAGCGTCGAGCCGCCGGTGCGGGTGTTCGAGTCGGGTTCGATCCTGCTGTACCTGGCCGAGAAATTCGGCGCATTCCTGCCCAAGGCACCCGCCGCGCGAACCGAATGCCTGAACTGGCTGTTCTGGCAGATGGGTGCGGCGCCTTACCTGGGTGGCGGCTTCGGCCACTTCTATGTGTATGCGCCGGAGAAATTCGAATACGCCATCAACCGCTTCACCATGGAAGCCAAGCGCCAGCTCGATGTACTCGAGCGCCGCCTGGCCGAAAGCCGCTACCTGGGTGGCGACGAATACAGCATTGCCGATATCGCCGTGTGGTCGTGGTACGGCCAGCTGGTGCGCGGCAACCTGTATGACGCGGCGCAGTTCCTGGCCGTGCACGAGTACCCGCAGGTGCAGCGTTGGGCTGAAGAAATTGCCCAGCGACCAGCGGTGCAACGGGGCACACGGGTCAACCGCACCTGGGGCGATGAAGCCAGCCAGGTGCCTGAACGGCATTCGTCGGCGGACCTGGACTGAGTGTATCGGGGCCGCTTTGCGGCCCATTCGCGGGACAAGCCCGCTCCCACAGAGAGAACGATAAGCCTGAGCGCTGGGATGATCCTGTGGGAGCGGGCTTGTCCCGCGAAAAGGCCAACAATGCCCCCCTGCAAAAAACCATTTCTGCCGCGCAAACCTCCCTCCCCAGCGGCCTTCTTGTACACTCCTCGCAAAAGCCCCCACCTGCACAATTTTTGGTGAAAGCATGATCGAGGTAACCGAGGTTTCCATTGCCGAGCTGCGCGACGCGCTCGAATCGGGCCGCACGACGGCGGTCGAGCTGGTCAAGGCCTACCTGGCGCGTATCGACGCCTACGATGGAGCCAATACCGCTACCGCACTGAACGCCGTGGTGGTGCGCAACCCAGAAGCACTCAAGGAGGCCGAGGCTTCCGACGCCCGCCGCGCCAAGGGCCAGCCCTTGAGCCCGCTCGATGGCATCCCCTACACCGCCAAGGACAGCTATCTGGTCAAAGGCCTGACCGCCGCCTCCGGCAGCCCGGCCTTCAAGGACCTGGTGGCGCAGCGCGACGCCTTCACCATCGAGCGCCTGCGCGCCGCCGGTGCGGTGTGCCTGGGCAAGACCAACATGCCGCCCATGGCCAACGGCGGCATGCAGCGTGGCGTCTATGGCCGCGCCGAAAGCCCGTATAACGCCAACTACCTGACCGCGCCGTTCGCCTCTGGCTCGTCCAACGGTGCCGGTACCGCCACCGCCGCCAGCTTCAGCGCCTTCGGCCTGGCCGAGGAAACCTGGTCCAGCGGCCGTGGCCCTGCCTCGAACAACGGCCTGTGCGCCTACACCCCATCGCGCGGCGTGATCTCGGTACGCGGCAACTGGCCGCTGACCCCGACCATGGACGTGGTGGTGCCATATGCCCGGACCATGGCCGACCTGCTGGAAATCCTCGACGTGGTGGTGGCCGACGACGCCGACAAGCGTGGCGACCTGTGGCGCCTGCAGCCTTGGGTACCGATCCCGGCCGCATCCAGCGTGCGCCCAGCGTCCTACCTTGACCTGGCGGTGGACGCCAGCACGCTCAAGGGCAAGCGTTTCGGCGTACCGCGCATGTACATCAATGCCGACCCTGAGGCCGGCACCTCGGAAAAACCCGGCATCGGTGGCCCGACCGGTCAGCGCATCAACACCCGCGCCACCGTCATCGACCTGTGGCAACAGGCGCGTCAGGCCCTGGAAGCGGCCGGCGCCGAGGTAGTCGAAGTGGACTTCCCGCTGGTGTCCAATTGCGAAGGCGACCGCCCTGGCGCACCGACCGTGTACAACCGCGGCATCGTCAGCAAGGAATTCCTCCATGACGAACTGTGGGAGCTGTCGGGCTGGGCGTTCGACGATTTCCTGCGTGCCAACAACGACCCCAAGCTCAACCGCCTGGCCGATGTCGATGGCCCGCTGATCTTCCCCCACGACCCAGGCACCCTGCCCAACCGTGAGGACGACCTGGCCGCCGGCATGGACGAGTACGTCAACATGGCCAAGCGCGGCCTGAAGACCTGGGACCAGATCGAGACCCTGCCGGATGGCCTGCGCGGTCTGGAAAAGACCCGCAAGATCGACCTGGAAGACTGGATGGACAACCTGGGCCTGGACGCGGTGCTGTTCCCGACCGTGGCCGACGTAGGCCCGGCCGATGCCGACGTCAACCCCGCGTCGGCGGACATCGCCTGGAGCAACGGCATCTGGGTAGCCAACGGCAACCTCGCCATTCGCCACCTGGGTGTGCCGACCGTCACCGTGCCAATGGGCGTGATGGCCGATATCGGCATGCCGGTAGGCCTGACCTTTGCGGGCCGGTCCTACAGCGACAACAACCTGTTGAGCTTCGCTGCCGCGTTCGAATCGACCGGCTCTCGTCGCATGATCCCGCCGCGTACGCCCGCCCTGGGCTGACCGACTTGTCCCCAACGCCGGCTTGCCGGCGCTGGGGACAGCTGGTATGACATCCTTCTTTTTGTATTAGAAATCAGAAGGCTGCCATGTCCCTGCACATCCACACCCCCCTGATCGAATCCCGCTCTATGACGCTGGCCGCTGGCCCTACGGTCTGGCTCAAGCTCGATGCCCTGCAGCCCTGCGGCTCGTTCAAGCTGCGTGGCGTGGGCCATGCCTGCGAAGTCCACCATGCCCGTGGCGCGCGACATTTCGTTTCCTCGTCCGGTGGCAATGCCGGCCTGGCAGTGGCCTATGCCGGTCGCAAGCTGGGCGTGCCGGTGACGGTGGTGGTGCCTGAAACCACCAGCGACCGCGCCAAGGAACTACTGCGCCTGGAAGACGCCAAGGTGGTGGTGCACGGCAGCTCCTGGCAAGAGGCCAATGAGCTGGCACAGACCCTGGTCGGGGCCGATGATGCCTTCATCCACCCTTTCGACGACCCGCTGCTGTGGACCGGGCATGCCAGCCTGGTTGACGAGGTCGCTGCCGCCGGGATCAAACCCGACGCCGTGGTGCTGTCGGTCGGCGGCGGCGGCCTGCTCAGTGGCGTGGTCGAAGGGCTCAAGCGCAACGGCTGGGATGACGTACCGGTGTTGGCGGTGGAAACCGAAGGTGCGGCTTCGCTGCACGCTGCGGTGCAGGCCGGCCATTCGGTGGAGCTGGAGCGTATCGCGTCGGTGGCGACCTCGCTGGGCGCCAAGCGTGTTGCCGATCAGGCCCTGGTGTGCGTGCGCGAACATCCGGTGCAGAGCGTTCTGGTCACCGATCGCGCGGCACTGGAGGCGTGCGAGCGGTTCCTGAGCGATCATCGGGTACTGGTGGAGCCGGCCTGTGGGGCGGCGTTGGCGCTGGCTTACGCGCCTGGGAAGTTGGCCGGTTACCAGAATGTACTGGTCGTGGTGTGTGGCGGTGCTACGGCAACGCTTGGGCAGATTCAGGACTGGTTGAAGCAGGTCGACTAAGGTGGGCTGTTCCGGCCCTTTCGCGGGACAAGCCCGCTCCCACAGGTTTACCACTCTGTTCAAAGGCAACGCGGTTCCTGTGGGAGCGGGCTTGTCCCGCGAAAGGGCCGGAACACTCACCGCAAAAGTGGAATGATCAGCGGCACCAGTTTCTCCCCTTGGATTTCAATCACCGCCACCGTCACCGGCAACTTGAACCGCCGCGGCCCGGCACTCCCGGGATTCAGGAACAACCGCCCTTCCCGCCAGTCGATCAGCGGCTTGTGCGAATGCCCGGTGATCACGACCCGCACCCCCTCATCCAACGCCCCCGGCACATCGGCAATGTCGTGGACCAGCAGAACCTGCCAGCCCCCCATCTCAAAGCGCTGCTGATCGGCGATCTGCGCCGCCCAAGGCAATTTCAGGTCGTTGTTGCCACGCACGACCTGCAGCGGCGCCAAGGCCCCAAGCACCTCGATGACCTCGGGTTTGCCGATATCGCCGGCGTGCACGATCAGGTCGCAACCCGCCAGCACATCGACCGCTTCGGGGCGCAACAGGCCGTGGGTGTCGGATATGACGCCAACCCTCATGCTCAACTCCTGTACGGATAAGTTCGATCACGGCTGTTCATCAGATTCTTCTCCATCTGCACAGCCGGTGATTAGGATGTTCACACAGGCCTGTTCAAATAACCCCGTCGCCATCGGAAAAACCCGCCCCAACAGTCACGACCGCGACGAAATGCTGATCTCACTCTTTCGATATGCAGCAAGTGAAGGCACAATGCGTGTCCTTTTTTTGGCCGGCCTGGCCGGGGGCCTTTAAATGATCAAGACGCCGTACTACCTCATCGATAAAACCAAGCTGCTGGGCAACATGGAGAAGATCGCCTACGTGCGCGAACACTCCGGTGCCAAGGCACTGCTCGCCCTCAAGTGCTTCGCCACCTGGTCGGTCTTCGACCTGATGCAGCAGTACATGGACGGCACCACCTCTTCCTCGCTTTACGAGCTCAAGCTCGGCCGCCAGAAGTTCGCCGGCGAAACCCACGCCTACAGCGTGGCCTGGGCCGACGACGAGGTCGAGGAAATGCTCGAGAACTGCGACAAGATCATCTTCAACTCGATCGGCCAGCTGCAGCGCTTCGCCGAACAGTCCGAAGGCAAGGTCCGTGGCCTGCGCGTCAACCCGCAGGTGAGCAGCTCCGACTACCTGCTGGCCGACCCGGCCCGGCCGTTCAGCCGCCTGGGCGAGTGGGACCCGGAAAAGATCGAGAAGGTCATCGAGCAAATTTCCGGCTTCATGTTCCACAACAACTGCGAGAACGGTGACTTCGGCCTGTTCGACAAGATGCTCTCGCACATCGAAGAGCGCTTCGGCCACCTGCTGCACAAGGTCGAGTGGGTGAGCCTCGGTGGCGGCATCCACTTCACCGGCGAAGACTACGCAGTCGACGCGTTCTGCGCGCGCCTGAAAGCCTTCTCGGAAAAATACGGCGTGCAGGTCTACCTGGAGCCGGGCGAAGCGGCCATCACCAACAGCGCCTCGCTGGAAGTGACCGTGCTCGACACCCTGTACAACGGCAAGCACCTGGCCGTGGTCGACAGCTCGATCGAAGCGCACCTCCTGGACCTGCTGATCTACCGCCTCAATGCCAAGATGGCACCCAACGATGGCGAGCACACCTACATGGTCTGCGGCAAGTCGTGCCTGGCCGGTGACATCTTCGGCGAGTACCAATTCGATCGTCCGCTGGCCATCGGCGACCGTCTGTCGTTCGTGGACACCGCGGGTTACACCATGGTCAAGAAAAACTGGTTCAACGGTTTGAAGATGCCGTCCATCGCGGTCAAGCAACTCGACGGCAGCGTCGAAGTGGTGCGCGAGTTCGGTTTCGAAGACTACGTTTCCAGCCTGTCGTAAAGACCGGCACTCAAGTAAGGAGCAAAAGGTAAATTGAAGAAGAACGTTCTTATCATTGGTGCAGGAGGTGTCGCCAAGGTGGTGGCCCACAAGTGCGCGCAGCATAACGACGAACTGGGTCGTATCGCTATCGCGTCACGGAACATCTC
>Ga0160431_100686_pt1 | contig 12072 bp, 14 predicted proteins | sample HID1971K_E0MG_FD_108212 | JGI IMG/M metagenome (GOLD analysis project Ga0160431, IMG submission 108212) | Enriched millipede-associated microbial communities from UW Madison campus, WI, USA - HID1971K_E0 MG | ecosystem: Host-associated > Arthropoda: Insects > Digestive system > Unclassified ...
CACCCACACGAATTGCTTGATTCGATTTGTTAAAGAGCGTTTGGTTAAGAGCTTTTCGTCTCAACCGAGGCGCGCATTCTACGCTTTCCTCATTTGCTGTCAAGCGTTTATTTTGAAGTTTTTCGAAGCGACTTTCTTTCAAAAGCCTTTCACCTCAACAACTTACCGCTTGCCTCGTTGCGTTCAACGCTGCGAGGAGGCGAATAATACGCGCTTTGAAATTAGAGTCAACACCTTGATCTGAAAAAACTTTCAATTGTCATTTGAAAGCCTCCAGGCAACTAAATGCCCGCCCCGTCGCTCTGTAGAGAAATACCCCGTGGAGCGTAACGGCCATGAGCGATGCGCAGAGCGACAAGACCCCCGGCCTTTCCCCTGACGAGGAACAGGAGGTCAGCCATAACCAGCCCCCGCGGGCAGCCGTGCTCCATGAGATCATTCGCGCCCAGGGTGACCTGGAGCTCGAGCGCACCCTCGCGGCGCTGTGGTGGTCTGCCCTGGCAGCGGGCCTGACCATGGGCCTTTCCTTCATGGCCATGGGGCTTTTCTATTCACGCCTGCCAGAGGGCGAGAGTGCCCAGGTGGTCGCCAGCCTTGGCTATAGCGCGGGATTTCTCGCCGTGATCCTGGCGCGCCAACAGCTGTTTACCGAAAACACCCTGACCGCCGTACTGCCCGTCATGACCACGCCGACCCTCGCCAACCTCGGACGCCTGCTGCGCCTGTGGAGCGTGGTACTGCTGGGCAACCTGGCAGGGACATTGCTGGTCGCCTGGGTCATGCTCGAACTCCCGATCTTCGACAGCAAGACCGACGTGGCCTTCCTGGAAGTCGGCCGCAAGGTCATGACCAACGACATGAGCCAGATGTTCGCCAAGGGCATCGTCTCGGGCTGGATGATCGCCACCATGGTCTGGATGATCCCGTCCATGGAGCACGCCAAGATCTGGATCATCCTGATGATCACTTATCTGATGGCGCTGGGTGACTTCACCCACATCGTCGTCGGTTCGGTAGAAGTGTCCTATCTGGTCTGGGCCGGCGAGCAGACCTGGCAAGATTTCTGGCTACAGTTCGCGCTGCCGACGCTGGTCGGCAACATCGTCGGCGGCAGCTTCATCTTTGCCCTGATCAGCCATGCCCAGGTCCGTAGCGATAGCGGCAAGCCGCCCTCGCAGCTATCAAGAGAAGAAAAACCCACATCACCCGCCCAGCGTGACTCCCGGGAATGACCTCATTGCCCCGCCAGCGCGCGCTCGGCCGCCCTGCCCCGCTCGCGCGCCGGCCGCGGTTGCCACCAGTTCTGCCCTTCGTGGGGCGAATCGAGGCTGACCCGCTCACCCATCTGCGGCGTGCTCAGGCGCACTTGCGCGGCGCCAGCCAAGGCGACGATACGCTCGAAGGGTTCCTGCCAACCATGGATCGACAGGTCGAAGGTGCCATTATGAATCGGCAGCATCCAGCGCCCGCGCAGGTCCAGATGCGCTTGCAGGCTTTGCTCCGGCTGCATGTGCACATTGGGCCAGGCCAGGTTGTAGGCGCCAGTCTCGACCAGGGTCAGGTCGAATGGGCCAAAGCGTTCGCCGATCTGGCGGAAACCGTCGAAGTAGCCAGTGTCGCCACTGAAGAACACGCGCACCGGCTCATCGATCACCACCCACGAAGCCCACAAGGTCCGGTTGCTGTCGAACAACCCACGCCCCGAAAAATGCTGAGCGGGCGTGGCGATAAAGCGCACGCCGTCTACCTGCGCCTCCTGCCACCAGTCGAGCTGGGTGACCTTGTTCGGCGGCACCCCCCAATCGACCAGCCGATCACCCACCCCGAGCGGTGCCAGGAAGCGTTCAGTGCGCGGGGCCAGGCGGCGAATGGCCTGTTCGTCGAGGTGATCGAAGTGATCGTGGGAGAGAATGACCGCCGCCAGTGGTGGCAATTGTTCCAGTGTCAGCGGCGGCGCGTGGAAGCGCAGTGGCCCGGCCCATTGCACCGGCGAAGCGCGCTCGGCGAACACCGGGTCGGTAATAAAGAAGCGCCCGCGCAGTTTGAGCAATACCGTGGAGTGGCCCAGGCGCCAGAGGCTGTGGTCCGGGGCGTCGAGTACCTGCTGGCGAGTCATCGGCTGCACGCTGATCGCGGTCGCCGGCCGGGTTTCGGGTGGCTTGCGCAGGAACAGGTACTTGAGGCCGATGCGCAACTTCTTCAGCACCCCGTCCTGGGGCAGGCTGGCCTGGTTATGAAAGCGTCCGTCCCGCTGGGGCGCCGACTCGCCACCGGGGTTAGCCATGGGAATCATGAGCAGCAGCACTCCGAACAAGAGGAAAGCCTTCATGTTACTCCACAGTGATCGCACTAACCGTGAATTGGCTTGCAAGGTCATTTTTCGACGATGAAACACTGTTCAACAATATTCACGCGACTTATGCGATAAACGGTGCCTCAACAGAAGAAGAAACCATGATGGACAACCGCCGCGGCAAGGGACTCTCTTTCGTCAAGCGCATCTACCTGCCGCGCATTATCGGCTTGGGTATTGGCCTGCTCAGCGTAGCTGCCGCTTTGGCGCCGCTGTCGCCCCCAACCTGGGCCTGGCTGCTGTTGCTGTTCAACGGCCTGCTCTGGCCGCATGTCGCCTATCAGTGGGCGCGACGTTCAGCGGCGCCTTATAAGGCTGAACACCGCAACATGCTGCTGGATTCGCTGATGGGCGGATTCTGGACCGTGGCGATGCAGTTCAACCCGCTGCCCACGGTCACCGTGCTGTCGATGATGACCATGAACAATGTGGCCGCCGGCGGCAAACGCCTGGTCGCCCAAGGCATCCTGGCGCAGCTGGCGGGCATGTCGCTGGCCAGCGCGCTGCTGGGCACCGGCCTGCACCTGGACACCACACCGCTGCAGATTTACGCGTGCCTGCCAATGCTGACCTTGTATCCGCTGGCCCTGGGCTGGGTCTGCTACCACCTGGCAATCCAGCTCGCCGAGCACAAACGGCGCCTGAGCGCCCTGAGCCTGACCGACAGCCTGACCGGCCTGCTCAACCACGGCGCCTGGAAAGACCTGCTCCTGCAGCACTTCCAAGCCTGTCAGCAGCAACAGCAGCCAGCCGTGATCGCCCTGATCGACGTCGACCATTTCAAGACCATCAACGACACCTTCGGCCACGTGGTCGGCGACTGCGTGCTGCGCCAGCTGAGCGAAGACCTCAAGCGCCACCTGCGCGAGGACGACCAGGCCGGGCGTTATGGCGGCGACGAATTCTGCCTGATCCTGCCAGGTACCAGCGAGGCTCAAGCCTGCCAGGCCATGGAACGCCTGCGCGAGCGTGTGGCCGGCTATCGCAACCCACAGCTGCCCCACCTGAGGATCAGCCTGAGCATCGGCTTGTCGGCATTCCAGGCAGACCTGGAGTCCCCGGAGCACTGGCTGGAGCAGGCTGACAAGGCCCTCTACAGCGCCAAGCGGTGTGGTCGCGACCAGGTCAACTTCGCCAGTGCCGAAGGCACGCCGCTCAGGCTGGCTTATCCTGACTGAACCCTCAACGCAACGTGCGCTGCGCCACGATCTCCGGCAAATCGCTGCGGCGCAGGTAGGTGCGAAGCGGCTCGCCAATGTTCAGACGTGCATCCACATGCTGCGCCAGCAGCAACGCCAGCCGCTCACGGCAAAGCGCCATGCGCTGCCCCTGCTCGGGCCGCCAGACGAATTCGCTGCACGGTGTGATGCTGTCGTCCGCCACGTCCATGCCGAACGCGTCCTCGGAAAACCGCACGATATGAACCCCGCGCTTGCCATGAAAACCGACGAAGCCCTCAAGCTGGTCGGCGGCGCTGCAGATGTCCAGGGATGTGATGGCCATGACGTAACCTCGCTATAGAACGGAAGTGACGCACGCCAGGCGGGAAGCGGCTGCCTCTGCTGGGCAACGCGCCCGCTCAGCCTAGCGCAGGTGCCAACCGTTTCGCCAAGGTTTTTCGTCATCTGCCAGCAGTCCCGCTAGAATGAGTTTTGCCCCTCCGTCGCCAATACCGGGACTGTTCATGACCGACGCCATCAGCGCCGATATCGCCACCATCGCCCGCATCAACGCCGTGCCCGCCATTCTCCAGGTCATCTGTGAAACTACCGGCATGCGTTTCGCCGCCGTGGCGCGCGTCACAGAAAGCCAATGGGTTGCCTGTGCGGTGCTCGACACCTTGGGCTTCGGCCTGGACGTCGGTGGCGAGCTCGACGTGGCCACCACGCTTTGCCACGAGATCCGCAGCACTCACCAGACTATCGTGATCGACAAAGCCAGCGAAGACGAACTGTACTGCAGCCACCACACCCCCAAGCACTATCGCTTCGAAAGCTACATTTCAGTGCCGGTATTCCGCACCGATGGCAGCTTTTTCGGCACCATCTGCGCCCTCGACCCCAACCCGGCGGCCCTCAAGGGCAGCGCGATCCAGCCCATGATGGAGTCTTTCGCCCGCCTGCTGGCCATCCAGATCGAAAGCGAGGAAAACGCCCAGCGCACCGAGCGCGCCCTGCGCCAGGAGCGTGCCATGGCCGAAGTACGCGAGCAGTTCATCGCAGTGCTTGGCCACGACCTGCGCAACCCGTTGTTCGCCATTACCGCTGGGGCCGAACTGCTGGCCCAGCGCCTTGAGGATGACAAGAACCGCGCCATCGCTCGGCACATCCACACCTGTGGCCGGCGCGCCTCGCAGCTCGTGCGGGATGTGCTGGACTTCGCCCGAGGCCGGCTAGGCGCAGGCATCCCCCTGAACCAGCAGCCCTGCCCGGACCTGGCCGAAGGCCTCAGGCATGTCGCCTCGGAACTGCAAGGTGTGCATCCTCAACGCCAGATCGTCCTGGACATCGGCGCCCTCAATGGCCTGCGCTGTGACCGCGAACGGGTGACCCAGCTGCTCTCCAACCTCATTGCCAATGCCCTGGTCCATGGCGACCCAGATGGCCCGGTGACCGTCAAAGCAGCCATTGCTGACGGCGAATTCGTGCTCAGCGTGCACAACCGGGGTCGACCCATCGCTGCGCCGACCCTGAGCCAACTGTTCCAGCCGTTCACCCGGCCACTGGCCGAAGCACCGCAGCAAGGCTTGGGGCTTGGCCTGTACATCGCCAATCAGATCGCCCTGGCCCATGACGGGCGGATGGAAGTAGTGTCTGACGCCCAGCAAGGCACCCTGTTCAGCTTTCATCTGCCGCTGGATCGACCTGAGACGCCAGCAACCCAGCCAACCAGCTCATGAACGCCTGCACCCGGCGCGGTACATGGCGTTGCCGGGCATACAGCAAGGACACTGGCATGGCCGGCGCCTGCCAGCCTGGCAAGACCGCCACCAGCTCGCCCCGTTGCAGATGCTCGGCCACCCCCACCGCAGGCACCTGGATCAGCCCCAGCCCCGCCAGGCAGGCCGCCGAATAAGCCTCGGCGTTATTCACCGTCACCCCGCCAGCCATGGCCTGGTAATGCACCTGACCCGCGCGCTGGTACTCGAAGCCGGCACTGCGCGCGCCCAGGTTGCGCACATAGTGCACCAGCCGGTGCGCGGCCAAGTCCGCCAAACTGTGCGGCACGCCGTGGCGGGCCAGGTAGGCAGGGCTGGCACAATTGCACATGCTCAACTGGCCGATGGGCCGTGCTACCACGTCCAGGTCGCTCAGCGCGCCGATGCGCATCACGCAGTCGAAGCCTTCGCGCAGCAGGTCGACCTGGCGGTCGGTGCAACTGATCTCCACTTCCAGGCGGGGAAAACGCTCCAGAAACTGCGGCAAGGCCGGAATGATGATGCGCCGCGCCATCATGGTCGGCATGTCGACCCGCAGGCAGCCGGTCAGGTCGGCATCGTCAGCGCGGAAGAGGTTTTCGATCTCGTCCATGCCCGACAGCAGATCTTTGCTGCGCTCGTAAAGCAAGGTGCCATCCTGGGTTGCCTGCACACGCCGCGTGGTGCGGTTGAACAGGCGGGTCCCGAGCAACTGCTCCAGGGCCCTGACTTGCTCGGACACGGTTGAACGCGGCAGGCCAAGGCTTTCGGCAGCCAAGGTAAAACTGCTCACTTCACTGACCCGGACGAAAGTACGCAACAACTCCAGCTTGTTCATGGCGCCAGCTTCCACTGTTCGAATCGCACGAACAGTATTTCCAGAATTGCTGGATTTAACAGCCACTGCACGACCAATAACCTGATTCCCATCCACCACCCACGAGGGAATCGCCATGACCCGCAAGATCGCTCTGATCACCGGCGCCAGCCGCGGCCTGGGCCGCAACACTGCCGAGCACCTGGCCGCACGCGGTATCGACATCATCGGCACGTACCACAGCAAGGCCGACGAGGCTCATGCCGTGGTCAACCACCTGCAACAGGCCGGGGCGAAGGCCGCCATGCTGCAACTGGACGTCAGCGACAGCGGCAGCTTCGCAAGTTTCGCCGAACGCCTTGGCGAAACCCTGCGCAACCACTTTGGCCGCGAGCACTTCGATTTTCTGGTGAACAACGCCGGCATCGGCGTCAACGTGCCCTTCAGCGAAACCAGCGAGGCACAGTTCGACCAACTGATGAATATCCAGCTCAAGGGCCCGTTCTTCCTCACCCAGCGCTTGCTGCCGCTGCTGGTCGATGGCGGTCGCATCGTCAACATTTCATCCGGTCTGGCGCGGTTCTCGCTGCCGGGCTACGCCGCCTACGCGGCCATGAAGGGGGCGATGGAGGTATTGACCCGCTACCAGGCCAAGGAGCTGGGGGCACGTGGCATCCGGGTCAACATTGTTGCCCCCGGGGCGATCGAGACTGACTTTGGTGGCGGCGTGGTACGCGACAACCAGCAGGTCAATGACTACATCGCCGGGAATACCGCGCTGGGGCGAGCAGGTTTGCCCGATGACATTGGCGCGGCGATCGCCCTGTTGCTGGAGGAAGGCAACGGCTGGATCACCGGGCAGCGGCTGGAGGTTTCTGGCGGGATGTTCCTCTGATTGGCCAGGGCCGCGATGGCGGCCCAGGCTCCTCATCGGTCAGCCTGATCTTCATGCACCTGCACGCTGGCCGTCATCCCTGCACTGAGGTTCATGTCCTGCGGAATCTGGTCCAGCCTGATCCGCACCGGTATGCGCTGCGCCAGCCGCACCCAGTTGAACGTCGGCTCGACTTCCGGCAGCAGTTGGCTGTCGGGGTTGCTGTTGCGGTCGGTGATGCCTCGGCTGATGCTCTCCACATGCCCTCGCATCGCATCGCCTGCGCCCATCAGCCAGACATTCACCGAGTCGCCCACGCGAATGCGCGGCAGCTTGGTTTCCTCGAAGTAGGCCTGGATATAGAAAGTCGAATCATCCACCAGGGCCATGACAGCCTCGCCGGTGTTCACATAGTTGCCCTGGGCCAGGCGCAGGTTGGTGATGTGCCCATCGCGCGGCGCCCTCACCTCGCTGCGCGCCAGGTTGATTTTCGCCACCTGCAACTGGGCTTGGGCCTCATGCAGCTCGCCGCGGGCGATGGCGGCATTGATCTGGGCGTTTTCGCGCAACTCGGCACTGATCGCCTCCGGGCCCAGCGCCGTACGCCGCGCCGCTTCGCGCTCGCGCAGGTGCAGTTGCTGGGTACGTGTTTCGGCCACGGCATTGGCCTGGTCGAAGGCTGCCTGGAAACGCTCGCGATCGATGGTCATCAGCAGGTCACCGGCCTTCACGGGCTGGTTGTCCTGCACCTTGAGCTCGCGCACCCAGCCAGACACGTCGGGGGCGATCACCACCACATCGGCCCGCACCCGGGCATCGCGTGTCCACGGGGTGAGCATGTAGTACTGCCAGAGCTTGTAGCCGGCCAGAACAGCGATGGCGACCACGCAGAGGGTCACCAGGGTACGGACGACAGCACGCATCGAATCACTCCTTACAAAGGCCCTAGCAGGCGGACTACCAGGTACAACACACACACGAACACGGCCGCATCGAACAATGCTTCATGCCAGATCCAACGCGCCAACGGCGTGGCCTGCACTACCAGGCGCAAGGCGCCGGTGAGTACCAGGGCCAGCAGCACGTAGATCAGAAAAGGGCTGAGCAGCACGCCGCCCAAGGCCCATTCACGCAAGCCCATGGGCTTCCTCCTGCCAATGGCACCATTTGCACCAACTCCTCTGCAATTGCAACACGGCTCCTTCGGCCAGGCGCAGCGGGTCACTGGGTGGCTGACGCTGCAGGGCGGCGATGAAGTGCTCGCTGACAGCGTCCAGGCGTTGCCCGCGGCCAGCGGCCGGCCCTTGGGCCAGCACCGCTTGCAGCTGTTCCAGGTATTCACGCTCGGCGGCGCCCAACGGGGCCTGGGCAACCGCCAGGCACATGCGCAAGTGCACCAGTTCGTCCCCGATATCCAGGCCATGCAGACCGTCATCCCAGAGCTTGCGCTCGGCGCCGGGCGACTCGCTGACCTGCCGCGCCAACTGCATCATGCGGTCGGCCATGCGCCCGCCAAACCAGGTGTCGGCACCGCGCAGGTCACGTCGGGTCAGGCGTACCAGGTCACTTTGCGTTGCCGCCCGCAAGCGTCGGCGAAGCCAGGCTGGATGACGGAACACCAGCAGGCGGAACGCCAGCACGGCCGCGCTCACCCCCAGGAGCATCGCCAAGGCACTGTTGAGCATGCTCGCCACGCCAAATTGCATGGCATTGAGTGGCGCCACCAGGACGATGCAATGCAGGCAGTAAGACGTGGCCGTGGCGCCGGTACGGGGATGGGCCATGCCCAGGGCGCCCAGAAACAGCGGCACGCCCAGGCCCAGGCAAAGCAAGGCGAAACTGCTCCACTGCGGCAGGATGATCTGCCCGACCAGAAACGCCACCGGGATTGCCAGCAAGATACCGCGCAAGAAACTCAGGCCGATCTGGGCGCCGTTTTCACGGCTGGCGAACAAGCTGCAGACCACGCACGTCAATACCAGCCCACCCGGCGCCGACGGCCAGGCGGTGGCCAGCCAGAAGCAACTCATTGCCAGGAAGGCCAGCGCACTGCGCGAGCCGAACAACAACGCCAACGACCAGTCATGGTGCGCGGCCAGGCCCTCCCCGACTTCCTTGGACGCCCTGCCCGCTTCGACGTCCTCCAGTGCCTGGCTGGCGGCCATGGCATAGTCCAGCAGCAAGGTCATGCGGGCCAAACAGAAATGCTCGGCAGAGCTGATCTGCTCAGCGTGTGCGGCATCCCAGATGCGCTGGCGCAACAGCAGCAGGCTTGCTTGGTCGGGTTTGGCCAACAGCGCGCGTACCTCTTCCAGCCATGGGCCAAGCGCGAGCGCTTGCTGCTCATCGAGTTGCCGCCATTGCCGGCGAACCGAGCGCGAAATGCGCAGCAACACCATCAACTTCTGGCTCAGCACGCGAATCGCCCTGGCCCGCAGGCGCCCGCGCGGCCCCTCGAACCAGGCATGCTCGCGCTGGGCATCGATGGCAACGATGCGCCCGAGGATCTCCAGCAAGCCCTTGCGTGCTTCGTCCTCGCCGCCGAGCATGGCGCTGGCCGCCTGCAGACCGTTCTGCCAGGCTTGGCGGGCCTGCCCGGCGAGTTGTTGTTCAACCCGCATCGGCCACAGCAAGGCACTGGTGGCGGTGGCGCAGAAGATCCCCAGGCAGATTTCGGTACACCGCGCCACAGCCTGGTCGAACACTTGCAACGGGTGGTCGATCGCCGGCAAGGCAATGATTGCCGCGGTGTAGCCGGCCAGCACGAAGGCGTAGGCCCAGGCGCTGCGCAGTTGCGTGGAAGCGGCCGTGCACAACGCCAGCCACAACGCCAGGGTAATGAGGAACAACCATGGGGTCTGGGCGAACAGGCCAATGAACACCACCGACATGAACGTGCCGACCAGGGTCCCCGCCAGCCGCGCGAGGCCCTTCTGCACCACCATGCCCGACAAGGGCTGGGCGACGATGAAGGCGGTCATCAATGCCCAGGCGGGCTGCTCCAACCCCCAACGCATCGCCAACCACAGGGCCAGACCACCACCGAGCACGGTCTTGATGGCGAACTTGAGGGCGAGGCTGCTGGGTGCGAACAGGGCCTGGAGGGTGATGGGCACGAATCGGACCTTGCGGGGGGATGGTTAGGTAAACGATAGACAACGCAAAGAAGGATAATGCCGAAACAATAAATAGTTAGCTAACCATCCTTTTGGCCAATTGTGCAGTCGATACAAAACCAACAGGCAAAAAAATAGGCGACCGAAGTCGCCCAAAATGCCTTGCGTGCTCGTGAATCTGAAAGGTCAGCGCGGCTTGCGCTTGTTCGAGTCCTTCCAGATGAAAATGCCTAGACCGGCAAAGAAAGCGAACATCAACCCGACCGTTACCACACCCGCGATAACCACATTGTCGAAGAACATGTCGGCCTCCCGATTCGTTTGCCGTTGTCCGATGGATGCAAGGTAACGAATGCGGGGGAGGGAAAAATTGATCGGGATCAATGCTGCCCGGGACCGGGCAGGCGAGGCGGGTGCAGGGTTGACCTGCGTCAAGTTTCAGCGCTTCTTGGGCTTGCCCTTGGGCTTTTTCTTCTTCGCCTTGCCCAGCGGCATGGCTTGCTCGAACGCCTGGCGCACTTCGTTGAGGCGTTTTTCCTTGAGGTCGTGGACGCGCTTGGCGCGTTCGGCATCGAAGTCGATGAGGTTGTCTTGGCTCATGTGCAGGCTCGACGGTCAACAGAGACTTGCATGATGAAGCCAGGCGCCGGCCATGACCAGCCCTGGCTCAGACTTCGATGTCGACCAGCAGCCCCTGGCGAGGGTGCTCGCCCATCAGTGGCGCCACCGGTACGGTGTTGTCGGCGTTGACTTCGTCGCCCGGAACCGCGCTGTAGCGTTCCTGGTCGCCCTTGTTGTTTCGGCGTTGCTGCTGCCGGCGCTGTTCGTCGCGCAGCAACAGGGCCTGCTCCTGCGGGTCGCGCTGGTGCTTGAGGTCGATGGCACTTTCACCGGACGACGGTTGGGCGGGGACCACCGGCTTGATCTCGGGGGTCGGCTTGACCGGGTCCTGTTGCGATGTGACGGGCGCAGCACTGAGCGGAATGATCGGCGGCAACATGAACGTTCTCCTGTACCCATTGTATCGGCCAACCGTCGACCACCTTGAGCACTGCCAGGCGAGCGTGTGCGGCCAGTCACAGCCGCTTCATGCCCGCTTATTCGGCTTCGTCGTCAGGCTCGTCGGTGCCAGGCGGGCTGGCCTCGCTCCAGGGCCGCTTGTAGACCTGCTGCCAGACCGAATCCATGTGCTCGCGAAGGACCTGCGGGGCACTTTTCAGCGATGCACTGTCTTCACGCTCGCCGCCCACAGGCTCTTCCCCTGCGGGCGTAATCAGCGACTGGCCGGTGATGGTGTAGCTGGTCTGGCCTTCGCGCATCTCGATGGCGATGTCGTGGGGATCGATTCCGCCACCACAGAAGGCATGGCTGGCCACCGTCACTTCGGCGATGCCGTCCTTGTTCAGGTCGCTGACATCACTGACATCGGTATAGAAGTCGACATCCAGGTCCAGCCCGGAGCAGGTGGTTTCCTGCTCGATCTGCCAGCGCGCCTTGAACACGTCGCTGGCGGCGCCCCGTCCGTACAGGGTGGCCTTGAGCACCACCTTGTCCACTTCCTGCTCGGATTCGGCATCGACCGCCTGGCCGTCGCTGCGGCTGAGCACCAGCAGGCCTTCGCCGTCCTGGTCACGGAAATGCACGCTCTTGATCGGTGTCTGCACGCCCAGTACTTCAAGCTGCTCGATCGGGATCGCGGGCAAGGTTTCGAAATTTTTCTGATCGCAGGCGCTGAGCAGCAGCAGGCTGCCCATGGCCAAGGAGGCGTTCAACCAGCGGTGCTTGAGCGGCATGTCAGTGCGTAGCCCTCGTTAGCAAGACGGTTATCTGTGATGAAACAGCTAGACTGATGGTCTTTCTAGTCTATGGTCAGCCCGGCCTATCCGTTAACATAGCCGGCTTTTCATCGCGGGAGTTCAGGCAGTATGGCGCAGCAGTATCAACCGGGGCAACGCTGGATCAGCGACAGCGAAGCAGAGCTCGGCCTGGGGACCA
>Ga0160431_100687_pt1 | contig 12041 bp, 11 predicted proteins | sample HID1971K_E0MG_FD_108212 | JGI IMG/M metagenome (GOLD analysis project Ga0160431, IMG submission 108212) | Enriched millipede-associated microbial communities from UW Madison campus, WI, USA - HID1971K_E0 MG | ecosystem: Host-associated > Arthropoda: Insects > Digestive system > Unclassified ...
AGATCGGGCACCTGCTCGACGGACCGGGCGCTCGCGATCGGCGCGACGACGGTCGGCTGCGCCCGCAACCAGGCGAGCGCGGTGGCGGCGATCGACGCGTCATGGGCGCGGCCGATCTCCTCGAGCGCGTCGATGATCCGCAACCCGGCCTCCGTCGCGTACTTCGCCGCGCCCTGAGCGCGCGGGGACGACTGTCCGTCCGCGTCCGTCGAGCGGTACTTGCCGGTGAGGAAACCGCTCGCCAGGGAGTAGTACGGCACGAGCCCGAGCTCGAACTCCTCGGCGACCGGGATTATCGTGTCCTCCACCTCGTTGCGATGCACGAGGTTGTAGTGCGGCTGCACCGCGACCGGCAACGCCACCCCGGTTCGCCGCGCGATCTCGACCCATTCGCGGATGCGGTCGGCGGAGTAGTTCGACACCGCGATGTGGCGCACCAGACCATCGTCCACGAGCGCGCCGAATGCCGCGACGGTCTCCTCCAGCGGAACGGTCTCGTCGTCGAAGTGCGCGTAGTACAGGTCGATCTCCTCGACGCCCAGCCGGGCGAGCGAGGCTTCGGCGGCCTTCCGGACGTTCGACGCGGCGAGTCCACGGAACTGCGGGTGCTGACTCACCTTGGTCGCGACGACGACGCCGGACGGCTTGCGCGAGGCGAGCCATTCGCCGATGATCGTCTCGCTCTCGCCACCCTCGTTGCCCGGCACCCAGGAACTGTAGGAATCGGCCGTGTCGATGAAGTCGCCGCCCCCGTCCACGAAGGCGTCGAGCACCGCGAAGGAGGCGTCGCGGTCGGCCGTCCAGCCGAACACATTGCCGCCGAGGGAGAGCGGGAGAACGTCGAGGTCACTGGTGCCGATGCGAGTCATGTCGGGGACAACCTCGGACGACACCCGTCGCATTCCCGGATGACGTCACGTTGCGCGGCCGTTCCCCGCATCCGCCCCGTTCGGCGTCTCTCCCTCGTCGTAGATCTGCGAGGGACGTCCGACGAGTCGCGCATCGGGAGCGTGGGCGATCAGCGGGTCCTTGCCCGGGTAGTCGAAGCGGCTGAGGACGCAGCGCATCGCCTCCAGGCGCGCGCGCTTCTTGTCGTTCGACTTGACGACGATCCACGGGTTGGCGGGAGTGTCCGTGTGGAAGAACATCGCCTCCTTCGCCGTGGTGTAGTCGCTCCATCGGTCGACACTGGCGAGATCCGTGGGGCTCAGCTTCCACTGCTTCACCGGGTCCTCACTGCGTCGCTGGAACCGTCGACGCTGCTCGGCCTCGCCGACCGAGAACCAGAGCTTGATGAGCCGGATCCCCGACCCCACCAGCATCCGCTCGAACTCCGGTGCCGTCTGCATGAACTCGTCGTACTCCGCCGTCGAGCAGTACCCCATGACGCGCTCGACGCCCGCGCGGTTGTACCAGGAGCGGTCCATCAGGACGATCTCGCCGCCCGATGGGAGGTGCGGGACATAGCGCTGGAAGTACCACTGCGTCCGCTCCGCGTCCGTCGGCTTGTCGAGCGCGACGACCCGCGCTCCGCGGGGGTTCAGGTGCTCCATGAAGCGCTTGATGGCTCCGCCCTTGCCCGCCGCGTCCCGCCCCTCGAACAGGATGAGCACACGTTCGGAGGAGTGCTTGACGTGCGCCTGGAGCTTGAGGAGCTCGATCTGCAGCAGTCGCTTCTCGCGCTCGTACGCCGCGCGGGAGAGTTTCATCGTGTACGGGTAGTCGTGCTGCCATTCCGCCGTCGTGATGGCGGTGTCGGACGCGCTGCTCATGATGTGCTCCCTCGTTCCCCGCAGCCCACGTTCGGGAAGCAAGCGCAGGTGGCCGGAGCGGGGTGCCGGCCACCTGCGCAGTCAGGATCTGGCGAGTCCATCGTTCCGCCAGGAAGACCGTGTCCTAGTAACATAACAGTATGTATCGCGATACATCGGAATGCGCTCGATGGAGGACGCGCTGACTTCCGAGCATCCGGTCCCACGGGTCCCGGCTATCGTTCAAGACATGGGAACGATCCAGTACGGCAACGGCGACGAGATCCACATCGAGGACCGTGCGCTCGCTCACCTGAAGGTGGTCATCGCCACGAAACTCCGCCGCAACGAGAGCTTCACCCTCTCCTGGCGCCACCCGGAGAGCGACCGAACGGGGCGGTCGACGATCTGGCTGCACCCGTCGATCCCGCTGCGCTTCACCTTCGAGGCTCCGGAGGCACCGCAGCTGAACCCCCAGTGGATCCAGGACCTCATGCACTCCGCGAGCTCGACCGGCGGCATCAGCCTCATCGAGGAGGTCATCGACGTCCCGCAGACCGACGTCGAGCAGTGATCGCGCTCATCGTCGGCGGACAGTCGTGCGATGGATCCGCGTGGCATCCCGATGGGGAGCCTTGAGCCGACTACGGGACTCGAACCCGTAACCCCCGTATTACAAGTACGGTGCGCTACCAATTGCGCCAAGTCGGCGGATGCCACCAGCTTAGCGATGACATCGTCCCTGCCCCGACCTACGGGGTGGGCGTCGAGGTCGGAGTCGTCGTGGGCACCGGAGTCGCGGTCTCGCGCGAGGCGTCGCTCGCCACGCTGAGCACGAACTGCGAGAACTCGGCGGGGTCGCCCAGAGCGCCGACGTAGGCCTCGCCGTTCGCGACGATCATCGGCGCCGCGGTCAGGACCAGGTCGTCGGAACCGGCGAGCGGTCCGTCCAGAGCTCTGGTCGTGGCCTCCTTCGCCCAGCTGACGAAGTCACCGTCCTCGATGCACGACCGGACGGCCTTGGCGTTGTCGACGCCGACGGCGCCGGCCAGGTCCGCGAGGTCCTCATCCGAGAGGCCATCGCTGCCCACGTCGGGCTGCTTGTCGAGAAGGTCGTGGTTGAAACGGTAGAACTGCGCGGGCGAGTGGGTGGCGACGCAGGCGGCGGCCGCCGCGGCCCGGAGCGAGTACTTCGTGCCGTTGGAGCTGGCGGTGAGCAGCGCGACCGGGTGGTAGCTGACCGTGACCGCGTTCTCCTTGATCCACCCGGCGAGCTGGCGGGCGTTGGCGCGCTCGAACTTTCCGGCATCCGGTGAGAGGTAGTCGACATACACGTGGATGTCGACCTTCTCGGACGAGGTCGGAGCCGGCGTCGGCTCGGCCGAGGCACCGGCATCCGTGGATTCAGGGCTCGGGGTCGCCGGCACCTCATCGGATCCCGCCGCGGCGGTGATGTCCGTGAGGACGACGCCGTCGGACTCCATGCCCGTCGGCGTGAGCCGCGGCTTGGACACCTGGGCGGACACCGCCAGCGTCACCGCGGTGCCGATCGCACCCACCGCGACGAGCGCGACCGCGCCGATGATGATCCGTCGCATGAGGCGCGCCCGCGACTGCTGGGCGTGCACTCTCTGGGCCTTCTCCCGCACAGCCTCGCGAGAATTGCGAGGCGTGGGGACGTTCGGCGTTTCGTCGCTCGACATCGTTCCTCTTGTGAGTCTCAAGGGGGGTCCGGGTTGGCCCCGACCACCGTTCGGCGGCGATCGCCGCTGCACACGGCCGAGTTCGATGCTAGCCACTGAGGCTGAGAAATACCCAGGTACCGCCGTTCGTGTCATACTGATCCCGACCCGATGGCGGGTCACGGCGGTTCACCCCGCCGCTTCATCACGACGGATCGTCCGGCACGTACCTGCCGGTGAAGGAGAAACAACAATGGCATCTGTGACTTTCGACGACGCCACCCGCCTGTACCCCGGCGGAACTCGTCCGGCCGTGGACAAGCTCAACCTCGAGGTCGGAGACGGCGAGTTCCTCGTCCTGGTTGGCCCCTCCGGTTGCGGTAAGTCCACGTCCCTGCGCATGCTGGCCGGCCTCGAAGAGGTCAACGCCGGCCGCATCCTCATCGGCGACCGCGACGTGACCGACGTTCCGCCGAAGGACCGCGACATCGCGATGGTCTTCCAGAACTACGCGCTGTACCCGCACATGACCGTCGCCGAGAACATGGGCTTCGCGCTCAAGATCGCCGGCGTCGGCAAGGAAGAGCGTGCGACCCGCGTGCTCGAGGCCGCCAAGCTCCTCGACCTCGAGGACTACCTGACCCGCAAGCCGAAGGCCCTCTCGGGTGGTCAGCGTCAGCGTGTCGCCATGGGCCGCGCCATCGTGCGTCAGCCGCAGGTGTTCCTCATGGACGAGCCGCTGTCGAACCTCGACGCCAAGCTCCGTGTCCAGACCCGTACGCAGATCGCGTCGCTGCAGCGCCGCCTCGGTGTCACCACGGTCTACGTCACGCACGACCAGACCGAGGCCCTGACCATGGGCGACCGCATCGCGGTCCTCAAGGACGGTCTCCTGCAGCAGGTCGGCTCCCCGCGCGACCTGTACGAGAAGCCGAACAACGTCTTCGTGGCCGGCTTCATCGGCTCGCCCGCGATGAACCTGTTCGCTGCGGACCTCGCAGAGGGCGGCATCCGCTTCGGCTCCGAGGTCGTCCCGCTCGACCGCGACACCGTGGGCCGTGCGAACGGTTCGCAGGTCACGGTCGGTGTGCGTCCGGAGGACATCGTCGTCGGCCCGGCCGACGGCAAGGGCCTGTCGGTCACGGTCGACCTCGTCGAGGAGCTCGGCGCCGACGGCTACCTCTACGGCCACACCGAGATCAACGGCAAGCGCGCCGACCTCGTCGCCCGCGTCGACGGACGCAACCACCCCAACGCGGGTGAGACCGTCACCCTCGCGGCCTCGGCCGGTCACGTGCACGCGTTCGACATCGAGTCCGGCGAGCGCCTGAACGACAAGCCGGTCGTCTCCGCCTGATCGGATCCACAGACGCGGCGCAGGCTGACCTCGGTCGCCTGCGCCGCGTCTCTTTTCCCTCCTCACCGCGACCAGGGAGCGTCATGCAGGAATCGCTGCGGATCACCGCCAGCAAGATCGATCCAGGGCTCCTGTCCCTCCCCTGGTCCACGGCCCTGGCGAAATGGCCGTCGGAGCACATCGTGTCGCTTCCGAAGGGACTCTCCCGCCACCTCGTGCGCTTCGCCGACCTCTCCGGACGCGTCATCGCGGTGAAGGAGACCACGGCGGAGATGGCCCAGCGCGAATACGACATGCTCGGCAACCTCGCACGCCTCGACGTGCCGTGCGTCGACCGGGTCGCCGTGATCGCCGGGCGCACGGATGCCGATGGCCTCCCCCTCCCCGCGGCGCTCGTCACCTCGCATCTGCGCTTCTCGATGCCGTACCGCGCGCTGTTCACCCGCGTGCTGCGTCCGGACACCGCCACACGCCTCGTCGACGCCCTGGCCCTGCTCCTGGTGCGCCTGCACAACGTCGGCTTCTACTGGGGCGACGTGTCACTGTCGAACACGCTCTTCCGCCGCGACGCCGGTGCGTTCGCCGCCTATCTGGTCGACGCCGAGACAGGTGAGCTGCACGAGGAAGGGCTGACCGACGGGCAACGGGCCTATGACCTCGACCTCGCGCGCACGAACATCGCCGGCGAGATCATGGACCTCGCCGCAGGCGGACGCCTCGAGCACGGTGTGGACGCCGTCGCGATCGCGGACGGCATCGTGTCGTCGTACCGGTCGCTGTGGGCGGAGCTGACCGCGCAGGAGTCGTTCTCCGCCGCGGAGACCTGGCGCATCACGGAACGAGTCGAACGCCTCAACGCGCTCGGGTTCGACATCGACGAGATGTCGATGTCGACCACCGCCGACGGCAGGGTCGTCGAGATCCAGCCGAAGGTCGTCGACGCCGGCCATCACCAGCGCCGACTCATCCGACTGACCGGCCTGGACGTGGAGGAGAACCAGGCGCGGCGGCTTCTCAACGACTTGGATGAGTTCCGCGCGCGCTCGACCAAGCAGTGGGCGGACGAGGAGATGTACGCCCATGAGTGGCTCACCCGGGTGTTCGAGCCGGTCGTGCGCGCGATCCCCTACGAGCTGCGCGCCAAGCTCGAGCCCGCCGAGGTGTTCCATCAGGTGTTGGAGCACCGCTGGTACCTGTCGCAGGCGCAGGGCCGCTCCGTCCCCCTGGCCGAGGTCTTGACCAGCTACATCAACGAGGTGCTGCGCCACCGGCGCGACGAGGCGACGATCATGGGACCGCCGACCGAGACGATGAGCCTGCCCGTCATCACCGGCATGACCCCCGTGGCCGACGACGAGGACATCGACTGGCGCGACCTGGTCTGACGCCCCGTCGCCCCCGTCGCCCCGCCGTCGCCCCGCCGTCGCCCCGCCGAGTGCACGGCTTGGTGCCGAGTGCACGGGGTCCGCGCGTCAGCGAGCCGTGCACTCGGCGAGAAGCCGTGCACTCGGCGTCAGAGTGACGACGCGGTGGTCAGTAACCCACGGTGAAGCGGGCGCGGTGGTGGTTGCCCTGTTCGATCTCGTCGACCACGGCGACCGCGAAGTCCGCGCCCGAGATGTACGACTTCCCCTCCGCATCGCGCACGATCACGTCGCCGCCGTCCCGGTAGGTGCCGGTGCGCTCGCCCTCGACCCACGGACCGAACACCTCCGCCGGATGGATGAAGAACCAGTCGAGGCCGGCGTCCGTCTCCTCGAGCAGGGCGAGCGAGTCGATGCCGACCTGTGCCTCGTGCTTGTACTCCTCGGGGAAGTCCTGGTCGAACAGGCGCGGGCCCCCGGGCGCGACCAGGCTGCCGCCCGCACCGCCGACCACACCGAGACGCGTGGGCGTCCCGGCGAGCTGCGCGACGACGTTCGACAGCGCCTCGAGCGCGCGATCCTCCATGTCACCCCGCGGAGAGAGCGCCGAGACCACGGCATCCGCCCCGACGAAGGTGTCCGCGATGGACGCGATGTCCAGCGCGGAGCCCTGCACATAGGCGGCTCCCGCGACCGGATCGGTCGGCACCGAACGGGAGATCGCGATCACGGCATGATCACGGCTCACCGCCTCCGTGACGATGTGGCGTCCGGCGTAGCCGGTCCCTCCGAGCACGATGATGCGAGCCATGATCTCCCTCTCTTCGGACGTCTACTTCTTCGCGGCGCGGACCGTGGCCACCTGGTACAGGGCGACGGAGGTGGCGATACCCGCGTTCAGCGACTCGGTGGCCGCGGAGATCGGGATCGAGACGATCTGATCGCACGTCTCGGTGACCAGACGCGACAGCCCCTTGCCCTCGGAGCCGACCACGATCACGACAGGACGGTCGGCGAGCTGCAGGTCGGGGAGCGACACGTCGCCGTCTCCGTCGAGTCCGAGCACGAACACGCCCTGCTTCTTGAACTCCTTGAGCTGCGTGGTGAGGTTCGTGGCGAGGGCGACGGGGATGCGCGCAGCAGCGCCGGCGCTCGTCTTCCACGCGGCCGAGTTCACACCGGCGGACCGGCGCTGCGGCAGGATGATGCCGTGCCCGCCGAAGGCCGCGGCCGAGCGGATGATCGCTCCGAGGTTGCGCGGGTCCGTGACGCCGTCGAGCGCGACGAACAGGGGCACCTCGCCCTTGTCGATGACCTTCTCGAGCAGGTCCTGCGGGTGCGCGTACTCGTACGGCGGCACCTTGACCGCGACGCCCTGGTGCACGCCGTCGAAGCCCGCCATGCGGTCGAGCTCCTGGCGGGTGACCTCCATCACGGGGATGCCGCGGTGGGTCGCGATCGACAGCATCTCCTTGACGCGGTCGTCCATCTCCACGCGCTGCGCGATGTAGAACGCCGTGGCGGGGATCTTCGCACGCAGAGCCTCGAGGACCGAGTTGCGCCCGGTCACGATCTCGGTGTCGGTCGTGTTGTCCTTCGCCCTGGCGGAGCGGTTCGGGTTGCCGCCCGACGTCTGACGCTGACCACCCGGCTTGCCCTTGCCGCCGGACGCGGCGTAGCGCTCGGCCGCTGCCTTGCGCTTGCCCGCGGGGTGCCAGGCCCGGTCCTCCGCCTTCGGGGTCGGCCCACGACCCTCGAGCGCCTTGCGCCCGAGTCCGCCGGTGCCCTTGGTCGGGCCCTTCTTCTTGCCGTTGCTCGCGCCGGGGCGCTGTGGCTTAACCATCGATACTCCAATGAGTTCCGGCCGGAGTGTCCTCCAGCGTGATTCCTGCGGCGGCGATCGCGTCTCGGATGCGATCCGCCGCCGCCCAGTCCTTGTCAGCGCGTGCCTGAGCGCGCTGGGTGATCATCGTCTGGACGAGGGCGTCCAGAGTGCGGTGTTCAGCGAGATCTCCCCCGCTGGACATGAGTTCGTCGAATCCGAGGAGTCGGACCATCGCGTCCACCTGGACGAATGCGGCCCAGGCCTCGTCGTTCGCACCGGCATCGATCGCGGTGTTGCCGCGACGCACCGTCTCGTGCAGCACGGCGAGCGCCTGCGGCACGCCGAGATCGTCGTCCATCGCGGCGGCGAACGCCTCGGGGATCTCGCCGATCCGCGCCTCGTCCGGAGCGCCGGGAAGCGAGCGGCGGACACGGGCGATGAACGTGCCGATGCGCCCGAGCGCGGCCTCCGCCTCCGTCCACGACGACTCGCTGAGGTCGAGGCTCGACCGGTAGTGCGCAGCGGCGAGCGCGTAGCGCACCACCACCCGGTCCTGCAGCGCCAAGACGTCGGCCGCCAGGGTGAAGTTGCCGAGCGACTTGGACATCTTCTGTCCGTCGACGGTCACGAGGCCGTTGTGCACCCAGTAGCGGGCGAAGCCGTCGCCGGCTGCCGTCGACTGGGCGAGTTCGTTCTCGTGGTGCGGGAAGCGCAGGTCGAGGCCACCGCCGTGGATGTCGAAATCGGCGCCGAGGTAGCGCTTCGACATGGCGGAGCACTCGATGTGCCATCCGGGGCGACCGGGTCCCCACGGGGAGGCCCAGGTCGCATCCGCGGGCTCGTCGGGCTTGGCGCCCTTCCAGAGGGCGAAGTCCTGCGGGTTGCGCTTGCCGCGGGGGTCCGCGTCCTCCGCCGCCTCCATGGCATCGACCGACTGGTGGGTGAGCGCGCCGTATTCAGGCCACGAGCGCACGTCGAAGTACACGTCCCCCGAACCGTCGGGAGCGGGATACGCGTGGCCCCGGTCGATCAGCAGGGCGATCAGCTCCTGCATCTGCGGGACGGACGCCGTGGCGCGAGGCTCATACGTCGGCGGGAGGATGCCGATACCGGCATACGCGGCGGTGAACTCCTGCTCCATCCGGTAGGCGAGCGCCCACCACGGCTCGGCGTCCGTCGCGTTGTCGAGCACCTTGTCATCGATGTCGGTGACGTTGCGGACGAAGGTGACCCGTCCGTAGCGGTGCTCCAGCCAGCGGCGCAGCAGGTCGAAGCTCAGCGCCGCGCGGACGTGCCCGATGTGGGGTCCGGACTGCACTGTGGGTCCGCACACGTACATCGTGATGTTCTCGGGATCGAGAGGCACGAAGTCACGCAACACCGCAGCGCGGGTGTCGTAGAGGCGGAGAGTCACCGCTCAAGCCTACTCGGGGACCGCTGAGCGCCCGCCTTGCGGTGACGATTCGCCGGACTTGTGACGATTTCCGGACGGGTCGGGCAGATTCCTCGGCGGATCGTCACACCGCCGGCGGATCGTTCGGCACCACCATCGCGACCGCCGTCACCGCGATGCCCTCGCCCCGGCCCGGGAAGCCGAGCCCGTCGGTGGTCGTGGCCGTCACGGACACCGGCGCACCGAGGACCGCGGACAGCACGCCCTCCGCCTCGGCACGTCGGCGACTGAAGCGCGGACGGTTGCCCTGCAGCTGCACCGAGACGTTGCCGATCTCGAACCCCGCCTCCGCCAGCAGCTCGCGGGTGCGCGTCAGGAAGACGTCCGCGTGCGCCCCGGCATACTCCGGATGGGACGTGCCGAAGTGCTCGCCGATGTCACCGAGGCCCGCCGCTCCCAGGAGTGCATCGACGATCGCGTGAGCCACGGCGTCGCCGTCGGAGTGGCCGGACAGCGGCGCCTCCCCGGGCCATTCCAGCCCCGCGAGCCAGAGCGCACCCTCGCCGCCGAACGCATGGACGTCGGTGCCGATGCCGACCCGGGGAGCACCGGGCCGTGCGGTCGATGCGGAGCGAGGAGTCGAAGGAACGGAGGCCTCGAGCACGTGCCGTGCCCGGTCGAGGTCGGCGGGGGTGGTGATCTTGAACGCGCGCGCCGACCCGTCGATATGCCGCACCCGGTGCCCCGCGGCCGCGAACAGCGCGGCATCGTCGGTGTACTCCGCGCCGGCGGCGAATGCTGTCGCGTAGGCCTCTTCGAGCGCGGCGCGCGGGAAGCCCTGCGGCGTCTGCGCCGCGGCGAGTTCCGCGCGATCGACTGCGGCGACCACGGTGCCGTCAGCGACCTTCTTGAGCGTGTCGACGACGGGCAGGACCGGGATCACGCCCTCCCCCGCGGTGACAGCGTCGGCGACGGCATCGATCTGCGCGGGCGGCGTCAGCGCACGGGCGGCATCGTGCACGAGAACGGTCTTCACGTCTCCCCAGATCGCCGCGAGTCCTGCCGCGACGGACTGCTGACGTGTCGCGCCGCCGGTCACGACACGACCGAGATCGCGCCGATCCCCTGCAGCCGCCTCCAGCTCCGCGAGAGCGTCGCCCTCGTATCCGGCCGGGGCGACGACGAGCACCTGCGCGGGAGCCGCGGCGAAGACGCCGTCGAGGGCGTGACGGAGGATCGAATGCGCGTCGATCCCGACGAGAGCCTTGGGTGCGCCCGCCTCCAGGCGCGTGCCGGAGCCGGCGGCGACGACGATGACGGCGATGTCGGGAACGGGAAGCAGAGTCACCGTCTCACGCTACCGCGTGGCGGGAACGACGAAGGGGCGGATGCCGCAGCATCCGCCCCTTCGCGCAGAACTCAGGTCCTGCAGAACTCAGGACGCGAGGACCTCGTCGAGCAGTGCGCCCGCCTTGTCCTCGTCGGTCTTCTCAGCCAGGGCGAGCTCGGAGATGAGGATCTGACGAGCCTTCGCCAGCATCCGCTTCTCTCCCGCCGACAGTCCGCGGTCCTGGTCGCGACGCCACAGGTCGCGGACGACCTCGCTCACCTTGATGACATCGCCGGAGGCGAGCTTCTCGAGGTTCGCCTTGTAGCGGCGGGACCAGTTCGTGGGCTCTTCCGTGAAGGGCGCACGCAGCACCTCGAACACATGGTCGAGGCCCTCTTTGCCGATGACGTCGCGAACGCCGACGAGGTCGACATTCTCCGCGGGCACCTCGATGATGAGGTCACCCTGGGTGACATTGAGCTTCAGGTATTTCTTCGCCTCACCCTTGATGATGCGCTCCTTGACCTCGATGATGGTCGCAGCGCCATGGTGGGGATAGACGACGGTTTCGCCAACCTCAAAAAGCATAAAAACGTGTCCTTTCGGCAACCTCAAGGATACCACAGGGGAGATGCGCTAAGGTTCGCGCCCCCTGGGCCACGGGGCCCTCACGACTTACCCATAGAATGGATGCGGATATCCCGCCGGACCTCAGGAGGACCCGTGAAATCGCGCCTTGTTGCGTCTGCAGCCCTCAGCGCCCTCGTTCTGCTCGGCGCGACCGGGTGCACGTTCATCACCCCCCAGTCGACGAAGATCGAGTACCCGGCCTCTGATGGCGTGAACGTCTCCGACGCCGACGGCCCGATCGACGTGCGCAACGCCCTCGTCATCGCCACCGAGGACGGGAAGATCGGCAACTTCATCGGGGCCATCGTGAACCCGACCGAGGACAGCGCCACGCTCACGATCGCCCTCGCGGGCACCGAGCCGCTGACCATCACGGTCCCGGCAGGCGGCACGGTGAGCCTGGGCGCCGCCGATGAGCCGCTGCGCATCGTGGGGCTCGACACGAAGCCCGGCGCGACGGTCGAGATGCACTTCCAGTCCGGAGACTCCACCGGAGTCAAGGCCCAGATCCCCGTCCTCGACGGCTCGCTCTCCTACTACTCGGACCTCGTCCCCTCGGAGTCGGTGCGCAAGCCGCAGCCCGTTCCGACCGACACGGCCGCCCCGGCGCCTGCGGAGTGATCCGCCGCTGAGGACACGGAAGAGGCCGGCACCCCGCGGGGTGCCGGCCTCTTCCGTGTCCTCAGCGGCGGATCACTCCGCAGGCGCC
>Ga0160431_100690_pt1 | contig 11990 bp, 12 predicted proteins | sample HID1971K_E0MG_FD_108212 | JGI IMG/M metagenome (GOLD analysis project Ga0160431, IMG submission 108212) | Enriched millipede-associated microbial communities from UW Madison campus, WI, USA - HID1971K_E0 MG | ecosystem: Host-associated > Arthropoda: Insects > Digestive system > Unclassified ...
AACCACGTCCAGCTCATTTTCATCAGGGTACATCCAGGGTATTAGCCGGGCTTGAAAGCCCGGGACTCGTTATTCGCCGACGCTGATCTTCAGGCCGGCCGCTATCGCAAAGGGTGCCAGGGTGACCGCCAGGGCAGTCAGGCTCGCCAGCCACAGCAGATGGCCGGTGGCTGGCATATTCTGCAACGCCGCCTGCAACGCACCACTGCCCAGGATCAATACAGGGATATACAACGGCAGAATCAGCAATGCCAGCAGCAAACCACCGCGCTTGAGGCCGACCGTCAGCGCCGCGCCTACCGCGCCCAGCAGGCTCAACACCGGTGTACCCAGCAACAGTGAGCCAAGCAGCACCGGCAGGCAATGGCTGGGCAAACCCAGCATCAGTGCCAGCAGTGGCGCCAACAATACCAGTGCCAGGCCGGAAAAGATCCAGTGCGCCAGCACCTTGGCCAGCACCAGCATGGCCAAAGGGTGTGGCGAGAGTACCCACTGCTCCAGCGAGCCGTCCTCGAAATCACTGCGAAAAAGGCCGTCGAGCGACAGCAGGACCGCCAGCAATGCCGCGACCCAGACCAGTCCGGGCGACAAAGTTTGCAACAATTGGCTTTCCGGACCTACCGCCAACGGGAACAGTGCCACGACAATGGCGAAGAACACCAACGGGTTGGCCAGCTCCGCCGGACGGCGGAACAGCAGACGCGCTTCGCGGCGCACCAACAGGATGAATACGCTCATGCCGCCCATTGCCCCAGGTTGAGTTCACGGTAACCGGAGGGTTTGCGTTCCAGGGTGTGGTGGGTGGTCAGCACCACCGTGCCGCCCTGCTCGCAATGGGCCGCCAGGTGCGCTTCGAGCTGCGCCACACCCTGCTTGTCGAGGGCGGTGAAGGGTTCGTCGAGAATCCACAACGGCGGGCTGTCCAGGTGCAGGCGGGCCAGGGCCACACGGCGCTGCTGGCCAGCCGACAGGGTATGGCAAGGCACATCTTCAAAACCACGCAGACCAACGGCTTCCAGGGCCGACCAGATGGCATCGCGGGTGGCCGGCTGATGCAGGGCACACAGCCAGGTGAGGTTCTCCTCGGCGGTCAGCAGGTCCTTGATGCCCGCAGCATGGCCGATCCACAACAGGATGCTGGCCAGCGCATGGCGCTGTTCGGCCAACGGCTGGCCGCCCAGCAGGATCTGCCCGGCAGTCGGTTGCATCAGCCCAGCGAGCAAACGCAGCAGGCTGGTCTTGCCGCTGCCGTTGGGGCCGCTGATCTGCAGCATGTCGCCGGGCCGCAGTTCGAAATGCAGCTGCTCGAACAGCAGGCGCCAGTCGCGCTCGCAGGCCAGGCCCACGGCTTGGAGGTGAAAGGTCACGGTTTCGCCTTATGCAATTCTCAAGTCGCCCTCTTCGCTGCCGTTAAACTGGCAGTGGCGGACGGACGGCATTATTACATGCACGGCTTCGCTGCCAAGAGGGCGGGCTCGACAGGTTGTATACAATCATGACTGAAATCAATAGTCTCGGCGCACAAACTGCGGTAAGCCCCCAGGCGATCAAGGCGGCGATGACCGCCGAACTGCTCAGCCTGACCCAGGCGCGGCCCGGCCTGCTCAAGCCTGGCGAGACCGCGCAGGCTGAGGTATTGAGCCTCAAGCAGAACGGCAGCGAATTCCAGATGCTGCTGCGGATTCTGCAGGCCAATGGCAACCAGGCCCAGGTGCAGGCCAATGCCAGCCAGCCACTTGCGCCGGGCAGCCAGGTCACGGTGAGCCAACCGCAAGGCGATCGCCTGGCCGTGATGGTGCAACAGGCCAACGCCAGCAATGTCGCCACCCTGACCCAGCTCGATACCGGCAAGGTGCCGATCGGCACCCTGCTCCAAGGCAAGGTTCTGACCAGCCAGTTGCTGCAGGACCCCGGCACCGCCGCCACCTTCCGCTCTCTGGTGAGCCTGCTCAACACCGCCCAGGCCGGCGCCACGCTGACCATCGACAGCCCTCGCCCATTGCCTGTCGGCAGCCTGCTCAGCGCCCTGGTGCAAGGCGACCAGTCGCTGCGCTTCGTGCCCCTGAGCGGGCGCCAGGAACAATTGAACGTCGCCCAGCAGCTTGCCACCCAACAGGGGCGCCAAGCCTCCCTGGCGGGGCTGCTCGATGCCCTGCAGCAACTGGCCCGCAATGGCGATGGCGAACTGCGCGGCAGCGCCGAACGCCTGCTGGCCAGCCTGCCGGATGCACGTCAGCTGGGTGATGCAAAAGGTTTGGCCCAGGCCCTGAGCAACAGCGGCGCCTTTCTCGAGGCCAAGCTGCTGGGTGGCCTGGCCACGGGTGTGGACCTCAAAGCCCAGCTGCTGCGCCTGGTGGCACAGGTGCCCGTGGATGGCGCGATCACCTCGGCCAGCCCCTCGAGCCTGGCCCAGATCATGCCGGCCGTGGCCCGCAGCGCCCTGGGCATGCTCGAACGGGTCAGCCCGCGCCAGCCCCCCGGCGTCTTCCCCCTGCCCTCGCGGCTGCTGCAGGCCATGGAAGACGAAGGCGACCTGCAACAACTGCTGCGCCTGGCCGCCGCCGCCATCTCGCGCCTGCAAAGCCACGCCCTGAGCAGCCTGCAACAGACCGGCACGCTGGAAAACGGCAACCTGCAGACAACCTGGCAGACCGAAATCCCGGTGCGCCACGGCCAGGAGTTCATCCCGCTGCAGGCCAAGCTGCAACGCGAAGACACCCCCGAGCAACAAGCCGACTCCCGACGCGAACAACGCGACCCGCTGGAGTCGCTGTGGCGCATCGAACTGGCCTTCGACCTGCCGCCGCTGGGGCCACTTCAGGTTCAGGCACAGTTGACCCAGGGCCGCCTCAGCGGCCAGCTGTGGGCAGAGCTGCCCGATACCGCGCGCCTGATCGACAGCCAGCTCGGCGCGCTGCGCGAACGCCTGCTGGCCCGGGGCCTGGAGGTCGGCGACCTGGCCTGCCACCCCGGCACGCCGCCGCAAGGTGCGCGCACACGCCTCGAACAACGCTGGGTGGACGAAACCGCATGATCGACAAGCAACCCCGCCAGGCCATTGCTCTGAGCTACGACGGCCAGCAGGCCCCGACCTTGAGCGCCAAGGGCGACGACGAGCTGGCCGAGGCCATCCTCGCCATCGCCCGCGAACATGAAGTGCCCATCTACGAAAACGCCGAGCTGGTGCGCCTGCTGGCGCGCCTGGAGCTGGGCGACCAGATACCCGAGGCGCTGTACCTGACCATCGCCGAAATCATCGCCTTCGCCTGGCACTTGCGCGGCAAGGTGCCGGCAGGCTTCAACGACCCGCCCAGCGGCCCTCAGGACATCACGCCGGAACTACTGCGCCTGTCATCAGTCGCCGGTACCGACCAGCGGTAATTACCACTTTCCTCATTCACGCTCTGCAAGCCTTGCACCTTCCTTACCCACCAGGTGCACGCTATGTCCACTCCCTTTGTGAACGCTGCGGGCGTACAACTCGTCCGCGACCTGTTGCCCCATGTTCCCCGCCCCGATCTAGAGGCCGCCCGCGCCATCAGCGAATGGCTGCGCACTACCCAGGGACTTGTGCTGGACCCTGGGGAGACCGATGTGGTGACCCTGCACTATCGCGGCCACAAGGCCGTGGTCATCAACCGCCTGTCGTTGAGCCAGGCAGTACTGGCGGACTGGCAAGGCGAATCGAACAACAACCTGATTGGCGGTTTGATCGGTGAACCCTGGGCTGGCCGCTTCCCCGAAGGCGCCCCGCATATCGTCGACGCGTTGCCACCGCGTAGCCTGTTCGACAACAGCGCGCCCTACGAGGTGTTCAATGGTGTGTTCCGCAGGACCAATCCTCCTCGCTACGACGCCAGCACCCATCTTCAGATACCTGCCGAGGCCTTGCAGCATTTCATCTGGGAGCTCGACTTCCACACCCGCTTCAAAACCATGCTGGACAGCTACTGGAATGAGCACACCCAAGACCACTGCCTGGCAGCCAAGATCAATTTCATCGCAGCCTGCAACAAGCAGGTGAGCCAGGGTTCGCTCAGCGAGCAAGGGCGGGCGCTGGCCTGGCAGGCTGCAGGGCTGTCGAAGCGCTCGGATGGCCTGAAGATCCGCCCGTTGAACATCTACGGCTATGTCGCCACCGATGTGTTGTGTATCGCCGACAGGGCTACACCGGGTGTGTTGTTGTACATACCGGGCAATGCGTCGCCCATGCATACGTTTGAAAACATGGAGGCCATGAAGGACTGGATTGCAGCGCAATGCCGAAACAAGGACACCCGCCAGGCCCTGCGCAGCCATTTTCGCCTCGCCGACACCCCGGACGGTCTGGATTTCAGTGGCTTGGACACAGCGCTTGAAGGCTTGGCGACCTATCCGGACATCCCTCATCTTTCGCCCAACCGACCGGGCTTCACCACCGATGGCCGATGGTCCCCGCACGATTACGTGAACTACCGCGCCAACACGTACAGCCCGAGCATCGGGGGCGACATTTTCCAGGCCCTCTGCCAATTCCAGCGCCAGCGCAGCCTGGATGATGCCGACTTCATCATCACCCGCAACAGTGATGTGACCAAGGCCAAATGGCGCGGCTACGTGAGCACCACCCTCAATATCCTGGCACCCCTGGCGCTGGTGGTGCCGGAGCTGGCGCCGCTGTTCGCGCTTGGCGGCCTCGCCCAGTTCGGGCTCGGCGTCGATCAGGCCATCAATGGCAAATCGCTGGATGCCAAGGCCGACGCTGTCGGCAATATCGAGTTCGGCCTGCTCAACGCCTTGCCGCTGGCAGCGCAAGCAGGCCTGAAGGCGACCGAGCTTTTCAGCATCAAGCGCGACGGCTTCGTCTTCCCCACCTGGGTCAACGAACGCTGGGGATACCCGCTGAGCCCGGTTTCACCGCCACACCTCCCCGAACTGGATGTCGCGGACTACTTCGTCATCAACGACGCCATCGCCCCTCTGCCCGGCGGCGATCCTGCCGTGGCCGAGTCGGTGATACGTCAACCGCTGTACAACGGTGAACTGGACGAACTGCAAGCCTCCAGTGGCGGGTATGGCTTCAATGTGATGTATGACATGGAGCGTGACGCATTCATCGCCGACGATGACGCCAACGCCGTGATGCCAACCTTCTACATTGCCAGGGACGGCAATATGGACCTCACGTCTGTCGATGCCATGACGCGCCCGGTCACTGACGCTATGCGCATGCGAACCCTGCGCTCGCTAGGCGTCGATCTGCCCTTGCCGGTCGAGCTACCCACGCTGGAGACCGAGCGGCTGCAAGCGATCCCCAAGCGCATCTCCTCGATCTGGGTGGGCAACAAGGTGATCGATGCCAAGTTGCTCGATAACTTGGCAGCAAACGCACGAAGGCTGGCCGGCAGCGAATACCGCTACCGGCTGTTCCTGTCCAATGCGTCGCCCGAGGCGTTCGCCGAGAACAGCCGATTGCTGGCCGAACAGGCGCCAGGCGTGGAAGTGCTCACGCTTGAGGAGCATGCGTTCTATGCATCGTTCAGGGAAAGCCCGTACTTCACGCAATACCAGCATGCAATCGACGGTAACGGTGGCGTCGCCAGCAACTTCTCGTCAGCCTCGGATGTGTTGCGCTACCCGCTGCTGGACCACGAAGGCGGGCTGTACATGGACATCGACGATACGCTCCTGGGCGCTCACGAAGACCCGCTGCGTGATCCGCAGCAACCCGCACCTCAGGACATGGCGGCCATCGACAACCTGACACTGGCCACCACACCGGAGGGCCTGTTGCTGCCACCGCCCATGAGCAACCAGAAACTGACGATGAACTGGGAATACAACACCAGCCTGATCGGCAGCCACCCCGGCAACCCTACGCTGCGAGCGATCTCGGATGAAATGCACGCCCGCTATCTGGCAGAGCCTGATTTCTATGATAGCCGGCCAGACATTGCCAGCGATTCGCGCGGATTCTATCTGTATGCCGCGCGCCTGAACCGGATGACCGGCCCGCGCTTGCTCACCGATGTCGTGGAGCGGCAACTGCCGGGGTTGGGCACACTGCGGCAGATATTCAACCTGTATGCGATGCAACTGCTCAACGGCGATCTGTTCATTCCCAGGCAGGCTTTCAGCCAGTCCTGGCGCGCGCACCTGCCGCTGAACCGCATCGCCAGAACCGGCGGCAACCACTCCTGGACCAACACCTGAAGCACAGCCCGGGCCGCCAAGCGGCCCGGCACTGCTGTCACTCGCTGCGGTGCAACTTGCTCATCAGCTCCGCCTCGGCCTGGGTCAGCCCACAGGTCTCGGTCAGCTCTGCCACGCTGGCGCCCATCCCCACCAGCCGCGCGGCCTGGGTGAAGGTGACATTGCTCGGGTCGCGCTGCTCCAGGCGTTCCAGCCGGTCCGGCAGGGTCGACACCGTCGCCCGCAGCTCATGGATGGCATCACCCATGCGCACGGTGCCGTTCTGGTAGTCCTCCAGGCTTTTCGCCAGGTCCTTGATGCGCTGATCACGCAGCGCATCGCCGACCGCCTGCTGGGCGGCCAGTTCGCGCTGGCGCTTGCTGTAGTTGAGGAAGAACCACAGGCTCAGCGCCCACAGCAGCGCCAGGAAGATGACAGCAACCTCGAAGATCAACTCAGATGTTCTCCAGCTCGGACCACTCTTCCTCGGTCATCATCTTGTCCAGCTCGACCAGGATCAGCAGTTCGCCGTTCTTGTTGCACACGCCCTGGATGAACTTGGCAGACTCTTCGTTACCGACGTTCGGTGCCGTCTCGATCTCCGACTGGCGCAGGTAGACCACCTCGGCCACGCTGTCGACCAGGATGCCGACCACCTGCTTGTCCGCCTCGATGATGACGATACGGGTGTTGTCGGTCACATCCGATGGCATCAGGCCAAAGCGCTGGCGGGTGTCGATCACCGTGACCACGTTGCCGCGCAGGTTGATGATGCCCAGCACGTAGCTTGGCGCGCCCGGCACCGGGGCGATCTCGGTGTAGCGCAGCACTTCCTGCACCTGCATGACGTTGATGCCGTAGGACTCGTTGTCCAGACGGAAGGTTACCCACTGCAGGATCGGATCTTCGGAACCTTGTGCAGACGACTTTTTCATTCCCCTAGCCCTCAAATGCCGCCAATGGCGGTGTGTTCGCAGTTATTTGTGTTTGCCGTGCAGCTGCTTGACCGCGCCGCTGGCGATCAATTCGGCCAGTTCGGCAACGTCGAGCAGTGCACACATGTGTTCGATGACCGTGCCGGCCAGCCACGGGCGTTGGCCCCGCTGGCTGCGCCATTTGATTTCCGACGGGTCCAGGCGCAGCGAGCGGCTGACCTGATGCACCGCCAACCCCCATTCGTAGCCCTGCACCGAAATCACGTAGTTCAGGCCTTGACGGAAGTCGTCGCGGTAGCGGTCGGGCATGACCCAGCGCGCGGTGTCCAGCACCTTGAGGTTGCCCGCCTGGCAGGTGAGGATGCCGAGGAACCAGTCTGGCTGGCCGAACAACGGCGTCAGCTCCTGCCCCTCCAGGCTGTAGATCGAGCCCAGGCACACCAGCGGCACCGCCAGGGTCAGCCCGGCGACGTCGAACAGCAGGCATTCGAATGGCTCGGCGGCCCAGGCCGGGCGGCCGTCGTCCGTGGCACGTGGCGGCGGCGATTCGGCTGCCGGCAGGTGCACTTCGACCAGCGGTGCTACCGGCTCGGGCGCCTGCACCTCGGTCAGTACCGGGACGCTGGCCTCGGCCACCACCTCAGCCTCGACCACCACCACGACCGGCTCTTCGACGGGGAGCACGGTCGGCAAGATCTTGAGCTGCGGCTCGGCGAAAGGCTTGGCCGCGAGGCTGGCGACCGGCGTCGGCTGGCGCGCATCGCGGGCCTGCTCCTCACGCACGGCGTCAGCGAACTCGTCACGCGCTGGCGGCAGATCGAGCAGGTCTGCGCACTCGGTGGCCTCTTGCAGCAGGCCGTCCAGGTAAGACTGCAAGGCCATCTGCGGCCGGCTGCCGGTCTTCAACGTCATGACGCCACCTGCACTGCAGTCTTGTAGGTGAGCAAGTGCTTGAGCAGCGCCCGGTAGGCAATCACGCCACGGCTCTTGCCATCGAACTGCGACGGCGTGACACCGTTGCGGCTGGCATCACGCAGGCGCGTGTCGACCGGGATATAGCCCTGCCACACCTGATGCTCATAGGCATCGCGCAGCACCTTGAGCGTGCCCAGGGAGGCCTGGGTACGACGATCGAACAAGGTCGGCACGATCTGGTAGGGCAAGGCCTGCCGGCGCGAGCGGTTGATCATGGCCAGGGTGCCGATCATGCGTTCCAGGCCCTTGACCGCGAGGAACTCCGTCTGCACGGGGATCACCAGCTGCTGGCTGGCAGCCAGGGCGTTGACCATCAGCACGCCCAGCAAGGGTGGGCTGTCGATCAGGGCAAAGTCGAAATCCTGCCACAACTGCGCCAGACTCTTGGCGATCACCAGGCCCAAGCCATTCTGCCCCGGCGACTGGCGCTCCAGCACCGCCAGCGCGGTACTCGAGGGCAGCAGCGAAATACGCTCATCGCTGGTGGGCAGCAGCAGTTGCCCGGGCAGGCCATCGGGGACCTGCCCCTTGTGCAGGAACAGGTCGTAGCAGCTGTGCTCCAGGGCGTCGGGGTTATGCCCGAAATAGCTGGTCATCGAGCCATGCGGGTCGAGGTCGACGACGACCACGCGCTTGCCCGCCTCGGCCAGCAAGCCGGCCAGGGCGATGGTAGTGGTGGTCTTGCCGACTCCACCTTTTTGATTGGCTACTGCCCAGACTCTCATAGGACAACTCTTGACTCATTAGTGCCACAGAACCTGCGGTGACAGAGAATTGACGAGTTATTGCCCCGCCTTCGTTGCTGGCGTTGCCGGTGCACTTTGTGTGCCAGCCCGCCGCAGCGCGGCGTCCGGGGTGGCGTTGGCGCTGCCGGTACCGGTCAGGCTGCGACGCACCTCAAGGTTGCGGGAAATCACCAGCACCACCCGGCGATTACGGGCGCGCCCTTCGGCAGTGTCGTTGCTGACCAGCGGCTGGTACTCGCCATAGCCCACCGAAGCCATGCGCCCCGGGTTGACCCCATTCATGGCCAGCAGGCGGACGATGCTCGCCGCACGCGCCGACGACAGCTCCCAGTTGGTCGGGTACTGCGCCGTGCGGATCGGCAGGTTGTCGGTGAAGCCTTCGACATGCACCGGGTTGGCGAACGGCTTGAGGATATTCGCCACCTTGTCGATGATGGTGAACGCCTTGTCGCTGGGCATGGCATCGCCGCTGCCGAACAGCAGCGAGGAGTTGAGCTCGATCTCGACCCACAGCTCGTTGCCGCGCACGGTCATCTGGTCGGACTTGATCAGGTCGCCGAAGGCATCGCGCACGTCGTCGCTGATGGTCTTGAGCGGGTCGACGTTGGTCTGCGCCAGACCCGCATCGGTCTGCTCGCTGTCCTTGATCAGCGGCTCGGCCGGTTTGACGCTCAGCGGCTGCTCATCGCCGATGGGGATCGGCTTCATGCTCCGCTCGGGATCGTTGAACACCCCCAGCAGCGCTTGCGAGATGACCTTGTACTTGCCCTCGTTGACCGAGGAAATCGAATACATGACCACGAAGAACGCGAACAGCAAGGTGATGAAGTCGGCATAAGACACCAGCCAGCGCTCGTGATTCTCATGCTCCTCGGTGTGACGACGGCGACGCATGGGTTACTCCATGAAGCCTTGCAGCTTCAGCTCGATCGAGCGCGGGTTTTCACCTTCGGCAATCGACAGCAGACCTTCGAGCAGCATCTCGCGGTAGCGCGACTGGCGCAGCACGATGGCCTTGAGCTTGTTGGCGATCGGCAGCAGGATCAGGTTGGCACTGGCCACACCGTAGATGGTGGCGACGAAGGCCACGGCAATGCCGTTGCCCAATTGCGAGGGGTCGGCCAGGTTGCCCATGACGTGGATCAGGCCCATCACCGCACCGATGATGCCGATGGTCGGTGCATAGCCGCCCATGCTCTCGAACACCTTGGCAGCCTGGATATCACGGCTTTCCTGGGTCAGGAAATCGACTTCGAGGATGCTGCGGATCGACTCCGGCTCGGCACCATCGACCAGCAGTTGCAGGCCCTTGCGCGCGTATGGGTCGGGTTCGGCATCGGCCACGCCCTCCAGACCCAGCAGGCCTTCCTTGCGCGCCGTCAGGCTCCAGTTCACCACCCGGTCGATGCCGCCGGCCAGGTCGACCCGTGGCGGGAAGATGATCCAGCGCAGGATCTGCAGCGCGCGCTTGAACGACGGCAGCGGCGACTGCAGCAAGGCCGCCGCCAGGGTACCGCCGAGCACGATCAGCGCTGCCGGGCCATTGAGCAGCGCCCCGACATGGCCACCTTCGAGGAAGTTGCCGCCGACGATGGCGACGAAGGCCAGGATCAGGCCAATCAGGCTGAGGACATCCATCAGACGCAAGCCTCTACCAGGTGCTTGCCGATCTCGTCCAGGCTGTACACCGCGTCGGCCAGGTTGGCCTTGACGATGGCCATGGGCATGCCATAGATCACGCAGCTGGCTTCATCCTGGGCCCACACCGTGCTGCCACCCTGCTTGAGCAGGCGCGCGCCTTCACGGCCGTCGGCGCCCATGCCGGTGAGCACCACCGAGAGCACCTTGTCGCCGAACGACTTGGCCGCCGAACCGAAGGTGATGTCCACGCAGGGCTTGTAGTTGAGGCGCTCGTCGCCGGGCAGGATCTTCACCGCACCGCGCCCGTCGATCATCATCTGCTTGCCACCGGGGGCCAGCAGCGCCAGGCCCGGGCGCAGCAGGTCGCCGTCCTCGGCTTCCTTGACGCTGATTCTGCACAGCTTGTCGAGGCGTTCGGCGAACGCCTTGGTGAAGGCGGCCGGCATGTGCTGGATGAGCACGATCGGCGCCGGGAAGCTCGCCGGCAGTTGGGTCAGCACCCGCTGCAGGGCCACCGGTCCGCCGGTGGAGGTGCCGATGGCCACGAGTTTGTAGGGCTTGCGCTTGGGGGCTGGCGAGTGAGTCGACGCCGCTGCCGTTGTCGCCGCACGGGCAGGCAACGGTGCGCGCGCAGGTGCCGGGTTGGCCAGACTGCTGGCCGCTGCGGGGGCAGTCGCAGCTGGCGCGGCGACCGGCGCCGGGCTGGCATGGCTGGCGAAGCGGCGGTTGCTGCGCGAGAGCGTGTGCACCTTCTCGCACAGCAGCTGCTTGACCTTTTCCGGGTTGCGCGAGATGTCTTCGAAGTTCTTCGGCAGGTAATCCACCGCGCCGGCATCCAGCGCGTCGAGGGTGACCCGGGCGCCTTCGTGGGTCAGCGACGAGAACATCAACACCGGCGTCGGGCAGCGCTGCATGATGTGCCGCACCGCGGTGATGCCGTCCATCATGGGCATTTCATAGTCCATGGTGATGACATCGGGCTTGAGCGCCAGAGCCTGGTCGATCGCTTCCCTGCCGTTGGTCGCAGTGCCCACGACCTGGATCGTCGGGTCCGCCGAGAGGATTTCCGAGACACGGCGGCGGAAGAAACCGGAATCATCCACCACCAGGACCTTGACTGCCATAAACACTCCATTAGGCGGCGCAGCCCGCCAGGGTGCGCCGCCGAAATCAAATACGCCGTGCCGCGTAACGCTTGAGCATGCTCGGCACGTCGAGGATCAGCGCGATGCGACCGTCACCGGTGATGGTGGCGCCGGACATGCCCGGGGTGCCCTGCAGCATCTTGCCCAGCGGCTTGATCACCACCTCTTCCTGGCCCACCAGTTGATCGACCACGAAGCCGATACGCTGGGTGCCGACCGACAGGATCACCACATGCCCTTCGCGCTGTTCTTCATGCACCTGGCCCTGGACCAGCCAGCGCTTGAGGTAGAACAGCGGCAGCGCCTTGTCGCGCACGATCACCACTTCCTGGCCGTCGACCACGTTGGTGCGCGACAGGTCGAGGTGGAAGATCTCG
>Ga0160431_100691_pt1 | contig 11975 bp, 10 predicted proteins | sample HID1971K_E0MG_FD_108212 | JGI IMG/M metagenome (GOLD analysis project Ga0160431, IMG submission 108212) | Enriched millipede-associated microbial communities from UW Madison campus, WI, USA - HID1971K_E0 MG | ecosystem: Host-associated > Arthropoda: Insects > Digestive system > Unclassified ...
CGTGACCCTGTCGACCTCCGGCCTGGTGCCGCAGATCGACCGCCTGTCGGCCGAAAGCGATGTGTCGCTGGCGGTGTCGCTGCATGCGCCGAACGATGCGTTGCGCGAGACCCTGGTGCCGCTCAACAAGAAATACCCGATTGTGGAACTGATGGCCTCGTGCGCGCGCTACCTGCGTGCGAACAAGCGCCGCGAATCGGTCACCTTCGAATACACCCTGATGAAGGGCATCAACGACCAGCCCGAGCACGCCCGCCAGCTGGCGCGGCTGATGCGCCAGTTCGACAATGCCGTACAGGCCTCGCATTCGGGCAAGGTCAACCTGATTCCGTTCAATCCGTTCCCCGGTACCCGCTATGAGCGCTCCGGTGATGCGGAGATCCGCGCCTTCCAGAAGATCCTGCTCGACCAGCAGGTGCTGACGATGGTGCGGCGGACCCGTGGCGACGACATCGATGCCGCCTGTGGCCAGCTCAAGGGCCAGGTGATGGATCGTACCCGCCGCCAGGCCGAGTTCAACAAGACGCTCCAGGACGGGAAAAACCGGGATGCCGCTGCCTGACCGCCGATTGCCAGCCGTTCTTTTCGTCGCGCTGGCACTCGCCGGGTGTGGCAACAAAGGCGTCAAACCCATGACCGCTCCGTTGGGCGTAGCGCCCGAGTATGTGGCGCGCGACAACGCTGACACCCGTCGCCGGGTCAGCTACCAGGACCAGATGACATTGTCGGCCGAGGCGTTCCGCGCCGGAGCGCTGGACGCTTCCGAAAAGCGCGCCCGAAGCGCGCTCAAGCTCGACGCGGGCCGGCCGGATGCCTACATCATGCTGGCGGCGCTGGCCAACCGGCGCGGTGACGATGCCGCCGCCGGTCCGCTGTTCCAGAAGGCGGCCGAACTGGCGCCGGACAGCGGCGAGGTGCTCAACAACTATGGCGCGTGGTTATGTGGTCATGGCCGCGCCACCGAAGCGTTGCCACTGTTCGACCGGGCCGTTGCCGCGCCGGGTTACCGCACGCCGGCCGCAGCCCTGGCCAACGCAGGGGGCTGTGCACTTGACGCCGGCCAGCCCGAGCGCGCCGTGCGGGACCTGCGCCGGGCCCTGGCGCTGGACCCGGCCAACCCCTATGCGCTGGAGGCCATGGCCCGCAACGAGCATGCCCAGGGCCGCTTTTTCGAGGCCCGGGCCTTCGTGCAACGTCGTCTTGCGGCTGCACCGGCCACACGTTCCGTGTTACAACTTGCCTCTCAAATCGAGGCGCAGCTTGGCGACACAGTGGCATCCGGTCGTTATCTGCAGCGAATTCGCGACGAATTTCCGCAGGATGCGGCTCCTAATTCCCGGGGTTGAAGCATTGTGATTGATGACCAGACTGTGAACGCTTTTGACACTGCGGCCGGCTGTGGAGCACGTCTCCGGCAGGCGCGGGAAGCGGCAGGACTGACGCTCGAAGCAGTGGGGCAGCAGTTGCGCATGCCGGTGCAGGTGGTGAAGTCACTGGAAGCCGAGCAGTGGGACCGCCTTGGTGCGCCGGTGTTCGTCCGCGGCCAGCTCAAAAGCTATGCGCGCCTGCTCAAGGTCGACCTGGGCGATGTGCTGGACCAGGCCCACATCGGGCCGGTGGTGCCGCCGCAGCTGGTCAGCCACACCCATACCCCGCGGGCCCGGCGTATCGCCGAGAGCCTCGGCCGCCGTGCCCTGTATGTCGGCATCACCGCGGTGCTGGCCGTGCCGGTGTGGTTCGCTACACGCGGCCACTTCGACAGTGCCTCGACCACCCCCAATACCGCTTCGCTGGATGTGATTCCCGCCGCCGTACCGGTGGCGGGCACCGCGCCGTCTGACCAGGCAGCGCCGGTGGTGACGCCTGCGCCGTCGACGGCGCCGTCGGCCCCTTACCTGGCCTCGTTGACCCCGGTGCCCCGTCCGACGGCCGCCGCGCCCGCGCCGGCCGGTGCCCTCAGCCTGCAGTTCAAGGGCGACAGCTGGGTGGATATCGTCGCGCCCGACGGCAGCACCGTCGAGAAAGCCCTGATCAAGTCAGGCGAAACCCGCGCCTTCAGTCCGGGCCAGGTGGCCCGAATGGTGCTCGGCAATGCGTCGGCGGTGGAGGTTCAGCAGGCCGGCACCATCATTGACCTTTCGCCCTACCAGCGAGCCAACGTGGCACGCTTTACGGTATCCTCTGACGGCTCCGTGGCTCCGGTTTCACACTGAGCCGCGTTTCCCGATTCATTTCGACAATCCAATTCAAACAGTCCCTCCTGACGGGCAGGGGCGAGAGTACGCATGGCGATCGACGACCTGCTCGACGAGCACGAACAAAGTGAACGCGTCCGCAGCTGGCTGCGGAAGAATGGTGTCAGCATCATCGCCGGCGTGGCGATTGCCATCGGCGGCATCGCCGGCTGGCAGTGGTGGCAGAAGGAACAGGGCAGCCACCTGGCGGGCGCCCACGGTGAGTACCAGGTGGTGCTCAAGCAGCTGGAGGACAAGAAGCTGGACGAAGCGGCCAAGGGCGTGAAGACGCTGGAAGGCGGCAAGGTCCAGGTCTACGGCGACCTGGCAGCGCTGCAGCTGGCCAAGGCGCAGGTCGATGCAGGCAAGAACGAGGAGGCCCTGGCCACCCTTCGTGCCATCAAGGCCGACCCGGAATACAAGGCGGCGATCGACCAGCGCATTGCGCGCCTGCTGATCGCCACCGGCAAGAACGATGAAGCCATCACGCTGCTGGGCAGTGCCACCGACAGTGCGAGCCTGGAAATCCATGGCGACGCCTTGATGGCGCTGGGCAAGCGTGACGAAGCCCGCGGGCAGTATGAGAAGGCGCTCAAGACGCTGGATGTGGCAGCGCCCCAGCGGCGCGTGCTGGAAACCAAAGTGATGGATGCCGGTGGCACCGTTACCGAGCCTGCGGAGTCGGTGTAATGAAGCAGATGGTCATGATCAAGCGCGTAGCCACCCTGGTGTTGATGGGCGTGGCGTTGTCCGGCTGCACCACCGTCAAGGGCTGGTTCGCCGGCAAGGACGCGGAGGCCAAGAAGGCGCTGGAACCGGCAGAGCTGGTCAAGTTCGAGCCGACCGCCAAGGTCGACCGGATCTGGAGCACCAACCTGGGCAAGGGCGAGAAGCGCATCGGCGTGCGCCAGGGCCCGGTCGTGGCCGATGGCCGCGTGTACGCGGCCGCGATCACCGGCGGCGTGCATGCGCTGGACCTGCAGACCGGCAAGACGGTCTGGACCTACGAGCCGGCCAAGGTCAAGAAGCAGCCCAAGCTGCGTCTGTCCGGTGGCCCGGGCGTCGGCGAAGGCCTGGTGGTGATCGGTACGCTGGATGGCCAGGTCATCGCGCTGGACGCCAACGACGGCAGCGAAAAGTGGCGCGCCAAGGTGCCGGGCGAAGTGATCGCCGCGCCGGCGATCGCCCAGGGCATCGTGTTCGTGCGCAGCAACGATGGCCGGGTGACCGCCTTCGATGCCGGCAACGGCACCCAGAAGTGGTTCAACCCGCGTGAGCTGCCCATGCTGACCGTGCGCGGCAACGCGCCGGTGGTGGCCGGCCCGGGCGTGCTGTTCATCGGCAACGATGACGGCAGCGTGGCCGCGCTGGGCATGCAGGACGGCCGTACCGTGTGGGACCAGATGGTCTCCAACGGTGAAGGCCGCACCGAACTGGAGCGCATGTCCGATGTGGACGGCGCGCCGGTGCTGGAAGGCAATACCCTGTTCGTGAGCAGCTTCAAGAACCAGACCATGGCGATCGAAGGCCCCACCGGCCGCCCGTTGTGGGCACGTGACCATGGCGGCGCCGGTGGCGTGGCCCTGACCTCGGGCAATGTGATCGTCACCGACAACAAGGGCGGCGTGTTCGGCCTGGACAAGGCCAGCGGCAGCGCCATGTGGTCGCAGACCGGCCTGGCCCGTCGCTCATTGACCGGGCCGGCCATCCACGGCGATTACGTTGTGGTGGGTGACTACAAGGGTTATCTGCACTGGTTGCGGACAGACAATGGTGAACTGGCCGCGCGCGCCAAGAGTGGCGGCGATGCCCTGCTGGCGCAGCCGGTGGTCGCCGATGGGATTCTGCTGGTGCAGAACGTTGATGGAAAGCTGACCGCATTCCGGTTGGCACAATAAGGAGTTATCGCGATGCTGCCCTTGGTCGCCCTGGTTGGACGGCCGAACGTCGGCAAGTCCACCATTTTCAATGCGCTGACCCGTACCCGTGACGCCCTGGTCCATGACCAGCCCGGCGTCACCCGGGACCGCAACTATGGTGTTTGCCGTCTGGACGAGGACAACCCGTTCCTCGTCGTCGACACGGGCGGTATCTCGGAGGATGACGAAGGCCTGGCCGGCGCAACCGCCGACCAGGCACGTGCTGCCGCCGGCGAAGCCGATCTGATCCTGTTCGTGGTGGATGCCCGTGACGGGACCTCCGCGCTGGATGACGAGATCCTGTCGTGGCTGCGCAAGCTGTCGCGGCCGACCCTGCTGTTGATCAACAAGATCGACGGCACCAACGAAGACACCGTGCGCGCGGAATTCGCCCGCTACGGGTTCAGCGAAATGCTGACCGTGTCCGCTGCCCACCGCCAGGGCCTGGACGACCTGCTTGAAGAAGTCGTCCAGCGCCTGCCCGAAGAGGGCAGCGGCGAGGAGATGGACAACGATCCGAACCGGATGCGCATTGCCTTCGTCGGCCGCCCCAACGTGGGCAAGTCGACCCTGGTCAACCGCATTCTCGGCGAAGAACGGATGATCGCCTCGGAAGTGCCCGGAACCACCCGCGACTCGATTGCGGTGGACCTGGAGCGTGACGGCCGCGAATACCGCCTGATCGACACCGCCGGCCTGCGTCGCCGCGGCCGGGTCGAAGAGGTGGTGGAAAAGTTCAGCGTCATCAAGACCCTGCAGGCCATCGAGCAGTGCCAGGTGGCGGTGCTGATGCTGGATGCCAGCGAAGGCGTCACGGACCAGGACGCTACCGTGCTGGGCGCGGTGCTGGATGCCGGCCGCGCGTTGGTGGTGGCGATCAACAAGTGGGATGGCCTGACCGATTACCAGCGCGAACAGGCCGAAGCGCTGGTCTCGCGCAAGCTCGGCTTCGTGCCGTGGGCTGAAACGGTGCGCATCTCGGCCAAGCACGGCTCGGGCCTGCGCGAGCTGTTCCGTGCGATCCACCAGGCGCATGCCTCGGCGACCCACGAGTTCAGCACCAGCGAAGTCAACAAGGCGCTGGAAATCGCCTACGAGACCAACCCGCCGCCGGCGATCCGTGGTCACGTGTCCAAGCTGCGTTACGTGCACCCGGGCGGCTCCAATCCGCCGACCTTCATCGTGCATGGCACGCGCCTGAAGGAGCTGCCGGAGTCGTACAAGCGCTACCTGGAAAACTTCTTCCGCAAGCGCTTCAAGCTGATCGGCACGCCGGTACAGTTCATCTTCCGCGAGGGTGCCAACCCGTACGAAGGCAAGAAGAACGTGCTGAGCGAACGCCAGATTGCCAAGAAGAAGCGCCTGATCAAGCACGTCAAGGGTCGCTGAAGCCCGTGGCGTCCCGGCACACCGGGACGCCATCCCACGGTAGCGACACGCCACGCGTGTCCCAGACGGTCCCAACCCGCCCATAATGGGCCATGACCGCAGTACCCGAACTCAGTCCCGAGCACGCCCGCCAACGCATCCTCCTCGGCGCGCTGCTGATCGACGTGCGCGAACCGCACGAGCGCGCCACCGGTATGGCCGAAGGCGCCAGGGGAATCGCGCAGGGCGATCTCCAGAGCGAAGCCAGCACGCAGCTCCCAGCGCTCGACCGCGAGATCCTGCTGATCTGCCAGAGCGGCAAACGCTCGCTGGACACTGCTGCGGTGCTGCGTGACCTCGGCTACACCCGCATCGCCTCCGTCCACGGCGGCACCACTGCCTGGCGTGCTGCCGGGCTGCCACTCGTGCAGCCGCTGCAGAGCGACGGCGAGCGCGATTTCAACGAACGCTACTCACGCCACCTGCTGCTGCCGCAGGTCGGCGTTGCCGGCCAGCAGGCGCTGCTCGGCGCCCGGGTACTGCTGCTTGGCGCAGGCGGGCTTGGCTCGCCGGCCGCGTTCTACCTCGCCGCCGCCGGGGTAGGGCACCTGCGCATCGCCGACGACGACGTGGTGGAGCGCAGCAACCTGCAGCGGCAGATCCTGCATACCGACGCCAGCATCGGCGAACCCAAGGTGCATTCGGCCCGCGCGCGGCTGCTGGCGCTCAACCCCCGGCTGGACGTGGAAGCGGTGCAGGCGCGGGTCACCTCGGACAACATCGACGCGCTGCTCGACGGCGTGGACGTGGTGCTGGACGGCTCGGACAACTTCCCGCTGCGCTACCTGCTCAACGATGCCTGCATCCAGCACGCGATCCCGCTGGTCTACGGCGCGGTGGAGCGTTTCACCGGCCAGGTGTCGGTATTCGACGCCGGCCGCCATCGCGGCCAGGCGCCGTGCTACCGCTGCCTGTTCCCCGAGCCGCCGCCGCCGGAGTTCGCGCCCAACTGTGCCGAGGCCGGGGTGCTGGGCGTGCTGCCGGGCATGGTCGGCCTGCTGCAGGCCACGGAAGTGCTCAAGCTGCTGCTCGGGATCGGTGAGCCGCTGGTAGGGCGGCTGCTGACGTTCGACGCGCTGGGCATGCGGTTCCGCGAGATCCGCCTCGGGCCGGACCCCGCCTGCCCACTGTGTGCGCCCGGGCAGGCCTTCCCGGGCTACATCGACTACGCCGCATTCTGCGCAGGTCCGTAGGACGATATGGCGATTTGCTGACCGATCGTTCCATTCCCGGCACGATCTTGCGCACCTGCGTGCTATGTCCCTGCATCAACTTGTCCTATCGTGATGGCTGATCGGAGTTGCAAGGAACAAACCGCATGGCGGTGGAAGCAGGTGCCAGTGAACTGGTGAAAGTAGTCGCCCTGCTGGGTGCGGCAGTGGTGATGGTGCCGTTGTTCCGCCGGCTGGGATTGGGCTCGGTGCTGGGCTACTTCGCCGCCGGGTTGGCGATCGGTCCGTTCGGCTTCGGCTGGTTCTCCGATCCGCAGGCGATCCTGCATACGGCCGAACTGGGCGTGGTGATGTTCCTGTTCGTGATCGGACTGGAAATGCGGCCTTCGCACCTGTGGAGCCTGCGCAGGGAAATTTTTGGGCTCGGCACGCTGCAGATCGTGGTCTGCGGTGCAGTGCTCACCGGCGTGTGCATGCTGTTCGGTTTCCCGCTGCCGGTGGCCTTCATCGGTGCGGCCGGTTTCGTGCTGACCTCCACCGCCGTAGTGATGCAGCTGCTGGCCGAGCGCGGGGATATCGCGCTGCCGTCCGGGCAGAAGATCGTCTCGATCCTGTTGTTCGAGGACCTGCTGATCGTGCCGCTGCTGGCGGTGGTCGCCTTCATGGCGCCGGTGCAGGCCGATGCCGGTACCGGCTCGCGCTGGATCAGCGTGGCCATCGCCGCCGGCGCGATCATCGGGCTGGTGCTGGTCGGCCGCTTCCTGCTCAACCCGCTGTTCCGCATCCTGGCCGCCGCCAAGGCGCGCGAGGTGATGACCGCCGCCGCATTGCTGGTGGTGCTGGGCGCGGCACTGCTGATGCAGCTGGGCGGGCTGTCGATGGCAATGGGCGCGTTCCTGGCCGGCGTGCTGCTCAGCGAATCCACCTTCCGCCACCAGATCGAAGCCGACATCGAACCGTTCCGCGGCATCCTGCTCGGGCTGTTCTTCCTCAGCGTGGGCATGGCGCTGGACCTGACCGTGGTGGCCAACAACTGGCCGCTGATCGTGTCCGGCGTGCTGGCGCTGATGCTGGCCAAGGCGGTGTGCATCTACACCGTGGCGCGCATCCTGGGCAGCGACCACCGGCAGGCGCTGGATCGTGGCGTGGTGATGGCACAGGGCGGCGAATTCGCCTTCGTGCTGTTCTCGGCCGCCGCTGCTGCCGGTGTCATCGGTATCGAGGTCAACGCCAACCTGACCGCCATCGTGGTGCTGTCGATGGCGCTCACCCCGCTGTTCGTGCTGCTGCACGACAAGCTGATGCCGGCGCGCGAAGTCTCGCTGGAAGGCGTGGACACCGCAGAGGGCATGTCCGGCAGCGTGCTGATGATCGGCTTCGGCCGTTTCGGCCAGGTGGCCAGCCAGTCGCTGCTGGCGCGCGACGTGGATGTGACCATCATCGACAACGACGTGGACATGATCCACAACGCCGAGCGCTTCGGCTTCAAGATCTACTACGGCGACGGCACCCGCCTGGATGTGCTGCATGCCTCCGGCGCGGCCACCGCGCGTGCGATCGCAGTGTGCGTCAACAACGCACAGGATGCGGACCGCATCGTCGAACTGGTCGCGCACGAGTTCCCGCAGGCCAAGCTGCTGGTGCGTTCGTTCGACCGTGAGCACTCGCTGCGCCTGATCCACGCCGGGGTGGACTTTCAGATCCGCGAAACCTTCGAATCCGCGCTGATGTTCGGCCAGGCCGCGCTGGTCGAGCTGGGCGCCGACGAGGACGACGCACGCGACATCGCCGAGCAGATCCGCGAACGCGACGCCGAGCGCTTCGAGCTGGAAATGGCCGGCGGCGACCTGCGTGCCGGTGCGCACATGGTGTTCGGCAGCGCGCTGCCGGGCGTGCCCACGCCGACCCCGTTCACCGCGCCCAAGCGCAAGGCACGCACCCTCAACGCCGACGAAGTGCCGGAAGAAGAGGAATAGGGGACAATACCGTCCCCGCCGCCGCACGCCCCGCATTCGATGAACGATTCCGCCCCCCGTCATTCCGCCCGCATCCTGGACGGACGCCGCATCGCCGAAGACCTGCTGGACAGCCTGAAGGTGCGCGTCGACGCCCGCCTGGCGGCCGGTGGCAGCCGGCCGGGGCTGGCCGTGGTGCTGGTGGGCGGCGATCCGGCCTCGACCGTGTATGTGCGCAACAAGCGCCGTGCCGCCGAGAAGGTCGGGATCGAGGCGTTCGATTACGACCTGCCGGCCGGCACCGGTGAAGCCGAGCTGCTGACCCTGATCGACCAGCTCAATGCAGACCCGAAGATCCACGGCATCCTGGTCCAGCTGCCGCTGCCGGGGATCCCCGACGCCAGCCGCCTGATCCACCGCATCGACCCGCGCAAGGACGTGGACGGTTTCCACCCGGAGAACGTCGGCCACCTGGCCCTGCGCGAATTCGGCCTGCGCCCGTGCACCCCGCGTGGCATCACCACGCTGCTGGGCCATACCGACCAGCCGGTGCGCGGCCGCAACGCCACCATCGTCGGCGTGAGCAACCATGTGGGCCGGCCGATGGGGCTGGAGCTGCTGATCGCCGGCTGCACCGTCACCAGCTGCCACAAGTTCACCCCCAAGGACGTGCTGGAGCAGTCGGTGCGCAATGCCGACATCCTGGTGGTAGCGGTAGGCCGCCCCGGCATCGTGCCGGGCGAGTGGGTCAAGCCGGGCGCGGTGGTCATCGACGTGGGCATCAACCGCCTGGACGACGGCCGCCTGGTCGGCGACGTGGGCTTCGAGGCGGCGGCCGCACGGGCCAGCTGGATCACTCCGGTCCCGGGCGGGGTAGGGCCGATGACCGTGGCGACCCTGATGCAGAACACGATAGAAGCCGCCGAGGCGTCCTGACGCCGGGACGCCGTGACGACCAACGGTCGTCACCTACCGGGGCGGTGCGCATCGTCGGTAGCGCACGACAGTTGGTCGTGCGGCCCGGCCGCCGAACCGCTGCATGAACGCGCTGCGCCGGCGCGACACAGCGTCGCATCCGCCCCCTGCCCAACGGGGCGAAATCAGGGTAAAATGTCGCGCTTCCCCACATCTCGGGTATGCCGATGCTGCGCATCCAGGCTGAAGCACTGACTTACGACGACGTCTCGCTCGTCCCCGCCCATTCCATCATCCTGCCCAAGGATGTCACCCTGGAAACGCGCCTGACGCGCGACCTGCGGCTGAAGCTTCCGATCCTGTCGGCTGCCATGGATACCGTCACCGAAGCACGCCTGGCCATCGCCATGGCCCAGCTCGGCGGCATGGGCATCATCCACAAGAACCTGAGCGTGGACCAGCAGGCCGCCGAAGTGGCCAAGGTCAAGAAGTTCGAAGCGGGTGTCATCCGCGACCCGATCACGGTCGGCCCGGAAACCACCATCCGCGACGTGCTGGCGCTGACCCAGGCGCGCAACATCTCCGGCGTGCCGGTGGTCGATGGCGGCCAGCTGGTGGGCATCGTGACCCACCGCGACATGCGCTTTGAAACCGAGCTGGACGATCCGGTCCGCCACATCATGACCAAGAAGGATCGCCTGATCACGGTCAAGGAAGGCGCCGCGTCCGAGGAAGTGCTGCAGCTGCTGCATCGCAACCGCATCGAAAAGATCCTGGTGGTCAACGATGATTTCGCCCTGCGTGGCCTGATCACCGTGAAGGACATCCAGAAGAACACCGATTACCCCAACGCCGCCAAGGACGTCGCCACGCGCCTGCTGGTGGGTGCCGCGGTGGGCGTCGGCGGCGATACCGATCGCCGCGTCGAAGCGCTGGTCGCTGCCGGCGTGGACGTGCTGGTGGTGGACACCGCGCACGGCCATTCGCAGGGCGTGCTGGACCGCGTCAGCTGGGTCAAGAAGCACTTCCCGCAGGTGCAGGTCGTGGGTGGCAACATCTGCACCGGCGAAGCCGCACTGGCGCTGCTGGACAGCGGCGCGGACGCGGTCAAGGTCGGCATCGGCCCGGGCTCGATCTGCACCACCCGCGTGGTCGCCGGTGTCGGCGTGCCGCAGATCACCGCCATCGACCTGGTGGCCTAAGCGCTGCAGGACCGCATCCCGCTGATCGCCGACGGTGGCATCCGCTACTCCGGCGACATCGGCAAGGCGCTGGCCGCCGGTGCATCGACCATCATGATCGGCGGCCTGCTGGCCGGTACCGAGGAATCGCCCGGTGAAACCGAGCTGTTCCAGGGTCGTTCGTACAAGAGCTACCGCGGCATGGGTTCGCTGGCGGCGATGGAGAAGGGGTCCAAGGACCGCTACTTCCAGGATACTTCCAGTGCCGACAAGCTGGTGCCCGAAGGCATCGAAGGCCGCGTGCCGTATCGCGGCCCGGTCGGCGGCATCATCCACCAGCTGATGGGCGGCCTGCGCGCCACCATGGGCTACGTGGGCTGCGGCACCATCGAAGACATGCGCAGCAAGCCGAAGTTCGTCAAGATCAGCGGCGCCGGCCAACGTGAGAGCCACGTCCATGACGTGCAGATCACCAAAGAGCCGCCGAACTACCGCGCCTGACGCGGCATGAGCGAAGAGGAACGAGGAAGCTGATTCCCGTTCCTCTTTCTCTATCTGCCATTCGTTGCCTGATTTTCGTTCCTCCGTTTTCCATCCAGCATTGCCGGGCGCCATGACCAACATCCATAACGACAAGATACTCATCCTCGATTTCGGCGCGCAGTACACCCAGCTGATCGCGCGCCGCATCCGCGAGCTCGGCGTGTACTGCGAAATCTGGGCGTGGGACCACAACCCGGCGGACATCGCCGCGTTCGGCGCCAAGGGCATCATCCTGTCTGGCGGCCCCGAATCCACGACGCTGCCCGGTGCGCCGGCCGCGCCGCAGGAAGTGTTCGACAGCGGGCTGCCGATCTTCGGCATCTGCTATGGCATGCAGACCCTGGCCGCACAGCTCGGCGGCGCTACCGAAGCAGCCGACCAGCGCGAGTTCGGCCATGCCGAAGTCAACGTCGTGCACCCGGACGCGCTGTTCAAGGGCCTGAGCGACCATGGCGGCGAGCCGAAGTTGAACGTGTGGATGAGCCACGGCGACCACGTCTCGGTGGCGCCCCCGGGCTTCACCATCACCGCCACCACCGATCGCATTCCGGTGGCCGCGATGGCCAACGAGGAAAAGCGCTGGTACGGCGTGCAGTTCCACCCGGAAGTGACCCACACCCTGCAGGGC
>Ga0160431_100692_pt1 | contig 11887 bp, 11 predicted proteins | sample HID1971K_E0MG_FD_108212 | JGI IMG/M metagenome (GOLD analysis project Ga0160431, IMG submission 108212) | Enriched millipede-associated microbial communities from UW Madison campus, WI, USA - HID1971K_E0 MG | ecosystem: Host-associated > Arthropoda: Insects > Digestive system > Unclassified ...
CGTCATCTGGACGGTGCCGACCCTGGGCCTGCTGATCTCCTCGTTCCGGGATCCCGCGCAGATCACGCGCAACGGCTGGTGGACGATCTTCCAGAACCCCGGATTCACGATCGACAACTACGTCGAGGTGCTGGGGGCGGGCAACAGCCAGCTCACGATGGCGCAGTCGTTCATGAACTCGATCGCGATCGCCATCCCGGCGACCGTCTTCCCGCTCGTGATCGCGAGCCTCGCGGCGTACGCGTTCGCGTGGATCGACTTCAAGGGACGCAACGCGCTGTTCATCGCGGTCTTCGCGCTGCAGATCGTGCCGATCCAGATGGCCCTGGTGCCGCTGCTCTCGCTGTTCTCGCGCGGGCTCAAGATCGGCAACGTGACGCTGTTCGAGTCCCTGAGCGCATCGAACTCGTTCACGCAGGTGTGGATCGCGCACACGATCTTCGCGCTTCCCCTGGCGATCTTCCTGCTGCACAACTTCGTCTCGGAGATCCCCCGTGACGTGATCGAGGCGGCGCGCGTCGACGGTGCCGGCCACGGGCAGATCTTCTTCCGGATCGTGCTGCCGCTGACCGTTCCGGCGATCGCCTCGTTCGCGATCTTCCAGTTCCTGTGGGTGTGGAACGACCTGCTGGTCGCGCTGGTGTTCGCCGACGGCAAGCAGGCGCCGATCACCAAGCTGCTCGCCGAGATCACCGGCAGCAGGGGACAGGACTGGTACCTGCTGACGGCGGGGGCGTTCGTGGCGATCATCGTGCCGCTGATCGTGTTCTTCGCCCTGCAGCGCTACTTCGTCCGCGGCCTGCTCGCGGGATCGACGAAGGGCTGATCCTCCGACGAGCTCAGAACACTTCGGAAGACACAGGGGGCCTTTCGCGGGCACGGATGCCGCGGTCGGGTGCAACACAAGCCCGGTCGCGGCATCCGCGCGTCTACCCTGAAGTCATGGAGTACGCAGACTCGATCGTCGACCTCGTCGGCAACACGCCCCTCGTGAAGCTCAACCACGTCACCGAGGGCGTCGCGTGCACGGTGCTCGTCAAGCTCGAGTACCTGAACCCCGGCGGATCGTCGAAGGACCGCATCGCCTCGCGGATCATCGATGCGGCCGAGGCAGCGGGCGACCTGAAGCCCGGTGGCACGATCGTCGAGCCGACCAGCGGCAACACCGGCGTCGGGCTCGCGCTCGTCGCGCAGCAGCGCGGGTACAAATGCGTGTTCGTGCTGCCGGACAAGGTCGGCGAGGACAAGATCGACGTGCTCCGGGCCTACGGCGCGGAGGTCGTGGTGACTCCGACGTCGGTCGCACCCGACAGCCCGGAGTCGTACTACAGCGTGAGCGACCGACTGGTCCGCGAGATCCCCGGGGCGTTCAAGCCGAACCAGTACGAGAACCCGAACGGCCCGCGCAGTCACTATGAGACCACGGGCCCGGAGATCTGGCGGGACACCGACGGCAAGGTGACCCACTTCGTCGCGGGCGTCGGCACCGGCGGGACGATCACCGGCACCGGGCGCTACCTCCGCGAGGCCTCCGACGGCCGGGTGCGCATCGTCGGGGTCGACCCCGAGGGCAGCGTGTACAGCGGCGGCACCGGTCGCCCCTACCTCGTCGAGGGCGTGGGGGAGGACATCTGGCCCGGCTCCTACGACCCGACCGTGCCGCACGAGATCGTGGCGGTCGGCGATGCCGAGTCCTTCGCGATGACCCGGCGTCTCGCCCGCGAGGAGGGCATCCTCGTCGGCGGATCGAGCGGGATGGCCGTCGTCGGAGCACTGCGCGTGGCGCGCGAGTTGCCGGCGGATGCCGTGATGGTCGTGCTGCTTCCGGACGGCGGCCGCGGCTACCTCAGCAAGATCTTCAACGACGGATGGATGCGCTCCTACGGATTCAGCGATGTGGAGGAGGGGGAGACCGTCGCCGACGTGCTCGCCGCCCGGCCGTCGCGTCAGGGGGAGGGCATCCCCGATCTGGTCCACGCGCATCCGACGGACACGGTGCTCGAGGCGATCGGCATGATGACGGAGTACGACGTCTCGCAACTGATCGTGCTCAGCGCCGAGCCGCCGGTCATGATGGGCGAGGTCGTCGGCACGGTCGATGAGAAGGGGCTGCTCGACCTGCTGTTCCAGGGCGAGGCGAATGCGACCGATGCGGTCGGCGAGCACGTGGGCGAGCGGCTTCCGCTCATCGGCATCCGCGCCTCCGTCGCGCAGGCCAGGGCCGCGCTCGCCGAAGCCGATGCTCTCCTGGTCACGGAGGACGGCAAGCCGCACACCGTGCTGACGCGCCAGGATCTGCTGGCGTACCTCTCCCGCTGAGCCGGGTGCGCGTCGGCCGACCCTTGGCGTAACGGGACGGCCTCCGTGGCGAGTGCGGACGTAGGCTGAAGCACATGTCCGATCACGCCTTCGCCACTCGCGCCATCCACGCCGGTCAAGCCGCCGACCCGACGACGGGGGCGATCATCCCGCCGATCTACCAGTCCTCCACGCATGTGCAGGACGGGATCGGCGGCTTCCGCGAGGGCTACGAGTACAACCGTGCGGGCAACCCGACGCGCTCCTCGCTGGAGACGCAGCTGGCCGCGCTCGAAGGCGGCGCGAGCGCGCTCTCCTTCGCCTCGGGACTCGCCGCGGAGGATGCGCTGCTGCGCGGCGTCCTGAAGCCCGGCGATCACGTCCTGCTCGGCAACGACGTGTACGGCGGGACGTACCGGCTGCTCACCAGGGTCCTGGCGCCGTGGGGCATCGACACCACCACGGTCGAGCTCTCCGATGTCGACACGCTCCGTGCCGCCATCCGTCCCGAGACGAAGATCGTGTGGCTGGAGACGCCGAGCAACCCGCTGCTCAAGGTCGTCGACATCGCGCTGATCGCCGAGGTCGCCCACGAGGCCGGGGCGATCGTCGTCGTGGACAACACGTTCGCCTCGCCGGCGCTGCAGCAGCCGCTGGCTCTCGGCGCCGATCTGGTCGTGCACTCGACCACGAAGTACCTCGGCGGGCACTCCGACGTGCTCGGCGGCGCCGTCGTGTTCGGCGACGACCGGTTCTTCGACCAGGTGAAGTTCCAGCAGTTCGCGGTCGGTGCGGTCTCCGCGCCGCTGGACGCGTGGCTCACGACGCGCGGCATCAAGACCCTGGCGCTGCGGATGCGGCAGCACTCCGAGAACGCGCAGGCCATCGCCGAGTGGGCGGCCGGCCGCCCCGAGTTCGCGCAGGTGTTCTACCCCGGGCTCGCCTCGCACCCCGGTCACGAGATCGCCGCGTCGCAGATGAGCGGGTTCGGGGGGATGCTGTCCTTCGGCCTCGCCGCGGGCGCCGACGCGGCGCGTGCGTTCGCCGAGAGCACCTCGCTGTTCCAGCTGGCCGAGTCCCTCGGCGGCGTCGAGTCGCTGATCGGCTACCCGCCGGACATGACGCACGCGTCGGTGCGCGGCACCGAGCTGGCGGTTCCGGAGAACGTGGTGCGCCTGTCCGTCGGCATCGAGGACATCGGCGACCTGATCGCCGATCTCGAGCAGGGGCTCGCCCGCATCTCGCGCTGACCGCGCGACGAGGACCCAGAGACGCACCTCCGGCACGGTCCGGGGGTGCGTCTTCGCGTCCGCGTCGGACGGGTGAGGGCGGCCCGGCGGTAACATGGGGGCTTCCCCTGGGCGAATCGATTCGGCCACGCACCCCTGAACTCTGGAAGGACGTCGTGTCCGACGCTCCCCGCACTGATTCCCTCTCCGTCGTCCCCTCGGAGGACGCCGCCGTCGACGAACCGCAGACCGCGCAGCCCGAGCGCACCGCGACTGGCAGCATCCGCACGTCCACCCCGACCGGCGCCATCCGCACCCTCGGCTCGAACCCGGCCACCGCTCCGATCATGCTGCACCCCGGGGATGCGATCTCCCTCGGTCGACGGACGCTGTACATCATCCTGCTCGGTGCTCTCACGGCCCTCGGTCCGTTCACGATCGACCTGTACCTCCCGGCGTTCCCGGTGCTGGAGGAGGACTTCCAGACCACGGCTGCGGCGATCCAGCTGACCCTGACCGGCACGATGATCGGCTTCGCGCTCGGCCAGCTCGTGGTCGGTCCGCTCAGCGACAAGGTCGGGCGTCGCGTGCCGCTGATCGCGGTCACGGCTCTGCACGTCCTCGCCAGCGTGGGGGCGGCGTTCGCCCCTGACCTCGGCCTGCTCAGCGCGGCGCGGGTGCTCATGGGCGTCGGTGCAGCGGCCGGTGGCGTCGTGGCCATGGCCATCGTGCGCGACCTGTTCGGCGGACGTCGACTGGTCGTCATGCTCTCGCGCCTCGCCCTGGTGTCGGGTGTCGCACCCGTCATCGCGCCCCTGATCGGCTCGTGGCTGCTCACGCTCATGCCCTGGCGCGGCATCTTCGGCGTGCTCGCGGCCTATGGCGTGGTGATGCTGCTGTCCACGCTCCTGTTCATCCCGGAGACGCTGCCCGTCGCCCGCCGCCAGGACCGCGGCGGCGCGACGATGCTGCAGCGCTACCGCTCGGTGCTCTCCGACCGGGTGTTCCTCGGCGTGCTCGTGATCGGCGGCATGACCTTCTCGGGGCTGTTCTCGTACCTCTCGGCATCGCCCTTCCTGTTCCAGGTGACGCACGGGCTCGACGCGCAGCAGTACGGTCTGCTGTTCGCCGTCAACTCGCTCGGAGTGGTGGTCGGGGTGCAGACCGCGTCTCGGCTGGCCGCGCGCTTCGGCCCGCAATGGGTGATGGCATACTCCACCGCGGTGCTGCTCGTCGCCGGCATCGCGATCATCGTGACCGATCAGCTCGGCCTCGGCCTGTGGGGCACGGTCATCCCGCTGTTCGTCTTCATGACGGCCTGCGGCTTCACGTTCCCCAACGTGCAGGTGCTCGCGCTGGATCGCCACGGCAAGGCCGCCGGGACCGCGGCCTCGATCATCGGCGCGACGAACTTCGGTGTCGCCGGACTCATCTCGCCGGTCGTCGGATGGCTCTCGCACGATGCCGGGATCACCGCGACCACCATGGCCTCCGTCATGGTCGGCTGCGCCGCGATCGGCATCCTCTCGCTGTGGTTCGTCCTGCGTCCGCGCACCGTGGGCATGCTCGCTCCCTGAGCCCCCAGGGAGCATCCGCCAGAATGGGACGATGAACAGGCGGATGCTGCTGTGGTGGGGGGTGGGCCTCCTCGCGCTCGCGACGGCGCTCGGTGCCCTGGTGGTGTTCGCCTACCCGCAGACCCCCGGCTTCGACCGATGGTGGAACGAGACGATCGCCGGCGCCCGTGCCGACTGGATGGTCGACTTCGCGCTCGTCCTGAACTGGATCGGCGGCGGATGGGTGGCGATCCTCGGCGTGCCGCTGCTGGCGATCCTCGCCCTCGTGCTCGCCCGCCGGTGGCGCGGCGCCCTGTTCGCGGCCGTCTGCTTCGCCGCGAGCGCCGGGGCCGTGCAGCTGCTCAAGCAGCTCTTCGGACGTGCGCGGCCCGACGACATGCTGGTGGTCAGCGACTACGGCTCGTTCCCTTCGGGGCACACCGCGAACGCCGCGACGATCGCCCTCGTCATCTGGGTGCTGTTCCCCCGGGTCTGGACGGCGGTCGCCGGAGCCGCGTGGGTGCTCGCGATGGCGCTGTCGCGCACCTTCCTGTCGGTGCACTGGGCCAGCGATACCCTCGGCGGCGCCCTGGTCGGCGCCGGCGTGGTCCTCGTGCTCGCGGCCTGGCTGCTGCCGTGGGCGCAGCAGGCGAAGGGGGAGCCCGCACCGCCGATAGGCTGAGGGGACCTGATCTTCCCTGGGAGTGCTCGTGCCGCGAATCCGTCCGTACCGCCCGTCCGATCGCGCCGCGGTGTCCGAGATCTGCGCGAAGACGGCCGACGCCGGTGGCGACGCGACCGGCATCCTCTCCGATGACGCCCTCTGGGGTGACCTGTTCGCGGTGCCCTACGTCGAACGGCATCCCGACCTCGCCTGGGTGGTCGAAAGCGACGACGAGCGCACGATCGGCTACATCGTGGCGACGGATGACACGGACGCCTTCTACGCCTGGTTCCGCGACGAATGGTGGCCGGCGCTGCAGGAGCGGTACCCGCGACCCGACGAGGTCGTCACCCGCGAGGACCGGATGATCGACTACGGGTACGGACGCGCGCCCGGCATCGAGCCGAACGCGGCCGAGTATCCCGCCCACCTGCACATCGACCTGCTCCCCGAGACGCAGGGCCAGGGGCTCGGACGTCAGCTGATCGAGACCCTGTTCGCCGAGCTGGCGCGGCGCGGTGTCCGGGGCCTGCACCTGGGCATGGATCCGAACAACGCCGGGGCTGCCGCGTTCTACGAGCGGCTCGGCATGACGCGGCTCCCCGCTGCGCCCGGTGGACAGAGCTACGGCGTCCGCTTCGACGGCTGACGACGGTGTGAACGAGAAAGAGCCCCCGCTGACGCGGAGGCTCTTTCTCGTTCGGCGGTGACGGCGGGACGCCGGTCCGAACCCGCAACGCTCGCCAGACGCGAAAAGAGCCCCCGCTGACGCGGAGGCTCTTCTCGTGTTTGGCGGTGACGGCGGGATTCGAACCCGCGGTTGCTTGCACAACACACGCTTTCCAAGCGTGCTCCTTCGGCCGCTCGGACACGTCACCAAGGAACAACCTGTCCATCCTATCCGATCGAGGGAGGGGGACGTGACAGTCGCCGGGAGCAGGGTGGGGTTCCGCACGCGACTCGACGGCGTATTCGGTATATTGCATGTCACGTGATAGCTGTATAGCCTCGTATGAGGACATAACGTCTTCGTCGACGATGCGGCATCTGGGGGAAGCATGGGCGCGAGTTCCGCCACGGCTCAACGCACCGACGCACGCGCGCTGACGGCATTCGAGCAGTACGTCCGGGGGAGCCGGACGATCGTCGAGGGCGCGGTGATCTTCCTCGAATCCGGCACGCACCTCGACGACGTGCTGCGACTGGCCGTCCCTGGTGACATCGTCATCGCACCCGCGGGGCCCGCCCCTCGCGGGAGCATCCAGCTCATCGGCTATGACGGCGACTTCCGCGCACCCGGTGACGACATGATTCTCGACGGGCGTCACCCCTTCGAACTTCAGGACCACCTCACCGTGGACGGCCTCACGCTCGTGGGGCCCACCGTCGTGAGGCACGGGACCGCGGACGGCGTGTCGGCGTTCCTCCGGGACGCCGACACCGCCCGGGAGTCCGGCATCTTCCCGCGGCACCTGCTCAGCACCGAGGTCCTGCTCGACTCGCGCTCGTCGTTCCTGCACGCGGAGCTCGCCTGCGACCCACTCGTGAGGATTCATGTGTCCGCAGACGGCGAGTACCGCGATGGTCCAGACGGACTCCTGCTCGGACACGTGGGCGATGAGCGGGCGGACGTCGAAGCCATGGCCGCACAGGGTGCGGGACGTGCCCGAGCGCTCGCGCGCATCATCGACCGTCGGGTGCTCGGCGCAGACCTCGACGACCGTCCCTGGTTCGAACGCTACCTGGCGGCCCTCGATCTGCTGCGGGAGTGGGCTGGTCCTCCGCCGACGATCTCGGGGTTCGGCGGACACCTCGTCACGGCGCTCGACACTCCTGACACCTCTTCGGCGGTCCTGCCGGCCGATGCGCCCTTCCTGGTGACCGAGGACGGTGAGGGGTTCGTCTTCGTCGACCGCGCGAGCGGTCTCCGTCTTCGCCTCGGTGTCGACAGCGCTCGCGTGGTGGAGAGCCTGCTCGCCACCGGGGATGAGGCCGCGGCAGCCGAGCTGCTCGCGACCGAGACCGGCGGGCGGGTGGGGACCGCCGCCTCCCTGGTGGGGGAGGTCCGCGCCGAGTTCCACGCCGTGGGCGTCGAGCTCACCGCCTACAGGCAGGATGCGGCGTGACACGTGACCGGGGGTGGACGCTCCTCGTCGGCGCGATCCTCCTGCTGAATGCGCTCGTGATCTTCGGGCAGGCGGACGGACGGATAGAAGGCTACGTCGGCGGCGTCATCTGCGCGCTGGGAGGGCTTGTGACTGTGGTCCTCGCCTTCACGCGTCGCACACGGCGACAGCAGGAGAGCACGAGGGAACGACCCGGACGGAGCGACCGATGACGCACGACAGCGATGATGAGACCAGGGACTCGCGCGAGAGGCGGCTCTCTTCAGCGGTGTTCCGCTGGGCGACGGGGGGCGGACGCGGCGGCCAGGGTCGGGTGACGCTCTGCCGGACTCCTGACGGTCTCCGCCCTCTCGCGGAACGCGGAGATGCGGGCGACGTGTACCTCGTCCCCTCGGGTCACGGCACGCTGCCGAGCGGTGTCGCCCCGGAGCAGGTCCTCACCTTCGACGGGACGTTCGAGGAGCCGGGCGATGTCATGCACATCGGGAGCGGGTACGAGATCGAGCTGAGGGACTATCTGACCCTCCCGTTCATGGCGATCACACGGCCGACGGTCGTCGCCTGCACGACCGCTGACGCCTGGCGAGCTTTCATCGAGGACGCGGAGGAGGCGCTCGCCACGGGGGTGTTCATCCCGCAGCTCGCCTCGCCCTCGGTGGTGCTGAGCGATCGATCGGTCATCGATGCGTCGATCGACGGAACGGAGGTGGCCGTCGACCGGCTCACCATCGAGTCCGCCGGGGCGGTCCGATATCGTCTGGGCGGTCCGGTCGTCGGATCCACGGCGACCGTCGACCTCGGCGACCAGCCGGCGGCTTCCCTGCTTCGCGCCGAGGGGGATGCGCCGGATGTGGGCACCGCACTCGAGCGCGAGCTCGCCGCGCGTCCGTGGATCCGTCGCTACCTGGCGGCGCTGCGCATCGTCGGCGGCGAAGACGGTGCGACGTGGACGGTCTCCGGTTTCGGCGCACATCTCGCCTCGTCGGAGCACGGTCACGGTTCCGGGCGTCAGGACACGGGACACCTGATCGCCTGGCGCGGCGACGAGTATCGGCTGATCGCGGAGTCGGGGCGTCGATTCCAGCTGGGGAGGGAGACGGCCGTCGCGATCGAGTGCCTGCTGCAGGCGTCCTCGCGGCGAGAGGCCGTCGACGTCGCACGCAGCGCGGGCATCGCCCCCGGGGACCTGGAGCGTCGACTCGAGGAACTGCGGGCCCGGCTCAGGACGGTCGGGGTGTCCATTGGCCTCTCGGGCGAGGGAGAGAGCTGATGACTCATTCATGGATAAGCCTGGTGCGTCCGAGCGAGGTGCCGGAGCCGTCGGACTGGGCGGTCTCCGCGCAGGGGACGCGAGTGACGTTCGCCGACGGGCTCGAGGCGTACTGCGCCACCAGCGGTCTCTGGAACGTCCCGCTCGGCTACGGCCGCGAGGAGATCGCGGAAGCCGTCGGCGAGGCCCTGCGCGAGGCGTCGTACCTGACGCTCTTCCGCAGGTCTCACGTCTACGCCGAAGAGGCGGCCGAGCGTCTGATCCAGTTCACCGGGATGCCGTTCTCACGCGTCATCTTCGCCACCTCGGGCGGAGCGGCGAACGACCTGACGATGAAGCTGTGCCGGCAGTACTGGTCGATCGAGAACGAGAGGTCGCGCCGGATCGTGGTCGGTCTCCGAGGCAGCTACCACGGTCTCACCTTCGGAGCTCATGCGCTGGGCGGCGAGGACCTCGGCCAGACGCTCTACGGCGTCGACGGACGGGACGTCCGTCACGTTCCCTTCGATGACGGCGGGGCCGGCCTGGAATCGCTGTTCCGACGCGAGGGGGAGCGGATAGCCGCACTCGTGATCGAACCCGTGCTGGGCACAGGCGCGTTCGAGGTGCCGGAGGACTTCCTGCGCACGGTGCAGCGCTTGCGAGGTCAGCACGGATTCCTGCTCGTCGCCGATGAGGTCGCGACCGGCTTCGGGCGCACGGGCGTGCGATTCGCTTCGAGCGAGTGGGCGCCGGGCCCGGATGTGCTCGTGATGTCCAAGGCGCTGACGAACGGGACGTGTCCGGCGTCCGCGGTCGCGGTGAACGAGCGCATCGTCTCGGCTTTCGCTCGCCACGACGCGCTGCTCGTGCACGGAGAGACGCAGGCGGGGACGCCGGCCAGCTGCGCCGCGATCGTCGCGACGCTCGACCTGTACGAGGCCTCGGACGCCGATCGGCTCTTCCGCTCGGTCTCGACCCGGCTCGATCGCGTCCAGGCGCGGATCCTCGAGAGTCCGCGGGTCCTGGGTGTGCGGGGTCGCGGGGCCTTCCGCGCCTTCCGCATCGCCGGAGGCCCGAGGGAGGAGGAGATCTCCCGTGAAGAGGTGCTGCGCCTGGTCGAGAAGGTCCGCAGACGGGGAGTGATCGTGCACCCCGGCCCATCCGGAGTGCAGGTGATCCCCGCGGCGGTCTCGGACGCAGCGGACCTGGACCGGGTTGCCGATGCGCTCCTCGATGCGCTGCAGGAGAAGGACGCCGCATGAGCGCCCCGTACGCGCTCGCGCCGCTCCTGACGCATGGCGGTGCTCCGCAGATGGTGGTGGGCGCCGGGGCGGCGGCACGGGCGATGCCGCGCATCGGTTCGAGGGAGCACGGGATGCTGCTCATCGATGCCCGGATACTCGATCGGCATCCGCAGCTCGGATCCCGGATGCGACGCGTCTTTCGCGTCGATCCCGACACGGCGTGCCAGGACGGGCTCCTGGAGAAGCTGGCCACGGAGATCGGTCAGGACGACTCCGAGCGGGGCGTCGATGGCGTCTCCCTGGCGCCCGGGGCAGGACACATCGTCGGCATCGGCGGGGGATCCGTTCTGGATGCGGCGAAGCTGCTTCGCCTGCGACTCCTCAGCGCCTCGTCCTTCCGCACCGCCCGTCAGGGCGCGCGCTCGTTCGGCGTCTCGATGCTGCCCGACACCTGGGGGCGGAGCGCCTCGAGACTCACACTGATGCCGAGCACGCTCGGAACCGGCTCGGAGGTGAGCGCAGTGGCCTGCCTGCACGACGACGACCAGGGAGGTCGCTCGCGCCGTCTCGTCGTCGGCAGCCTCATGCGGGCCGACACGGTCGTGTTGGACACGGTGCTGACCGGTTCGCTCGATGACGGCGCCGTACGCGAAGGGGCGGCGGAGATCCTGCTCCGGCTCATCGGCGGATTCGTCGGCAGCCCCGCACGCCGCGTTCCCGACGCGGCTGCCGAGGAGCTCGTCGCACGTGTCAGCGGCGCGGCAGCGATCGGCGTCCGCGAGGGCTTCACCGCGTCGCTTCGCGAGACCCTCGCGCTGGCCTCCGCCGAGACGCATACCGGGTGGGCTCTGGTGGGACGGTCGCCGTTCGGCGCGAAGCACTGGTACCTCGCCAACGAGCTCTCGTCTGCGGCGGGTCTGCGGAAGGTGCCGGTCACCCTCGGCCTGCTTCCCGCCATCTGGCAGCGCATCGTCGACGGCGATGGGCGTCTCGGAGACGCCGATCGGCTTCGGAGGCTCTGGTGCATCGTCGCCCGAGTGCTTGCGCTTCCGGATGATCCCGTGCGCGGTGCGGCGGAGTGGGCGCGCGCCTGGGAGATCGCGGTGCCTCTCATCGCGGCGGACGTCGCCCGAACCGCAGCGCGGAGATGCTCCGAGATCTGGGGAGGTCGGCGCCCGGCGCTGCAGGGACTCACCGAGGCCGACATCGCCGCGATCTATGCAGCGGCGCCGCCTGCAGCGCCGACCGTCGAGCCGAGTGAGCGGAAGAGAAAGGAGGTGAATCGATGAACAGGGAAAGCGAGATCGGGTTCTTCTTCGAAGAGATCGACCCGTCGGATGCGCCGAGCGCTGAGACGTTCTGGTGGGGCATGTGGTCCGGCATCGCCGTCGTCAGTGGCGTCGTGCTCGCCACCTGAGCGGTGACGTGGTCGGCCTTTCGGACACCGAGACCGGAGAGGAGGTGAACGGATGGAACTCTCCCCGCAGCTTCGATTCGAAGAGATCGAAGGTATGGACG
>Ga0160431_100693_pt1 | contig 11880 bp, 7 predicted proteins | sample HID1971K_E0MG_FD_108212 | JGI IMG/M metagenome (GOLD analysis project Ga0160431, IMG submission 108212) | Enriched millipede-associated microbial communities from UW Madison campus, WI, USA - HID1971K_E0 MG | ecosystem: Host-associated > Arthropoda: Insects > Digestive system > Unclassified ...
CCGACGACGTCCGCATGGCGTCGTTCCCCCTCGTCAAGGGCGGCTACGTGGTCGCCGACGTCGATGCCGCACTCGGACGGGTGGAAGACGCCTTCGCCGCTCGTGAACGTGAGCGTGCGGTGCGCACGCAGGGCGCAGGAGTCTGGGTCGAGCAGGCGCGCGCGGATGCCCAGACGATCCTCGATCACCTGGCGCGACCCCGTCGTCACCGCTTCGCACGCACGGGCTTCCTCACCTTCGGCTACCGGATCGACGAGGTCGATCATGTCTCGACGCGCATCGTGCGCTACCTCCGCGACGGAGACCCTTTGTCGGCCGAGCAGCTGCGTTCCGCGGCGTTCCGGATGCAGCGTGGCGGGTACCGCGAGGAGCAGGTCGACGCCCTCATCGATGCCACCATCGACGTCATCCTCGCCGTCCGCTGACCATCCTGATGGTCGATTCAGGCTGCTTTGCGTAGACTGTCTTCCATCGTGAACTCCCGAAACGACATGAATCCCGAACGAAACGCCCTTTCGCCGGTGACCGCGGCGACGGTCTCCTCTGCGCGCAAGGGCACTCGTCGATGGTCTCGACGTCGTGGTGTCGTCAGCGTCTTCAGCGCTCTCGCGGTGGTCGGGTTCGCCGGTGCACTCGTCGCTCCGACCGGTGTCGCCCTGGCAGAGCCGGTGCAGCCGGACGCGCCGGACTCGGCGTACTCGTTGGCGCTTGCCGACACGCAGAACCTCACGGTCACGGTGACCGGTGCGCCCATCACTCCGGTGGAGCGAGGCAGCTTCGAGGTCTACGTCAAGCCCAAGCCCAAGCCCACCCCGCCGCCCACGGTGGCGTCGGGCTCTCGTGGCGGATCCTCAGGTGGCGGGTCTCTGCCCGCATACTCGGGCGGGGGAGTGCCCGCCGATTGGATGGCTGCGGCCGGTATCGCGCAGGGCGACTGGGCGTACGTCGACTACATCGTCTCGCGAGAGAGCGGCTGGAACCCGAACGCCACCAACCGGTCGTCCGGCGCCTGCGGACTCGTCCAGGCGCTGCCCTGCAGCAAGGTGCCGGGCAACGGATACAACCCGGTGGACAACCTGCGCTGGGCGACCGGCTATGCCACCGGGCGCTACGGCAGCTGGGCCGGGGCGTACAACTTCTGGGTCAACAACCACTGGTGGTGAGCAGGCACGATGCCACGCTCCCGCAAGCGCCCTCCGGCGCGCCCAGACGCTGAGGACTCCTTCGATCGTCTCCTCGCCGGTTGGAAGCGATCCGAGACGCGTCGTGGCGCGGAGTGGACCGTTCAACCGGTGTCGGCGGCGCAGGCGCAGAAGGAGTATCTGTGCCCGGGATGCGGGCAGCGGATCGGAGTCGACACGGCGCACCTCGTCGTGTGGCGCGCCGACGGCGTGCTGGGAGATGCAGCGGACCTCGCTGCGCGTCGACATTGGCACACACACTGCTGGAGGATGGCGTGAGCATGGAGATTCGAGGGCCGCTGGAGCTTCCGGCGCAGCGCGAGGACATCGAGCTGACGACCGCGGACGGCCTCACGCTCGTCGGCGAGCTCGCCGTGCCGGAGACCGCGTCGCCGGTCGCGACGCTCGTGACGCTGCACCCCCTGCCCACGGCGGGAGGCTTCATGGACTCACACATCATCCGCAAGGCCGCCGCGCGACTCCCTGCGCTCGCTGATCTGGCCGTGCTGCGGTTCAACACCCGCGGGACCACATCCCCGCGTGGCACGAGCGACGGGGCGTTCGACGGCGGGGCGGCCGAGCAGTTCGACGTGGCCGCCGCCATGGAGTTCATCCGTGACCGCGCGCTCCCGCGACCCTGGCTCCTCGGATGGTCGTTCGGCACCGAACTCGCGCTGAAGTACGGCCGCGAGCACGAGATCGAGGGCATCATCCTGCTCTCCCCGCCCCTGCATCGCGCGACCGCGGAGGAAGTGGCCGCATGGGGCGCCACCGATGTGCCGGTGGTCGTGCTCGTGCCGGAACTGGACGACTACCTGCGGCCGGAGGAGGCGCGCGAGCGCTTCGCGTCCATCCCGCACGCGCAGCTGATCGCCGTCGAAGGCGGGAAGCACCTGTGGGTCGGTGAGACGCAGACCCGACGCGTGCTCACGGAGATCGTGGCGGCCGTGAATCCGTCGGCCTTGCCGATGGCGACGCACTGGCCGCCGACCGACTGAGCCGGCTTCAGAGCTGGTTCATCCGCGGGATGAGGACCTGCCGGTAGATGATCAGGATGCTCGCTGCGACCGGGATCGCGATGAGCGCCCCCAGCAGTCCGAGCAGGCTGCCTCCGGCGAGGGCGGCGACGACCACCACGGCACCGGGGACGGACACGGCGCGGCTCATGATGCGCGGCGAGATCACGTACGCCTCGATCTGCATGTAGACCAGGTAGTAGATCGCCGCGGCGATCGCGATGCCGGGGGAGCCGAGGCCGGGGATCAGGCACACGAGGACGATGATCGTCGATCCGGTCAGCGTGCCGACGAGGGGGATCAGCGAGAAGAAGAAGGCGATGATCGCCAGAACGGCCGGGAAGGGCGCGTCGATGATCGTGAGATAGATCGCGCTCAGCACGCCGTTGATCACACCCTGCGAGACCTGCCCCATGACGTAGTACCCCACCGAGTCGGTGATCTGCTCCGACAGGTCGATGAAGCGGTCGCGCTTGGAGGCGGGGGCGAGCTGGTAGACCGCGCGCTTGAGCGACGGCGTGGAAGCGGTCAGGTAGATCGTCAGGATGAGCACGATGAACGCGCCGAACAGTCCGCTGAGGACGGCGCCGCTGGCGACGAGGACGCCCTGGCCGATGGATCCGCCGATCTCGGCCAGGTTCGTCGTGAGCCAATCCGTGACGTAGGTGAAGACGTAGTCGACGCGCAGGTTCGGGAAGGTGTCCTGCATCCACTCCTTGAGGTCGGGAATGAGGTTCCCTCGCTGCACGATCGCGGAGATCTGCGCGATCAGCTGGGAGATCTGATCCACGAGGACAGGGAGGATGATGAGCACGATCCCGCCGAAGACCGAGAGAACGGTCAGGATCGTGACGAGCACGGCCAGCCAGCGGGGGAGTTTCCGGCGTTCCAGGAACGACACGAGCGGATCGAGTCCCAGGCTCAGGAAGAGCGCTGTGCCGAGATAGAGCAAGACGGTGGAGAGGGTCTGGACGCTGCTGATGAGGAGGATCCCCAGCCCCACGCCGAGTGTCGCCACCAGGGCGGTGCGGAAGGGACTGTGGATCTTCATCTATCGACTCCTCGAAACGGCTGCAGCAAGGCTATCGAGACGCCGTGCCGCGTCGCGGTCGACGTGCCGGTCCAGCGCGCACTGCGTCTGCTCGTGGGCAACACACAGCTGATTTCGCTAGTCTGAAATGTCGAGTGTTGCGTCGCAGGCAGGTGCCGGTGATGCGTGAGGAGACTATTCGTGCGTTTCGTATGGGCCGTGGTGGCCTTCGTGCTGGCTGCGGTGCTGATCGGGGCGGGGATCGCCCAGCGCACCATCTTCCTGGGACCCGACTCGCAGACCACCAAAGTCGAGATCGACGAGCCCGCGCCGTTCGTGCTCATGGACGGTGACGTGCTCCGGACGAACCCGGGAGCGCAGACCCTGATCGTGCACGGGCAGGGCGACATCTTCGGGAGTTACGGGCGCACCGCCGACATGGAGGCATGGCTCGCCGACTCCGACTACAACCACGTCACCGTGGGCGACGACGGCGACTTCGTCGTCGAGCACGTCACGGCTCCGGCGGCGGACGAGACGGACGGCGGCGAGGGCACGGACACCGAGGGTGACACGTCGACCGACGAGCCTGCAGGGCGCGACCCCCGAGGCTCCGACCTCTGGCTCGACTCGTTCGGCGCGGAGAACAACCTGACCGCCGACAAGATGCAGCTCCCCGAGGGCACCAGCATGCTGATCGCGTACGACGGCACCCAGGACGCTCCGGACGACATCGTCATCTCCTGGCCGCTCGACACCACGACCCCCGCGGCGGGACCGCTCATGGTCTCCGGAGGCATCGTCCTCCTGATCGGACTCATCCTGTACGTGCTCGGGATCCGTCACCAGCGTCGGGGTCGCGGCCCTCGTCGAAAGGGTCCTGGCCCGCTCCCGGCGACCGAGCCGATCGACGTCGCCGTGCTCCCGCCGGCTGAGCGCGCGGCCATCGAGGGCGCGGATGCGCCCGAGCCCGAGGCAGGCGCGACGCCGGCGGATGCGGATGTGGAGGACGCCGAGATCGTGGATGACACCAAGGGGTCCGACTCGAAGACCTCGATGCGGGCGAACCCGGCCGTGCGGCGACGCCGACGCCTGCTCGTGATCCCCGCGCTCGGGCTGACGGCGCTCCTCGCAGCCGGTTGCTCGGCGGAGTCGTGGCCGCAGCTGGGCGAAGGCTCTCCCTCTCCGTCGCCCAGTCCGACGGTGATCGCTCCGGAGAACCAGAAGCCGCCGGCCGTGATCGAATCGCAGGCGAAGCGCATCCTGCAGACGATCTCGGAGACCGTGACGGAAGCCGACACGGCCATGGACCTCGACCTTGCGGCGACGCGTCTCGACGGTCCGGCTCTCGCGGCCCGCACCACCGAGTACGCCCTGCGCGCAGAGCTCACGGACATGGCGCCGCCGGCGGCGATCCCGACGGACGACTTCGAGGTCGTGCTCCCGGAGGCGACGGACCGCTGGCCGCGCACCGTGCTCATGCTCTCCAAGAGCACGGGTGACGAGACGGTGCCCCCGGTCCTCCTCACGATGACGCAGGCGGATCCATGGTCGAACTACAAGGTCTCCAACATGGCCGAGATGGCTGCCGATGCGGTGTTCCCGAGTGTCGCGGCGACCTGGCTCGGCACCTCGCTCGTCCCCTCGGACTCCGCGTTCCTGACCCTGCCGCCGGCCGAGCTCGCCTCCGCTTTCGCCGATGTCGTGGACTCGGGGGAGAAGAGCCAGTACTACGGGCACTTCGACTCCCTGGCCCTGAACCTGGCGAAGTCGATCACCGACAGCCGCCAGACCATCGTGCAGAAGCTCGCCGACAAGGGCGCGGCGGAGACGTCGGAGACGGCGTTCGACATGACGCCGACCACAGCCGAGCCCATCTCCATGACGACTCTGGACAGCGGGGCGATCGTCGCAGTCTCCCTCATCGACACCGAGACGGTGACGCCGACGTCTTCGGATGTGGTGATCCGGTACGGCGACAACGTCCAGGCCAAGGCGCTGACGGGGGCGAGCGAGTCTGCGAAGGGCGTCGAGACGACCTATGAGTTCCAGCTGTTCTTCTCGGTCCCCGCACAGGGATCGACGGAGCAGATCCGGCTCCTGGCAGCACACCAGGACCTCCTTTCCGTGAAGGTGATCAAGTGAGCGAAATCTCCCCGGCCGCGCTGCGTGGCGCGGTGGACCTGTCGACCCTCCGCAACCGCCCCTCGGCACCGCCCGAGGGGGCGCCGGCTCCGGGCGTCGTCGATGTCGTGGTCGATGCGACCGACGAGACGTTCGGGCAGATCCTCGAGATCTCGCGCACGGTTCCCGTGGTCGTCGACCTGTGGGCCGAGTGGTGTGGTCCGTGCAAGCAGCTGAGCCCCATCATCGAGAAGGTGACCCGCGAGCTGGGCGGACGCGTGCTCCTCGCCAAGGTCGACGTCGATGCGAATCCGCAGCTCGCGCAGAGCTTCCGCGCGCAGTCGATCCCCATGGTGGTCGCCCTGATCGCCGGCCAGCCGGTGCCGATGTTCACCGGTGCGGTGCCCGAGCAGCAGGTGCGAGACGTGTTCGCCCAGCTGCTGCAGGTGGCCGCGCAGAACGGCGTCACCGGATCGCTCGCGGTCGACGCGGATGCGGAAGCACCTGCGGCTCCGGAGGAGCCGGAGCTGCCGCCGCTGCACGCCGAGGCCTATGCCGCGATCGAGGCGGGCGACTATGCGACTGCCATCCGTGCGTACGAGAAGGCCCTCGCCGAGAACCCTCGCGATGAGGAGGCACTCGCCGGCCTCGGGCAGGTCCGCCTGCTCGACCGCGTCCAGGGGCTCGACCTGCAGGCGGCGCGCGCTGCTGCGGCGGACGGTCCTCTCGACATCCAGGCGCAGTTCGACGTGGCCGACCTCGACCTCGCCGGCGGGCACGTCGATGACGCCTTCGGCCGACTGCTCGACCTGTTCGCACAGCTTCCTTCCGACCAGCGCACTCCCGTCAGGGAGCGCCTGATCGAGCTGTTCGGCCTGATCGGCGCCGGCGACCCGCGAGTGGTGTCCGCTCGCAACCGGCTCTCGTCGCTGCTCTTCTGAGTCCGCGGGGCCGCGACCGCGGCGTCACCCGTGACTGACGGTCGGAACGTGCGGGTCCGACTGGTGGCGCAGCCATAGGGTCGACAGAGCGGGGAGCGTGACGGTCGCCGTGGGCGCCCCGCCGTCCGCAGCACTCGCGAAGACCATGCCCAGGTTTCCCGAGCCGCGGCCGCCGTACTCGGCCGCGTCGGAGTTGAGCACCTCCTGCCAGACGCCCTCCCGGGGGAGTGCGAGGCGATGCCCGGCGTGCTCCACTCCGGCGAAGTTGCTCACGACGACGAGGCGTCCTCCGTGGGCGTCCCTCCGTTCGAAGGCGATGACGGTCGGATCCCAGCTCGGCGCGCCGAGACGGCTGAACGAGGAGCCGTCGTTGTCGCGCTCCCACAGCGGCGCCTGGGCGCGGTACATGCGGTTCATGGCACCGACGAAGTCCTGGAGCTGAAGGTGGGAGGGCTGATCGAGCAGCCACCAGTCCAGCTCGCGGCCCTCCGACCATTCGGCGAGCTGCCCGAACTCCTGCCCCATGAACAGGAGCTTCTTGCCCGGGTGTCCCCACATGTAGGCGAGGTAGGCGCGCACGTTGGCGAGCTTGTGCCAGTGATCGCCCGGCATCTTCGAGAGCAGGCTCCCCTTGCCGTGCACGACCTCGTCGTGGCTGATCGGCAGGAGGTAGTTCTCCCCGAACGCGTACACGAACGAGAAGGTCATCTCGCCTTCGTGGTGCGCGCGGTACATGGGATCGCGTGAGATGTACTGGAGGGAGTCGTTCATCCAGCCCATGTTCCACTTGAACCCGAACCCGAGGCCGGCGTGGTCGGTGGGAGCGGTGACTCCGGGGCAGCTGGTCGACTCCTCGGCGATCATCATGATCCCCGGGTGCAGGCGGTAGGCCGTGGCGTTGACCTCCTGCAGGAAGCGGATCGCCTCGAGGTTCTCGCGTCCGCCGTGGATGTTCGGCTCCCACTCGCCGGCTTCACGGGAGTAGTCGAGGTAGAGCATCGAGGCGACCGCGTCCACGCGGAGTCCGTCGACGTGGAATTCTCGGAGCCAGTACAGCGCGTTCGCCACGAGGAAGCCGCGCACCTCCGGGCGTCCGTAGTCGAAGATGAGCGTTCCCCAGTCCTGGTGCTCGCCGCGACGCGGATCCGGGTGCTCGTACAGGGCCTGGCCGTCGAATCGCGCGAGAGCGAAGGCGTCCTTGGGGAAGTGCCCCGGTACCCAGTCCATGATCACGCCGATTCCGGCCTGGTGCAGACGATCGATCAGGTAGCGCAGGTCGTCGGGGCTGCCGAACCGACTCGTCGGCGCGTAGTAACCGCTCACCTGGTATCCCCAGGAGCCTCCGAACGGATGCTCCGCCAGGGGCATGAACTCGACGTGGGTGAACCCGGCATCCGTCACGTGCTGGATGAGCGGCTCGGCGATATCACGGTAGCCGAGGCCACTCCGCCACGACCCGACGTGGATCTCGTACACGGACAGCGGCTGTGCGACGGCGTGGGTCGCCGCCCGACGCGTCATCCACGCGCCGTCGGTCCAGGTGTACGACGATGCCGTCACGACGGATGCGGTGTCGGGCGGAACCTCGGCGGCCAGTGCCATCGGGTCGGCCTTGAGGATCCACGCCCCGTCTCTGGTGCGGATCTGGTACTTGTACCTGGTGCCGACCGGCAGGTCGGGGATGAAGAGCTCCCACACCCCGCTCACGCCCATCGAGCGCATCGCGTGGGCCTCGCCGTTCCAGTCGTTGTGATCGCCGACGACGCGCACGGCCGTCGCGTTCGGCGCCCAGACGGCGAAGGAGACGCCCTGTTCGCCTCCGGACGTGCGCGGATGGGCTCCCAGAGCCTCCCAGAGGCGCTCGTGCCTGCCCTCGGCGATCAGATGCAGGTCGAGGTCGCCGAGGGTGGGAGGATGCCGGTAGGGGTCGCCGGCGATGGTCTCGGCATGATCGGCGTACCGGGTCGCGATGCGGTAGGGGAGCGGGGGGCCGACGTGCTGGGCCTCCCAGACGCCGTGCGCGATATGGGCGAGGTCCAGTCGACTGCCGTCTCCGAACACCGCGGCCACGGCGGCGGCGAGCGGGCGCCGGGCGCGGATCACGGTGACGGTGCGGTCCGCGGCATCCGTGTGGGCATGCGACCCGAGCACGGCGTGCGGATCGTGGTGCGTCGCCGAGGCGATCGCCTCCCATTCGGTGGATGCGGCGACGTCTTCGGTGTAGCTCATGCTCGCTCCCTCACCTTCAGGATGTGCACCGGCTCGGCGAAGGCGTCGAGTCGCACGTAGTTGTGATCGTTCCAGGTCCAGACCGCGCCGGTGAGGAGATCCTCGACCTCGAAGGACTCGCCGAGGGGGACGCCCCACTGCGTGGTGTCGAGGTGCACGGTGGTCTCTCGCACAGAGTGCGGATCGACGTTGGCGACCACGATGACGGTGTCCGCTCGTCCGGTGCCCGTGAAGGGTGCGGCGAGGTGCTTGCTGTAGACGAGGACGGCGTCGTCGTCGCTCCAGTGCGTCCGGAGGTTCCGGAGCTGCCGCAGCGCCGGATGGGCTGCGCGGATCTCGTTGAGCCGGCGCAGCAGCGGGGCCAGGGACTCGCCGCGCGCCTCGGCGCCGACCCAGTCGCGCACCTTGTACTCGTACTTCTCGTTGTCGATGTTCTCCTCTGACCCGGGCCGGGCCACGTTCTCGAACAGCTCGTACCCGGCGTAGACCCCGTAGACGGGTCCTGCCGTCGCCGCGATGCACGCGCGAATGCGATAGGCGGCCCTGCCTCCGAACTGCAGGTATTCCGTGAGGATGTCGTGGGTGTTCACGAAGAGGTTGGGCCGCATGTAGTCGGAGGTCTCCTGCGAGACGGAGGTCAGGAACTCCTCCAGCTCGGCCTTGGTGTTCCGCCAGGTGAAGTAGCTGTAGCTCTGCTGGAATCCCACCGCGGCGAGGGCGCGCATCACGGCGGGTCGCGTGAACGCCTCGGCGAGGAAGATCACGTCCGGGTCGGCGGCGTTGACCTCGGCGATGAGCCATTCCCAGAACTGCAGGGGCTTGGTGTGCGGGTTGTCGACCCGGAAGATCTTCACGCCCTGCGCGACCCAGTGCTGCACGATCCGCAGCATCTCCGCGGCGATGCCCTCCGGGTCGTTGTCGAAGTTCAGCGGGTAGATGTCCTGGTACTTCTTCGGAGGGTTCTCGGCGTAGGCGATGGTGCCGTCGGGGAGAGTCGTGAACCACTCGGGGTGCGCACTCACCCAGGGGTGGTCGGGAGACGCCTGGAGCGCGAGATCGAGGGCGACCTCGAGGCCCTCCTTGCCGGCGGCGCGCACGAACGCGCGGAAGTCCGCGGCGGTGCCGAGGTCGGGATGGATCGCGTCGTGGCCGCCTTCCGCGGCGCCGATCGCGTACGGGGAACCCGGGTCGCCGGGTTCGGCGGTGAGGGTGTTGTTCCGTCCTTTGCGGTTGGTGGTGCCGATCGGATGGATCGGCACCAGGTAGACCACGTCGAAGCCCATCGCGGCGACCTCGGGCAGGCGTCGCATCGCGGTGCGGAGCGTGCCGGTCTTCACCGTGCCGTCCTTCAGACGCCGTGCCCCTTCGGAGCGCGGGAAGAACTCGTACCAGGCGCCGACGCCGGCGGCGAGGCGGTCCACGTTCAGCGTCTGCGCCGGAGTGCGCGAGCGGAGGGTCGTGACGGGGCGATCGCGGAAGATCTGCGCCAGCCCGGCCTCGGTCGCGAGGGCGAGCGTGATCGCCGCATCGCCGCCGCTCAGTGACGCGGCATCGGCGAGCAGGCGCTTCCGCTGTGCCGCAGGACGATCCTTCTCCGCGGCGGCCCGAGTGAGCAGGTCGGCTCCGAGCGCCGCCATCACCGGCACATCGACGCCCGCTGCCACCTTGAGCGCTGCGGCGTGCGCCCAGGTCGCGAAGTCGTCGGAGAACGCCTCGAACCGGAAGAGCCACGAGCCCTGCTCTTCCAGCGCGATGTCGGTCGACCAGCTGTCGGTGCCGTCCTCGTGGGGGGACAGGCGGTGCAGAGTCTCTTCGCCGGAGGGGGCCGTGAGACGCACGTGCACCCCGATGAGGTCGTGGCCCTCCCGGAACGCGACGACGCTGAAGGGGACGACCTCCCCGACGAAGGCCTTCGCCGGGAATCCGCCGGGCACCGCAGGGGCGCCGCCCAGCAACGGAATCCGCGTCATCCGGAGCGTACCGGGAGCATCCGCATCACCCAGGGCGCGCGCCGGGATCTGAGCGGGGCTCCGAAGAGCCGAGGACCGAGTACCAGCACGTGCAGCCACATCCCGAATGTACCGCGCCGTGGTGGTCGCGGGTAGCGCGCCGCGTGGTGCGTCGGGGGCTCGTGTCATTCGACGCGGAACAACCTCATCGAGGTGCCGGACACGGGCAGCACGTCGCCCGGCGCGAACGCCTCCTCCTCGTCGGACGGCCGCTCCTGGGCGCTCGACCACAGCGACACGAAACGGGTCGCGTCTTCGATCTCCTCCGGCAGGCGCACATCGATCGGCGACTCGGTGCCGTGCACGATCAGCAGGATCCGGTTGTAGGCCTCGGTGTCGGGGGTGGAGGCGGCGACGTACTGCAGCGTCCTGTTGCCGGGATCGGCCCACTGCCCCTGTTCCATCGTCTCGCCGTTCTGGTCGTACCAGTCCATGACGGACGCGTTGGGGATGTGCTCGCCGAGTCGTGCATAGCGGCTGGGGCGCAGCGCCGGGTTCTCCTGACGCAGGCGGATCAGCCGGGAGACGTGCGCGCGCAGATCCTCCTGCCAGGGCTCGAACTCCCACCCGAGCCACGTGAGGGCGGAGTCCTGGGCATAGGCGTTGTTGTTGCCGCGCTGAGTGCGTCCGACCTCATCGCCCGCGGTGAGCATGGGGATGCCCGCGGAAAGCAGCAGGGTGCCCAGGAGGTTCCGCATCGCCTTGCGTCGCGCGGCGAGGATCGCGGGGCCGTCCGTCGGACCCTCGATGCCGTGGTTGAACGCGCGGTTCATGTCGGCGCCGTCGCGGTTCTGCTCGCCGTTCGCCTCGTTGTGCTTCACGTCGTAGGAGACGAGGTCGTGCAGGGTGAAGCCGTCGTGCGCCGTGACGAAGTTCACGCTGGCGAGGGGACCACGGTCCTCGCTGAACGTGTTCGAGGATCCGGCCAGACGCGTCGCGAATCCGCCGATGCCCACCGGGGCGGACGCGCGCCGGGCGTAGTCGATGTCGCTCAGCCAGAAGTTGCGCACCCGGTCGCGGTAGCGGTCGTTCCATTCGTGCCAGCCCGCGGGGAAGTTGCCCGTCTGCCAGCCGCCGAGCCCCACATCCCACGGCTCGGCGATGAGCTTCGTGTCGGCGAGGATCGGATCGTTCGCGATGGCCGTCAGCAGCGGGTGCTCCGGGGTGTAGGCGTGCGAGCCGTCGCGGGCGATCGCCGTGGCGAGATCGAAGCGGAAACCGTCGATCTGCATCTCCTGCGCCCAGTAGCGCAGGGAGTCCAGCACGAGCCGGGCCCCCGCGTCCGTCGCCGTGTTCAGGGTGTTCCCGCAGCCCGTCGTGTCGATGTAGACACCGGACTCGTCCTGGCGG
>Ga0160431_100695_pt1 | contig 11829 bp, 10 predicted proteins | sample HID1971K_E0MG_FD_108212 | JGI IMG/M metagenome (GOLD analysis project Ga0160431, IMG submission 108212) | Enriched millipede-associated microbial communities from UW Madison campus, WI, USA - HID1971K_E0 MG | ecosystem: Host-associated > Arthropoda: Insects > Digestive system > Unclassified ...
CGCGATCGCGACGCGCTGCTGCTGACCGCCCGACAGCTGGTGCGGACGGTGACTCAGGCGCGAGGTGAGCCCGAGCCGCTCGACGAGCCCGTCGATGCGCGCGCGTTCGAGCGTGGTGGGACGGCGGCCGTCGAGATCGAACGGGAGCAGGATGTTGCCGAGGGCGTCGAGCGTCGGCACGAGGTTGAACGCCTGGAACACGAACCCGACGCGGCGGCGGCGCAGGATCGTGAGCTCGAGGTCGGAGAGCCCCGTGATGTCGGTGTTGCCGATCCACGCGCGACCGGAGCTGGGTGCGTCGAGGCCCGCCATGATGTGCATGAGCGTCGACTTGCCCGACCCCGAGGGACCCATGATGGCGGTGAACTCACCGCGGCGGATGCCGACGCTCACGCCGTCGAGCGCGTGCACCGTGCTCTCGCCGGCGCCATAGGTCTTGGTGAGCTGCTGCACCCGGGCGGCGAGGCCGAGGTCTGTCGATGAGAGTTCCATGGCTACGACGCTAGGGACGGCCGTGTGCCGCCCGCGTCGCCCTGCAGAGGCATCCGTGTACATCCCGAGGATGATCCGGCGGCGCCGCCTCCGGGACACCTGTGCGCGGGCCGCCGTCGCGCGGAGGTCGGCCCCGGAGTAGATTCTCGCCAGAATCGCCGATGTCGAGGAGCCCGCCATGCCCGCCACGCCACTCCCCTCCAGCGGCGACCTGCCGACCGGGCCGAAGACCTGCGACGCGAGCGGCATGGTCGAGATCCACCGGCTGTTCCGCCGCGGCTTCGGCGAAGGGCCTGACCTCGTCCGCCGCGTACCCGAGGGCGACACCGCGCGCGCCGGCGTCGTCGCGACGCAGCTCGAGACGCTGTCGCTCGGTCTGCACGCGCACCACGAGGGCGAGGACCAGCGCCTGTGGAGCGCCCTCGAGGAGCGCGCGCCGGCGTGCAGCGCGCACGTCGAGCGCATGAAGGCGCAGCATGCCGAACTGCTCGTGCACCTCACGGCGCTCGATCGGGCGCTCCCGGCGTGGCGGGCCACGGCGAAGACGGCGGATGCCGCACCCGTGCTCGCCGCGCTCGACGGCGTCAACGCGGCGATCGCGGTGCACCTGCCCGACGAGGAGACGAACATCGTGCCCGTCATGGAGTACGTGATCACCGAAGCGGAGGCGGAGTGGTTCGCCGAGCACGGCCGCAAGTCCATCCCGAAGGGCCAGACGTGGCAGCAGCTGGGCGAGATCCTCGCGGCACAGCCCGACGGCGGCGACGAGTGGCTGCGCAAGCACATGCCCGCCCCCGGTCGCCTCGCGTGGCGCGTGATCGGGCGCCGCAGGTACGCCGCGCACCGCGCCGCGCTCGAGGGTCGCTGACGCCGACCTTCCCCCGTCGCGCGTCGCTCGGCCCGCGCGCTACGCCAGGCCGTGCTCGAACGCGAACACCACCAGCTGAACGCGGTCGCGCAGGCCCAGCTTGGTGAGGATGCGGCTGATGTGGGTCTTCACCGTGGCCTCGGAGAGGAATTCGCGCGCGGCGATCTCGGCGTTCGACAGGCCGCGCGCCGCGAGGGCGAAGATCTCGCGCTCGCGCTCGGTGAGGCCTTCATAGGCCGGCGGGACCGGCCGGGGCGCGGCATCCGTGAATCTCTCGAACAACTCGCGGGTGGCGGATGCCGCGATCACGGCGGATCCCCCGTGCACGGTGCGGATCGCCGCGAGGAGGAACTCGGGGTCGGCGTCCTTGAGGAGGAAGCCGCTCGCCCCCTGGCGGATCGCCCGCGCAGCGGCCTCGTCGAGGTCGAAGGTGGTGAGCATGACGATGCGCGGAGGGTCGGCGTCGGCGAGCAGCTCGGCGGTGGCGGCGAGCCCGTCCATGACGGGCATGCGGATGTCCATGAGCACGACGTCGGGTCTGGCCTGCCGCACCGCAGCGAGGGCCTCCCGGCCATCGGATGCCTCGGCCACGACCTCGAGGTCGGGCTGCGAGTCGACCAGCATGCGGATGCCGGCGCGGAACAGCGCCTGGTCGTCGACGAGCGCGACACGGATCATGCAGGTCCTCCGATCGGGATCAGCGCGCGGACGGTGAACACCCCGGCCTCGGCACCCGCGTCGATTCTTCCGCCCGCCAGCTGCGCCCGCTCGCGCATGCCGATGAGCCCGTGCCCCCGCGCGACCGTTGCCGCGTGCCCGCCCTGCTCCTCCGCAGCGGGGCCGAGCGGGTTGCGCACCGACAGATCGACGCGGTCGGGCAGCCAGGCCAGCCGCACGTCGACCGGACCGCCGGGTGCACCATGGCGCAGCGCATTGGTGAGCGCCTCCTGCAGGATGCGGTACACCGCGAGCTGAACGGCCGCGGGCGGCTCGCCCGGCGGCGCCGGGTCCACGTCCACGCGCAGCTGCACGCCGGCCGTGCGCACCTGCGCGTAGAGCTCCTCGAGGTCGGCGATCGTCGGCTGTGGCCCGTCGCCCTGGCGATGGCGCAGCTGGCCGAGGAGCAGCCGCACGTCGGCGAGCGCCGAGCGCGCCGTGCTCGAGATCGTGGCGAGCGCGTCGGTCGCGACCGCGGGATCGGCGGCCGCGGCGTACCTCGCGCCGTCGGCCTGGGCGATCACCACCGCCAGCGAGTGGGCGACGACGTCGTGCATGTCGCGGGCGATGCGCACGCGCTCCTGCTCGGCGGCGGTCTCGGCCTCCGCCCGCTGCTGCGCTTCGCGGTTCTCGCGCGCCCGCACGGCGGTGCGCACGAGCGCGCCGATCGTCCACGACAGGCCGAGCGCGAACGCCGCCGCCACCAGCATGACGAGCGCCAGCGGGAGCGTCTGCCACGACAGGCCCCCGCCGGCGAACACGGGACCGGCGAAGAGGTAGACGGTGATGACGAGCGCGCCGACGAGCGCCGACGCGAAGCCGGCCCAGTAGACGAGCCGCGACCCGTACGCTGCCGTGGCGTACAGTACGGCGAAGATCGCGGCGTCCGAGAAGCTCGGCGGCCGCCCGAGGCCCATCTGCACGAGCGCGGCCAGCCACGCGACGCCGAGAGCCAGCGCCGGGGACAGCCGGCGCAGCGCCAGCGCAGCGCTGAACAGGCCCGCGATGAGCAGGCCGAACAGCACGCTCCCCGCCGAGCCGAGGGTGTATTCGAGGCCGACAGCGCCGCTCGTCAGGACGGACTCGATCGGCCACGCGATCAGGAAGAAGACCGCCGCGACGATCAGGTCGACGACGATCTGAGACGTCTTCAGGCGGCGGAACACCGTTTCACGCTACGGGAAGCCCTGGCCGGCGGCATCCGTCCACGGATGTACGGCGGATGCGCGGCATCCGCCGAGCGAACTATCGAAAGGTCTGCCGAGCCAACCATTGCGCCGGCAGGAGTGAGGCTTTACTGTCGCGTCACAGGCCGAAACCGACGGGAAACGTCGACTCGACAGGATCGGGGAGCGGGGCTGCTCCACCGATCGGACCCCGCCGGTCCCGCCCGAGGGACGGACGAACACGGCAGCAGCCGGTTCACGAACGGAGAGACGATGACGACGGTACGCGCGGCGATTTCGCAGACCACCTGGACGGGCGACAAGGAGTCGATGCTCGACAAGCACGAAGGCTTCGCGCGGGATGCCGCGAGCCAGGGTGCGCAGGTGGTGTGCTTCCAGGAGCTGTTCTACGGCCCGTACTTCGGGATCACGCAGGACAAGAAGTACTACCGCTTCGCGGAGTCCGCGGAGGGACCGATCGTGCAGCGCTTCGCCGCCCTGGCCAAAGAGCTCGGGATCGTGACCGTGCTGCCGATCTACGAGGAGGCGGAGACCGGCGTGTACTACAACACGTCGGTGCTGGTGGACGCCGACGGGACGATCCTCGGCAAGTACCGCAAGCACCACCTCCCCCACCTCGACCGGTTCTGGGAGAAGTTCTATTTCCGCCCCGGCAACCTCGGCTACCCGGTGTTCGACACCGCCGTCGGCCGGGTCGGCATGTACATCTGCTACGACCGCCACTTCCCCGAAGGATGGCGCGAGCTCGGCCTCGCCGACGCGCACATCGTCTTCAACCCCAACGCCACCAAGCCCGGGCTGTCGAACCGGCTGTGGGAGGTCGAGGGTCCCGCGGCGGCGGTCGCCAACGGCTACTTCGTGCTGCAGCCGAACCGCGTCGGCCGCGAGGACAACGAGTACGGCGACCTCGCCGTGGACTTCTACGGCACCAGCCAGGTGATCGATCCGCGCGGCAACTTCGTCGGCGAGCGCGGCTCGGGCGAGCACGAGGAGCTGCTCGTGCGCGACCTCGACCTCGAGATGGTGCGGGAGATGCGCGACGACTGGCAGTTCTACCGCGACCGCCGGCCCGACTCGTACACCCGGATCGCGAAGCCCTGACCACCCGGTGATCGAGCAGCGACGAAGGAGCGTATCGAGATCATGACCACCACACTCATCACGGGCGGCACGGTCGTCTCGGCGACCGGCCGCGGCGAAGCCGACGTGCTCATCGACGGCGAGACGATCGCCGCGGTGCTCGCGCCCGGCTCACAGCTTCTCGGCACGGATGTCGCGGCATCCGTCGACACCGTCATCGACGCCACCGGCAAGTACGTGATCCCGGGCGGCATCGACGCGCACACGCACATGGAGCTGCCCTTCGGCGGCACCAACGCCTCCGACACGTTCGAGACCGGCACGCGCGCCGCGGCGTGGGGCGGCACGACGTCGATCATCGACTTCGCGGTGCAGCGCTACGGCGAGCGCGTGCAGGACGGCCTCGCCGCCTGGCACGAGAAGGCCGCCGGCAACTGCGCGATCGACTACGGCTTCCACCAGATCGTCGGCGGTGTCGACGACGACTCCCTCTCGGCGATGCGCGGTCTCATCGACGAGGGCGTCTCGAGCTTCAAGCTCTTCATGGCCTACCCGGGCGTGTTCTACTCCGACGACGCGCAGGTGCTGAAGGCGATGCAGGTCTCGCAGGAGACGGGCCTGCTCACGATGATGCACGCCGAGAACGGCCCCGCGATCGACGTACTGGCCGCGCAGTTGGCGGATGCCGGCAAGAAGGCGCCGTACTACCACGGCATCGCCCGCGCGTGGCAGATGGAGGAGGAGGCCACGCACCGCGCGATCATGCTGGCCAACCTCACCGGCGCCCCGCTGTACGTCGTGCACGTGAGCGCGAAGCAGGCGGTCGACCAGCTCGCCTGGGCGCGCGACCAGGGCTGGAACGTGTTCGGCGAGACGTGCCCGCAGTACCTGTACCTGTCGCTGGAGGAGCAGCTGGGAGCGTTCAGCGAGGAGTGGGGGCAGTTCGAGGGCGCCAAGTGGGTGTGCTCGACGCCGCTGCGCAGCCGCGGCGAGGGCCACCAGCACCACATGTGGCAGGCGCTGCGCACCAACGACATCCAGATGGTGTCGACCGACCACTGCCCGTTCTGCATGAAGGGCCAGAAGGACCTCGGCCTCGACGACTTCCGCGCCATCCCGAACGGCATCGGCTCGGTCGAGCACCGGATGGACCTCATGTACCAGGGCGTCGTCACCGGCAAGATCACGCTCGAACGCTGGGTCGAGCTCACCTCGACCACCCCGGCGCGCATGTTCGGCCTGTACGGCCGCAAGGGCGTCATCCAGCCGGGCGCCGACGGCGACGTCGTCGTGTACGACCCGAACGGGCACACGTCCATCGGCTTCGGCGAGGGCCGCACCCACCACATGAACATGGACCACTCGGCGTGGGAGGGCTACGAGATCGACGGGCACGTCGACACCGTCATCTCGCGGGGCAAGGTCGTGGTCGACGGCGGCCAGTACCTCGGCTCGAAGGGCGACGGCCGGTTCCTCAAGCGCGGCCTCTCGCAGTACCTGATCTGAGGAGGATCCATGGACTTCGGTGTCGTCCTGCAGACCAATCCGCCCGCGGCCCGCACGGTGCAGCTCGCCCAGCTCGCCGAGGCCCACGGCTTCAGCCACGTGTGGACGTTCGACTCGCATCTGCTGTGGCAGGAGCCGTACGTCATCCACTCGGCGATCCTCGCCGAGACCAAGCGCGTCACCGTGGGGCCGTTCGTGACGAACCCCGCGACGCGCGATTGGACGGTCACGGCATCCGTCTTCGCCACGCTCAACGAGATGTACGGCAACCGCACGATCTGCGGCATCGGCCGCGGCGACTCGGCGGTGCGCGTGACCAACGGCGCACCCACGACGATGGCCGAGCTGCGCGAGTCCATCCACGTGATCCGCGAGCTCGCCAACTCACGCCCGGTCGAGTACAAGGGAGCGACGCTGCAGTTCCCGTGGAGCCGTGGCTCCGAGCTCGACGTGTGGGTGGCCGCCTACGGCCCGATGGCGCTCAAGCTCGCCGGCGAGGTGGGCGACGGCTTCATCCTCCAGCTCGCGGATGTCGACATCGCCGCGTGGATGATCAAGACGGTGAAGGATGCCGCAGCCGCCGCCGGCCGCGATCCCGACGCGCTGGCGTTCTGCGTCGCGGCGCCCATGTACATCGGCGACGACTGGGAGCACATGCGCGAGCAGTGCCGCTGGTTCGGCGGGATGGTCGGCAACCACGTCGCCGACATCGTCGCGAAGTACGGCCACCACGGCGGGGGTGTGCCCGAGGCGCTGACCGACTACATCGAGCGACGCCAGGGCTACGACTACAACACCCACGGCAAGGCCGACAACGACCACGTCGACTTCGTGCCCGACGAGATCGTCGAGCGCTTCTGCATCCTCGGCTCGGCATCCGAGCACATCGCCAAGCTCGAGCAGCTCCGCGAGCTCGGAGTGACGCAGTTCGCCGGCTACCTGCAGCACGACAACAAGGAGGAGACCCTCCGGGTCTACGGCGAGACCGTGATCCCGGCTCTCCAGACCCATGTGACGGCGAAGACGTGACGGCCGGCTCGAGCCCGAGGGCCCCGCGTCGTCGAGGAGCCGCGAGCGCGATCGTGTACGGCATGCTCGGCGTCGCCGTGCTGATCCTGCTGTGGGAGCTCTACCGCGCGTTCGGACCTGCTCAGGGTCTCGTGGTCGGGGCCGTCGACGGCCAGACCGGCAGCGGCATCCGCATCCTTCCTCGCGCCGACGAACGCACGATGCCGCACGTCTGGGACATGATCGGCCGCGCGATCCAACCGGTGACCCGCGCCCCCGGCGCCCTTCCGCTGGGCGCGGTCGTGCTCCTTGCGGCGCTGAACAGCCTGCTGCTGTCGACCCTCGGGCTGGCCCTCGGGTTCGTCGTCGGGATGCTGCTGGCGCTGGTCATGCTGCGAGTGAAGCTGGCCGAGTGGGCGGTGCTGCCGTTCGTGATCCTCAGTCAGACCGTGCCGCTGATCGCACTGGCCCCGCTGATCCGCAACTGGGGGTCGCGCCTGGAGTTCGGCTCGTTCTCCTGGGAGAGCTGGATGTCGGTGGTCGTCATCGCCTCCTACCTGGCGTTCTTCCCCATCGCGATCGGGGCGCTGCGCGGACTGAAGTCGCCCGACACGATCCACGAGGAGCTCTTCCAGAGCTATGCCGTCGGCTGGTGGGCGACCCTCGTGCGGCTGCGGCTGCCGGCATCCGTCCCCTTCCTGCTGCCCGCGCTGCGGCTCGGTGCGGCCGGTGCCGTGGTGGGCACCGTCGTCGCCGAGATCTCGGTCGGCTACAACGACGGCATCGGCCGGCTGATCCTCGAGACCTCGGCCGCGGCGTCCACCGATCCCGCACGGCCCTGGTCGCCCGTGTTCGGCGCTGTTCTGCTCGGACTGCTCGCGGCAGGACTGATCGCCCTCATCTCACTCGCGCTCACGCGCTTCCGACGGACGGAGAGCCTCGCCGATGCCTGACGCCGCCACGACCCCCGCTGCCGTCCGAGTGACAGGGGTCGATCGTGTCTTCCCCGTGAAGGGCGGCACGCCGGTGACCGCGCTCACCGGAGTCGACCTGACCGTCGCGCCCGGCGAGTTCGTGTCGCTCATCGGTCCGTCCGGTTGCGGCAAGTCGACGCTCCTGCGGCTGATCGCCGACCTCGACGAAGCCACGAGCGGGTCCATCGAGGTCTTCGGCACACCGGCGCGCACCGCGCGGGCGCGCCGCGCGTACGGCATCGCCTTCCAGCAGGCCGCGCTCCTGCCGTGGCGCACGGTCAGCGCCAACATCGAGCTGCCGCTGCAGCTGCACGGGATCGATCGCCGCGCCCGGGCGGACCGCGTCGCCGAACTCCTCGACCTGATCGGGCTGAGAGACTTCGGGGGGCATTTCCCCGACCAGCTCTCCGGCGGGATGCAGCAGCGCGTCGCGATCGCGCGCTCGCTCGCCGAGGAACCCGGGCTCCTGCTGATGGACGAGCCGTTCGGCGCCCTGGATGAGATGACCCGCGAGCGGATGCAGACGGAGCTCCTCCGCATCCGCGCGCGCACGGGCGCGGCCGTCTTGTTCGTCACCCACTCCATCCCCGAAGCGGTCTACCTCTCGGACCGTGTCGTCGTGATGTCGCCGCGACCAGGCCGCATCACCGCGCAGCTCGAGGTGCGCCTCGGCGCAGCTGCGGAGCGAAGCGAGGATCTGCGCGAGGATGCGTCGTTCTTCACCGACGTCACCGCCGTCCGCGAAGCGCTGCACGGGCAGGATTCCGGCCCGAGCCGGGGGGTCGACGTCCGATGAACCCGGGGGTCGAGGCGGTGCTCAAGCGGGTGCTCCCCCCGCTCGCGCTGCTGGTGTTCGGCATCGCGCTGGTGCAGCTGCTCGTGACCGCGCTCAGCATTCCGCCGTTCGTGCTGGCGAGCCCCGCGGCGATCTGGGCCGAGATCGTCGCCTACCTCCCTGCCATCGCCTCCGCGACGCTCGTGACCGGCATGAACGCGCTGTGGGGGCTGCTGCTCGGCAGTGTGATCGGCATCGCCCTCGCGGTGCTCGCCTCGCGCACGAGGGTGATCGACGGGATGCTGGCGCCCATCGTCGCGGCGATCGCCGTCGTGCCGATCGTCGCCCTCGCGCCGGTGCTGTACACGATGTTCGGGAGCACGTCGGAGACCGCACGGATCCTGATCGCGGGGATCGCCGCGTTCGTGCCTGTCTTCCTCAACACCCTGCGCGGCCTGCGCCAGGTCCGGTCCGTGCAGCGAGACCTCTTTCGGGCGTTGGCGGCCACGCCGGGACAGGTCATCCGCACCCTCACGATTCCGGCAGCCCTCCCCCACTTCTTCACGGGACTCCGGGTGGCATCCTCGCTCGCGGTCATCTCCGCGCTGGTCGCCGAGTACTTCGGCGGTCCGCGCCAGGGTCTGGGAGCCGCGATCACCACGGCGGCCGCGAACTCGGCGTACGCACGTGCGTGGGCCTTCGTGCTCGGGGCGATCGTCCTCGGGCTCGCCTTCTTCCTCATCACGAGCCTCATCGAGCGCGCGTTCACGCGCTTCGCCCGGTGACCCCGGCGGCCCCACCGGCATCCGACCCGCACCGCCTGCACCACCACAGAGAGGGAATCACATGAGAAGCACATCACGCCTCCTCGTCGGCGCCGCCGGCGCCGCGGCCGTCGCGGTCCTGCTCGCCGGATGCTCGGGCGGCGGCACGCCCGACTCGGGCGACGCGACGAGCGACGAGCTGACCCCCGTCACCCTGCAGCTGCAGTGGCTGACGCAGGCGCAGTTCGGCGGCTACTACCTCGCCGCCGCGAACGGCTACTGGGAGGACCTCGGCCTCGATGTCGAGATCATCCCCGGCGCCGTCGACATCGTCCCGCAGGACGTGCTCGCAGCAGGCGACGTCGACTTCGCGATCGCCTGGGTGCCCAAGGCCCTCGCCTCGATCGAAGGGGGTTCCGGAATCACCAACATCGCCCAGATCTTCGAGCGGTCCGGCACGCTCCAGGTCTCCTGGGCCGACAGCGGACTCGAGACGCCCGCCGACCTGTCGGGCAAGACCATCGGCTCGTGGGGCTACGGCAACGAATGGGAGCTGTTCGCGGGCCTCACCGAGGCCGACGCGACCGATTACACGATCGTGCAGCAGAACTTCGACATGAACGCGCTGCTCAACAAGGAGATCGACGCCGCCCAGGCGATGACCTATAACGAGTACGCCCAGCTGCTGGAGGCAACCGACCCCGAAACCGGGGAGCTGTACCAGCCCGAGGACTTCACGGTCATCGACTGGAACGAGGTCGGCACCGCCATGCTGCAGGACGCGATCTGGGCCAACGCCGAGCGCCTCGAGAGCGACACCGAGTACCAGGACATCGCCGTGAAGCTCATCCAGGGAGCGATACTCGGCTGGATCGATCAGCGCGATGACCCGCAGGCGGCAGCGGACGCCGTGACCGCCGCCGGCTCCACGCTCGGCACGAGCCACCAGCTGTGGATGGCGAACGAGATCAACAAGCTCATCTGGCCCTCCACGAGCGGGATCGGACACATCAACGAGGACCAGTGGGATGCCACGGTCTCCATGGCGCTGGAGACCAAGAACCAGGACGGCGCTCAGCTCATCACCTCCGACCCGCCTGCATCCGCGTACACCAACGAGTACGTCGACAAAGCCCTGGAGGCGCTGCGCGCCGACGGCGTCGACGTGGATGGTGCGGACTTCGAGGCGATCGACGTCGAGCTCCAGCCCGGCGGCGAGTGAGCGCCCGCCCCGGGTGGCCGAGCGATCAGCCGCCCGGGGCGGCCGTTCGGGTCTTGCGCCGACCGGCGCGATCCAGCAACGTGGCCGCATGACAGAAGACCTCGACGCCCTCGCGAAGCAGCTCGATCGCGAGCACGTGTTCCACTCCTGGTCCGCGCAGGCGGGGCTCGACCTCCCCGTCATCGCCGGCGGCTCGGGAACGGTGGTGTGGGATCACGCCGGCAACCGCATGCTCGACTTCTCGAGTCAGCTGGTGAACGTCAACATCGGACACCAGCATCCTGCCGTCGTGGCAGCCATCCGCGCGCAGGCCGACGAGCTGGCCACGATCGGCCCCGCCACCGCGAATCTCGCCCGCGGGCGCGCAGCGCAGCGCATCCTCGACAAGGCGCCCGACGGCTTCGCGAAGGTGTTCTTCACCAACGGCGGCGCCGACGCGATCGAGAACGCGATCCGGATGGCCCGGCTTCACACCGGTCGCGACACGGTGCTCTCGACGTATCGCTCGTACCACGGCAACACCGGCGCGGCGATCGTGGCGACCGGCGACTGGCGACGGATGCCGAACCAGTTCGCCCGCGGGCACGTCCACTTCTTCGGGCCCTTCCTGTACCGCACCGAGTTCTGGGCGACGACCCCCGAAGAGGAGTCGGAGCGCGCGCTGCAGCACCTGGAGCGCGTCATCCAGTCCGAGGGCCCGTCGACGATCGCGGCGCTGCTGCTCGAGTCGATCCCGGGCACGGCGGGCATCATGCTGCCCCCGCCCGGCTACCTCGCAGGCGTCCGGGCGCTGGCCGACGCCTACGGCATCGTGCTGATCCTCGACGAGGTCATGGCGGGGTTCGGCCGCACCGGACGGTGGTTCGCCTTCCAGGGGTACGACGTCGTGCCCGACCTCATCACCTTCGCGAAGGGCGTCAACTCCGGGTACGTGCCGGTGGGCGGCGTCATCATCTCCGACGAGATCTCCGCGACGTTCGACGACCGGGTCTTCCCGGGCGGGCTCACGTACTCCGGTCATCCGCTGGCCGCGGCATCCATCGTCGCCTCGATCGACGCGATGGAGTCCGAGGGCATCGTCGACAACGCACGCCGCGTCGGCGAGGAGGCGATCGGCCCCGGCCTCGCAGCGCTGGCGGAGAAGCACCCGCTGATCGGCGAGGTGCGGGGAGAGGGCGTCTTCTGGGCGCTGGAGCTCGTGACGGACCGCGACACCCGCGAACCGGTGGGCGCGAA
>Ga0160431_100701_pt1 | contig 11696 bp, 11 predicted proteins | sample HID1971K_E0MG_FD_108212 | JGI IMG/M metagenome (GOLD analysis project Ga0160431, IMG submission 108212) | Enriched millipede-associated microbial communities from UW Madison campus, WI, USA - HID1971K_E0 MG | ecosystem: Host-associated > Arthropoda: Insects > Digestive system > Unclassified ...
ACCCGCACGTCGTGGAAGCCGGCGCGCCCCGACTCGTCGATGCCGAAGAGCTTGCGCACGTCGAGGTCGCCCTCCGCCGTGATCTCGATCTCGTCGATCGTGAGACCGAGCGCCTGCGCGTAGAGGCGGTAGACGACCACCTGACACGAGATGAGCGCCCCCAGCGCGTACTCGACCGGGCTGGCCGCCACGTCGTCGCCGGCGAGCGCGCCGGGCTCGTCGACCAGGAACCGGTGCTTGCCGGCGCGGATCTCGGTGGCGACGGATCCGATGCCCCGCCCGCTCACCCGGTACGTGAGCTGCGCATTCGCGTCGTCCGCGGCGATCCGCTCGTTCCATGCGGTCCCGGCGTCGGTGAGGCGCTGCGCGCGCTCGGCAGGGGTGACGTCGGCGATGCCCGCGAGCTGGTCCTGGAGAAGAGTCATGGCCCGACGGTAGCGATCACGGCGCCGGACTCACACGAAGACCGTCATCGACGGTCATATGCCGACATCGACCGTCACAGTGGGTGGTCAGTCCGCGCGGCTCAGCGTCGTCAGCACCTCCGTGCGCGGAGCGACCGGAAGGACGAAGCGGAATTCCGTGCCCACGCCCTCCTCGCTCGTCACGTCCATCGTGCCGCCGTGCGCCAGGACGATCGCGCGAGTGATCGTGAGGCCGAGCCCCACGCCCGGTACCGCGTTGCGGGTGGCTGTCGACGCCCGGAAGAACCGGGTGAACAGCATTCCCTGCTCGTCCTCCGGGATGCCGACGCCGGTGTCGCGGACCGAGAGCTCGACGCCGCCGTCGACCTGCTGGACACGCGCGGTCACCCGGCCGCCGCGCGGTGTGAACTTGATCGCGTTCGACAGCAGATTGTCGAGCGCCTGGCCGACCCTTCCGGCGTCCATCAGGAGGCGGATCGGGTCGGGACCCACCTCGGCCTCGATCGCGATGCCCTCGCGCTGCGCATGCGGCCCGGCGGAGACCACCGCGGATCGCACCAGCTCCGCGACGTCGGCCTCGTCCTGCTCGAGCGGGAACCGCCCGGACTCCACCTGTGCGGTGAAGAGCAGGTCGCCGACGAGGTTGAGCAGGCGCTGCGCGTTGCGCTCGATGATGCCGACGAACTCCTGCTGATCCTCGGTGAGCGGCTGCCCCGGGTCGTTCTGGAGCAGGTCGAGGAAGCCGATGATCGCGCTCAGCGGCGTGCGCAGCTCGTGCGAGATCATCCCGACGAACTCGTCCTTCATGCGCGCGACCTCGACGGCCCTGGTCTCGTCGGTGAGCACGAACAGGTACCCCTGCTGCGCACCGGCGCCGTCCGTGTGCGGGCTCACCGTCACGCGGGCGGGCACCGTCGTCCCACCCGCCGTGGTCACCTCGATGTCGCCGTCGACCGGGAGCCCGGCATCGGCCTGCGCGAACAGGGCCCGGATCCCGGGCGAGAGCTCGCCGTACCCGGGCGGCAGCTCCCCCTCGGGACGGGGATGCTCCGCATTCTCCGCTGCGAGCATCGACAGCACCGAGGTCGAGAAGAAGCGATCGATGCGCACATCCGCGAGCGCGTCGTCGACGGGGAGCCCGAGCAGGCGCACGGCCCCGGGGTTCCAGGCGGTGACGGTGCCGTCGCAGTCCGTCGCGATCACCGCCTGGGCCGTGATCGACGACCAGAGGCTCTCGAAGGAGTCGAGCAGCTCGCGATACTGGCGTTCCTTGTCGCGGAGCTGCACGATCATCGCGACGTTCTCGGACAGGGCCTTCGTGCGTTCGGCGACCAGCTCCTCCGCCTGCTCCGCGCGCAGACGCTGCTGGCGGGAGAGCTGGTTGACGACCGCGGCGACCGCGGCGAACACGAGGGGCCCGACGACGCCGCGCAGCCACTCGACCGCTGTGGAGGGCGGGTCGACGAAGTACGGCAGGAGCAGAGCGATCGAGGTCAGTCCGCCGACGACGAAGACCCAGCGGATGCCGGGGGCCGCGGCGATCCACACCACGGGCAGGAGCACCAGGGAGCTGAAGATCGACGTGGCGCCGCCGGTCCCCGCACGGAAGAGGCCGAGTCCGATGATGTCGATCATCGGGACCAGCAGCACGACCCATCCGTCGTACACGTGACGAGAGCTGAGCACCGCCGCCTGGATCGTCGCCGCGAGGACGATGCCGATGCCCAGGAGCGCAGAGCCCAGGTGCGTGAACGGCAGATCCGGGTTCACCCAGGACAGCAGCCCGGCCACGACGACAGCGGCGACCGAGGGGGCCTGCTTCACCAGCGGGCTGGGGTTGTCGAACATCCGGTACCAGCGGTTCCCCGCCCGGTCGATCGCGGTGGCTCTCATCGCTGCACCTGCTCGACGATCCGGTGCAGGTCCGCACCCGTGATCGGCTTCGGCAGCGCCGCATCGGCCGGCGGATAGTCGGTCGCGTCGAGGACCGAGCTGATCACGAGGAAGCAGTCGGGGAAGCGCTCCTGGACGAGGCGCGCGCACTCCTGTCCCGAGATCCCGGGGAGGAGCAGGTCGAGCACCGCCAGGACGGGATCGATGTCCGAGAACGCCGCGATCGCCGACTCGGCATCGTGGGCGATGAACACCTCGAACCCCTCACGGTCGAGGTAGCGGCGCAGCAGCGCCGCCTGATCGGGGGCGTCCTCGACGACCAGGGCCAACGGCCTCCCGGTCATCGAAGGAACAGCTCTCGCACGACGACGACGATGACGACCACGGCGAGGGCGAGGAGCGCCTGCGGGATCAGGCGTCGCTCACGCCGTCCATCGGCGACGATCTCCTCGACTTCGGCGTCGTGTGACGGTGTTGCGGTCATGAGTCGACACGTCCGATCTTCTCGGTCTTGATCCAGGAGGCGTCGGCCCGACGCCACTCTTTGATGTAGGAGTCCACGGTGATGGCGCACAGCAGCGAGCCGTAGCCGCAGATGTAGAGCAGCAGTCCGGCGAAGAACCGTCCGCCGGGAAGCGGTTCGACCGCGCGGGCCAGCCAGATCCCGAGCATCGAGATCGGCCCCCAGAGGTAGAAGAGCACCGCCCAGAGGATTCGCGACTGGTCCGTGAGCCCCAGTCCGACGGCCTCGAGGACCGACGCGAAAGCCCACGGGAACAGGGCGATCGCCATCAGCAGGAGCGCACCGAGTCCGGGGAACATGATCGCCTCGCGCCACGAGTGCCGCCCGGTTCGCGGATCGAGCTGCACCGCGTACAGCATCGAGTAGAGGTAGATGCAGGCCGCGGAGATCCACATGAAGCGGAACACGAACTCGGCGATGTCGCTGTGCAGGGCGAGGAGCGCCAGCATGCCGATGGCCGCCAGGATCATGAACGCCGGCAGCAGCAGGATCGTGAACCACGCCAGACCGAACGAGAAGCTGCCCAGATTGTGCGTCCGACTCGGGCGGAACCAGAGCCTGCGGTAGATCCCGGTGAGCTGCACGTTGCCGCGCGCCCAGCGCAGCCGCTGCTTCCAGAGGCTGTCGATCGTCCGGGGCTCCTCGGCGAGCACGAGGGCGTGCGGCTCGAACACCATGCGCCGCCCCTTGAGCTGCCCCTCGAACGTGGTCATGGTGTCCTCGGCCAGCGTGCCGGTCGGGATCCGTCCGCCGATCGCCTCCAGGTTCGCCCGCGAGTGCAGCTGCGCGCCGCCGGCGAGGCACGCGATCGCTCCGCCGACGTTCTGGACGCGGCGAGCGGAGAGCTGGCCGATCACGTACTCGATCGCGATGAACCGCGTGAGGTAGTTGCGGTCGCGACTGCCCTCGGCGATGTACGCCGTGACGGCCCCGACCTTCTCGTCGGCGAGGTGCCTGGTGAGCTTGCGCAGGGAGTCGCGCGAGAAGATCACGTCCGCATCCATGATGAGCACGGCTTCGGTCCAGGCATCCGCGAGCACCACATCGAGGCCGTGGTTGAGCGTGTGCGCCTTCCCCTCGCCGCCCTTCTCACGACGCAGGTGCACCACGCGGCCGGGGTAGGCCTCGGCCTTCGCGGCCACGAGCGCCGGAGTGTCGTCGGTCGAGGCGTCGTCGACCACGAAGACCCGGAGACGCTCGGCGGGATACTCCAGCTGCAGGAGCCGCTCGATCGCGGGGCCGATCACGAGCCCCTCGTTCCAGGCGGGGATGATGACCGCGACGTTCGGGTGGTACGGCGTCGCCTTGCCGTAGTGGTTGCGGAACGCGTGCAGCGGCAGTGTCAGGAACTGCACGCCGGTGTTGATCACGGGCAGGGTGCCGACCAGGACGCAGAGCAGCAGGAGGACGACGAGCACCGTCTCCAGCCAGCCCAGCTCCGCCATCAGCCGACCTCCACCGCGTCGAGCAGCGGGATCACGCGGGAGTATCGACCGACATCCGAAGCCTCGTGGCTGTCTGTCGACGCGACGATCTCGCCGCCGGCGCGGAGCAGGGTCGAAAGCGCTCCGGCGCCGGGGCATCCCCACTTCTCGTTGACCTCGACGAGGGTGTCAGTCTCGGCCGCCGCGCGCGCCCAGGCCTCGGTCCGCTCCGGGCCGAGGTCGTCCTCGGACAGGCCGATCTTCGGGAGGATCGAGAAGCAGTGCGCGAGCTGGTTGCCCGGATAGCGGCGCATCGTGGCGATGTACGCCTCCACCAACTGGTCGAGGACATCGTCGGTCGCCCACCCTGCGGCGATCCGCTCGCGCACCGCCGTGGGCCCGAGCGGTCCGTCCGCACCGGGGAACTGGTGGTCGGCGATGAGGATCCGATCGATGCCGTCCGGCAGCGTCGGGATGTCGAGCGCGCCCGAGGCGTCGAGGATCTTCGCCTCGACGCCGGTGAGCACGGTGAGACCGTCCGGCACCCGCAGGGCGCGCACGGCCTCGAGGTACTCGGGCACCCAGGTGGTGCTCTGGCGCACATGATCGACGAGCCGGAGCGTGGTCAGACCGACCGCGGCGGCGGCCTCGACGTTCTGCGCGAGTGTGGAGACGGCGTCGTCGGAGAAGGTCGAGTGCACGTGGTGGTCGCCGCGAAGCTCCGCGTGGCTCACAGGTCCTCCTGGTGCCCCGCGTGCTCGGAGACGAGGACGTCTTCGACCTCGACGATCACGTCCTCCAGGAAGCGCACCGAGGCGACCTCGCGGAACGGCACCCGCACCGGCAGCTCACGCCCGAGGAACAGATCGGCCACGAGCGACGGGATGTCGACGCCGGCGGCGATGGTCAGCGGCAGGGCACCGGGGAATCGCGGGTTGACCTCGAGCAGCACGGCTCGGCCGGTGCGGTCACGACGCAGCTGCACGTTCGCGACGCCCACGAGCCCGATCGCCCGCGCGATCGCTGCCGCGGTCTCCTCCAGCTCGGGGTCGCGGACGGTCTGTCCGGCGATCGCGACGCCGGAGTCGACTCGCGCCCGCGTCCGCGGCACCGCGGCGACGACGTTGCCCTCCGCGTCGGCGATGACGTCGACGGAGTACTCCTCCCCGGGGAGGAAGTCCTGCACGATCAGTCCCTCGTCGCTCGGCAGTGCCTCCAGCGCCTCCCGGTCGGGGACGAGGCGCACTCCGCGGCTTCCCGCACCCTGACGCGGCTTGGCGAAGACCGGGAACTCCCAGTCGACGGCCTCCGCGTCGCTGCCGGCGAGGACCGTGCGCGGGGTGCGACCGGTCGGCGCGCAGCGCACCGCGAGGGCGAGCTTGTCGAGAGCGGTGTTCAGCGTGTCCTCGGACGGCGCGGCGAGCACGGCGGGGGCGAGCTCGTCCCGTCGGCCTGCCAGCGCGATCAGCTCCACGTCGACGGTCGAGATCACCAGATCGAGTTCATCGTCTGCGACCATGCGGGCGATCGCGGGCACGAAGTCGGCGTCGCGTCCTGGCGGCACCAGTCGGCGCTGCGCCGGCGGCACCAGATAGATGCCGCTCGCCCAGCCGTCCATGTCGGCGGCGAACACGGTGAGGTCGGAACGACGGAGAAGGGATCGGATCACGGCCACACCGGCCGGTCCCCCGGCCCCGGTCACCAGCACACGCTTCGTCATCAGCTCTCCCGTCGCGTGAGTTCATGTGCGCCGACGAACTCGGCCGTCTCGCGCACCACCTCGAGTGGTTCGACCGCGACACCACCGCCGAACCGCGACCAGTAGCGCGCCGTGGCCGTCACGAACTCGGGTGCGAGGTAGTCGCGGCTCGCGGTCTGCGACCCGAACCGCTCCAGCAGGCGCAGCTTGTCGTCGAGGTACTGATCGATCCTGACGAAGCGGGTGGGCCGGAAGTCGATCGTCGACGACGGGCTCTGGTAGCAGGCGACCGTGCCGACGCGTCGAGTCGCGACGACCGTGGCCTCGCTCACGGCACGGTGGTCCTGATGGCGGTCGTGACTGGAGTGCGTGTAGACGATGGTGGGCTCGATCTCCCGCACGACCTCTTCGATGAGGCGCACCGTGGATCCGCCGCCGGAGATCTCCGTGTCCACGAGGTCCTTCAGGAAGAGTCGGGCTCCGAGCATCTCCGCGGCCGCCAGCGACTCGTCCTGCCGACTGTCCGCGTCGCCACCACGGGCGCCGCGGGACAGGGTGAGGATCGTGATCTCATCCTGCGCCTTGGCATGGGCGGCGAGGAGCCCACCGACCCCGATCTCTACATCGTCGGGGTGAGCGCCGATCGCGAGCACGCGCTCCGGCTTGCGCGCCTCCTCGCGACGGCGCCGCCCTTCTTCGACCAGACGGGTGACCGCTTCGACGAGCTTGCCGTTGTCGAGCGGCTTCGTGAGGAACTCGTCGGCCTGGGCACGCAGTGCGGAGACCGCGTACTCCACGGAGACATGCGCCGTCATCACGACGACCGGGACGGTCGGACTCGTGCGCCGGAGTTCGGCCAGCAGCTCCAACCCGTTGAGCCCCGGCATCTCGATGTCGGTGACGACGACGTCCGGACGCACCTCCGCCACGCGTTCGACGGCGGCGCGGCCGTCTTCGGCGACGACGACGACGCATCCGGCGCGGCGTTCGAGCACGGTCTTCACGAGCAGGGCGACGTCCGGGTCGTCATCGACGACGAGTACGCGAGGAGCATCCTCTGGCATATGTGCAGCTCTCCTTGGGGAGGTTCCCTGACCGATGGGGATCGGTCACGCGACCTCGGCGCCTTCATCACCGGGGCCGCTGGGAAAGTCGAGCGGGGTATGTCGATTCTGGCATAGGCCCGAGCGTGCGGCGGGAGGCGCATCTGCATACGCGCATGCACGGTCTCGACAGCCGACATCGGCCGCCGGTTCCGCCGGACGCGGGACGCGGGCCGGCTCAGGCTCCGGCCGCCGCAGCCCGCTTCTCCTGCTGGAAGACGCGGATGGCCTCGTAGCGATCGGCCGAGCGTGCGCGGCGCTTGGCCGCCTCTTCATCGCGGTTCTTGGGGGGCGCGGTCGTCACGAGCTCGTCCAGGAGAGCCCTCGTCGCCTGGGCGATCTCGGCGACGGCACGGTCGAACACCGCACGGTTGGCACGCGACGGCGCGTTCGCTCCGGAGATCTTGCGGACGAACTGCAGGGCCGCGTCGTGGCACTCGTCATCGGTCGCGGCAGGCTCGAGGTTGTTCAGCGGGACGATGTTTCGGCACATACCGGCACGCTACGCCGCACTCCCGACCGGCGGAAGAGGCGGGGCGACGGTCCGCCGCGGAAGGGATGGTGTGAGCCGCACCGTGCTCGATACGCTCGGGCTATCGGAAGCGCACCGCTCGTTCCCGCGTCGCCCGTTCCCCGTTGAGAGGACAGAACATGACGAACCCCCCGTTCCCCGACCAGCCGGATCCCGATCCCTCGACCCCCGGCAACCCGCCTCCGGTTCCGCCCGCCGCGCAGCCCGCCGCTGCCCCCACCCCGGATTGGAACACCGCACCGGACGGCGTGCCCGGAGCCGGTGCGGGCGCTCCCGACTATCCGGCTCCGCCGGCTGCGGACTACTCCGCTCCCCCCGCCGCGGGATACGCGGCGCCCAGCGCTCCCGTCTACGCGCAGCCGACGCCGACGCCGCCGGGGAAGGTGCTGGCGATCGTCGGACTCGTGCTCGCGTTCCTGGTGGCTCCGGTCGGACTGATCATCAGCATCGTCGCCATCGTGAAGCTCGGCAAGGCAGGACAGCCGAAGGGGCTCGCCATCGCCGGCATCGTCGTCGGCGCCCTCATCACGATCTTCTGGACGATCCTCCTGATCGTGCTGTTCACGGCCTTCGCCGCCCTCTTCGGCATGTGCGCGGATCTCGGTCCCGGAGTCTGGGAGGTCGACGGCGTCACCTACCGGTGCAGCTGAGCTGCCCCTGCGACACACAGAGAGAGGGACCGGATGCGCTGTGCATCCGGTCCCTCTCGCTGTCGGCGTCGACTACTTCTTGTAGTTCGGGGCCTCGACCACGATCTGCACGTCGTGCGGGTGAGACTCCTTGAGTCCGGCCGAGGTGATGCGCACGAACTTGCCGCGCGTCTTGAGCTCCTCGATCGTGCGCGCGCCGACGTAGAACATCGACTGACGCAGACCGCCGACCAGCTGGTACGCGACGGCGGCGAGCGGGCCGCGGTAGGGCACCTGACCCTCGATGCCCTCGGGGATCAGCTTGTCGTCGCTCGGGACGTCGGCCTGGAAGTAGCGGTCCTTGGAGTACGACGTCTGCTTGCCGCGGGTCTGCATCGCCCCCAGCGAGCCCATGCCGCGGTACTGCTTGAACTGCTTGCCGGACTGGAAGACGATCTCGCCCGGAGACTCGTCGGTGCCGGCGAGGAGCGAGCCGAGCATGACGGCGTCGGCTCCGGCGACCAGCGCCTTGGCGATGTCGCCCGAGTACTGCAGACCGCCGTCGGCGATCACCGGCACACCGGCGGGGCGTGCGGCGAGCGACGCCTCGTAGACCGCGGTGACCTGCGGGACGCCGACACCGGCGACGACGCGCGTGGTGCAGATGGACCCGGGACCGACGCCGACCTTGACCGCGTCCACTCCGGCGTCGACCAGCGCCTGAGCGCCCTCGCGGGTCGCGACGTTGCCGCCGATGATGTCGATGTGCTCGAACGACGCGTCGGCCTTCAGCCGGCGGACGAGGTCGATGACGCCCTGGGACTGCCCGTTGGCGGTGTCGACGACCAGCACGTCGACACCGGCGTCGCGCAGCGCTTCCGCACGCTCCCAGGCGTCGCCGAAGAACCCGATCGCCGCGCCCACGCGCAGCCGGCCCTGGTCGTCCTTGGTGGCGAGGGGGTACTTCTCGCTCTTGTCGAAGTCCTTGATGGTGATGAGACCTGCGAGCTTGCCGTTCTCGTCGATCAGCGGCAGCTTCTCGACGCGGTGCTTCGCGAACAGGGCGATGACCTCGCCGGCGGCGACGCCGACCGGCGCGGTGACGAGGTTCTCCCTCGTCATGACGTCCTTGACGAAGGTGGTCTGGCGCTCGAAGCCCGAGACGAAGCGCATGTCGCGGTTGGTGATGATGCCGACCAGCGTGCCGTCCGCGTCCACGACGGGCAGACCCGAGATGCGGTACTTCGCGCACAGGTTGTCGACCTCTTCGACCGTCGCGTCCTGCGTCGTCGTGATCGGGTCGGTGATCATGCCCGACTCGCTGCGCTTGACGCGGTCGACGTGCGCTGCCTGGTCGGCGATGGAGAGGTTGCGGTGCAGGATGCCGATGCCGCCCTCCCGTGCCATGGCGATCGCCATCCGCGATTCCGTGACCGTGTCCATCGCGCTGGACAGCAGCGGAGTGGCCACCGAGATGCGGCGCGTGATCCGCGACGAGGTGTCCGCCTCGCTGGGGATGACGTCGGTGTGCCCGGGCAGGAGAAGCACGTCATCGTACGTCAGTCCGACGAAGCCGAAGGGATCGTGCTGTTCCATGGATTCTCCTTCTGCGCGAGTCGCGCATGTCCGAGTGCGAGGGGGTGGTCGACGTCGGCCGTTGCGGGGCCGCGGCCCGTATGAAGATTCTAAGTGAGACGCGCCCGAGAACATTCCCAGCAGCCTGTCGTTATCGGACCGTTCGGACCGGACGGTAGGTGAATCGCCGATCGCGCATTACGCTCAAGTGCGTCGTCCATCCCTGCGGTCGTACCCGACACCGCAGAGACACAGCACTCAAAGTGGAGGTTGCGTGGGACCCACAACAATCGCCGTGCATCGAAAGCGCCCGTGGCTGGTCGCCTTCCTCGGTATCCTCATGGCGCTCACAGCGTTCCTGTTCCTGCCCCCCTCATCGGCAACGGCCGACACGACGGACGATGGGCAGGAGGTCACGGACTTCTACTTCGCCGGCGTCGTCACCAACGCCGATCAACCGGTCGCCGACGTGGTCATGTCCATCGAGGGCAACGGCTTCGAGGCCGAGACCAAGACCGATGCCGACGGCAAGTGGCGTCTGTACGTGCCGGAGAAGGAGACGTACACCCTCACGGTGGACGAATCGACCCTCCCCGACGGCGTGATCGTCGATGCGACGCAGCTCCCCGAGGGCATCCAGCCGGTGTCGGGGACGACCGCGTCGTTCGAACTCGAGTTCGGACTCACCGGCACCAAGATCGTGAACTTCTTCCTCGGAGCGGGAGAGCGGGTGACGGTCTCCTTCTTCGATCAGCTGCTCTCGCGCATCGTGGGCGGGCTGAACTTCGGCCTCCTCCTCGGTCTCGCCTCGATGGGCGCCGCGCTCATCTACGGCACGACCCGCCTGTCGAACTTCGCGCACGGCGAGATGGTCACCTGGGGCGCGGTGGTGGCGCTGCTGTTCACCACGTTCTGGCACCTCCCGATCTGGCTCGGCATCATCGCCGCGGTCATCGGCGGTGCGGCGCTCGGATGGGCGCTGGATGCCGGCATCTGGAAACCCCTGAGACGAAGAGGCCTCGGGGTCGTCCAGCTCATGATCGTGAGCATCGGCCTGTCCCTCGCCCTCCGCTACGGCATGCAGTACATCATCGGCGGCAACACCTACCAGCTGCCTGGCGCGAGCCCGGAGCCGATCAAGCTCGGACCGATCTCGCTCTCCTACATCGACATGATCGGGATGGCGACGAGCATCATCGTGATCCTGGGCGTGGCGTTCTTCCTCACCAGGACCCGCACCGGAAAGGCGACGCGAGCGATCTCGGACAACCCGCAGCTGGCCGCGGCCTCCGGCATCGACGTCGACAAGGTGATCCGCACGGTGTGGATCCTCGCCGGTGCGCTCGCCGCGATCTCCGGCATCCTCTGGGCGTACTTCCGCCCCGGGGTGAAGTGGGACATGGGCATGCAGATGCTGCTGCTGATGTTCTGCGCGATCACGCTCGGCGGCCTCGGCTCCGCGATCGGCGCCCTGATCGGCTCGATCATCGTCGGTCTCGCCGTGGAGGTGTCGACGCTGCTGGGAGTGCCGTCGGACCTCAAGTACGCCAGCGCACTGGTCGCACTGATCGTGATCCTGCTCGTGCGACCGCAGGGCATCCTCGGACGCAAGGAAAGGTTGGGCTGACTCATGGACTTCGGAAGCATCTTCGGCAACACCGCCTCCTATCTCTTCAGCCCGACGACGATCGCCTACGCTCTGGCTGCGACCGGTCTCGCCGTGCACTTCGGCTACACCGGACTGCTCAACTTCGGCATGGCGGCCTTCATGGCGATCGGCGGCTACGGCTACGCGATCTCGATCCTGACGTTCGGGTTCCCGTGGTGGGCCGGCGTCCTCGTCGGCATGATCGGCGGCGCGCTGTTCGCCCTCCTCCTCGGCATCCCGACCCT
>Ga0160431_100702_pt1 | contig 11682 bp, 11 predicted proteins | sample HID1971K_E0MG_FD_108212 | JGI IMG/M metagenome (GOLD analysis project Ga0160431, IMG submission 108212) | Enriched millipede-associated microbial communities from UW Madison campus, WI, USA - HID1971K_E0 MG | ecosystem: Host-associated > Arthropoda: Insects > Digestive system > Unclassified ...
CGCGTACGCGGGTCAGGCCCGACAGCGTGCCGCTCTTCTCGTAGCGGTACACCGTCCCGAACTCGGCCAGACGCAGCGGCAGCTCACGGTAGGAGCGTCCGCGCGAACGGAAGACGAGGTTGTGGAACGGGCAGTTCATCGGCTTCAGGTAGTAGTCCTGACCCTGCCGGGTGACGTTGCCCTCCTCGTCGACGATCTCATCGAGATGCATCGGCGGGAACATGCCGTCCGCATAGGTCTGCAGGTGGCCCGACGTCATGAAGAGATCCTTCTTCGTGATGTGCGGGCTGTTCACGAGGTCGTACCCGTTGCGCAGCAGGTGCCGACGCAGGTTCTCCTCGATCTCGTACCGGATGATGCCGCCCTTGGGGTGGAACACCGCGAGTCCTGAGCCGATCTCGTCGGGGAAGGAGAAGAGGTCCATCTCGGCACCGAGCTTGCGGTGATCGCGGCGCTCCGCCTCGGCGATGCGCTCCTGGTACGCGCGCAGCTCGTCCTTCGTGGGCCAGGCCGTACCGTAGATGCGCTGCAGCTGCGGGTTCTTCTCGCTGCCGCGCCAGTACGCCGCGGCGATGCGGGTGAGGTCCCAGCCGTTGCCGATCATTCGCGTGTTCGGCAGGTGCGGACCGCGGCAGAGGTCCTTCCAGACGACCTCGCCGTCGCGGGTGGTGTTGTCGTAGATCGTCAGCTCGCCCTCGCCGACCTCGACGGAGGCGCCCTCTGCGGCTTCCTTCCCGCCCTTGAGCCCGATGAGCTCGAGCTTGAACGGCTCGTCCGCGAGCTCGGCGCGGGCCTCGTCGTCGGTCACGACACGGCGCACGAAGCGCTGGCCCTCGCGGACGATGCGCTGCATCTCCTTGGTGATGGCCTTGATGTCCTCGGGCGTGAACGGGGTCTCGACGCCGAAGTCGTAGTAGAAGCCGTCCGTGATGGGCGGGCCGATGCCGAGGTTCGCCTGCGGGTTGATCCGCTGCACCGCCTGCGCGAGCACGTGGGCGGCCGAATGCCGGAGGATGTTGAGCCCGTCCTGGCTGTCGATGGTGACCGGCTCGACCTCGTCGGTGTCGGTCACGGTCGTGGCGAGATCCTTGAGATCGCCGTTGACGCGCATCGCGACGACGTTTCGGTCAGTGAACAGGGCGAAGCCGTCATTCGGCCGGGCGTTTTCAGGCACAGAAACTCTCCATCTGGGTCGGTACCCAGGTTACTCGCATGATCACACCGTCCCGACCGCCGCACGCCGGCCGGCGAAGACGCGCACAGGGCGTGCGCTCAGGCCCCGGCGACCACGATCCCCGACTCGTAGGCGAGGATCACGAGCTGCGCGCGATCGCGTGCATCGACCTTCGACATGATCCGGTTCACGTGTGTCTTCGCGGTGTGCGGCGAGATCGTGAGAGCGGACGCGATCTCCTGGTTCGTGCGTCCGCGTGCGACCAGCAGCAGCACCTCCTGCTCACGGGCGGTCAGCCGCGCGAGAGTCTCCCGCTGGGCGGCGGACATCGTCACGGGGGCCGCCTGCACCGACCGTTCGATGAGCGCGCGCGTCGCCGTGGCCGAGAGCAGCGACTCCCCCGCATCGATCGTGCGCACCGCACGGACGATGTCCTCCGGCTCGGCGCCCTTGCCGATGAAGCCGCTCGCTCCCGCCCGGAGCGCGGACACCACGTACTCGTCTTCCTCGAATGTCGTGAGGATGAGCACACGCGGTCTCCCGCGCGGGCGCTCTGCGCAGATCAGCGCGGTCGCGGCGATCCCGTCCAGGTCCGGCATCCGGATGTCCATCAGCACCACGTCCGGTTCGAGCTCGGCGGCCACATCGACCGCGACGCGTCCCGTTGCCGCCTCGCCGACCACGGTCAGGCCGCCGTCCGTGAGGATGTCGCGCACCGCCTGGCGGACGAGGGGCTGGTCATCGACCACGAGCACGGAGGTCATGCGCGGGGGCTCCCCTCGTTCGCCGGGATGCGCACGGTGAGGGTGAACCGTGTCTCGGAGCGCTCGACGGAGACCTCGCCCCGTACGGCCGACACCCGCTCACGGAGCCCGCGCACGCCATGGCCGCCCGGTGACGAGGTCGATGCCGCCGCATCCACCGGGTTCGAGATGGAGAGCACGAGGGCGTCGTCGACTGCCCCGATGCGGACGGCGACCGGCCCCTCTGCGCCGTGCTTGTGGGCGTTCGTGAGCCCTTCCTGCACGGCCAGGAACGCCACATGGTCGCCCGCCGGCGACAGCACGACGGCCTCCGACGCGCGGTGCAGGTCGACCGGCAGTCCGACTTCCGCGAAACGCTCGACCAGCGCATCAAGGTCATCGAGTCCGTGCTGCGGCCGCAGATACGACGGGTCCGATTCGTCCGACCGGAGCAGTGACAGGAGGCCGCCGATGTCGGCGAGCACGGTCCGCGAAGCACTGCGGATGGTCGTGAGCGCCTCTCGGGCGCGCTCGGGCCTGGTCTCCAGCGCCGACGATGCCACCCCGGCGTTGAGGCTGATGACCGAGATCTGGTGCGCGACGACGTCGTGAAGGTCTCGCGCGATCCGCACGCGCTCCTCGGTCACTCGGCGACGTGCCTCGTCGTCGCGGCTGCGCTCGGCCCGCTCGGCGCGCTCGGTCATGGCCGCGACGAACTCCCTCCGCGACCTGGCCGCATCTCCCAGGGCACCGGCCAGCAGGATGAACAGGACGAACTGGAGCGCGGTGGCGTCGAACAGGGCGCCGTCCAACGCCAGGGCATTCGAGAGGAACACGATCGCCGCCGCGACGAGCACTCCGACGAGTCCGGTGCGTCGTCCTCGGAGGTCGACGAGCGCGTAGCAGCTGATGGCCGCGGCGAGCAGCGAGCTGGGCGAGACGATGCCGGCGACGGCGAGTGCGACGGCGCACGCGAGGCTCACGCCGAGGGCGATCAGGGGCAGCCGCCGACGGATCAGCACCGCCGCTGCGGGGATGAGCGCGGGCACGAGAAGCCACCCGCTCGCGCGATAGGCCGCATCGGGGAAGGGCAGGACGGCGAAGGTCACGAGCACGGCGACGACGATCACGTCGCGCAGAGGTGCCGCGATTCGACGAGGCGGAGGTGCCGACATCCCCCCAGTATTCCGCGCTCGCGCTCACCGCGAGTCCCCCGCCGGGACGACTTCGACGTACCGCGAACGCAGTACTCGGGTGTCTGCACCAGGGGGACGAGGGTCAGCTCGTGACAGGGAACGCTGGAATCCGGGGCGCACGGCGTGCTCAGGGAGAGGTGTCCATGAAGAAGTTCGCGAAGAGAGCGCTGATCACGGTGACGGCGATCGGCGCCGTGATCGCGGTGGGACTCGCCACCACCACCATCGTCGACGCCGTGGCGACCAGCGCCGAGGCGGAGCGGATCACCTCGTACGGCGAAACAGTGACCGTCGACGGACGGGAGATGAACGTGCTGGTCGCCGGCGCGGGCCCGGAGACGATCGTGCTCCTCCCCGGATTCGGCACCGCCTCCCCCGTCCTCGACTTCGAGCCGCTCGTCGACGACCTCGCAGCGGATCACCGTGTGATCGTGGTCGAGCCGTTCGGATACGGCCTCAGCGACGGTACCGACAGGCCCCGCACCACGGAGAACATCGTCACCGAGGTGCATGCCGCGCTGCAGTCGCTCGACGTCGACTCCTACGTGCTGATGGGGCATTCGATCGCGGGCATCTACGCCCTCCAGTTCGCGCAGCGATACTCGGACGAGGTGACCGCGTTCGTCGGCATCGACACCAGCGTGCCAGGGCAGCCGAACATGGACACCGTGTTCCCGACCGATCTGATGGCCGCAGCCAAGAACCTCGGCCTGGTCCGGCTTCTCACCGCGTTCGGCGGCGGCGACGACGGCTTGTCGGCGTATTCGGCGGAGGCGCGTGAGCAGATGTCGCTGCTGAGCAATCGCAACTCCCTCAGCCCGACCTACCTCGACGAGATGTCCCACATCCGCACCAACTTCGCGGATGCCCTCGGCACCGGATTCCCCGAGGACCTGCCGCTGCTGCTGTTCGTCGAAGCCCACAACGCCGGCAACCCCGACTGGATCGCACTCCACGAAAGCCAGGCGGCTGCCGTCGCGGACGGTACCGTGATCCCTCTCGACGGCGAGCACTACCTCCACCACACGCACGCACCCGAGATCGCCGATGCCTTCCGGGCGTGGGAGCAGGCCCGGACGAACGCCGTCGGCTGATCGGTGCGCGTGGCCGAGGGATGTAGCGTGAGCGGATGAGCAGAGCCGTCGCACGCTGGATCCTGGCCATCGCGCTCGGTGCGATCGGAGTCTTCCACTTCGTCAGCACGCGCGGCTTCCGTGTGGTCGTCCCCGACTGGGCCACCCGGATCACGCGGCTCGACAAGGAGAGCATCGTGATCGCCTCCGGTGCCGCCGAGATCGCGCTCGCCGTGGGGCTGCTCGCCCTGCCCGGGGAGCGGCGACGCATCGGCTGGGCGACCGCCGCGTTCTTCGTGGCCGTGCTGCCGGGGAACATCCATCAGTGGCGCACCCGTCGGTCGACCCCCGGACTGGACACCGATGCCCGGCGCTTCGCACGGCTCTTCCTCCAGCCCGTGCTGGTCGCGTGGGCCCTGTGGTCCACTGCTGAAGCGTCGCCCCGGCACCGGGCATCGCGTGGCCGGGCATCGCGACACCGGTGAGAGTGCCGGCCGTGCCGTCTTCGGTTCGGCCCACCCCGAGCGGCCCTCCGACGCCCCGCCGTCGTCGTGCGCGCTCTCCGCGACGGTCGGCGAGAATGGGGTGATGGCCTCGCCCTCCCTCGTCTGGTTCCGCGATGATCTGCGTCTCGCCGACAACCCGGCACTGCTCGCCGCCGTCGATCGCGGCGAACCCGTCCTGGCGCTGTTCGTCCTCGCCGAGGACTCCCCCGGCATCCGCGCGCTCGGCGGCGCGGCGCGCTGGTGGCTGCACCACTCCCTCGCCTCGCTCCGTGACCGCCTCGGAGAGCATGGCGTCGAAATGGTCCTGCGGCGAGGCCCGGCCGATACCGTCGTGCAGGAGCTGGTGGCTGAAGCGGGAGCAGGAGCCGTGTTCTGGAACCGTCGCTACGGCGGGCCCGAACGAGTGATCGATGCCGGGATCAAGTCCGCTCTCCGCGATGCGGGCGTCAGCGTGACCTCCTTCGCCGCATCCCTGCTGCATGAGCCCTGGACCGTCGCCACCGGCAGCGGCACGCATTACTCCGTGTTCACACCGTTCTGGCGCGCCTGTCTCGCCCTTCCTGCGCCGCGCGCGCCCTTCCCCGAACCTTCGAGCATCCTCGGCCTCGATCGGCCACCCGCGTCCGACGCCCTCGAGGACTGGAAGCTCCTGCCGACCTCGCCGGACTGGGCGGACGGCCTGCGGGAGGCCTGGGAGCCCGGAGAGCCCGCGGCTCTTCGCCGGCTGCAGGAGTTCCTCGAAGACGACCTCCCGTCCTACGACCGCGCGCGGGACGAGCCTGCCGCTGGTGCCACGTCGCTGCTGTCCCCCCGACTGCGCTGGGGCGAGATCAGCCCCTTCACGGTGTGGCACGCGGCGGTCGGCGTCGACGGGGCTGGAGGCTTCCTCTCCGAACTGGGATGGCGCGAGTTCGCCTGGCACACCCTCTACCACGCCCCCGACCTGGCGTCGAAGAACCTCCGCCCGGAGTTCGACGCGTTCCCCTGGCCGCCCCTCGACCCCGCGCACCTGGAGGCCTGGCAGCACGGCGAGACGGGCGTGCCGCTGGTGGACGCCGGGATGCGAGAGCTCTGGCGCACCGGGTACATGCACAACCGCGTCCGGATGGTCGTGGCGTCGTTCCTCGTGAAGAACCTGCTCATCGACTGGCGTCTGGGCGAGGAGTGGTTCTGGGACACGCTGGTCGACGCAGACGAGGCCAACAACCCGTTCAACTGGCAGTGGGTCGCCGGGTCAGGGGCGGACGCGGCTCCCTACTTCCGCGTGTTCAACCCCGAGCTCCAGGCGAAGAAGTTCGACCCGCAGGGGCTTTACATCTCGCAGTGGGCCTCGGAAGCGCCGATCGAGCCGATCGTCGACCTCGGTGAGACGCGGAAGGCCGCGCTCGCCGCGTACGAGGAGGTCAAGCGCGCGCCCCGCACGCGGGACCGAGGCTGAACGCCCGATCCACCTCGCCCGCGCTCACACCGTCGGGAGCGCCGGCTCCGGGAAGGGCATGACCCGGCGCCGGTGCTCCAGGGGCGAACGTCCGAAGCGGCGGTGGAAGGCGCGGGTGAGCGCCGTCCTGTCGCCGTAACCGTGCTCCTGCGCAAGCGCATCCAGCGACGGCAGCGGGGCTCTCGCGCTCAGGCGCCGGGCGACGGCGGTGAGACGCGCGTCGCGGAGGGCGGCGATCGGGCTGGTGCCGATCGCGCGGAACTCGCGGTGCAGCGTGCGCGGACTGGTGCCGAGACCCGCCGCCATCGAATCGAGGTCGAGTTCGGCGTCGGCGAGATGGTCTTCCAGATACAGCAGAGCCGCGGTCAGGACGGGAGACCGTGCCGCCTGCGGTTCTCGCGATGGCGCGATGTTGAGCGCGACCTGGGTCAGGAGCGCCACCACGAGCCCCTCGAGCTCCTGGTCCCGAGCGGTGTCCGGCTCCTCATCGTCCGGCGCATCGATGAGGGCATCGATGGCGGTCCAGATCGTGGTGTTGACCATCGACGGCCGGGAGGGGATGTCGATCGCGGCGAGGAGGTCGGCGATCGACGTCGGGGCGAACAGCCGGAGAGGAACCAGGACCTGCGAGAGCTCGCCGTCTTCGATGAGGAAGTCGTAGGGACGAGTGGAGAGCATCAGGACGCATTCACCCGCCGCCACCGTGTACGTCCGCCCGCTGTGCGCCACGTTCAGGGCACCGGTGATCGACCGGTAGAACGCGATCAGAGGTGTGTCGGAGCGTTGAGGAGGGGTCGACTTCAACCGGATGGTCCCCATCGTGACCCGTTCGACGACGACCTCCCCGTAGCGGCGCTTGTGCTGGCGCCCTCGGAACGCGGCAGGATCCGGGGCGGACGCCTTCGCCCTGCCGATCAGCCGGTGGACGTCCGCCGCGCTGACTTCGATGCTCCCCACGCCTGTGCCCCTCGTAGACCGACACCTGAGAGTCAGTATGCCCGCACGCAGGCGTCCTGACCAGATCAGGCGAAGGCGGCGACCGCACTCCCCCGGACACGCAAAAACCCCCGGGAGAACCGGGGGTTTGTCTGTGCGCGATACTGGGATCGAACCAGTGACCTCTTCCGTGTCAGGGAAGCGCGCTACCGCTGCGCCAATCGCGCCCGTTGGGGCTATTCAGTTTTCCGTGAGGTGGCGACGGGATTCGAACCCGTGTAAACGGCTTTGCAGGCCGGTGCCTAGCCGCTCGGCCACGCCACCGTGTGGATTGACCCCACGTGCCGAAGATCTTCCGTAGAAGATCTCCTTCACTCGAGCGGATGACGAGACTCGAACTCGCGACCCCAACCTTGGCAAGGTTGTGCGCTACCAACTGCGCTACATCCGCATTTCGTTCCCGGTTGTCCCGGGCACTCATGAAACATTAGCCGAAGATCCGGCCTCTGCCAAACCGGCAGCGAATCTCGCGCGTGTCTCCCCGAGTGGTCCACACGGCCTCCGAGCGTCCGGTAGTATCGGTTGACGTACCCCACGGGTATGGGCGATTGGCGCAGTTGGTAGCGCGCTTCCTTCACACGGAAGAGGTCATCGGTTCGAGTCCGGTATCGCCCACCACAGGCCCCCGATTCTTCGGGGGTTTTCCTTTTCTCCCCGCTTCAGGGGCGCAGGTCCTCGTCCCGCGCGCTAGCGTCGAGGCATGACGTCGACAGTCGAGAGCATGCCGGTCGCCGCCCGTTCCCCGTTTCCGTGGGGCCTGACCGTCGCGTCGACGCTGATCGCAGCGGCGACGATCGCGATGATCTGGCTGGTCGCGGTTCCCTGGGGGCCCCTCGTCTGCCCCGCGGTGTACCCCGCACCGACGAACTGCTTCGAATCGCACCGTGCCGGCACCGGCGTCATCGCGACCATCGGAGTGAGCGCGATCTACCTCGCGACGATGCTGCTCGCGCTCTCCCGCAGGGCCAGGCGCGGGTCGTGGGCGCTCGCGGGATTCGTCCTCCTCGTCCTCGCGCCCGTCGCCTCGTACCTGAGCGTGGCCTGGCTGCCGGGATTCACCAGCTGAGACCCACCGTCGCTGCGGCATGGTCTACGACGATCCACTGTCGTACCCGTCATCCGACAGGAACACGGATCACCCGGTCGTCCCCGTCGCGCGGATCTCCGCGTCCGTCGGTGTTGTTGGTGAGCACCCACAGCGCGCCGTCCGGCGCGACGACCACGTCACGCAGCCGTCCGAGCTCGCCGACGAAGTACTCCGCCGACGCGGACAGATCGTCCAGCGGCACTTCGCGCAGTCGCTCCCCCCGCAGGTTCGCGATGAAGATCGACCCCGCGGCGATCGCGATGCCGCTCGGGCTCGCGGATTCCGGAGCCCACTGCTGGACGGGATCGATGAAGCCGTCACGACCGGCGATGCCCTCGACCTCCGGCCAGCCGTAGTTGCCGCCCGGTTCGATCACGTTCAGTTCGTCCCACGTGTCCTGGCCGAACTCGCTCGCGTACAGCGTGCCGTCATCTGCCCACGCCAGCCCCTGCGGATTGCGATGGCCGAGACTGTAGACGGGCGAGCCAGGGAAGGGGTTGTCTTCCGGCACCTCTCCGTCCGGGGTGACACGGAGGATCTTCCCCGACATCGAACCGGGATCCTGGGCGCTCTGCCTCTCGCCCGCGTCACCGACCGTCACGTAGAGCATGCCGTCGGGGCCGAAGGCGATGCGTCCGCCGTTGTGATTCGCCGCAGCGGGCAGCCCCGAGAGGATCGTCTCCGCCGCGCCGAGCGCGAGGGAACCGGGCTCGCCCGACAGCGCGAACCGCTGCACCCTGTTCTCCTCCGCAGCCGTCGAGGAGACGTACAGCCAGTCGGCGAAGACCGCGATCCCCAACAGCCCGCCCTCGCCGCGCGGTGCGACGCCGTCGACGACCGCGACGTCACGAAGCCTCCCGTCGTCGGACACCTCGACGATGCGTGCGCTGTCGCGCTCGCTGATCAGGGCCGTCCCTTCATGGAAGGCGATGGACCAGGGCGCGGCGAGACCCTCGACGATGCTGTTCGCCTCCCTCGGCAGCGCAGCGCCTCCATCTACCGGAAGCGTCGGCGCGGGAGAGGAAACGGCAGCCGGGGCGCACGCCACGAGCAGGATCGACGCCGCACCCGCGGCGATCCATGCCCTGCAGCATCGCCATGAGGTCTTCGCCATCGCTGTCCCTTCCCGCCGCGGGCGCTGCGGTGACCTCGCCGACCCCGCGATCCGTCTCTTCGACACTATGCGCGTCACCTCCCGCACAGAAGAGGCGCCTATCTGACGAGTGTCAGATAGGGTGGTGCCATGGATGCTCGGTCACGCCGATCTCGCGAGAGTCTCCGCACAGCGGTCCTCGACCTCGCGAGCCGGATGCCGGTCGCGGATGTGACCGTCGCCGCGATCTGCCGGACGGCGGGGATCACCCGTGACACGTTTTACCGTCATGCCGAGAGCCCGGTGCATCTCCTCGCCGAGGCGCTCGCCGCCGAGATCGACCTCGCGATGGAGATCCTTCCGCAGGCGGCAGGGATCGGCGAGGGGGAGCGCGCACTTCTGGAGCACGTCCGCCGACGGGCCGCCGTCTATCGCGGCGCCATGCACCCCCTGCTCGCCGCTCCCGTCCGCAGCACCCTCGAGGATTCGATCCGCTCCGGACTCCTGCTCTGGGCCGCGCTGCATCCCCACATCGTTCCCGCCGCGTTCGCCGGAGACCCCTCCGCGATGCGGATCGCCGTGGCGTATGCCGCCGCGGGAACGGTCGGCGCCATCGAGGAGTGGCTGCGCAGCGAAGACGACGACATCGAACGTGCCGTGAGACTGATCCTCGCGGCATCACCGGAATGGTGGCTGCGATGACAGCCGCCGGAGAAGGAGGAATCCCATGAAGGCCGCACTGTTCCACGCCAAGGAGGATCTGCGCATCGAGGAGGTCGACGAGCCGACCCCGGGTCCCGGCCAGGTCAAGCTGCGCAACGCCTATGCCGGCATCTGCGGGTCGGACCTGCACGTGTACTACTCCCCTGAGGCGGCGGGTCTCGACTTCGACCACCCGCATCCTGTGACGGGGGCCACCCTGCCGCAGATCCTCGGCCACGAGTTCTCCGGCACCGTCGTCGAACTCGGCGAGGGGGTGCACGACGTCGCCGTCGGGGATCGCGTCGCCGTCTGGCCCATCTACTACTGCGGCGAATGCCCCGCCTGCCGTCGCGGCATGTTCAACGCCTGCCAGAAGATCGGCTTCCACGGGCTCAGCTCCGACGGCGGCGGAATGGCCGAGTTCACGACCGTCGACGCGTCGAAGCTGCATGTGCTCCCGGAGAACGTGGACCTGCGGATGGGTGCGCTCGTCGAACCGATGTCGGTCGCATGGCACGCGGTCTCTCGCAGCGGGGTGGAGGCCGGTGGCACGGCGCTGATCGCCGGAGCCGGCCCGATCGGCATCGGAGTCTGGTTCGCCTTGCGGGCACGCGGTGTCGAGAAGGTGCTCGTGTCGGAGCCCAGCGCCGAGCGCCGCGCCATCATCTCCGCCCTCGGGGCGACGGTGGTCGACCCGGTGAACGAAGACCTCGCGTCTGCCGTGCACTCCCTGACCGACGGTGACGGCGTGGACGTCGCCTTCGATGCCGCGGGCGTCGGCGCCGCCATCAGCTCCTCGCTGGCGAGCCTGGTCCCCGGCGGACGGGTCGTCGTCGTCGCCATCCACGAGCGGACGATGGACTTCCTGCCCACGCAGCTCGTGATGGCGGAGACGGAGATCGCGGGCGCGCTCGCGTACCTCCCGGAGGACTTCGACGCCGTGATCGACGCGATGTCCCGAGGCCTCTACGACACGACCGGGTGGGTGCAGCAGGTGCCGCTCGAGGGCGTGGTGGACGCGATCCACGCCCTGCGCGGTGGCGCAGGGGCGAAGATCCTCGTGCAGGCGGACTGACCTTCCACCGAGTCACCCCCTGTGCGCGATGTCCGAGGGGGCGCGTAGTCTGCCGCGGTGTCGACGAAACGCGCCCTCCCGGGCCCCTGCGCGCTGTGCGGCTGCGCGTCCGGTACGCGCACGGCCGGCGACTGGTTCTGCGAGGGATGCGGCTGGCGGTACGGCGACATCCCCGACCCCGAGCTGCCGCTCCCCCGAGTCGACGTCGTGTACTACATCCGCTTCGACCGACGCGTGAAGATCGGCACCAGCAGGCGGCCCCGTCAACGGCTCGCGAGCATCATGCACGACGAGCTCCTGGCGTTCGAGCGCGGAGGACGCGCGGTCGAGCAGCAGCGACATCGTGAGTTCGCCTCCGTCCGCGAGGGCGGCGAGTGGTTCACGCTCACCGACGAGCTGCGTGCGCACATCGCGGGGCTCCGAGCCGCCGGCGACCCGTGGCAGCTGTACGCCCTCTGGTTCAGTCGGGCGCTGCGCGGCGCCGATGAGCCGACCACCGAGATGACGGGCTGAGGCCCCGTCCGGACGACATCCGACACTCCGGGCGGGCGTGACGATGCCGGGCGACTGCTTCGGGAAGTCCCGTCGCCCGGCATCGC
>Ga0160431_100705_pt1 | contig 11664 bp, 7 predicted proteins | sample HID1971K_E0MG_FD_108212 | JGI IMG/M metagenome (GOLD analysis project Ga0160431, IMG submission 108212) | Enriched millipede-associated microbial communities from UW Madison campus, WI, USA - HID1971K_E0 MG | ecosystem: Host-associated > Arthropoda: Insects > Digestive system > Unclassified ...
CAGACGAAGAACGGCAGCTGGCGCCATGCCGTCGCGACCGCGCGACGGAGCCGGCCCTGGGGCAGGTCGGGGCTCACGGCGCCTTCTCCGTTCCCTGGGCGTCGTCTTCGAGCTGGGTCAGCGACACCGGCTGCAGCAGCGCCTCGCCGATGCGGGTGCACACGTCGTAGAGAGGGCCGGCGAAGATCGTGAGCGCGACGGTGATCGCCACCATGCCGGTGGTGGCGGCGGTCATGATCTTCGGGATGACGCGACGCTCGGTCTCGACGCCGGCCGCGGGCGCCGCGCCCAGGTAGGAGATGCGGGCCTCGGTCTCGGCCGAGTCCTCGTCCTCGCGCCAGAACGACAGGTTCCATGCGCGCATGAGCGCGTAGAGCGTGAGGAGGCTGGTCAGGATGCCGCCCACCATGAGCACCATCATGATCGGCGTGCCCACCTGCGCGGCGGCGTCGAACAGCGCGAACTTGCCGATGAACCCGGAGAACGGGGGCAGGCCGCCGAGGTTGATCGCGGGGATGAAGTAGAGCACCGCGATCACCGGCGCCGCCTTCATGAGGCCCTTCACCCGGAGGATCGACGTCGACCCCGCGCGGCGTTCGACGAGGCCGACGGCGAGGAACAGGGTCGTCTGCACCACGATGTGGTGGATCATGTAGTAGATCGTCGCGCCGATCGCGGCGGGCGTCGCGATCGCGAGCCCGAAGATCATGTAGCCGATGTGGCTGACGAGAGTGAACGACAGGATGCGTTTCAGCTCGGCCTGTGCCACCGCGCCGAGCACCCCGACGATCATCGTCGCGAGCGCCACCCACATCAGCAGCTGGTTCACGTCGTTGTCGAGGAACAGCTCGGTCTCGGTGCGGATGATCGCGTAGACGCCGACCTTGGTCAGCAGGCCCGCGAACACCGCGGTGACCGGGGCCGGCGCGGTCGGGTAGGAGTCGGGGAGCCAGAACGACAGGGGGAAGACGGCCGCCTTGATGCTGAAGGCGAGCAGCAGCATGAGGTGCAGGATCAGCTGGGTCTCCTGCGGCAGCTCGCCCATGCGCTCGGAGATCTGCACCATGTTCACGGTGCCGAGGGCTCCGTAGATCATGGCGATCGCGGCCAGGAAGAGGATCGACGACACCAGCGAGACGACGATGTAGACGACGCCGGTGCGGATGCGCGACTCGGTCGAGCCGAGGGTGATGAGCACGTACGAGGCGACCAGCAGGATCTCGAACCCGACGTACAGGTTGAACAGGTCGCCCGCGATGAAGGCGTTGAAGATCCCCGCCCCCAGGATGAGATACGAGGGGTGGAAGATCGAGACCGGTGTGTCGTCGTCGCCGTCCGCCGCGCCCTGCCCGACCGAGAAGAGGAGGACGGCCAGCAGCACCACGCTCGACACCACGACGAGCAGCGCCGCGAGCCGGTCGACGTACAGCACGATGCCGAACGGGATCGGCCAGCCCCCCACCGACACCGCGATCGGCTGGTCGCCGACGTCGACGACGTAGAGCAGGACCGCGGCGATCGCGAGCACGGCCGTCAGCGTCGTCACCGACACCACCACCTGCGTCTTGCGATGGCGCCCCGCGATGAGGGCGATGGCGGCGCCGAGCAGCGGCAGCGTCACGAGCAGCGGGACGAGGGCGGGTGCGATCTCGATCATGCGTCGTCACCGCCGTCGTGCTGATCGGGCTTCTCGCGCCGGTCCTGGTCGGGGCGGTCGACCGGCGCGTCGTCGCGGAGGCCGGCGAAGTCGCGCGCGCCGAGGATCGTGATCGGCGCGGTGTCGGTGCCCACGAAGTCGGTCGTGGCGTCGTCGTCCGTGTGCTCGATCTCGGTCTCCACGTCCATCGTGTCCTCGTCCTCGGGGCCGCGCTCGCGCACCTCGAGGTCGGCCTCGTCATCCGTCACGGTGTCGGCCTGGCCGAGCTGCCACGAACGGTAGATGAGCGCGAGGAGGAACGCCGAGACCGCGAACGTGATGACGATCGCCGTGAGCGTGAGCGCCTGCGGCAGCGGGTCGGACATGTCGTCGACGGATGCCGCGGCGCCGAAGAACGGCGCGACACCTGGCTCGCCCATCACGATGAGCAGGAGCAGGTTCGTGGCGTTGCCGAGCAGCAGGAACCCGATCAGCACGCGGGTGAGGCTGCGCTCGAGCATCGCGTACACGCCGCACGCGAAGAGCACGGCCATCACGATGATGAGGACGAGCGACACGTTCACGGCACGCTCACCCCCTGGCCGGATCCGGACTCCTGAGCCTGTCGAAGGGCTTGCGCCTGGCGATCCACCTCGGCGCCGAGGCTGCGCAGCACGTCGAGCACGAGGCCGATGACGACGAGGTAGACGCCGATGTCGAAGAACGTCGAGGTGACGAACTCGACGTGGCCGAGCACCGGCAGCGTGGCCTCGAAGAAGAAGCTCGTGAGCGGCGGGGCTCCGAAGAACACGGGTACGACGGCGCACGCCACGGCGATCGACATGCCGGTGCCGAGCAGGCGTCCGGCGTCGGTAGGCGCGGCCGCACCGAGCTCGTACCGGCCACCGGCGACGTACCGCATGACAAGGGCCATGCCCGCGACCAGACCGCCGGCGAACCCGCCGCCGGGAAGGTTGTGACCGGCGAACAGCAGGTACAGCGACACGATGATGATCGTGTGGAAGAGGATCCGCACGATCACTTCGAGCATGATCGAGCGGTTCTCGGGTCGTACCCGCTGGCCGCCGACGAGCCACGCCATGCGTCCGCTGCCGCTCGCGTCGCCGCGCTGCTTGAGTCCGTCCGAGGTCTCGACGAGCGGTCGCCGGGCGCGCGTCGCACCGGCCGGCAGCGGCGCGATGCCCCGCGACAGGGTGTCGGCGCGGTGGGTGACGAAGACGAGGGATGCCACGCCCGTCGCCGCGAGGATCAGCACCGAGAGCTCGCCCATGGTGTCCCAGCCGCGGAGGTCCACCAGGGCCACGTTCACCACGTTCTTGCCGTGCCCGAGCTGATACGCGAGATCGGGGAACGCGTCGGAGATCGGCTTCTCGACGCGCGCGCCGGTCGCCACGATCGCGACGAGTGCCATCGTGACGCCCACGGCCGCCCCCAGCACCGCCCGTGCGACCGGCCACACCGATGCGTTGTGCTCGCCGAGCCGCGACGGGATGCGCCGCAGCACCAGGGCGAAGGCGACGAGGGTCACGGTCTCGACGAGGATCTGGGTCAGCGCGAGGTCGGGCGCCCCGCTCGTCGCGAAGAGCAGCACCATGCCGAGGCCGGTGACCGACACGAGCACGACGCCGGTGTAGCGCTTGCGCGCGCGGATCGCGATGAGGCCGGCGGCGATCATGATCGGCGCGACGACCAGCTGCATCGGCGTCTGGTACGCGTCGAGCTTCGCCTGCCACTCGTCGCTCGCGACGAGCGCCGTCGCCTCCGCCGCGACGAACACCACGAAGATCGTGCCGACGTAGACCGGCAGCGAACCGCGCTGCGTCAGGCTCGTCGTGATCACCGAGAGGCGCGCGACGCCGCGGAGGGTGCCGTTGTACGCCTCGGCAGCCGTGAACGGCAGCAGGCGCCTGGTCGGCCGCCAGCGGCGGGTCATCCAGAACACGAGCACGCCCAGTGCGATGGAGGCGAGCGAGATCCACAGCGCCGGCTCGAGCCCGTGCCACAGCGCCAGGTGGGCAGGGTGCTCGGGAGCAGAGACCCCGGGGGTCGCGGCCGGCGCCTGATCCGCGTAGGGGGTGAAGACCTTGTCGAGCCACGGCGCCGCGAACCCCGCGACGAGGGTGAGGCCCGCCAGCACGATCGGCGCGACGAGGAATCCGATGGGCGGATCGGGCCATTCCGTGTCGGGCATACGATCGCCGGTGGGGACGCGCTTCGTCGCGAACGCACCCCAGAGGAAGCGGATGCCGTAGCCCGCGGTGAGCACGGAGCCCAGCGAGATCCCGACCAGCGCGACGATGCCCCACACCGCTCCGCCCAGCGCTTCGTGCAGCAGCGCGGCGAGCGCGCCCTCCTTCGCGACGAAGCCGATCGTCGGGATGACGCCGATCATGGAGGCGACCGCGATGACCGAGAACGTCGCCATCACGGGGGCCTGGCGTCCGACCCCTGACAGCTCGGTCAGATCTCGGGTCGAGAGCTGGCGGTCGATGACGCCGACGACGAGGAACAGCGCCGACTTGAAGAGCGCGTGACTCAGGAGGAGCGCGAGGCCCGCGAGTGCGGCATCCCTCGTCCCATAGCCGAGCACCACGGTCAGCATGCCGAGCTGGCTCACCGTGCCGAAGGCGAGCACGCGCTTGAGGTCGGTCTCACGCAGCGCCTGGAAGCCGCCGAGCAGCATCGTGAAGACGCCGAGCGCCACGACGATCGGCCGCCAGGTCGGGGCGATCGCGAACACCGGGGCGAAGCGGGCGATGAGGTAGATGCCCGCCTTCACCATGGCGGCGGCGTGCAGGTAGGCGCTCACCGGCGTCGGCGCGGCCATCGCGCCGGGAAGCCAGAAGTGGAACGGGAAGATCGCCGACTTGCTGAGCGCGCCGACGAGGATCATGACGAGAGCCGCGTCGACGATCGGTCCGGTCGGCGCCTCGGCGAGGATCGTCGAGATGCTGGACGTGCCGGCGTCGACGACGAGCAGCACCACGCCGATCAGCATGACGAGCCCGCCGAGCGTCGTGACCAGCAGCGCCTGCAGCGCGGCACGCCGACTCGCGGCGCGCTTGTTGTAGTACCCGATGAGCAGGTACGACAGCACGCTCGTCACTTCCCAGAACATCACGAGCACGACGAGGTCGTCGGTGAGCACGAGCCCGTACATCGCGCCGGCGAACGCGAGGAGCACCGCGGCGAACTGGCCGAGGTTCTCCTTCTTGCCGCGGAAGTACCAGCGGCAGTAGATCATGACGAGCGCGCCGACTCCGGTCACGACGAGCGTCATCAGCCACGACAGCGTGTCCATGCGCATCGACAGGTCGATGCCGAGCGGCGGGATCCAGGCGTATGTCTCGAATGGAATGTCACCGGCGAGCACTGTCGGCGTGAGCACCGCCGCGTGCACGAACGCCGCGATCGGGAGGATCGCCGCGACGTAGAAAGCCCGGGCGCCGATGCGCGAGACGAGCCACGGGAGCAGGATCGGGACCACCGCGAACGCGCCGAGAACGAGGAGCATTCGGGCCTCCTCGGGGTCGTCGGCGGGCGCAGGTCAGAAGAGCACAGCGCAGCGCCCAGGCGATCGGGGTGTCTCGACCATCCTAACGGGCGCATCGGGCGCCCCTGCCCGTAGAGGCATACATCGGTGGCTCGAAGGCGTGCGCACTGCCCGGCGTGGGAGAGTGATCCGGTGGCCGATCAGAGCGTTTCCGACGACGTCCGGACGTCGTCGCTGGGGCGCTGGGCGCGGGAGCTGCTCGGGGTTCTGGTCGCCGTCGCGACCGGGATCGCGGTCGTGGCGGCGGTGGCGGCGTCCGCCCGATCGGAGCTGCTCTTCCGCGACGGCGATTCGCTCGTCACGACCCTCGTCGTCCGCTCGATCGCGGTGGGCCAGCCGCAGGATTGGGCGCTGTCATCGGTGCTGTTCCTTCCCGAGACCGCCGTGCTCGGCGTGCTCACGCCGCTCGGCCTCGGAGTCGACGGCACCCTCGCGCTTGCCGGGGTCGTGAACGTCGTGGCCCTCTACGGCGCGCTGCGCGTGGCCGCCGGCTCGGTCGCCCGCGCGAGGGCGCCGATCTCCGGAGCCCTCCTCGCGCTCGGCGCGTTCGCGCTGCTCGCGGCGTCCGAGACCTCGCCGTCCCGCGACGCCCTCGAGCCGGCGTCCCTGCTCACCACCACGACCTACTACAGCGCGACCGTGGGGGGCGCGGTGCTGGCGGTGGGCCTGGCGCGCCGCGGCCTCGATCGGATGGGAACCGACGCGCGCGCCGCGGTGCCGTGGACCGCGGTGGCGGGGCTGGGGCTCGTGGCCGCGGCATCCGTCCTCACCAACCCGCTCTTCGCGGCGTGGGCGACCGTGCCGCTGGTCCTCGTGCTCGGCGTCGTGGCCGTCCGCCGGCGTGCGGTGTGGTGGCTCGTCGGCGCCCTCGTGGTCGGCTCGCTCCTCGGATTCGTGGGACGGATGCCGCTCGCCCACCTCATCGCCAACACCGGGGCCGGCTACATCGATCCGTCGCAGTGGCTCGCGTCGCTGGACTACTACGGCGCGCTGCTCGCCGAGCGATGGAGCTCGCCGTGGGGCGCGGCATCTCTCATCGCCATCGCACTGCTGTGGGTCTGGAGCGCGACGGCCACCGTGCTGCTCGCACGGCGGCGCGACGTGGGCGCCGCGGTGGCGGCGGCCTGCGGCTGGGTGATGCCGGTACTGGTCGTGGTGGGTGCGATCGTCCTCGGCACGCACGCCGCGCGGTACCTGCAGCCGGCCGTCTTCGCTCCGCTGCTCGGCATCGCGGTGCTCCCCGATCTGCTGTCTCGGCGCCCGGCCGGATCACCCGTTCGCGCCGGACGGCGGGGCGCTCTCGCGGTCGTCTCCGCGGCGATCGTCGTCGTGGCCGCGGTCGGGCTCGGCGTTCCGCGCATCGCCGCGGCCGCGACCGCGCCGGACGCCGACCTCGCGTGCGTCGTCGACTGGTCCGAGCAGTCCGGCCGGATCGGCGCCGGCCAGTTCTGGACGGTCCGCCTGCCGAAGACCCACCTCGCCGACCCGCGCGGCCTGGTGCAGGTCGACCACCGGCTGCGCGGCTACGCCTGGCTCGTGAACCGCGACGACTTCTCGGCGCGCGAGGTGTCGTTCCTGGTGCTCGACGAGCAGTCGGCCGCGTTCGAGCTCCCCGGCGGCGTGTCCCTGGCGGATGCCGACCTCATCCCCTGCGGCCGCTACACGATCGCCGACTTCGGCTCGCGCGCGCTGCCGCTCGGACCGCAGCGCTCCTGACCGATTCCCGTCGGCGTCAGGCCTCGGCCGGCGCAGGACCCGTCGTGTTGCCCTCGCGGAACGTGCAGGTGAACCGGATCGACGCCGCGGGCGTGCCCTCGAGCATCGCGGCGACGGCGGCACCGGCCGCGCGACCCTTGTCGGTGGCGGGCTGCACCAGCGTCGTGAGCTCGTACGGCGCGAGCCCGTCGACGACGATGCCGTCGAAGCCCGTGACGCTGACGTCCTCGGGCACCCGGAGGCCCGCCTCCTCGGCCGCGCGGATGACGCCGGCGGCGAGCAGATCGCTCTGTGCGATGACGGCGGTCGGGCGCCGATCGGCGTCGGCGAAGATCTCGCGACCGGCCGCGAACCCCTCGTCGATGAAGCTTCCCCCGGCGGCGAAGGTCGGGGCATCCGGGAACACGTCCAGAGCGCCGGCGAGCCGCTCGCGGGTGACGTCGACGGCGATCGCGGTGTCGTCGTGCACCCATCCGCGCTCCCACCCGGCGCGGGCGGGGAGGGCGACGACGGCGACCCGGCGGTGGCCGAGGGCGCGCAGGTGACTGGCTGCCTGGCGCTGAGCCTCGCGGTTGTCGAGCCCGATGCGCGGCACGTCGTCGCCGGCATCCCCCTCGATGACGACCACCGGGATGCCGCGTGCCTTGACGGTCTCGAGCGACTCGCGCAGCAGGCCGCTGCAGCCGATCAGCACGGCCGCGTCGAGGGGCGCCGTCGTGAGTGACGGCCCGTCGCCCGTCGGCTCCTGGTCGCGCAGCAGCAGGAGTCCGGCGCCGAGCGGCGTCACCGCGTCGGCGAGACCGTCCATCATCAGCGTCTTCACCGGGTCGAGGAACGCGGTGCCGAGATGCTCCTCGAACACCACGCCGACGATGCCCGAGCGCCCGCGGCGGAGCGACGCCGCGCGAGGGTCGGGCCCGGTGTAGCCGAGAGCGGCGGCGGCGTCGAGGACGCGGCGGCGGGTCGCGTCCGACACGGGCGTCTTGCCGCTGAAGACCACCGAGGCGGTCGAGGGCGAGACGCCCGCCTCACGGGCGACGTCCGAGATGGTGGCACGGCGCGTGCCGGTGTCGTGACGGCTCATGTCGTCATGATCGTAACCCGTTGCGCGGCAACGGGTCGAATCGATTCGGAGCATTCGAATCGATTCGGTACAGTGTCCGGATGGATACCGCGCTCACCCGCAGGCAGCTCGTCGCCTGGCGCACCGCGATCTTCGCCATCTTCTTCGCCACCGGCCTCGGCTTCGCGACGTGGGCGTCGCGCGTGCCCTCCGTCAAGGCGAACCTCGGCGTAAATGACTTCGAGGTCGGCCTGCTGCTGTTCGCCTCGGGTGCCGCGTCGATCATCGGCCTCTCGCTCGCGAACGTCGCACTCGCCCGCTGGGGCGCCCGCCGCGGACTGCTGATGGGCCTCGCCACGTTCGCGATCGGCATCGTGCTCGTCGGCTTCGGCGCCGAGTTCACGGCGTCCTTCGCCCTCACCGCCACCGGCCTCGCGGTGATGGGCCTGGGCATGGGCGCGACCGACGTCATGATGAACGTCGAAGGCGCCGCGATCGAGCAGGCGACCGGCAAGACGATCATGCCGCTGTTCCACGCCCTTTTCAGCCTGGGCACCGTCGCCGGCGCCGGCGTCGGCGTCGCCATGGCGGCATGGCAGGTGGGCGTCGCCCCCCACCTGTGGCTCGTCGGCGCCCTGGTCGTCATCGGCGGCGCCGCCGCCGTCGCCTTCGTTCCCCGTCGTGAGGTCAACGAAGATCCGACGGATGCCGCCGACGCGCCCACCCGTCGCGAGAAGTTCGCCGCCGCGGTCGCGGTGTGGCGCGACCCGCGCACCTACGCGATCGGCGCGATCATGCTCGGCATGGCCTTCGCCGAGGGCGGCGCCAACGACTGGCTCCCCCTCTCGGTGGTCGACGGCCATGGCGGCACCGAGGCGCAGGGCGCGATCGCGCTCACCGTGTTCTCGGTCGCGATGACCGCGGTGCGCGCGCTCGGCGGCCCGCTCGTCGACCGCTTCGGCCGCGTCTGGACGCTGCGCATCCTGGCGGTCCTCGCCGGCGGCGGCCTGGTCGTCTTCATCCTCGCGCCGTCGATGCCGATCGCCCTGATCGGCGTCGCACTGTGGGGCATGGGCGCGTCGCTCGGCTTCCCGCTGGGCATGTCTGCCGCGGCCGACGATCCCGCCAAGGCTGCGGCATCCGTCTCGGCCGCCGCCACGATCGGCTACGTCGCATTCCTGTGCGGGCCGCCCATCCTCGGCTGGATCAGCCACCAGATCGGGCTGCTGCCGACCCTGTGGATCCTCGTGGCGCTGATCGCGCTCTCCGGCTTCGCGTCGGGCGCGGCCAAGCCGATCGCCGGCTCGCAGGTCGGCGCCGGCCACGCCCACCACTGAGAGCAGGGACCGGTCAGAGCCGATCCGCGCCGGCCACGCCCACCACTGAGAGCCGGTCGGGTCAGAGCCGATCGGCGACGGTCGCCGCCACCGTCAGCCACGCGTCGCGCGTCTCGGGCGCGAGGGCGTCGAAGTCGATGGGCCCGCCGTCGACGAGGGACGGGTCGAACGGCGCGTTGACGACGGCCGAGGTCACCTGCTCGAAGTGGCGTGACAGCCGCGACTCGAGGCGGCGATCCGGGCGCGACGACGGTGCCGTGAGCACGGTCACCGCGTCGTCGATCTTGGCGCCGAACCCCTTCTCGCGGAGCCCGTCGAGCAGCCACGCGGCGCTGGCGGCGGTGTCCTCGCGGACGGTGGACACGATCACGAGCTGATCGGCGGCGGCGACGGCGGCCACCCAGTTGGAGGCGCGCATGTTGTTCCCGGTGTCGACGATCATCAGGCGGTAGTACCGGCGCAGCAGCGCGTGGAGGCGATCGAACGCCGCCGAGTCGATCGTCGAGGATGCCGCGGCGTCCTCGTCGGAAGCCAGCACGTCGAAGCGGGCGTCGACCTGCGTGCGCACGTACGTGTCGAGCGCGGCGAGGCTGGACCCGCTGGGGTTCCAGAACTCGTCGAGATCCTCGAGGAGGTCGACGGCGGTCCGGTGGTGCGGGGCGTTCTGCGCACGCCAGCCGAGCGTGCCCCGGGTCTCGTTGTTGTCCCACGCGAGCGTCGCCCCGCCGCGCAGCGTTCCGAAGGTCGCCGCCAGCAGCAGCGTGCTGGTGGTCTTGTGCGCGCCGCCCTTGGGATTGAGCACGACGATCGTGCGGGGTGCGTCGAGGCGTCGCTGGACGCGCTTCTCACGGTCCAGCCGCGACCTCTCGACCTTGCCGGGCGCCGGCGAGACCAGGCCGCCGGTCGCGCGGCGGACGACTCCCTGCCATCCCGACGTCGCGCGGGTGGCCGCGCCGCCGCCGCTGCGCGACTCGAGCAGATCCTGCACGGTCGGCTTGGCCGGTTCGCGCCGCTCGGGCGCGACGGGCACGGCCGCTGCGGCCGCCGCGCTCGGCTCGGGCAGGGGCAGCGTCGCCGGGTCCCGCCGGTCCGGCACGGCCCGCACGGAGGGCTCGGCCTTCACAGCCGGGACGGGCTGCGGGGCGGGGACGGACGGCACGATGGGCGCTTCCTGTGCGGGCTCGGCAGGTGCGGCTGCGAGCGGCGTCTCGGGGGTCACGGCATCCAGGGTCTCCGCGTAGGTTCCATCGGGGTGCACGACGAGCGGCCACCGCGAGGTCCCTTCGACGACGGTCGCGTGGGCGGGCTCCCCCGCGGACGCCGCCAGCAGACGGATCTCCTCCACGAGCCGATCGCGCAGCGCTCTGCTGTCGGGCGCGACGACCTCTTCCACATCGGCGCCGACGTGCAGTTCGGCGACCGTGCTCGAGAGGATGTGCACGGTGGCATCGGGCTGGCGTGAGTTCATGGTTCTCCTCCGGGACGGCGAGTTCACAGGCCGGCCACGAGCGAGGCGGCGGCCGGGGAAGGGGCAGGCGGGTCAGCGCGCGGGCCGGCGAGGGCCCATCGCAGCGCGGGCGCGAACTTCGGTCGCGCATCGCCGTGCATGTTCAACGCTAGTCGACGGCCAGAGACCGAGACGGCGCGGCGCGGCGGGCACCGGGCTAGGCTCGTCGGGTGCGTCTCGTCATCGCCCGCTGCTCCGTGGATTACACCGGGCGCCTCAACGCCCACCTGCCGCTGGCGACCCGTCTGCTGGTGCACAAGGGCGACGGCTCGCTGCTGGTGCACTCCGACGGCGGCTCGTACAAGCCGCTCAACTGGATGAGCCCGCCCTGCCGGCTCGACGTGGAGGTCCCCGACGAGGAGTCCGCCTCGGCCGGCGTGCGCGAGCACTGGCGGGTGACGCACGCGAAGACCGGCGATGCCCTGCTGGTGCGCATCTACGAGGTGCTGCACGACTCGTCGCACGAGCTCGGCATCGATCCGGGCCTGCAGAAGGACGGCGTCGAGGCCGACCTGCAGCGGCTCCTCGCCGAGCAGGTCGATGTGATCGGCGAGAACCTCACGCTCGTGCGTCGTGAGTTCCCCACCGCGATCGGACCCGTCGACCTGCTGCTGCGCGACCCCGCCGGAGGCACGATCGCCGTCGAGGTGAAGCGCCGCGGCGACATCGACGGCGTCGAGCAGCTCACCCGCTACCTCGAGCTGCTCGGACGCGATCCGCACCTCGCCCCGGTCACCGGCGTCTTCGCCGCCCAGGAGATCAAGCCGCAGGCCAAGGTGCTCGCGGCCGACCGCGGCATCCGCTGCGTCACCCTCGACTACGAGGGCATGA
>Ga0160431_100706_pt1 | contig 11655 bp, 8 predicted proteins | sample HID1971K_E0MG_FD_108212 | JGI IMG/M metagenome (GOLD analysis project Ga0160431, IMG submission 108212) | Enriched millipede-associated microbial communities from UW Madison campus, WI, USA - HID1971K_E0 MG | ecosystem: Host-associated > Arthropoda: Insects > Digestive system > Unclassified ...
ACCTGTGGGAGCACAGGTACCCCACTGTCCTCAGGCTCAGTGGAGAACCTGTGGGAGCACAGGTACCCCACTGTCCTCAGGCTCAGTGGAGAACCTGTGGGAGCACAGGTACCCCACTGTCCTAAGGCTCAGTAGAGAACCTGTGGGAGCGGGCTTGTCCCGCGAAAGGGCCGCAAAGCGGCCCCAGCAGTATCAGGTGCGGAAACGGGCCACCAGGCCATTGAGGTCCACGGCCAACCGCGATAGCTCGGCACTCGCCGCACTGGTCTGATGCGCCCCGGTCGCGCTCTGCACCGACAGGTCATTGATGTTCACCAGGTTGCGGTCCACTTCCCGCGCCACCTGCGCCTGCTCCTCAGCCGCACTGGCGATCACCAGGTTGCGCTCGTTGATCTGCGCCACCGCCCCCGCAATGCTATCCAGCGCCAACCCCGCACCACGCGCAATGTTCAAGGTCGAGTCGGCCCGTTCGGTGCTGGTGCGCATCGACTCCACGGCTTGTTCGGTCCCGCCCTGGATGCTGCCGATCATCCGCTCGATTTCGCTGGTCGACTGCTGGGTGCGATGGGCCAACGCGCGCACTTCATCTGCAACCACGGCAAACCCGCGCCCCGCCTCACCGGCGCGCGCGGCTTCGATGGCAGCATTGAGCGCCAGCAGATTGGTCTGGTCGGCCAAGCCACGAATCACATCGAGCACCTTGCCGATATCGCGCGACTGCTCGGCCAGGTGTGTAATCAACTGCGCAGTGGCTTGCACGTCGCCACTCATGCGCTCGATGGCGCCCACGGTTTCCATCACCAGGTCGCGGCCATCGCCGGCCGAACGGCTGGCTTCGCCAGAGGCTTCGGAAGTGCTCACGGCATTGCGCGCCACTTCTTCCACGGCGCTGGTCATTTCGGTGACCGCGGTGGCGGCCTGCTCGATTTCGTTGTTCTGCTGCTGCAGGCCACGGGCGCTCACGTCGGTGACGCAATTGAGCTCTTCGGCGGCCGAGGCCAGCTGGGTGGCGGAGCCGGCAATCAACTGCAGGGTGTCGCGCAGCTTGTCCTGCATGCGGGCCATGGCGCGCAGCAGGCGGGCGGCTTCGTCGGTGCCTTCGGTACGGATAATGTGGGTCAGGTCACCGTCGGCGACCTGCTCGGCGGCCTTGAGCGCCTCCTCGATCGGCTTGACGATGCTGCGGGTGAGCAGGAAGGCGCAGAGGAAGGTCAGCACAGTGGCGGCAATCAGCAAGCCGATCACCAGGGCAAACGTCGCGGCGTACTGGCTGGCGGCGGTTTCGTTGGTCTGGCGGGTCTGGGCGGTGTTGATCTGCACCAGGGTGTCCATGACCTTGTTGATCTGCTCGGAGTTGGCCAGCAGGTCGCGGTTGAGCAGGTCACGCAGTTCGTCGGTGCGGCCAGCCTGGTTCAGGCTGCGCATGCGGGCTTCCAGCTGGCGGTACTGGTTGAGCAACTGGGTGTACTGGTCGAAGGCTGCTTGCTCGTCGGCGGCACCGATCATCGGCAGGTAGGCCTGGCGGGCGCGGTCGATCTGGGCGTTGCGCTGGTCCAGCAGGCTGAGGGTGTCGCGCTGCACGTCCGGTTCGCGGTTGAGCAGCAGGCGGTAGGAGAGGGTGCGCAGGCGCAGGTTCAGCGCGGTCAGTTCGTCCAGGGTCTTGATACTGGGGACGCTGACGTTCTCGATGGCCACACCGGCCTGTCGGATGTTGCCCATCTGCATGAGCGAGAAAATGCCGAGGCCAAGCATCAGCAGGCTGATCAGGGCGAACCCGAGCAGCGCACGCGGGGCGATATTCATGTTGCGTAGAGACATGGGGGAAGGAAATCCGTGCGACAAAATAAGACGTACTGGTCTATCGGTCGTGACTGGGCAGTCTTGAGCGCGAGCGGGAAAAATTGTGAGCCAGCTATCGATTTACCTGACCGGCGGTTGATCCAAGTCGGAACAAGGTGCCACTTACCCTGTCAATCTGGCAGGCAGAAGCCTTATGAATCCGATATTTAATGGCGATGGCTGACACTTTTCTTTATCGTGTGCGCCCTTTGCAACAACCCGAGATATCCCCATGCTTGAAGCATCCCTGAATCAAATCGAGCAACTGGTCAGCGACCTGATGCAGAAAAACGCTCAACTCACCGAGCAGAACGCCACCCTCGGCCAGGAACTGGCCCAGGCCAAGGAAGAAAACGAAACCCTGCAGCTGTCGCTGATGGAGCAGGAAGAGAAGAACGGCGCTACCGCTGCGCGCATCCAGGCGCTGGTTGACCGCGCCAGTGCGGGTGTCGTCGGCGCATGAGACTGCAAGCGCAGCCGATCAATGTCGTATCGATCCTCGGCAGCGACTATTCGATCAAGGCGCCCGAAGGCCAGGAAGAAACCCTGGCGCAGGCGGTGCGGATGCTCAACACCGCCCTGGCCGAGACCAAGCGTCAGTACCCGAGCCTGATCGGCGACAAGCTGCTGGTACTGGCTGCGCTCAACTTGTGTTCCAAGCAGGTCGAACTGCAAAAGGAACACCAGCAGACGCTTGAGCGGACCCAGGCGCAGATCGACGCCACGGTGGACGCTATCGTTCGGACCATCGCCGAACAGTAGGAGCGGATTCATCCGCGATGCGGTGGTGAATTCAATGCCGCTTCGCGGATAAATCCGCTCCTACAAGGTTCATCTGTTTGTTCCAGATCACTGGAATAACTGAATACTCAAGTGTATACACTTCCCGTAAAACAATAATTACGGGGAGCGGGGCATGCGTATCTGGCGTAAAAGTATCCAGTGGCAGTTGATCGCGAGCATGGGCGCTGCCCTGCTGGCGAGCATCCTGGTGGTGGTGGTGATTTTCACGGTGGCGCTCAACCGCCTGACCGAACGTTATCTGCTCGACACAGCGCTCCCGGCCAGCGTCGAGGCCATTCGCAACGATATCGAACGCATGCTTGGCCAACCGCTGGTGGCCGCGGCCGACATTGCCGGCAATACCCTGCTGCGCGACTGGTTGGCGGCGGGCGAAGACCCTGCCCAGCGGGCCCCTTTCATCGAGTACCTGGAGGCCGCCAGGGCGCGCAACCAGGCCTTCACCACGATGTTCGCCGCCACCGATAGCGGCCACTACTACAACGAAAAAGGCCTCGATCGCACCCTCAGCCGCGACAACCCCAAGGACAGCTGGTTCTACGGCTACATCGACAGCGGTGCCCAGCGCCTGGTCAACATCGACATCGACGGCTCCACCGGCGAGCTGGCGCTGTTCATCGATTACCGCGTGGAAAAAGACGGCAAGCTGGTGGGCGTGGCGGGCATGGGCCTGCGCATGAGCGAGCTGTCGAAGCTGATCCATGACTTCAGCTTCGGCGAGCGCGGCAAGGTGTACCTGGTGCGTAACGACGGGCTGATCCAGGTGCATCCCGACCCGGCCTTCAGTGGCAAGCGCCAACTCCTCGAACAACTCGACGCCAACGCCGCCAAGGCGCTGCTCAGTGGCGACCACGGCCTGCGCAGTAGCCGCTTCCAGCGCGATGGCGAGGATTACCTGGCCCTGAGCCTGCCCTTGCGCGACCTGAACTGGACCTTGGTCGCCGAGGTGCCCGAGGCGCAGATCTATGCACAGATGAACCAAGCCCTATGGCTGACGACCCTGATTGGCGGTGGGGTCGCGCTGCTCTCACTGTTGCTGGTGGTTGTGCTGGCGCGCGGGCTGGTGAAGCCGATTCGCCGAGTCACGGCGGCCCTGGTACAGATTGGCAGCGGCGCGGGCGATCTCAGCCATCGCCTGGATGATGCTCGCCAGGACGAACTGGGCGACCTGGCCCGGGGTTTCAACCGTTTTCTCGACAGCCAGCGTGGGCTGATCGGCGACGTGCTGCGCACCACCGAGCGCCTGCACCGTGCGGTCGAGCAGGTGACTCAGGTGGTGGACAACACCGCCGAGCGCTCCGGTCGGCAACAGGAAATGACCGAAATGGTCGCCACGGCCGTGCATGAAATGGGCCTGACCGTGCAGGAAATTGCGCGCAACGCCGGCGATGCCGCACAGGCTTCGCAATCGGCACGTGACGAAGCCCTGCAGGCGCGTGACGTGGTGCGGCGGTCGATCCAGGGGATCGAAGGCATGTCCGGGGATATCGGCAAGGCGGCTGATGCGGTGAGCCAGCTGGCCGATGAAGTCGCGTCCATTGATGAAGTGTTGGCGGTGATCCGCAGTATTTCCGAGCAGACCAACCTGCTGGCGCTGAATGCCGCCATCGAGGCTGCGCGGGCCGGGGAGATGGGGCGAGGTTTCGCGGTGGTGGCCGATGAGGTCCGCACCTTGGCACGGCGCACGCAGCTGTCCACCGATGAGGTGCAGCAGATGATCCAGCGGCTCAAGCAGGGGGCGGGTTCGGCGGTGACCTCGATGCAGGCGGGGCAGCAGGCGACGGGCAGTGGTGTGGCGTTCAGCCAGCGGACCGGGACATCGCTGGGGGCGATTACGGATCAGGTGGAGCACATCAGCGACATGAACCATCAGGTGGCGACGGCGACTGAAGAGCAGTCGGCGGTGACCGAGGAGATCAATCGGACGGTGCAGGGGATTTCGGATTTGGCGCGGGAGACGGCGGCGGAGGTGCAGGGGTGTCGGGAGGAATGCCGGGCATTGCGTGGGTTGGCTGATGACCTGGCGCGGCAGATGGGAGGGTTCAAGTTTTAGTTCAAGGTGGCTGCTGCCATCGCATTCGCGGGACAAGCCCGCTCCCACAAGACCTCTGCAACCTTTGCGGCTTGCATGGATTCTGTGGGAGCGGGCTTGCCCCGCGAATACGGTGTTTCAGCCGCCGATGATGGCGCGGATGTCCGCCGCCAGCTCGCGCACCCGCGCTTCTTCGGTATCCCACGAGCACATGAACCGTGCCCCACCGCTACCAATGAAGGTATAGAACCGCCAGCCCCTGCCACGCAGTGCTTCGATCGCCTGTTCCGGCATCTGCAGGAACACCCCGTTGGCCTCCACCGGGAACATCAGCTCCACCCCCGGCAAATCACTCACCAACGACGCCAGCAACTGCGCGCAATGGTTGGCGTGCGCGCCATGGCGCAACCAGGCACCTTCCTCCAGCAGACCCACCCACGGCGCAGACAGGAAACGCATCTTCGAGGCCAACTGCCCGGCCTGCTTGCAGCGGTAGTCGAAGTCTTCGGCCAGCTGACGATTGAAGAACAGGATCGCCTCACCGACCGCCATGCCGTTCTTGGTGCCGCCGAAGCACAGCACGTCGATGCCGGCCTTCCAGGTCAGCTCGGCCGGGCTGCAGCCAAGGAACGAGCAGGCATTGCTGAAGCGTGCGCCATCCATATGGAGGTTCAGGCCCAGCTCCTTGCAGGTGGCGCTGATGGCCTTGAGCTCGTCGGGGCGGTACACGGTGCCCACTTCGGTGGCCTGGGTGATGGTCACCACGCGCGGCTTGGGGTAGTGGATGTCCTGGCGCTTGAGCGCCACTTCGCGGATCGATTCGGGTGTCAGCTTGCCGTTCACGCTGGGCGCGGTCAGCAGCTTGGAACCGTTGGAGAAGAACTCCGGCGCGCCGCATTCGTCGGTTTCGACGTGGGCGGTCTCGGAGCAGATCACGCTGTGGTAGCTCTGGCACAGCGAGGCCAGGGCCAGGGAGTTGGCGGCGGTGCCGTTGAAGGCGAAGAACACTTCGCAGTCGGTTTCGAACAGCTTGCGGAAGTATTCCGACGCGCGCTCGGTCCACTGGTCGTCGCCGTAGGCGCGGTCGTGGCCCTGGTTGGCCTTGGCCATGGCGGCCCAGGCTTCGGGGCAGATGCCGGAGTAGTTGTCGCTGGCGAATTGTTGGCTCTTGTCTGTCATGGCACTGTCCTTTGAACGACGCAGAACAGCACTCTAAACCATTGCTGAAACGGTTGCCTATACAAGCTGTACCGGCCTCTTCGCGGGACAAGCCCGCTCCCACAATGGTCCTGCACACGCCAAACATTTGTGGGAGCGGGCTTGCCCCGCGAAGAGGCCCGCATGAACAACCCAAAGCCAATGTCGTAAACGCGCCATTGCAAGGCGTGCGCAGGCATCTGACCCACCCCGGCCAGTCATACCATCGCCACAAAGGGCCACAGTGCCTTGAAGACAAGAACTGATCGCTGCCGGGAGAAACAAGATGTTCAGCAAGCAAGACCAGATCCAGGGTTATGACGACGCACTGCTGGCGGCGATGAATGCCGAAGAACAACGCCAGGAAGATCACATCGAGCTGATCGCCTCGGAGAACTACACCAGCAAGCGCGTGATGCAGGCCCAAGGCAGCGGCCTGACCAACAAGTACGCCGAAGGCTACCCAGGCAAGCGCTACTACGGCGGCTGCGAGCACGTCGACAAGGTCGAGGCGCTGGCCATCGAGCGCGCCAAGCAACTGTTCGGCGCCGACTACGCCAACGTCCAGCCGCACTCCGGCTCCTCGGCCAACGGTGCGGTCTACCTGGCCCTGCTGCAGGCCGGCGACACCATCCTGGGCATGAGCCTGGCCCACGGCGGCCACCTGACCCACGGCGCCAAGGTGTCGTCCTCGGGCAAGCTCTATAACGCCGTGCAGTACGGCATCAACACCGACACCGGCCTGATCGACTACGACGAAGTCGAGCGCCTGGCCGTCGAGCACAAGCCGAAGATGATCGTCGCCGGCTTCTCGGCCTACTCCAAGACCCTCGACTTCCCACGCTTTCGCGCCATCGCCGACAAGGTAGGCGCGCTGCTGTTCGTCGACATGGCCCACGTGGCTGGCCTGGTCGCCGCTGGCCTGTACCCGAACCCGATCCCCTTCGCCGACGTGGTCACCACCACCACCCACAAGACCCTGCGCGGCCCGCGTGGCGGCCTGATCCTGGCCAAGTCGAACGAAGAGATCGAGAAGAAGCTCAACGCTGCCGTGTTCCCCGGCGCCCAGGGCGGTCCGCTGATGCACGTGATCGCCGCCAAGGCGGTGTGCTTCAAGGAAGCGCTGGAGCCTGAATTCAAGAGCTACCAGAAACAAGTCATCGAAAACGCCCAGGCCATGGCCCAGGTATTCATCGACCGTGGCTACGACGTGGTGTCCGGCGGCACCGACAACCACCTGTTCCTGGTCAGCCTGATCCGTCAGGGTCTGACCGGCAAAGATGCCGACGCCGCCCTGGGCCGCGCGCACATCACCGTCAACAAGAACGCCGTGCCGAACGACCCGCAGTCGCCGTTCGTCACCTCGGGCCTGCGCATCGGCACCCCGGCCGTCACCACCCGCGGCTTCAAGGTCGCGCAATGTGTAGCCCTGGCCGGCTGGATCTGCGACATCCTCGACAACCTCGGTGACGCCGACGTCGAAGCCGATGTGGCGAAGAACGTCTCGGCCCTGTGCGCCGACTTCCCTGTTTACCGCTGAGTGGAGAAGACGACCATGCAACGTTACTCGGGCTTCGGCCTTTTCAAGCACTCCCTCAGCCACCACGAAAACTGGCAGCGCATGTGGCGCACGCCGACCCCGAAAAAGGTCTACGACGTGGTCATCGTCGGCGGTGGCGGCCACGGCCTGGCCACGGCCTACTACCTGGCCAAGGAACACGGCATCACCAACGTCGCGGTGATCGAGAAGGGTTACCTGGGCGGCGGCAACACCGCCCGTAACACCACCATCGTGCGTTCCAACTACCTGTGGGACGAGTCGGCGCAGCTTTACGAGCACGCCATGAAACTGTGGGAAGGGCTGTCCCAGGACATCAACTACAACGTGATGTTCTCCCAGCGCGGCGTCTACAACCTGTGCCACACCCTGCAGGACATTCGTGATTCCGAGCGCCGCGTCTCCGCCAACCGCCTCAATGGCGTCGACGGCGAGCTGCTCAACACCGCCCAGGTCGCGGCCGAAATCCCGTACCTGGACTGCTCGAAGAACACCCGTTACCCGATCCTCGGCGCTACCGTTCAGCGCCGTGGTGGCGTCGCCCGTCACGACGCCGTGGCCTGGGGCTATGCCCGCGCTGCCGACGCCCTGGGCGTTGACCTGATCCAGCAGACCGAAGTGATCGGTTTCCGCAAGGAAAACGGCGCGGTCATCGGTGTGGAAACCAACAAAGGCTTCATCGGCGCCAAGCGCGTCGGCGTGGTCACCGCCGGTAACTCCGGGCACATGGCCAAGCTGGCCGGCTTCCGTCTGCCGCTGGAATCGCACCCGCTGCAAGCACTGGTATCCGAGCCGATCAAGCCGATCATCGACTCCGTGATCATGTCCAACGCCGTGCACGGTTACATCAGCCAGTCCGACAAGGGCGACCTGGTGATCGGCGCCGGTATCGACGGCTGGGTCGGCTACGGCCAGCGCGGCTCGTACCCGGTGATCGAGCACACCCTGCAGGCCATCGTCGAGATGTTCCCGAACCTGTCGCGCGTGCGCATGAACCGTCAGTGGGGCGGCATCGTCGACACCTCGCCGGACGCCTGCCCGATCATCTCCAAGACCCCGGTCAAGAACATGTTCTTCAACTGCGGCTGGGGCACCGGCGGCTTCAAGGCGACCCCGGGCTCGGGCAACGTCTTCGCCGCCAGCCTTGCCAAGGGCGAGATGCACCCGCTGGCTGCGCCGTTCTCCATGGACCGTTTCTACAACGGCGCACTGATCGACGAACACGGCGCCGCCGCCGTCGCCCACTAACCGGAGCCACCGTCATGTTGCATATTTTCTGTCCCCACTGCGGCGAGCTGCGCTCCGAAGAAGAGTTCCACGCCTCTGGCCAGGCGCACATCGCCCGCCCGCTGGACCCCAACACCTGCTCCGACGAGGAGTGGGGCACCTACATGTTCTTCCGCGACAACCCGCGCGGTATTCACCATGAACTGTGGGACCACGTTGCCGGCTGCCGTCAGTACTTCAACGTCACCCGCGACACCGTGACCTACGAGATTCTGGAAACCTACAAGATTGGCGAGAAGCCGCAAGTGACCGCAGGCGGCAAGCCCAGCAGCGCACCGTCGACCGTCAAAGGCCAAGGGGAAAAAGTATGAGCCAGACCTATCGCCTCGCCAGCGGCGGCCGTATCGACCGCAGCAAGGTCCTGAACTTCACCTTCAACGGCAAGACCTACCAGGGCTATGCCGGTGACAGCCTGGCCGCCGCGCTGCTGGCCAACGGCGTCGACATCGTTGGCCGCAGCTTCAAGTACTCGCGCCCACGCGGCATCATCGCCGCCGGTACCGAAGAGCCGAACGCCATCCTGCAGATCGGCTCCAGCGAATCCACCCAGATCCCCAACGTGCGCGCTACCCAGCAGGCCCTGTACGCAGGCCTGGTCGCCACCAGCACCAACGGCTGGCCGAACGTCAACAACGACGTCATGGGCATCCTGGGCAAGGTCGGCGGCAGCATGATGCCGCCGGGCTTCTACTACAAAACCTTCATGTACCCGAAATCGTTCTGGATGACTTACGAGAAGTACATCCGCAAGGCAGCAGGCCTGGGCCGTGCGCCGCTGCAGAACGACCCGGACAGCTACGACTACATGAACCAGCACTGCGACGTGCTGATCGTCGGTGCCGGCCCTGCGGGCCTTGCCGCCGCACTGGCTGCTGCGCGCAGCGGTGCCCGGGTGATCCTGGCCGACGAACAGGAAGAGTTCGGCGGCAGCCTGCTCGACAGCCGCGAAACCCTCGACGGCAAACCCGCCGCTGACTGGGTGAACGCCGTGGTCAAAGAGCTGGCCAGCCTGCCGGAAGTGACCCTGCTGCCGCGCGCCACGGTCAACGGCTACCACGACCACAACTTCCTGACCATCCACGAGCGCCTGACCGACCACCTCGGCGACCGCGCGCCGATCGGCCAGGTGCGCCACCGCGTGCACCGGGTCCGCGCCAAGCGCGTGGTGCTGGCTGCCGGCGCCCACGAGCGCCCGCTGGTCTACGGCAACAACGACGTGCCGGGCAACATGCTGGCCGGCGCTGTGTCCACCTACGTGCGCCGTTACGGCGTGGCACCGGGCCGCAAGCTGGTGCTGTCGACCAACAACGACCACGCCTACCGCGCGGCGCTGGACTGGCATGACGCCGGCCTGCAAGTGGTCGCCATTGCCGACGCTCGCCACAACCCGCGTGGTTCGCTGGTCGAGGAAGCCCGTGCCAAAGGCATCCGCATCCTCACCTCCAGCGCCGTGGTCGAGGCCAAGGGCAGCAAGCACGTCACCGGCGCCCGCGTGGCCGCCATCGATGTGCAGGCCCACAAAGTCACCAGCCCCGGCGAAACCCTTGAGTGCGACCTGATCGCGACCTCCGGCGGCTACAGCCCGATCGTTCACCTGGCGTCGCACCTGGGCGGTCGCCCGGTCTGGCGTGACGACATCCTCGGCTTCGTGCCGGGTGATGCACCGCAGAAGCGCGAATGCGTGGGCGGTATCAACGGCGTGTACGCCCTGGGCGACGTGATCGCCGATGGCTTCGAAGGCGGCGTTCGCGCAGCCACCGAGGCCGGCTTCAAGACCGCCACCGGCACCCTGCCGAAAACCGTCGCACGCAAGGAAGAGGCCACCGTGGCGCTGTTCCAGGTGCCGCACGACAAAGGCAGCAAGGGGCCGAAGCAGTTCGTCGACCAGCAGAACGACGTGACCGCCGCCGGTATCGAACTGGCGACCCGTGAAGGCTTCGAGTCGGTCGAGCACGTCAAGCGCTACACCGCGCTGGGCTTCGGCACCGACCAGGGCAAGCTGGGCAACATCAACGGTCTGGCGATTGCCGCGCGTTCGATCGGCATCACCATTCCGGAAATGGGCACCACCATGTTCCGCCCGAACTACACCCCGGTGACCTTCGGCGCCGTTGCCGGCCGCCACTGCGGTCACCTGTTCGAGCCGGTGCGCTTCACCGCCCTGCATGCCTGGCACGTGAAGAACGGTGCCGAGTTCGAAGACGTCGGCCAGTGGAAGCGTCCTTGGTACTTCCCGAAAGCCGGCGAAGACATCCACAGCGCCGTGGCCCGTGAATGCAAGGCCGTGCGCGACAGCGTGGGCCTGCTCGACGCCTCGACCCTGGGCAAGATCGACATCCAGGGCCCGGATGCCCGCGAGTTCCTCAACCGCATCTACAGCAACGCCTGGACCAAGCTCGACGTGGGCAAGGCCCGCTACGGCCTGATGTGCAAGGAAGACGGCATGGTCTTCGACGACGGCGTGACCGCCTGCGTCGGCGACAACCATTTCTACATGACCACCACCACCGGCGGCGCCGCCCGCGTGCTGCAGTGGCTGGAGCTGTACCACCAGACCGAATGGCCGGAAATGAAGGTGTACTTCACCTCCGTCACCGACCACTGGGCCACCTTGACCCTGTCCGGCCCGAACAGCCGCAAGCTGCTCAGCGAGCTGACCGACGACATCGACCTGGACAAGGACGCCTTCCCGTTCATGACCTGGAAGGAAGGCACCGTCGCTGGCGTACCGGCCCGGGTGTTCCGTATCTCGTTCACCGGTGAGCTGTCGTACGAAGTGAACGTGCAGGCCAACTACGCCATGGGCGTGCTGGAAAAAGTCATCGCGGCGGGCAAGCAGTACAACCTGACCCCGTATGGCACCGAGACCATGCACGTACTGCGTGCCGAGAAGGGCTTCATCATCGTCGGCCAGGACACCGACGGCTCGATGACCCCGGAC
>Ga0160431_100707_pt1 | contig 11652 bp, 12 predicted proteins | sample HID1971K_E0MG_FD_108212 | JGI IMG/M metagenome (GOLD analysis project Ga0160431, IMG submission 108212) | Enriched millipede-associated microbial communities from UW Madison campus, WI, USA - HID1971K_E0 MG | ecosystem: Host-associated > Arthropoda: Insects > Digestive system > Unclassified ...
GCGCGAGAGACGCTGACCTGGGAGGGATTCGGCGTGGCGACGCGCGAGATCTCGCGCGCGGTCGTCGCGGACGGCTTCGCGCCCGAGGTCGTCGTGGCGATCGCCCGGGGCGGCCTGCTGCCGGCCGGCGCGATCGCCTACGGCCTGGCCGTCAAGAACTGCGGCGCGATCAACGTCGAGTTCTACACCGGCATCGGCACCGTGCTGGAGGCGCCCGAGGTGCTGCCGCCCGAGCTCGACATGACCTACCTCGAGGGGCGCCGCGTGCTGCTGGTCGACGACGTCGCCGACAGCGGCCGCACCCTCGCCCTGGCCGTCCAGCTGCTGCGCGACCGCGGCGCCGACGTGCGCTCGGCCGTGATCTACACCAAGCCCACGACGATCGTCCAGCCCGACTACTCCCACCGCGACACCGCCCTGTGGATCGACTTCCCCTGGTCGGCGCAGGGATCGGTCGTCGAGGAGGACGCCGGCGCCGAGGCGTCGGCCTGACATGCGCGGGGTGAAGTGATGGCCCAGGAGTCGCGATGGCTCTGACGCTGCCCGAGCTCGCCGAGGCGGGCCTCATCGACCCCGACTGGTCGAACGCTCTCGAGCCGGTCGGCCCCGACATCGCCGCGCTCGGGGAGAGACTGCGCGCCGAGGTCGCCGAAGGACGCCACTACCTTCCGGCCGGCGACCGCGTGCTCCGAGCGTTCCAGCGGCCGCTGCCCGAGGTCAAGGTGCTCATCGTCGGGCAGGACCCCTACCCCACGCCGGGGCATCCCATCGGGCTGTCGTTCGCCGTCGACGCGCACGTGCGGCCGCTTCCGCGGAGCCTGGGGAACATCTACCAGGAGCTCGAGTCCGACCTCGGCATCCCGCGCGCCCCGCACGGCGACCTGTCGGCGTGGAGCGACCAGGGCGTGATGCTGCTCAACCGCGTGCTGACGGTCGCGCCGGGGGCGCCGGCATCCCATCGCGGCTGGGGCTGGGAGAAGGTCACCGAGCACGCCATCCGCACGCTCGTCGCGCGCGACAGGCCGGTCGTGGCGATCCTGTGGGGACGGGATGCCGCCAACCTCCGTCCGCTGCTGGGCGCGACTCCGATCATCGAGTCGCCGCACCCGTCGCCGCTGTCGGCGAGCCGCGGGTTCTTCGGGTCGAAGCCGTTCTCGCGCGCGAACGAGCTTCTCGCCCAGCAGGGCGCCGCACCCGTCGACTGGCGGCTGCCCGCCTAGGGTCGCCGCGGCATCACACACACACACGAGCACACACACCGAGGAGGAGCGCATGCTCGAGGAGGAATACGACAAGGACCGGCGCCGGCTGCCGCGGCATCTGCAGCGCCGGCCCGAGCCGGAGCGACCCTTCTCGTTCTCGATCCGGCCCGTCGAGGACCGCGACATCCCCGACATCCGCGAGATCTACAACTACTACGTCACCAACTCGGTCGTGACGTTCGACGAGGACACCTGGTCGGTGGGGCAGTGGCGCAAGAAGCGCGACGGCCTCGCCAAGCAGGGCCTTCCGTTCCTCGTCGCAGAGTCACCGTCGGGACAGATCCTCGGGTATGCGCTCGTGCAGCCGATGTCGAGCAAGTCGGCGTACCGGTTCTCGGTCGAGAACTCGATCTATCTGGGCCAGGCGGCGACGGGAAAGGGCCTCGGGCGGGCGCTCCTCGAAGCGCTCATCGACGCGTGCGAGGCGGTCGGCATCCGTCAGATGGTGGCCGTGATCAGCGACAAGGGCGCCGAGGGATCGGTCGCCCTGCACGAGAAGCTCGGGTTCGTCGAGGTCGGCCGGATGGGCCGCGTCGGCTTCAAGTTCGGCCGCTGGCTCGGCACGATCTACATGCAGAAGGCGCTCACCCCTGCCAAGCGCAGCGGCAAGGCGAAGAAGGGGCTGTTCGCGCGCTGAGGTCAGCGGCCCGGCCGCTCGGGTCCGGCGGTCTGCCGGCTCCAGTCGCGCACGGCGTCGACGAGTTCGCGCCAGGCGCCGACGACCTCGTCATCGGGCAGCTCCGCCTCGCGAGGGTCGGTCCCCGACCAGCTCGCCCGGATGAACCACACGAACCGGTCGGGCATCGGGCTGACGGCCGCCGGTGCCACGGCGTCCGGGGCGGCGGCGTCCGGCGTCATGGTGTGCGAGGCGGTGGCATCACGGTCGTTCCACGGGCAGCGGTCGATGAGCGAGATCCACTCGGATGCCTCGGCCTCGGGCGGCTGCGCCGACCACCGGCGCGTGATCCCGGCGATGCCGCCGGTGCGCGCGACATCGACCTCGACCGCGGGTCGCGGATCGGTCGCGCCGGTCGGGTCAGGGCTGGGCTTCTCGGTCATCCGGGATCACGCCGACGCCCGTCCACCCGGCGCGGACGGCATCGACCTCCTCCGACTTCTCACCGTACTCCGCGCTCGCCGCGGCCAGGGTGGCCCGCGCGAACGTCGAGAAGTCCGCCGTCGACGGCAGCGTGCCGGACGTGAGCGCGCGGTACCAGATCAGCCCGGCCCGCTCCCACGCGTGCCCGCCCAGCGCGGTCGCGGTCAGGTAGAACGCGTGGTTCGGGATGCCCGAGTTGATGTGCACCCCGCCGTTGTCGTCGCGCGTCTCGACGTAGTCGCGCATGTGGGCCGGCTGCGGGTCCTTGCCGAGGACGTCGTCGTCGTACGCCGTGCCGGGCGCGGCGAGCGATCGGAGCGCCGTGCCCTGCACGGCATCCGTGAAGATGCCCTCGCCGATGAGCCACGTCGCCTCGTCGGCGGTCTGCCCGTCGCGGTGCTGCTCGGCGAGCGCGCCGAACACGTCGGCGATCGATTCGTTCAGAGCGCCCGACTGGCCGCGGTAGAGCAGGCCGCCCTCGTCTTCGACGACGCCGTGGGCGAGTTCGTGCGCGATGACGCTGAGCGATCCGGTGAAGCCGCGGAACACCTCGTCGTCGCCGTCGCCGAACACCATGCGCTCGCCGTTCCAGAACGCGTTGTCGTAGTCGCGGCCGTAGTGCACCGTCGCCAGCAGCGAGCTGCCCGAGCCGTCGATGCTGTCGCGTGCGTACGCGTCCCACCAGAAGTCGTGCGTCGCGCCGAGTCCGTCGAACGCCTCGTCGACGGCGGCGTCGCCGGTCGCCGGGTCGTCCTCGCCGCGAACGCGCACGCCGGGAACCACCTCACGCTGCTTCGCGTCGGAGATCTCCCGGTCGGGTGCGGGCGTCGCCTCGGCCACGAGCGTGCCCGGCTCCGCGATCGACAGCCGCAGCCGCGACCGCACCGGACGATACTCCCGCGGGGCGGCGAGCGTCGAGCGCGCCGCCTCGGCCGCGCGCGCCCAGCCCTCCTCCTGCACGGCGGCGATACGGGCGAGCAGGTAGGGCGGAACGATTCCGGGGGCCATGCCTCGAACCTATCGGCGGCCGCCGACGCCGGCTCCCGCCCCGCCGCCGTGCGCGCGTGTCGGGCGTGCGGATGTTGCATGCACCGACGTGCTCGGCGAGCCGCCGGAGCAGGGCGCGGCGGCCCGGATCCTCCGCGAGCCGCCGAATCGGATGCTCAGGACGCGTCGGCGTCGATGACGGGGATGGATGCCAGCAGCCGGCGCGTGTAGGCCGCCTGGGGCTGCAGGAGCACCTTCTCGGTCGGGCCCTCCTCGACGACGCGGCCGTCTTTCATGACGACCACGTCGTCGCACAGGTTCTGCACGACGCCGATGTCGTGCGACACGAGCAGCAGCGTGAGGCCGTCGCGGGCGCGCAGCGCACCCAGCAGCTCGAGGATCTGCGCGCGCACCGTGACGTCGAGCGCCGAGAGGGGCTCATCGCCGACGAGGAGGCGGGGGCGGTGCACGATCGCCCGGGCGAGAGCGATGCGCTGGCGCTGGCCGCCCGAGAACTCGTGGGGGAAGCGATCGGCCATGTCGGCCTCGAGTCCGACGTCGTCCAGAACCTCCCGCACGCGTGCCCGCCGGTCGCCGTCGATCCCGAGCGCCCACAGCGGCTCGCCGACGATGCGGCCGACGCTCATGCGGGGGTCCAGTGATGCGTACGGGTCCTGGAAGACGATCCCGGTCTGCCGCCGCAGCCAGTGCAGCGCCCGCGGCGAAGCGCCCGCGTCCACAGGGCGCCCGTCGAACTCCACGGTGCCGGCCGACGGCGTGTCGAGCGCCAGCAGCAGGCGCACCAGCGTCGACTTGCCCGATCCCGACTCGCCGATGAGGCCTACCGCGGAGCCTTCGCGCACGTCGATGTCGGCATCCTCGAGTCCGGTCGTGAAGCTGCGCCGCTCGAACAGCGTCGCCTTCGGGGTGGGGTAGCGACGCGTGAGTCCGCGCCCGCGGATCAGTGCGGTCATCGGGCACCCCCCGGTCGCCACAGCGTGGCGGTCGCGTCGCGCAGCAGCTCCTGCGTGACGACGGATGCCGGAGCCGAGAGCAGCTGCGACAACGGCGCCTGCTCCACCACGCGCCCGTGCTCGAGCACCACGCCGTGCGTGGCGATCTGCGACAGCACGGCGAGGTCGTGCGTGATGAACACGAGCGACATGCCGTCGTCGCGGGTCAGCGACAGCAGCAGCTCGAGGATCTCGGCCTGGATCGTGACGTCGAGCGCCGTCGTCGGCTCGTCGGCGATGAGCAGTCGCGGCCGGCAGGCCAGCGCCATGGCGATCGCGACGCGCTGGCGCTGCCCACCCGACAGCTGATGCGGGTAGCGCGCCACGACGCGCTCGGGATCGGGGAGGGCGACGCGGGATGCCTCCGCCACGGCGCGGGCCGCGGCATCCCGTTTCGACAGTCCTTCGTGGATGCGGATCGACTCGGCGATCTGCCGCCCGACCGTGCGGATCGGGTTGAGCGCGGTGCGGGGCTCCTGGAAGACGATGCCGATCTCGTCGCCGCGCAGCTCGGCGAGCTCGCGGTCGGCGAGGCCGAGGATCTCGCGGTCGTTCCAGCGCACGCTGCCGGTGGCGCGGGCGCCGTCGGGAAGAAGCCCGAGGATCGCCAGTGCGGTCATCGACTTGCCCGAGCCCGACTCCCCGATGAGGCCGACGCGAGCGCCGTCGGGAACGGCGAACGAGACGCCGTCGACGACGCGACGGTCGCCGATCTCGATCGTGAGGTCGTGCACCTCGAGGCTCATGAGACCACTTCCGGGATGTGCAGGCGCGCGCGGCGCGTCGCGAAGGGGCTGCGCGAGAGCGTCGGGTCGGTCGCCTCGCGCAGGGCGTCGCCGAGCAGATTGAGTCCGAGGACGGTGAGCGTGATCGCGAGCCCCGGCCAGACCACCGAGAGCGGGTGCACGCCGATGAACTGCTGCAGCTGCGCGAGCAGCAGGCCCCAGGACGGCTCGGTCACGGGTGCGCCGAAGCCCAGGTACGACAGCCCGGCCTCGGCGAGCACGGCGACCGCCATGCCCCACGACAGCTGCACGATGAACACCGGGGCGACGTTCGGCAGCAGATGCCGCCACAGGTTCTGCGCGGGAGTGAGCCCCGACGCCCGCCCCGCCAGCACGAAGTCGCTGTGCAGCACACGACGCAGCTCCGGGCGTGTCACGCGGGCGATGTTCACGCCGAAGCCGATGCCCACGGCCCAGATCACCACCCAGAGCGACCCGCCCCACACCGCCGAGATCATCATCGCGATGATGAGCACCGGGAACGCGATCAGGATGTCGACGAACACCGCCACCGACTCGCGCACCCACCGCACGGTGAGCGCGCCGAGCGCGGCGAGGGCGATGCCGATCAGGGTCGCGACGATCCCGGCACCGACCGCGACGAACACGGTGGTGCGGGCCCCGGCCATGAGAAGGCTCAGGATGTCGCGGCCGGACCCGTCGGTGCCGAGCAGGTGCGGCCAGCCCGGGGGAGCCCAGCGGTTCGAGATCTCGACCTTCTGCGGGTCGAACGGCGTCCAGAACCGCGCGACGAGCGCGGTCAGGGCCACCACGGCGACGACGATGAGCCCGAAGCGTCCGGTCGACAGCGCCCACAGGCGTCCGAGCCACGCCCACCGCGACGGTCGCCGTGATGCGGTCGTGGCCGGGGCCGCGGCATCCGCCCGTGCCGGGCCCCCGGTCTCCGCGTCCTTCCCGGTCGCCGGGCCGTCCCCGGTCCCTGAGCTTGTCGACGGGCTCACGACGCCTCCCGCTGACGGGGATCGATGACGCGGTGCAGGAGGTCGACGGCGAAGCCGACGATGAGCACGAAGCCGGTGAGCGCGAGCAGCTCGCCCTGCACCTTCGGCAGGTCGCGTGCGGCGACGTCGGCGACGAGCATGCGGCCGATGCCGGGCAGCGAGAACAGCTGCTCGATGACGACGGCGCCCACGATGATGCCGGCGACCTGCAGCCCGAGCACGGTGATGACCGAGAGGCCGACCACCGGGAGACCGTGGCGGATCAGCGCCTGGTCGCGGGTGAGTCCTTTCGCGGCCGCGGTGCGCACGAAGTCCTGGCCGACCGCCTGCAGCGTGGCGCTGCGCACGAAGCGCAGCAGCATCGCCCCCTCGACGATGCCGATCGTGAGAGCGGGCAGGATGAGCGAGCGCAGCGCCGCCCACGGGTCGCTCCAGCCGGCGCGGGGGAAGCCCTGCGCGGGAAGCCACCCGAGCCACACCGCGAAGACGACGACGAGCATCATGCCCGCCCATACCACCGGCACCGCCGCGAGCGCCTGCGCCCCGACGCTGAGCGTCGTGCCGTCGGCGCGGCCGCGACGCATCGCCGAGAGCACCCCGAGCGGCACGCTGATCACGACGGCGATGAGGAGCGACAGGATGCCGAGGGGCACGGTCACCTCGGCCTTCTGGGCCAGTTCGTCCACGACGCTCGAACCGGTCAGCAGCGAGGTGCCCAGATCACCCCGGAGGAGGCCGCCGATCCAGTGGACGTACTGCTCCGGGAGCGGCCGGTCGAGACCGAGCCGCTCCCGGATGGCGTCCTGCTGCTCGGGGGTGCTCCCCACTCCCGCGATGAGGTGGGCGATGTCGCCCGGGAGCACCCGGAGTGTGACGAAGATCAGCACGCTGCCGACGAGAAGCCCGAGCAGGAGCAGGGCGAGTCGGGTCAGCGTGTACCGGATCACCCGTTGCTCTTGGCGATCTCGGCGATGTTCAGGCGCTCGTTCACGTTGATCGAGGGCATACCGGTGATGTTAGTGCCGACTGCGACGACGGACGCGCCGTTGTACAGCCAGTCGGCGCCGGAGTCCTCCGACACGATGCGCGCGGCCTGCTTCAGCAGATCTGCGGCCTCGGCCTCGTCGGTCGCGGCCAGCGAACGGGCGTAGAGCTCCTGCACCTCGGGGTTGTCGTAGGTGAAGTAGTAGTCGGGGTTCGCCCAGTTCTCGAAGTCGCGCGCCTCGGTGTGCAGCACGAAGCTGAGGTCGTAATCGTGGTTCGTGTAGACGTCCGTGAGCCAGGTGGTGAAGTCGACCGAGTTCACCTCGAGGGTGATGCCGACCTCGTCGAGGTCCGACACGAGGATCTGCGGGATCGTCGTCGAGTAGAAGCTCGGGATGGTGAGGGTGAGCTCGAGGTCCTCGGCGCCGGCCTCCTTCAGGAGCGCCTTCGCCGCCTCGGGATCGTACGGGGCGACGTCGGACAGGTCTTCGTAGCCCGGGTCGAGCTCGGGGATCGGGCCGTACTGCGTCTGCCCCGACCCCAGCGCCTCGATGATGGCGTCGTGGTCGATCGCCTGGCGGATCGCCTGACGCACGCGCTTGTCGGCGAGAGGGCCGGAGGTCTGGTTGAACGCGAGCGTGCCCTTGTCGGTGGACGCGCCGAGCACGAGCGAGAAGTCGCCGTTCGCCTCGATCTGGTCCTGCAGGTTCGCGTCGAAGCCGGTCAGCACGTCGACCTCGCCCGCGAGTGCGGCGTTGAGGGCGGCCTGGTTGTCGGGGATGTAGTCGAAGACGACCTCCGCCGCCGCGGCCTTGTCGCCCCAGTACGACTCGTTGCGCTCGAGGGTGATGCTGTCGCCCTGGCGCCAGCTGGTCAGCACGAACGGGCCGGTGCCGTTGGCCTTGGTCTGGTAGTCGACGGTGTCGCCCTCCTTGAGGACGATGCCGGCGCGACCGGTGAGGTTCCACAGCAGCGTCGAGTCGGGGGCGCTGAGGGTGAGCGTGATGTCCTGTCCCTCGGCCGTGATCGAGGTGACGTCCGCGAGGCGCGCCGAGTCACGCCACTCGGCGGTGTCGCGACGGGTGGTGAGCGACCACACGACGTCCTGCGGGGTCAGCTCCTGGCCGTCGTGGAACGTGACGCCCTCGCGCAGCGTGAACGTGTAGGTGAGCCCGTCGGGCGACACCGTCCAGTCGCTCGCGAGCGCCGGCACGATGTCCTGCTCGGGGGTGCGGGCGACGAGGCCCTGGTAGATGTTGTCGACCAGGATCTGATCCAGCGCCGAACCGGCGGTCTCGCGGATGTCGAGGTTGCCCGGCTCCAGCACCAGCCGGATCGCCACCGACGCGCCCGGGTCGGGCTCGCCGGGGGTGGTGGGCGCGGCGTCGCCGCTCCCACTGCTGCACGCGGTGAGCATGAGCAGGCCGGCGGCCAGAAGCGAGGCTGCGGCGAGGGTGGTGCGACGGAGCATGAAGGTCCTTTCGGGGAGGGTCCCGTGTGCTGTGCGGGCGCCGGCACGCCGGGATTCCGGGGCCGGTGCGGGTAACAGCCTAGGGATATCGCCGGGGCGTACGGCAACCCGCTACTCGGAACGCAACAGAAGCGTTAATGCTTCCCGGCGGGCGCGCCCGCGGTCACCGCGCGGTGGCGATCGCGCGCAGTCGGCCCCCGAGATCCAGCGGGATCTCCTCCTGCACGTTGTGGCCCGAAGGGACCGGGACGACGGATGCCGCGGGCAGGCGTCGCGCGAACTCCGCGGCATCGGCTTCCGTGACGTAGCCGCGCTCGCCGCGGAGCAGCGTCGTCGGCGCGGCGACCCCGGCGAGGTCCTCCCAGCCGGACTCTCCGAGCACGGCCGAGACGGCATCCGGCCGGGCGTCGGCGGGCGCGGCGGCCGAAGCCGGCGCGGCCGAGGCCGCGTTCGCGAGGTGGGCGAAGTGGTGCTTCCACTCGACCCGTCCGTCGGCGCGGATGCGCGAGTTGAAGTACACGCCGCGTTCGGCCTTGCGGCGTGTGCCGCCGCCGAGCCCGAACGCGAGCGCGCGGTCGACGAGCTCGTCGCGCGACGCCCAGTCCACCGGTCCGGCGAAGAAGTCCCGGATCTGCGTGGGGCCGGCGCTGGGATCGACACCTGGCGTGATGTCGATGACGACCAGTTCGCGCACGAGATCGGGACGGGAGGCGGCGACGGCCGCGGCGGTCAGCCCGCCGAGCGACTGCCCGACGAGCAGCTGCGGGGTGTGGGTCCAGGCGTCGATCCCCGCGGCGACATCGGGCGCGAGCACCCGGGCGATGTAGGCGAGGTCGTCGCGCCACGACGAGTCGCCGTGACCGGGAAGATCGATCGCGAGGGCGGGGAGCCCGAGCGCGAGGATGGTGGTGTCCCACGTGTGGGCGTTGAGGCCCGCGCCGTGCAGGAACGTCACGACGGGCGCCGCGTCGGCGGCGTCCGCCGGGGCATAGCGCAGCGCGCTCAGGGTGCGCCCGTCCGCCAGCGGCAGCGACAGGCGCTCGCCGCGGGGGAGCGGGGTGTCGATACCGGCCTCTGCGGCCTGTTCGGGAAGGAACGAGAACTCGTCGATGGGGTCGCTCACCCGCTCATCATGCCCCACGGCGACCGCGTCGGGCCTCGCTGCCGCCGGCCGTCGGTAGTCTGGCGTCATGACGGCAGAACACCGCGTGCACCTCTCGCGAGCGGCGCGACCCGCCTACCAGGCGCTCTCGGCATTCTCGAAGACCGTGGGCGGCATCGCCGCCGAGAACGGCATCGACGACCGGCTCAAGGAGCTGGTGCAGATCCATGCGTCGCAGCTCAACGGCTGCGCATACTGCGTGCGCGTGCACGTCGAGCGCGCGGTCGCCGCCGGCGTGACGGCCGACGACATCGCGCAGCTGCCGGTGTGGCGCGATTCGGGCGTGTTCTCCGATCGCGAGCGTGCCGGACTCGAGCTGGCCGAGTCGTATGTGTTCATCCATGAGGACGGCATCCCCGACGAGGTCTACAACCGCGTCGGCGGCGTGCTAAGCGAGAAGGAGTACGTCGGCCTGAGCTGGATCCTCGTCTCGATCAACGCGTTCAACCGCATCGCGATCGCGGGCCGGTACGGCGTGCCGCCGCGCGACGACCTCGCCGGGGAGGACAAGGACGCCGCCGTCGGCGCCGCGTGGTGACCGATGACCTCGATGTGCTCGCAGCGCGAGCCCTCGATCCGGAGGGCGCCGTGTCCGGCGAGCCGATGACCCCGGGCCCGCCGGGGCTCCCGCTCGACGACGCGTCGACCGATCCCGTCGTGCCGGGCGCGATGAACCTGCGCGACGTCGGCGGACTGCGCGCGGGATCGGCAGTGACGCGACACGGGGTGCTGTTCCGCTCCGGCAACCTCGCGCGGCTGGACGCCGACGGCACCCGGGCGCTCGCCGGTCTGGGCCTTCGCCGCATCATCGACCTCCGCGCCGACGAGGAGGTCGCCCGCGAGCCGAGCCGCATTGCGGGCATCGACGTGGTGACGCAGCGGGTGCCGCTGTTCCTCGGATCGGTCGAGTCGTTCTTCCGCGACGATCTCAGCCTCGACGACATGTACCGCCTGCTCGTCGACGATTCGTCGGAGGGCGTCGTGGCCGTCGTGCGCGGCATCCTGGCGGATCAGCCCGTGCTCGTGCACTGCACCGTCGGCAAGGACCGCACGGGCGTCACCATCGCCCTCACCCTCGCGGCCGCCGGCGTCGACGCCGAAGCGGTGATCGCCGACTACGCGCGCACCGAAGGGCTGCTCCCGCCTCGGCGCAATCGCCGCATCGTCGAGATGCTGCGATCGATGCACCCCGACGCGGTCCATCTGGAAGACCTGGCGACACGGTCGCCCGCGCCGGTCATGCGTGCGCTGCTCGACGACGTGGCCCGCCGCTACGGGTCGGCGGAGGAGTACCTCCGTGCGCACGGTCTCGCCGACGACGAGATCGCCGAACTGCGTCGCGTGCTGCTTCGCCCGGACGCCTGACGCCGGCATCCACGCATCGACGGCGGGCGACACGCCACGCCAGATCTGTCTCTCCATGTATCACTGAGGTAAGGCAACCCTTCATTGATGGTTATACTGGAGGAGCCATGTCCCACATCACCCAGCCTCAGGCCGTCGCGCACAACGCGTCGGCGTGCCGCGCGTCGCGTCACACGCGCGTGCAGCACCTGATCACGGCCGACGAGTCCTCGCTGGCCGAGCTCGAGGCCGTGCTCGCGACGCTGCCGATCTGCTCGACGGGCCGCGTCTTCATCGAGATCCCGGATGCCTCGTGGCTGGCCGACATCAGCGCCCCCAGCCGCATGGTCGTGACATGGCTCGATCGCTCGCAGCGCTCCGGCGCCCCCGGCACGGGCCGCGGCTGCGGTTCCGGCGAGGCGCTCACGCGCGCCGTCACCGCCTGGGCCGACGAGATGCTGTGCGCGGAGGACGATCAGACCCGCATCCACCTCATGGGCGGCTACCTCGGCACGGCCGACATCGTCGACCATCTGGTCGAGCTCGGCATCCGTCCCGAGTCGATCCACGCCCCCGAGCAGTA
>Ga0160431_100708_pt1 | contig 11635 bp, 11 predicted proteins | sample HID1971K_E0MG_FD_108212 | JGI IMG/M metagenome (GOLD analysis project Ga0160431, IMG submission 108212) | Enriched millipede-associated microbial communities from UW Madison campus, WI, USA - HID1971K_E0 MG | ecosystem: Host-associated > Arthropoda: Insects > Digestive system > Unclassified ...
CCGGCGTCAGTGGCCCGCGCCCGCCGCGCCCCGCGTCAGTACCCGGCGAAGGCGTCGGTCGTCAGGCCGTGGGCCTTCTGCAGCGCGGGGGCGAGGTCGGCGATCAGCCGCGGCGGCCCCGAGATGAACGCGTGCCGCGTGGCGAGGTCGGGGACCGCGCGCTCGAGGGTGTCCGGGTCGAGGCGCGCGCCCTGCGCCCAGGTCCAGTGCGCGGGCAGGGCGACCGGCTCGTCGCGGGTGAACACGACCGTGCGCACACCCGTCGCGGCGAGCTCGTCCCGGAAGGCGAGTTCTGAGGCGTCGGAGGCCACGTACACGAGCACCACGTCGCGCTGCTGCCCCGTCGCCTGGAGCTGTCGAAGCTGCGACACGAACGGGGTGACGCCGATGCCGGCCGCGACCATCAGGACGGGCTGGTCGCCGCGGGGCAGGACGAAGTCGCCCCAGGTGCCGGTCACCGCGAAGGTCGCACCCGGCTCGGCCGCCGCCAGAGCGCGCTTGTAGCTGGACGGGTGCTTCTGGTCGCCGTTCTTGTAGGCGATGCGCAGCGTCGGCAGATCGGCCGGTGCGGACACGATGCTGAACTCGCGACGGGTGCCGCGGGCATCGGGACGGTGGTGCGGCACGTCGAGCTCGAGATACTGTCCGGGGAGGAAGCGCACCTGCCCCTTGGCCCGGAAGGTCAGCTCCTGCGCGGTCGGGGTGACGAACTCGCGCCGCTCGAGCACGAGCCGCACCGATCCGCGCAGCGCGAAGGCGAACGCCACGAGGTTCCCGATCAGCAGCGCGCGCTCCTGGCCGAGGGTGAACAGCCCGGCCACCGAGATCGGCCACCCCGCGAGCACGCCCACCACGACGGCCACGGCGACCTGCTGGCGGCGACGCGGCGGCAGCGTGAGCGGCTCGGAGAGCATGAACGCGCCGAGGAACAGGAACGGCGACTGGAGCACCGCGAACTGCAGCGCGGTCACCACATCGAAGCCGATGTCGAACTCGGCGGCCTGCACCGCCTGCCGCACCACCGAGGTCGCGACTGCGACGAGCAGGAACACCAGCACGATCCGCACCTTCTCGGTGCGCCACAGCACCGCGAGGCCGAGGACGGCCACGGGGATCGTCAGCACCGGAGTGCCGATCCACCACGACGACGAGGTCCCCAGCCACTCGAACGCGCCGAACGCGCCGAGGATCGAGACGACGGCGGCGCCGAATGCCGCCGGGTTGAAGATGTGGCGGCCGCGCCAGGCGATGAGGTACTTCGACACGCTCGCGACGGCACCCGCGAGGGCGAGGCCGAGAAGGGCCCCGAGCTCGACTCCGGGACGGAGCACGAACAGCAGGATGAGCGCGGTCACGAGCGAGGACTCGATGCGCCATGGCAGCCGCAGGATGCGCTGCGCCGCCGCGTCGACGGCCGAGAGGACGACCGCGAGCACGGCGAAGGAGGCGAGCATCTCGACGGGTGTCGGAGAGACGATCACTCCCGACAGCGACAGCACGAAGGCGATGACGGCGAGGGCGATGAGCGCGAACAGCACGAGGCGGTACATCGACAGCGAGCCCAGCACCGCGAGGACCCGCTGGCGTGCGGCGGCGAAGGAGGTGATCACGGTGTCCACTCTTCCCTAGTTCCGGTCGGCGAGGCCGCTCCCCCGGTGAGGAACAGCTCGGCCGGGCAGCCCGGCGAACGCTGCACCCGCCCGTCGGTGCTCATGCGGACCCACTCGACGTCCCACGCCTGCGCGAGCTCGACCCCGCCGTCGAAGAAGAGCGCGGTGGCGATGGCGTCCGCCGTCATGGCGTCCGGCGCGAGCGCCCAGGTCGCCGCCCACGTGCGCACGGGGAGACCGGTGCGGGCGTCGAGCACATGATGCATCCCGCTCCCCCACGCACGGCGGTTGATCGCGGACGCGCACAGCGCCTGGTCGTGCACCTCGACGACCCCGATCGCCTTCGTCGGGTTGTATGGATGCTCGAGCCCGATGCGCACGCCGGCCCCGCGGACGCGGATGTCGCCGCCGGCATCCACCACGACGTCGCCCGGCACGCGCGCCAGGGCGCCCATCACGAGGTCGACCAGACGTCCCTTGCCGATCGCACCGACGTCGAGCAGCACCGGGGCGGAGACTGTGACTGCGGCAGCGGTCCACGACACGCTCTCCTCCCAGGCGAGCGGAGCGCGCACCGGGTCTCCGGCCACGAGCGAGTACACCGCGTCATACCCGAGCGCGTCGAGGCTGTCGGCGACCAGCGGATTCACGGCGCCGGAGGTCGCCGCGGAGAGCTCGCGGTACGCGTCGAGCATCGGCTCGGCATCGGCGGAAGCGAGGGTGCCGCCCTCCCTGCCGAGGCGGGCGACGTCCGAGTCGGCACGGAACCGGGACCACTCGCGGTCGAAGCGCGCGATCTCCGCCGTGACCGCTGCGGTCGTGGAACCCGGCAGCGGGTCGGTCGTCTCGACCTCCCAGTGCGTTCCGATCGCCTCGAAGCGCCAGCTCGCCATGCGGGCTCAGGCGCCTAGGCGGCGGCCTGCTCCTTGATCGACTGCACCGCATCGTTGAACCCGCCGCTGGTGAGCGAAGACCCCGCGACACGGCTGACGTTCAGGTCATCGATCGCCTTGCCCTCGACCTCGTCGGCGATCCCGGCGATGAACTGCCCCTGATACTGCTCGGTCTCGGGGGCCTTCGGGTCGCCGGTGACCTCGACATCGGTCACGACGCCGTCGGCGAGGGTCAGCGTGACGGAGATCTGCTCCACCGTCTCCGGCGTCTGGTACGAGCCCTCCGCGGTGTAGGTGCCGTCGGTGTACGTGGCCGTCGAGTCGCCGCCGGAGGACGAGGAGGACCCGGCGTCGGGCGTGGTGCCGTCGGTCGGAGACTCGGCGTCGGCGTTGCCTGAGCATCCGGCGAGGACGAAGAGCCCCGCGATGCCGAGGATCGCGGATCCCTTGCGGACAGAGGTCGGTACGGTCGTGCGGATCATGATGGCGGTCCTCCCGGCTCGGTGTCGGCCGACTCTGTGGTCGGCCATTCGACCGTAGGCACCGCGTCTATGCGCCGGCTGTGCCGTGGCGATGCGTTACGCGTCGCCGCCGAACATGCTCGTCACGGACCCGTCTTCGAAGACCTCGTGGATGGCGCGCGCGAGCAGCGGGGCGATCGGGAGGATCGTCAGGTTGTCCCAGCGACGCGATTCGGTGAGCGGGATCGTGTCGGTGATGACCACCTCGTCGATCGAGGAATCCTGCAGTCGCTCGGATGCCGGGTCGCTGAAGATCGCGTGGGTTGCCGCGACGATGACACGGTGCGCGCCAGCTGCCTTGAGCGCCTGAGCGGCCTTGACGATCGTGCCGCCGGTGTCGATCATGTCGTCCACGAGGAGGCAGGTGCGGCCTTCCACGGCACCGACGATCTCGTGCACGGAGACCTGGTTGGCGACCTTCGGGTCACGGCGCTTGTGGATGATCGCGAGCGGGGCGCCGAGGCTGTCTGACCAGGTGTCGGCGACGCGGACCCGACCCATGTCCGGCGACACGACGGTGAGGATCTCGCGGTCGGCCGGGGAGAGCGTGCGCTGGAAGTAGTCCAGCAGCACCGGCTTGGCGAACAGGTGGTCGACGGGGCCGTCGAAGAAGCCCTGGATCTGCGCCGCGTGCAGGTCGACGCTCATGACGCGGTCGGCGCCGGCGGTCTTCAGCAGGTCGGCGACGAGGCGGGCGCTGATCGGCTCGCGGCCGCGGCCCTTCTTGTCCTGACGCGAGTACGGATAGTACGGCGCGACGACGGTGATGCGCTTGGCCGATGCGCGCTTCGCGGCGTCGATCATGATGAGCGTCTCCATGAGCCACTCGTTGACCGGCTCGCCGAAGGTCTGGATCAGGAACAGGTCCACCCCGCGGATCGACACCTCGAAGCGGGCGTAGATCTCACCCGAGGCGAACGTGCGGTGCTCGACCGGCGCGATCTCGGTGCCGAGCGCCTCGGCGACGGCCGCCGTGAGCGCGGGATGCGAGCGACCGCCTGCGACGACGAGCCGCTTCTTGGTCTTGGCGATGATGCCGGGGGCCACGCCGTTGTCGCGATCCAGATCGACCGTCTTCTTCTTGCGCGCCATGTCCGCCTATTCCGCCGAATTCTCGCGGGACGCAGCATCCGCCGCGCCCGTCCCTGCTCTGTTCTTCTCGACCCAGCCCTCGATGTTGCGCTGGGGGGCGACGCTCATGGCCAGAGCGCCGGCGGGGACGTCCTTGCGGACGACGGCGCCTGCACCGGTCTTCGCACCGGCTCCCAGCCTAACGGGCGCGACGAGCACCGTGTGCGACCCGGTGTGCACCTCGTCGCCGATCTCGGTGCGGTGCTTGTGCACATCGTCGTAGTTGGCGGTGATGGTGCTCGCGCCGAGGTTCACCCCGCGGCCGATCGTCGCATCGCCGACGTAGGAGAGGTGCGGGACCTTGCTGCCCTCGCCGATCTCGGCGTTCTTGGTCTCGACGTAGGCGCCGATCTTGCCCTTGGCGCCGAGGACCGTGCCGGGGCGGAGGAAGGAGAACGGACCGACGGTGGCCTCCGCGCCGATCACCGCGAGGGTCGCATCGCTGCGGCGGACGATCGCGTCCTCGCCCACCTCGCAGTCGACCAGCGTCGTGTCGGGGCCGATGATCGCCCCGGGGGCGATGACGGTCGCGCGGAGGATCTGCGTGTTCGGGAGGATCGTGACGTCGGGCGAGAGCTTCGCGTCGTCGTCGATCCAGGTCGTGTCCGGGTCGATGACGGTGACGCCCTCGAGCTGCCAGCGGCGCACGATGCGCTGGTTGAGCAGACGCCCGACCAGGGCCAGCTGGGTGCGGTCGTTCACGCCGTAGGTCACCGTGACGTCGGAGACGACGGAGGCCGCCACCCGGTCGCCGTCGCGGCGGAGCATGCCGGGGACGTCGGTCAGGTACATCTCGCGCTGCGCGTTGTCGAGGCTCAGCTGCGGCAGGTAGGTGCGGAGGGTCGCGGCGCGGAACACGTACATGCCGGCGTTGATCTCGCGCACGGCCGCCTCTTCGGCGCTCGCGTCCTTCTGCTCGACGATGCGGTCGACTCCGCCGTCGGCGTCGCGGACGACGCGCCCGTAGCCGGTCGGGTCGTCGACGACCGCCGTCATCAGCGTGGCCGGTGCCCCCGATGCGCGGTGCTCCGCCACGAACGCGGACAGCGTGTCCACGTCGGCCAGCGGGCAGTCGCCGGAGAGCACGAGCACGTCGCCGTCGAAGTCGTGCGGCAGGACGTCGACGGCCACCTGGACCGCACGGCCGGTGCCGGGGATGTCGTCCTGATCGACGAACACCGCCTCCGGATAGTCGGCCGCGAGCGCGGCGACCACCTGATCGCGCTCGTGCCGCACGACGACCTCGACGTGCGCGGCCTGCAGCCGCCCGGCCGTGGTGAGCACGTGGCCGACGAGCGGACGCCCGCCGATCGGGTGCAGCACCTTGGGCAGACGCGACTTCATGCGCGTGCCCTGGCCTGCAGCGAGGACGATGATGGCGAGATTGTTCCCAGTCATGCTCCGCCGCCAGGACTCGAACCTAGACCTCACAGCTCCAAAGGCTGTCGTGCTGCCATTACACCACGGCGGACCGCGCCGCCCGCGTGGACGCCGCGGGGTCAAGTCTGCCATGCTCCGGCCTGTGTTCCGGTGTGCGCGGATGACGTCCCTGCTGCGCCGTCATCCGTCGGAAACACGGCTCTGGGATGCTGATGCCATGAGCATCGTGATCGAACGCGTCGACACCGCCAGCCCTGCCCTCGCCGAGTTCCTGGTCGCCCATCACGCGGAGCTGGAGCACACGGCACCGGCGGAGAGCCGTCACGCCCTCGTCTTCGAACGCCTCCTCGCCCCCGGGGTGCGGCTGTTCGCCGGGCACCGGGATGGACGCCCCGTCGCCACCGGCGCTCTGGCGGCGCTCGAGGACGGGCACGAGGAGATCAAGTCGATGCGCACCGACCCGGCCCTGCGCGGACACGGTCTCGGACGCACCATGCTCGCGTTCCTGCTGGCGGATGCCACGGCGCGCGGCATCCGTCGGGTGTCGCTCGAGACCGGGAGTGCGGAGTTCTTCGTCCCGGCGCGTGCGCTGTACGCGGCGGCCGGCTTCCGCGAATGCGGCCCGTTCGGCGGCTATGCCCTCGACCCGTACAGCACCTTCATGACGATCGACCTGCCCGCGGCATCCGTCACACCGCGCGCACACGCGATAATGGGCGGATGAGCGAGGTGGATGAGGTCGACCGGATCGTCGGCGCATGGAACACGCAGCGCCCCGACCTCGACTTCTCGCCCCTGGAGGTCCTGTCCCGGATGGACCGGCTGTCACGGCACCTCGACCGCGCCCGCCGTGACGTGTTCCGCCGCAGCGACCTGGAGCACTGGGAGTGGGACGTGCTCTCGGCGCTGCGCAGGGCCGGCACGCCCTTCCAGCTCTCCCCCAAGCAGCTGCTGCAGCAGACCCTGGTGTCCAGTGGCACCATGACCAACCGGATCGACCGCCTCGTCGGCCGGCGCTTCGTGCGCCGCGAGGCCGATCCCGGGGATGGACGCAGCGTGCTGGTGACGCTCACCGACGACGGCCGCATCCGCGTGGATGCCGCCATCACGCGCCTCGTCGACGTGGAGGCCGACCTGCTCCAGGCCCTCTCGCGCTCGGACCGCGATCGCCTCGCCGGGCTGCTGCGCAAGCTGAGCCTGAGCTTCGACACGTGACGGGCCGCCGCTGATGGGCATGCCCTCCCCTCTCCCGATGCGCGACGGCGTGGGGGCGACTCGCCTGCACGTGCCGCTTGCCGGTCCGTGGCCGACCGTCTCCGCATTCATGGTCGAGCGCTTCTTCCACCTCGATCCCCCGCGTCTGCTCGAGCGGTTCGACCGCGGCGAGATCGTGCGCGCTGATGGGTCCGCCGTCCCGCGGGATGCGCCGCTCGGCAGCGTCGAGTTCGTCTGGTACTACCGCGAACCCGCGGTGGAGACGCGGATCCCGTTCGAGATCGAGATCCTGCACCAGGACGACCATCTCGTGGTCATCGACAAGCCGCACTTCCTGCCGACCACCCCCGGCGGCAAGTTCCTGCAGAACTCGGCGCTGGTGCGACTGCGCAACCTGCTCGACAACCCCGACCTCGCGCCGATCCACCGCTTGGATCGGGCGACCGCCGGGCTGCTGATGTTCTCGTCGCGCCCCGCTACCCGCGGCGCGTATCAGCTGCTGTTCGAGAACCGGCAGGTGCAGAAGGTGTACGAGGCGGTCTCGGCGCGCCCTGCGGACGGCGATCTCCCCGCGTTCCCGGTCGTGTACCGAAACAGCATCGAGAAACCCCGCGGGCAGCTGCGCGTGGAGGTCGACGACACCAGGGAGCCGAACGCCGAGACGCTCGTCGACCTGATCGGCGGGGACGATCGCGTGGTGCACACCCTGCTCCGGCCGCACAGCGGGAAGATGCACCAGCTGCGCGTGCACCTCGCCGCCCTCGGCATCGGAATCCTGAACGATCGGTTCTACCCCGAGCTGCTCCCGGACCTCCCCGACGACTTCGACAACCCGCTGCAGCTCCTCGCGCGGGAGCTGCGGTTCGTCGACCCGGTCAGCGGCGAGGACCGGGTCTTCCTGACACGGCGCACCCTGCAGGAGGCACCCGAGGCGGCTCGCGTCAGCGGCGCATGACCTTGCGGGCCAGCCAGGTGCCGAGCGTCTGCGCCAGGTGCACGAACACGACGATGAGCAGCACGGCCGCCCACATCACGACCGGCTCGAACTGACGTCGTCCGTAGGTGAGGGCGAAGTTGCCGAGACCGCCGGCGCCGATGTATCCGGCCATCGCGGTCATGTCGATCAGCGCCACGATCACGAAGGTGTATCCGAGGATGAGAGGGCCGAGGGCCTCGGGGATCACGACCGTGAAGAGCGTCCGCGAGGGACCTGCGCCCATCGCGCGTGCGGCCTCGATCACTCCGGGCGAGACGCCGACCAGGTGCTGCTCGACGATGCGCCCGATCGCGAACATCGACGCCACGACCAGCGCGACGATCGCCGCATTCGTGCCGATGCCGCTGCCCACGACGAAGCGCGAGAACGGGATCAGCACCGTGATGAGGATCACGAACGGGATGGGGCGGAAGAAGTTGATGAAGAGGTTCAGGATGGCGGAGACCGCGCGGTTCTGCAGCATCCCTCCCGGTCGGGTGAGGTACAGGCCGACCCCAATCAGGCCCCCCAGCAGTCCGCCGAGGACCAACGTGAGCGACACCATGTAGAGCGTCTCGACGGCGGCCTTCCAGAACTCCGGCCCCAGTTCGATCAGACGATCCATCAGCGCACCTCCTCGCGGTCGATGTCGGACACTTCGACGTATCGGGCGATCTGCTCGAGCGCCGCATCGATGCGGTCGTCCGCCCCGCGGATCGCGAGCGTCAGGTGCCCGAAGGCGCGCCCGCGGATGTCGTTGATCCCTCCGAAGACGAGCTCGAACTCCAGCCCGGCCTCGGCGAGCTGGAGGAAGACCTGGGCCTGGGACGGCCCGCCGTCGCGGAACGAGAAGGTCACGAGTCGGCCGGCGTGGCGCTCGCGCAGCACGGCTCGCTCGGACGGCGAAGGGACGCCCTTCACGACCGTGCCGACGAAGCGCTGCGACGCCGCGTGCTGCGGGTTCGAGAAGACCTCGAACACGTCGCCCTGTTCGATGACGCGCCCGCGGTCCATGACGGCGACCTTGGTGGCGATGGTCTGGATGACGTCCATCTCATGCGTGATGACGACGATCGTGACGCCCTGCTCCTCATTGACGCGCTTGAGCAGCGCCAGCACCTCGTGCGTGGTCTCCGGGTCGAGGGCGCTGGTGGCCTCGTCCGCGAGGAGGATCGCGGGCTTGGTGGCGAGGGCACGGGCGATGCCGACGCGCTGCTTCTGCCCGCCGGACAGGTGCTCCGGGTACGAGCGCGCCTTGTCGCTCAGCCCGACGAAGGAGAGCAGCTCCGTGACGCGCGCGTCGATGTCGGGCTTGGACCATCCGGCGAGCTTGAGCGGGTAGGCGATGTTCGCCCGCACGCTCTTCGAGGAGAACAGGTTGAACTGCTGGAAGATCATCCCGATGCCGCTGCGCACCCGGCGCAGCTCTCGTTCGGACAGTGCCGTGATCTCGACGTCGTCCACCGTGATGCGCCCCTCGGTGGCCGGCTCCAGGGCGTTGATGAGACGCACGAGGGTGGACTTGCCGGCGCCGGAGTAGCCGATGATGCCGTAGACGTCGCCCTGGTCGATGTGCAGCGTGACATCGTCGACGGCCGTGATCTGCTCGTCGGGAGACGCCGGCGACGGGTATCTCTTCGACACGTTCTCGAGGGAGACGATGGGCATGGAAGTGCTCCGGTCCTGTGGGAGGGGGAAGGCGTGGTCGACCTGAGGACGACGAATCGGGCGACGCTCCCGCGTCGCCCGATTCTCTCAGATCATGCTGATCAGCCGTTCGCAGCGACGTCCTTCTGGACGTCCTTGAGCAGCGTGGCGAGCTCGTCGGCGGGCGTCTGCAGCGTGACGCCGGTTCCGCCGGAGGACTTCGCGAGCCCCTCCTGCACGCCCTTGTCGGTCTGGAAGATCTCGACGAGCTTGAGGTAGGTCGCGTTGTCGACGTCTTCGGCCCGCGAGGCGAAGATGTTCACGTACTGGAGCGCGCTCGGGTCCTTCGGGTCGTCGGTGAACAGCGCGTCGTCGAACGAGAGTCCCGCGTCCTCGACGAAGTCGTTGTTGATGATGGCCGCCGCCACGTCGGGCAGCGCCTCCGGGGTGAGGGCGGCCTCCAGCGCGGTGACCTTGACCTTGGACTTGCTCTCGTCGACGTCGGCGAGGTCGGAGAACGCGGTGCCGCCGTCCTTCAGCTCGACGAGGCCGGCGGCCTGCAGCACCAGGAGTGCGCGGGCCTGGTTCGAGGCGTCATCCGGCACGGCGACGGTCTCGCCCTCGGGGATGTCCTTCACGGAGTCGTACTTCGTCGAGTACAGGCCCAGCGGGTAGATCTGGGTCGAGCCGATCGCGGCGAGATCGTCGCCGGAAGCCTCGTTGTACTGCGCCAGGTACACGATGTGCTGGAACTGGTTGAGGTCGATCTCCCCCTCGCTCAGGGCGGGGTTGGGTAACTCGTAGGAGCCGAAGTCGACCAGCTCGACGGTGATGCCCTCGGCGGCGGCGGCGTCGACGAACGCCGGCCACTGCGGGTCGCTCTCACCGACGACGCCGATCTTGACGACCTCGTTCTCGGAGGAGCCCTCGTCGCCGGAACCGGCGTCGGAGGAACCCGTGGCGCAGCCAGTGAGCGCGACGAAGAGCGGGACCGCGGCGAGCGCGGCGAGAATGGAGGTGGTGCGGCGAGACATCGGAGAGGTTTCCTTCCTGGTGGGACTCGCCTACGTTAGGCAGGCCGAGCCGCGCACGAGGAATCGTGTGTCACACGGCGTCACAGCCGCGCGGCGGTCCGCTCAGTCGAACTCCTCGATCCCCTGCAGACGCACCTGCTCCAGGTCGAGGCGGGCGGAGATCCGGCGCACCACGATGTCGTCGACGGTGCCGGCTCCACGCAGGCCGAGCAGCACCTCGCGCTTGCGGTCGATGAGCGCGAGCTTGAGCCGCGTGTGCTCTTCGTGCCGGATGAGCGGGGATCGCTGCGCGAGGTCGACATCGGTCGAGGTCGCGATGATCTGCAGGATCGACCCGTCGATGGCGTCCGTCTCCGCGATCCGCTCGACGCCTCCGCTCGGCGCCGGATCACCCTCGGATCCCACCGGCCCGGCGGTGCCGGCACTCAGCGGATCCGGTTCGCCGAGCATCTCGTCGAGCGCGTCGGCCTCCGCGTCGACGAGCGCCTGCTCGCGCGCCAGCGATCGTGCGTTCGCGAACTCCAGCAGCTGGTAGCCCTCGGAGCGCACGCGGTCGCGGACCTCCTGTCCGATCCCGTGCTCGGCGGCGAGGTCGTCGAGGGCCGCGAGCGCGGCACCGGAGATCGCACGCTCCGCGAGCTCGTACTCCTCGTCTTCCCCGTGATCGGCCGGGAACCGCGCCCACCGCACGATGGCCGGCAGCAGCATGCCCTGCACGAGCAGGCTCAGCATGATGACGCCCGCGGTGACGAACACGATCTCGTCGCGGCCGTTGATGGCGCCGCCCTCGGTGATCGCGGTGGGGACGGACAGGGCGATCGCGAGGGACACCGCACCGCGCATGCCGGCGACGGTCGACACGGCTCGGGCGCGGGCTCGGGCGCCCGGCGCCGGGCGCGGACCGGTCTGGCGCTGAAAAGGCACGTTGAGCAGCTGGAACAGGTAGCGCACCACGAGCAGCGTCGCCCACACGGCGAGCGTGATGAGGACGAGGCGCCCGATCGCGGCCGCCGAGATCTCGTGCGCGACGTACTGCACCTCGAGGCCGATCAGCACGAACAGGGCGCCGTTGAGCAGGAAGACGCCGAACGGCCAGGCGGCATCGGCCTGCCTCCGGGAGGACGCCGTGGTCACCCGCGGCGACACGTAGGCGACGATGAGCCCGGCGACCACGACAGCGAGCACGCCGGAGGCATGCACCATCTCGGCGGCGAGGAACGCCGTGAAC
>Ga0160431_100709_pt1 | contig 11623 bp, 6 predicted proteins | sample HID1971K_E0MG_FD_108212 | JGI IMG/M metagenome (GOLD analysis project Ga0160431, IMG submission 108212) | Enriched millipede-associated microbial communities from UW Madison campus, WI, USA - HID1971K_E0 MG | ecosystem: Host-associated > Arthropoda: Insects > Digestive system > Unclassified ...
ACGCATGAGTCAACCCCTACTGCTCAACCTGCGCAACCTCGCCTGCGGCTACGGCGACCAGCGCATCGTCCAGAACCTCAACCTGCACCTCAATGCAGGCGACATCGGTTGCCTGCTGGGGTCCTCGGGGTGCGGCAAGACCACCACCCTGCGCGCCATCGCTGGCTTCGAGCCGGTGCACGAGGGTGAGATACAGCTGGCTGGCGAAGTCATTTCCCGTGCAGGCTTCACCCAGGCACCGGAAAAACGCCGGATCGGCATGGTGTTCCAGGACTATGCGCTTTTCCCTCACCTGAGCGTGGCCCAGAACATTGCCTTTGGCATTGCCAAGCACCCGCGCCAGGCGCAGGTCGTCGAAGAGATGCTGGACCTGGTGAAGCTCGGCGGCCTGGGCGGGCGCTACCCGCACGAACTGTCAGGCGGCCAGCAGCAACGTGTCGCCCTGGCCCGTGCGCTGGCACCGGAGCCGCAACTGCTGCTGCTCGACGAGCCATTTTCCAACCTCGACGTGGAACTGCGCCGACGGCTCAGCCATGAGGTCCGCGACATTCTCAAGAGCCGCGGCACCAGCGCCATCCTGGTCACCCATGACCAGGAAGAAGCCTTCGCGGTCAGCGACCATGTGGGCGTGTTCAAGGAAGGCCGGCTGGAGCAATGGGACACCCCCTACAACCTCTATCACGAGCCGCAGACACCGTTCGTGGCCAGCTTCGTCGGCCAGGGCTATTTCATCCGTGGTCAGATGAGCAGCCATGAAGCGGTCAATACGGAGCTGGGCGAGTTGCGTGGCAACCGCGCCTACATCATGGCCCCAGGCAGTTCGGTGGACGTGCTGCTGCGCCCTGACGACATTGTCCATGCTGCGGACAGTGCCCTGCGTGCCTATATCGTCGGCAAGAGTTTCCTTGGCGCTTCGACCCTGTACCGCCTGCAGCTGCCGACCGGCAGCCAGTTGGAAGCGATCTTCCCAAGCCATATCGACCATCAGGTGGGTGAAGATGTAGGGATTTCCGTCAAGGCCGATCACCTGGTGCTGTTCCCGGTGCCAGGCAGTGTCGCGGCGCAGTTGCCACGGCAAGAGAACGGTGTTCGTCGCTACAGCTCGGCGAGCTGATTCAAGATCCGGGGGCCGCTATGCGGCCCTTTCGCGACACAAGGCCGCTCCTACAAGGATCGCTGGGCTGCGCTGCAGCCCTGAAACCTCAGCCCCGCCCGATCCCGGCAAACTTGCCCTGGGTGTGCTCGGCCAGCACCGTCGCTGCCAGTTCGACTTCCAGCCCTCGCCGTCCAGCGCTGACATGGATGGTTGCAAAATTCTGCGCAGAGTCATCGATGAAGGTGCGCAGCCGCTTCTTCTGCCCCAGCGGGCTGATGCCCCCAACCAGGTAACCGGTGGCGCGCTGTGCGACGGCAGGGTCTGCCATTTCGCACTTCTTCACACCTGCAGCATGGGCCAACGCCTTGAGGTCCAGCGTGCCGACCACAGGCACCACAGCTACCAGTAGCTCGCCCTTCTCGCTGCTCGCCAACAAGGTCTTGAACACTTGCTGTGGGTCGAGCCCGAGCTTTTCTGCTGCCTCCAACCCGTATGACGCCGATTTGGGGTCATGTTCATAACTGTGCACACGGTGCTCGGCGCGGGTTTTTTTCAACAGGTCGAGGGCGGGGGTCATGCAGGGCTCCGGTCTGGAACAGGTCGGCGGCTACTTTAGGCCAATTACCACATCCCAGCCAGTTCAACGCTCATGCGCTCGTCTAGCGTGCGGATTTGACCGTGCATCAGGCGTTCAGAACGTGACCGACAGTTCACTTTCGACCTTTGACATAAGCGTTTCTTGTCTATATTTTTTCGTTTCTGAATAAAGTGGTGCACTTTTTAGGTGCGATACCTGTATCTGCCCGGGGTCAACGGAGATCGACACCGGGCCTTGCTGTCGAGCGCCCACGCGCCTCACAACAAAAAAAATCGAGGTCATACATGACGACTGCTCTACGCGAACCCACGCTGTCCAGCCAATGCCTGGCCGAGTTCCTCGGCACAGCGCTGCTCATTTTCTTCGGTACCGGTTGCGTCGCCGCCCTCAAGGTTGCGGGCGCCAGCTTCGGGCTGTGGGAAATCAGCATCATCTGGGGTGTCGGCGTGAGCATGGCGATCTACCTCACCGCCGGTATTTCCGGCGCACACCTGAACCCCGCCGTAAGCATCGCGCTCACCCTGTTCGCCGGTTTCGACAGGCGCAAGCTGCCGAGCTACATGCTGGCCCAGCTCTGCGGTGCATTCTGCGGTGCAGCGCTGGTCTACACCTTGTACAGCAACCTGTTCTTCGATTTCGAACAAGCCCACGCCATGCTCCGCGGCAGCAGCGAGAGCCTGGAGCTGGCCTCGGTGTTTTCCACCTACCCACATCCGTTGCTGTCCACTGGCCAGGCATTTCTGGTCGAAGTGGTGATCACCGCCATCCTCATGGCGGTGATCATGGCCCTGACCGACGAGCGCAATGGCCTGCCCCGCGGGGCAATGGCACCGCTGCTGATCGGCCTGCTGATCGCCGTGATCGGCAGCGCCATGGGCCCTCTGACGGGCTTTGCGATGAACCCCGCGCGCGACTTCGGTCCAAAACTGATGACGTTCCTGGCCGGATGGGGCGAAATCGCCTTCACTGGCGGTCGGGACATTCCTTATTTCCTGGTTCCGATTTTTGCTCCGATCCTCGGCGCTTGCCTGGGTGCCGCTGCCTATCGCGGCCTGATCGCCCGCAACCTGCCAGCTATGCCAATCGCGAACCCGGAGACAAACGACAATCGCCAGGGCGATACTCAAGCCAACTGATGCTGGTGCCCTGACCTCCTTATTTTGCAAGGCCTACGACCATGACAGACACCCAGGACAAGAACTACATCATCGCCCTGGACCAGGGCACCACGAGTTCGCGGGCCATCATTTTCGACCGCGACGCCAATGTGGTCGGTACCTCCCAGCGCGAGTTCGCCCAGCACTATCCACAAGCAGGCTGGGTCGAACACGACCCGATGGAAATCTTCGCGACTCAGAGCGCGACCATGGTCGAGGCCCTGGCCCAGGCCGGCATCAGCCATGCCCAGGTCGCCGCGCTGGGCATCACCAACCAGCGTGAGACCACGGTGGTGTGGGACAAGGAAACCGGTCGCCCGGTCTACAACGCCATCGTCTGGCAGTGCCGCCGCAGTACTGAAATCTGCGCCCAGCTCAAGCGTGACGGGCACGAAGACTACATTCGCGAGACCACCGGCCTGGTCACCGACCCGTACTTTTCGGGCACCAAGCTCAAGTGGATCCTGGATAATGTCGAGGGGGCCCGCGAACGTGCCGAACGTGGCGAACTGTTGTTCGGCACCGTCGATACCTGGTTGATCTGGAAGTTCTCCGGCGGCAAGGTACATGTCACCGACTACACCAACGCCTCGCGTACGCTGATGTTCAACATCCACAGCCTGCAGTGGGACGACAAGCTGCTGGAGATCCTCGACATCCCGCGGCAGATGCTGCCCGAGGTGCGTCCGTCCTCCGAAGTCTATGGCCATACCAAGAGCGGCATCGCCATCGCCGGTATCGCCGGTGACCAGCAGTCCGCGCTGTTCGGCCAGATGTGCGTAGAGCCCGGCCAGGCCAAGAACACCTACGGCACCGGCTGCTTCCTGCTGATGAACACCGGCGATCAGGCGGTGCGATCGTCCCATGGCCTGCTCACCACCATCGCCTGCGGCCCGCGTGGCGAGGTGGCCTATGCACTGGAGGGCGCGGTGTTCAACGGCGGCTCCACCGTGCAATGGCTGCGCGATGAGCTCAAGATCGTCAACGATGCCCTCGATACCGAGTACTTCGCCAGCAAGGTCAAGGACAGCAATGGCGTGTACCTGGTGCCTGCCTTCACCGGCCTCGGCGCCCCGTACTGGGACCCGTATGCACGTGGGGCGCTGTTCGGCCTGACCCGCGGGGTGAAGGTCGACCACATCATTCGCGCCGCGCTGGAATCCATCGCCTTCCAGACCCGCGATGTGCTCGACGCCATGCAGCAGGACTGTGGCCAACGCCTGTCGGAACTGCGCGTGGACGGTGGCGCGGTGGCCAACAACTTCCTCATGCAATTCCAGGCCGATATCCTCGGCACCTGCGTGGAACGCCCGCAGATGCGTGAAACCACGGCCCTTGGCGCTGCCTACCTGGCAGGCCTGGCCTGTGGCTTCTGGAGTGGCCTGGACGAGTTGCGCGACAAGGCGATCATCGAGCGCGAGTTCAGCCCGCAGCTGGACGAGTCGCAGAAGGAAAAGCTCTACGCCGGGTGGCGCAAGGCTGTCGATCGTACCCGTGACTGGGAAGATCACGAGGTCTGATGTGATGTGAGCCTTGTGGCCTCATCGCCGACAAGCCGGCTCCCACGCAACCTGTGGGAGCCGGCTTGCCGGCGATGGGCCGCATGACGACCCCAATAGTCTACTGGCCGTCATCCCCTTCCTACGGCATCATTGCAGAATTTGTCCGGCAGCCCCAAAGGACCGCCCATGAATCTGCCCCCACGCCAACAACAAATCCTCGAGCTGGTCCGCGATCGCGGCTACGTCAGCATCGAAGAAATGGCGCAGCTGTTCATCGTCACCCCGCAAACCATCCGTCGCGATATCAATCAGCTGGCCGAACTCAACCTGCTGCGCCGATACCACGGAGGCGCAGCTTATGACTCGAGCATCGAGAACACCGCCTACGCCATGCGCGCCGACCAGATGCGTGATGAGAAACAGCGCATTGCCGAAGCCGTGGCCAGGCAGATTCCCGACCATGCGTCGGTGTTCATCAACATCGGAACCACGACCGAATCCATTGCCCGCGCATTGCTCAACCACAACCACCTGAAGGTCATCACCAACAACCTGCACGTAGCTGCGATCCTGGCGGCCAAGGATGATTTCGAAGTGTTGGTCGCTGGCGGCACGGTACGCCGTGACGGCGGCGTGGTGGGCCAGGCCAGTGTCGACTTCATCCACCAATTCAAGGTCGATTTCGCCCTGGTCGGCATCAGCGGCATCGATGAAGACGGCAGCCTGCTGGATTTCGACTACCAGGAAGTGCGGGTTTCACAGGCGATCATCGCCAATGCACGCCAGGTCATCCTTGCCGCCGACTCCAGCAAATTCGGGCGCAATGCCATGGTTCGCCTGGGTTCGATCAGCCTGGTCGATTGCCTGGTGACCGACCAGCCGCCCAGCCCGGCACTCAGCCAGTTGCTCAACCAGTACAAGATTCGCCTCGACGTGGTTTGAGCCCAGGCGGGCCATTCCAGGCCCGCCATTTTCGATAATGTTCGCTTTATTGTCATCCGATCAGTTTTTTCTATAAAGACTGACTGGCGACCGGCATTGTGTTGCGCTAGTATTTTCGGAAACGAACATAAATGTTCATATTCGAGGAGGCTTTGCCTGTGTCCCAACCCGTTTCGTCCCAGCTCCCACTCGCCGACTGCTACGACCTCGCCGTGATCGGCGGCGGCATCAACGGCGTGGGCATCGCTGCCGACGCCGCCGGGCGCGGTTTGAACGTGTTCCTTTGTGAAAAGGACGACCTGGCCCAACACACCTCCTCGGCCAGCAGTAAACTGATCCATGGTGGTCTGCGCTACCTCGAACACTATGAATTCCGGCTCGTGCGCGAGGCGCTGGCCGAACGCGAGATATTGCTGGCCAAGGCCCCGCACATCGTCAAGCCGATGCGCTTCGTGCTGCCGCACCGCCCACACCTGCGCCCGGCGTGGATGATCCGGGCCGGCCTGTTCCTGTACGACCACCTGGGCAAGCGCAAGCGTCTGGGCGCCTCGCGTGGCCTACGCTTTGGCCCGGGCTACCCGCTCAAGCCGTCGATCACCCGCGGTTTCGAATACGCCGACTGCGCCGTCGACGATGCGCGCCTGGTCGTCCTCAATGCCATGGCCGCCCGCGAGAAGGGTGCACATATCCAGACCCGCACACGTTGCCTGCGCGCCGAGCGCAGCGACGGGCTGTGGCAGGTCGAACTGCAGCATGCCGATGGCAGCGTGCGGACCATCCGTGCGCGCGCCTTGGTCAATGCCGCCGGCCCATGGGTCGCCAGCTTCATCAAGGATGACCTCAAGCTCGACGCGCCCTACGGCATCCGACTGATCCAGGGCAGCCACCTGATCGTTCCGCGTCTCTATGAGGGCGAACACGCCTACATCCTGCAGAACGAAGATCAGCGCATCGTCTTCTGCATTCCCTACCTCGATCGCTTCACCCTGATCGGCACCACCGACCGTGAATACAGCGGCGACCCCGCCAAGGTCGCGATCACCGAAGAGGAAACCGACTACCTGCTCAAGGTGGTCAACGCCCACTTCAACCAGCCGCTGAGCCGCGCCGATATCCTGCACACCTACTCCGGGGTGCGGCCACTGTGCAATGACGAGTCGGACAACCCTTCGGCCGTTACCCGCGACTACACCCTGGCGCTCTCCGCCAGCGAGGGCCAGGCACCGCTGCTGTCAGTGTTCGGCGGCAAGCTGACCACCTACCGCAAACTGGCCGAGTCGGCCATGGACGAGCTCAAGCCCTACTTCACCCAGATGCGCGGCAGCTGGACCGCCAGCGCACCGCTACCGGGTGGTGAAGACATGACCACCGCGCAAGCGCTTGCCGACGCCGTGCTGGCCCGCTGCAGCTGGCTGCCCGTGGATATCGCCAAACGCTGGGCATTGACCTACGGTAGTCGCGTATGGCACCTGCTCGAAGGCGTACAAGGGCCACAAGACCTGGGCCAGGCCATCGGCGGTGGCCTGTTCGGTCGCGAAGTGGATTACCTGCGAAACGAGGAATGGGCCATCAGCGCCGATGACATCCTGTGGCGCCGGACCAAGTTGGGCCTGTTCACGACTGATGCCGAACAGCAAATCCTGCGCGATTACCTGCAACGGCTTCAGGCACAGGATCGCGCCGCCTGATCGACGCGAGCGCCCCAAACGGGGCGCTCGCTTGATTTACCGCTGGGATCGCTCGTAAGCCTCACGGGCCAGGGTCCGGATCAGCTCACGCTCAGCCACATGCAGTTCATGCATCAAGGCATTGCTGGCCTCCAGATAGGCCTGCTCACCTCCCGTGCTCGCCGCGTTTTCGGCTTCGACCAGACGCTGATGGAAACTCTCCACCAGCACCTCGAAACGCTGGTTTTCGCGCTCGCGCACGTGGTTCTGCCAGAACGGCCGCTCGGCCAGCGAATCACTGACTGCCTGCGCAGTTTCCGCAGCCTGCACCGCACGCAGCGCACGCTTCAGATCGCTGCTAGTCACCTGGGCAAAACTTTCGTAGTGCATCGTGTCGGGCTGCGCCGGCAACTCCAGTGCGGGGGCCAGCTTGACCCGATAGCACAGACGCACCTCGATATCATCAATGGCTGACGCCCCCCGCTCGTGCAAACGAACAATGTGCCGGGCCGCCTCCTGGTCGACCTGGTCGAGACGAAACAACGTGGTACCCAGCCGTACCAGCCGTCGTTCGAGATCGGCGACACCGACGTTGTCGATGCCCCGTTGGACCAGCACGCTGATTTCCATCTGGCTGAGCATCAGCAGCAGCCGATCGTCACAGGTGCGGGGTCCGCCGGCTTCCCTGAACAACGAAGTGCGCACCGACTCGTGCTGCTCGCAGGTTTCCAGCAAGCGCCAGATGCGCATGCGGTAATGGCCCGGATGCTCCTGGAAGTCGTCCGACACGGCAAAATCGGCAAGAAAGCGGAACAGGTCGGCCGACCCTGGCTCGCCGTGCAGGGTGTCCCACAAGGCCTCCCGGTCGCTGCGCAGGTCGTCGCGAACACTGCCAATCCATATCTCGCGCACTGTCGCATCCGGGCTCTGGTGACGATAGCCGGCACTGCCCCTCGCGGCGCCGTGGCCGTTTCCGCGAGCTTGATCCAGGCGCCGGGCGCTGGGCTCGTCCAGCGGGTTGTCATGTAGGTGCAGGCGCTGCACGCGCAAGCGCAGGCCGTCGACATGCTCACGGATCTGGCGGATATGGTTTTCCCGCAAGTCGGCCAATGACTGCCAACCCAGGCTACTGGGCGCAGGCAGCTCTGCGAGTGCCGCAGCCCTCAGGTGCAGATGGCGCAAATGAATCAGGCTCGAGACATCGGGTGTTTCACCCAACTGGCTGAAGTTCAAATCCAGCCTTTGCAGGTGCGTCAAGGCGCCGAGGCGCCGATTGCCATCGGCATCCATCACGATCCGGTTGCCACTGAGGTCGAGCAGCCTTAGCTGGCTCAGGTTCTCCAGGCCCGGAGGAATTGCAGTGAGCTGATTGCCACGCAGGTCGAGTTCGACCAGGTTGCCGAATCTGTTGAGGAAATCACTGCCCAGTGTGCTCAGATCCATATCGCGTAACGTCATGCGCCTGACATGGCCGTAGTCCACACCCTCGGGCAGCGCTGGAAGCTCCCCTGTGCGTTCGCCATCGATGAACAGCACATACTCATCGGCCAGGTTGACCACTTTGCGCCGCCAGCAACGTCGCAAGGCCTCAGCCACGCGGCGCCGCCTGAGCATCTGCCGCAAGCCACGGCCCTGCTCCTGCCAGCTGTCCAGCGCCGCGCGCAGGCTGGACAGCTGGGTTTGCAGTTGCTGGTAATGATCCCAGAGGTTCACTTCGCGATTCATCAGGTCGAGCAGATAGACCTCCATTTCGGCATCCTGCAATGTCGGAAAAATCTGCTGAATGCCCCGCCGGATTGCCTGACGACTGCTCCCGGCGCGCCCACTGAGCGGGTAACCCAGGCGACCATCGGCAAAGCGTCGTGGCGGACGAATGCCGGCACCGACCGGCGCCATACCGAGCAGTGCGGCCGCCTGTTCGCGATGCTCGCTGGCGTGGTTTGCCTGCCAGATGCGTAAGTCCTCCACTGCTTCAGGTAACGGCGTAGTCGGATCGGTCAGTCCTTGGGCCAATCTTGCAGTATCGGCATTGCTCGCCTCGGCCATGTGCAACCCCAGACAGGCGCGATCGAGGCGGCTGTCACGCACATACCAGCGCGCCCGCTCCGCCAGTGCCAAGGGCACCCGCCCATTGTCGAGCAGGCTGTCACGCTGCGCAGTACTGGCCTGCTCGAGGATTTGCGCTGCACCACGCACGCTCAGGCCAGGGAAATCCCGCAACAGCACCGCCTGCTCCGCTGAGGGCGCACCCTGCAGGCTGGCAAGGTGCAGATCCAGCGCATGCGCCTGCAGCGCCGGGTTCTGGCGCAGGACAAGGTAACGATCGCGAAGGTCGAGCAAGCGCGCCGGGGCGGGTGCACCGTCAAGATGCAGACGGCGTAACTGGTCGAGGCGCATTCCGGTGCTCTGCAGCAGCACCTCGGCGGTCCCGTCGGTGTCATCGGCCAGCGCCCCGCCCCATCGACGCAACAGGGGGCCATGATCTTGCAGGTCATGCACGGGCGCCTCACCCTGGGCCAGCTTCAAACGGCTCGCTCCGCGCGGCTCCGGCACCAGCTCATCGACGAACTCGACGCGCTTGAGCACGGCCTTGCCCGCAACCATCGCCCCCCCCAGCAACAGGCTCTCGGCCACGCCCAGCGCCACGCCGAAGACATGATCGAGCGCACCTTGCCTGTCACCCAGTTGCCAGTCCCGATAGCCTTCGTAGACCTCATCGGCAACTTGCACGGCAGCCACCGCGAACATCACCTCGCCCAATACCGGGACAAACAATGCCGCCAGGTTGAGCAGGTCAAGGCCAGCGCCGACCATCGCTTGCAGGCGAAGGTGGCGTTCGAGCAGGTCCTCTTGCGCGGTGGGCACCGCCAGCATGCAGGCATCGTCCAGAAGCTTGTCGAACTGACGGTTGCGCAAGCAGGCAAAGACTTCCGACTCGATGGCAAAGTGGCGAATATCCAGCTCGGCATTCTCCAGGCCCAGTTGCACGCCAAGGGCAACGTCGAAGGCTGGCCGGTCCCGTTCACGGATAAAGCGCGCGAAATGGCGCCGGTACCCGCTGCTCCGTAAGCGCTGCGCCAGGGCAGCCTGCAGGTCCTCCCAGCTGGCATGCTGGGACAAGGTTGCAAGCGGGTCTTGTGGCAGCCACAACACGATGCAGCTCGGTGTGTCGGCCTGCGGCGCGTGTATCCCCAGGGCCAGCGCCCCAACGATCGGCTTGCCCAGCAGATTCAGATGATGGGCAGTCACCCGTCCTGGCAGCGCTGGCACGGTCGGCACGGCGGCGATCAGTGGAAGCAGATGCAGGTAAGCGGCATGGCTGAGCATACCTTTCAACGCAGCCAGGCGCACGGCGGCTTCCAGTTGCAAACGCAGATTGGTTTCCATCAGTCGCTCGATGCCTGCGCCAGCCATCCCTTTCGGGCTGCCAGGCCGATCCTTGGGCCGCAAGATCTGACCGATCAGCGTCTGATAGCGACCGCCGAGATCCAGTTGCCTGCAGCAGCGTGCGAATGACTGAAAGTCGAGCGACAGCGGTTGGCCGTGCGCATCCACCAGCATCGCCTGTCGTCGCAACATGGGCTGCGTGTCATCAGCATGAAAATTGTGCAGCGCCGCTGCCAACAGGCTCTGCCGGGACCTGAACGTCAGAGTGGGCACTGGCAAACGCGGCGCAGCCGTGGGCAGGTCGAGCTCCTGAGTGATACGTACCTGCATGCGGCGTACATCAGGTACTTCGACACCCAGGTCGCGCAACGCCTGATCGAGCAAGGGCATGGCGAACTGGTCGAGCGCAGGAAGGCGCGCGAAGACTCGCTTGAGCCGTTCCGCGCACTCCTGCTGTCGGCTCAGCGCCCGATGCAGCTTGCGCAGGTGTTCTGGCTGGGCCGAAGTCAGCCAACCGGGCAGTTGACGGGCGATAAGCGCATCTACAGAGTCGGGGGGGAAAGTCATGGCGGGCACTCCTGGGGATGGGAGGCCAGCTCAACGCAGATCGCCAAAGCAGCGGTATTAGTTAACTGCCACTTCAGCGGCCACTCATTCGGATTTCCGAACGAGCGCGATGCAATTCATTCGGAAGTCCGTCCGCCCTGTGCAGTTGCAAAAACACCGCGATTCCTTCAGCCCCCGTATTTTCGGGGGGTTATGATCGATGTCAGGGCTTGGCACGAGTCATGCTCTACACTTGGAAGCCGAATGCACACCGCTTCTTGCTGTATTCGTTGAACGAAAGAGTCCGCCAACGGCTCCATAAAAAAAACAAACACGTCGAGGAAAATTTGATGCGCATCGTTCGTCAATTGCTGGGCGCCGCCATCGCGGCTGCAGTCATCGCTTCGCCGGCCATGGCCGAGGAGCTGACCGGCACCCTGAAGAAGATCAAGGACTCGGGCACCATCACCCTGGGGCACCGTGACTCCTCCATTCCGTTTTCCTACCTGGCCGGCAAGCCCGAGCCCGTGGGCTATTCGCACGACATCCAGCTGGCTGTCGTCGACGCCCTGAAGAAGCAACTGGGTACGGACATCAAGATCCGTTACAACCTGGTCACCTCGCAAACCCGCATCCCGCTGGTGCAGAACGGCACCGTCGACCTGGAGTGCGGCTCCACCACCAACAACGTCGAGCGCCAGCAGCAGGTCGGCTTCTCGGTGGGCATC
>Ga0160431_100716_pt1 | contig 11537 bp, 10 predicted proteins | sample HID1971K_E0MG_FD_108212 | JGI IMG/M metagenome (GOLD analysis project Ga0160431, IMG submission 108212) | Enriched millipede-associated microbial communities from UW Madison campus, WI, USA - HID1971K_E0 MG | ecosystem: Host-associated > Arthropoda: Insects > Digestive system > Unclassified ...
CCGAGCAGATCGACAGCGCGGTCAGGTAGCCGTGGGCGGCGACGTAGTCCAGCGCTTCTTCGTGCAGCTCATCGGCGTCGAGGAAGGCTTGCAGGCGGGTCAGTTGCTCGGCGAAGGACATTACAGGGCTACCTTGGGGGAATAAACGATAGTGAATTCTAGCACCTTGCGGCGACGGCGGTGCAAAGGGAACGTCTGTCACCCGGGCATCCTGCGTGAAGCGGCACTGCGGTATACTCCGCGATTTTTCATGCAGGGGCGGGGTTTCCCGGCCATCTGGCAAAAGCCGCTTACGCATTTGGCGTGTGCGGAGCGGTTTTTTCGTCCAGCCTGTGTCCAGGATGGTACGGCGATTTGGAGTTGCACATGCTCGAACAGGCTCAGCGCGTTCTCAAGGATATCTTCGGCTACGACAGTTTCCGTGGGCGCCAGGCAGCGATCATCGAATGCGTGGCCAGCGGCGGCGATGCGCTGGTGCTGATGCCCACTGGCGGCGGCAAGTCGTTGTGCTTCCAGGTGCCAGGGTTGCTGCGCCCGGGGCTGACGGTGGTCGTGTCGCCGCTGATCGCGCTGATGGACGACCAGGTCGCCACGCTGGACGAGCTGGGCGTCGCCGCCGCGGCGCTGAACTCCACCCTGAGCGCGGAGCAGCAGCGCGACCTGGCCGGGCGCTTGCGCCGTGGCGAAGTGAAGATGCTCTACCTGGCGCCGGAACGCCTGGTGCAGCCACGCATGCTGGAGTTCCTGCGCGAGATGGACATCGCCCTGTTCGCCATCGACGAGGCCCACTGCGTGTCGCAATGGGGCCACGACTTCCGGCCCGAATACCTGCAGCTCGGCCAGTTGGCCGAACTGTTCCCGCATGTGCCGCGTATCGCCCTGACCGCCACGGCCGACATGCGTACCCGCGAGGAGATCGTCCAGCGCCTGCACCTGCAGGGGGCCGAACGCTTCCTGTCGAGCTTCGACCGGCCGAACATCTTCTACCGCATCGTGCCCAAGGAGTCGCCGCGCAAGCAGTTGATGGCCTTCCTGGGCGAGCGCCGTGGCAATGCCGGCATCGTCTACTGCCTGTCTCGCAAGAAGGTCGACGAGACCGCGGCATTCCTCTGCGAGCAAGGCTTCCCGGCGTTGCCCTACCACGCAGGCCTGGCCGCTGAAACGCGTGCCGCCAACCAGCACCGCTTCCTCAATGAAGAAGGGCTGATCATGGTCGCCACCATTGCCTTCGGCATGGGTATCGACAAGCCCAACGTGCGTTTCGTCGCCCACCTCGACCTGCCCAAGTCGCTGGAAGCCTACTACCAGGAAACCGGTCGTGCCGGCCGTGATGGCCTGCCATCCGACGCCTGGATGGCCTACGGCCTGCAGGACATGGTGATGCTCAAGCAGATGCTGCAGAACTCCGAGGGTGACGAGCGCCACAAGCGCATCGAGCAGCACAAGCTCGACGCCATGCTGGCCCTGTGCGAAGAAACGCGCTGCCGTCGGCAGTCGTTGCTGGCCTACTTCGACGAGGTGCTCGAACAGCCGTGCGGGCATTGCGACAACTGCGTCGACCAGATCCAGACCTGGGACGCTACCGAGCCTGCACGACAGGCCTTGTCGGCGGTGTTCCGCACGGGGCAGCGTTATGGCGTGGGCCACCTGGTCGATGTGCTGCTGGGCAAGGACACTGAAAAGGTGCGCAATTTCGGCCACGAGAAACTCTCGGTGTTCGGCGTCGGCAAGACGCTCGCCGAGGTTGAATGGCGTTCGTTGTTCCGTCAGCTGGTGGCGCGCGGCCTGGTCGACATCGACCTGGAAGGCTACGGCGGCCTGCGCCTGTCCGACAGCTGCCGGCCACTGCTGCGTGGCGAGGTCACCCTGCAGCTGCGCCGCGACCTCAAGCCGCAGACCGTGGCCAAGGCGTCCTCCAGCGGCGGCAGCCCGGCCAGCCAGCTGGTGCGGGCCGAGGAGCGCGAACTGTGGGAGGCCCTGCGCACCTTGCGGCGCAAGCTGGCCGAGGAGCACAGCGTGCCGCCCTACGTCATCTTCCCCGACTCCACCTTGCTGGAAATGCTGCGCAGCCAGCCCACCAGCCTCAGCGACATGGCCCAGGTCAGCGGTGTGGGCGCGCGCAAGCTGGAGCGTTATGGCCAGGCCTTCCTCGAAGTGCTCAACGGTGCCGGTGGCACCGAGGAGGCACCGAAAGTGGTGCTCGACCTGCGCCACGAACTGGTCAGCCTGGCCCGCGCCGGCATGACCCCTGCGCAGATCGCCGGTCAGCTCAACTGCAGCGAGAAGAACGTCTACAGCCTGCTGGCCGAAGCCATCGGCCGCCGGGAACTGAGCCTGGATCAGGCACTGGATCTGCCGGAAGAGTTGCTGATGGAGGTGCAGGATGCCTTCCTCGATGGCGAAGGGGAGTTGCCGCCAGTGTCGGCCATTGCGCCCCTGTTCGGCGCTCGGGTGCCGGACGGCGTGCTGCACTGTGTGCGCGCAGCATTGGCGGCGGAATTCGAGTTGTGATTGAAGACATTTCGGACATCTACTGACCTGAGACACCCTTTTTGACGAATATCGGCCGTTTGTGAGGCGCCCAGCCTTGCCTGATGGCACGGGACATGGTTAGCTGGCTAATAATTAGTTCTAATCCATGAGTTACTTATGCCCCTGACCGACAACCAACACCGCTTTGGCATGCAGCTGGCCCAGATGTCCCGGGGCTGGCGTGCCGAACTGGACCGCCGCCTGGCCGGGCTCAACCTGTCCCAGGCGCGCTGGCTGGTGTTGCTGCACCTTGCCCGTTTCGAAGAGGCGCCCACCCAGCGCGAACTGGCCCAGAGTGTCGGCGTCGAAGGCCCGACCCTGGCGCGCCTGCTCGACAGTCTGGAAAATCAGGGGCTGGTGCGCCGCCAGGCGGTGCTGGAAGATCGCCGCGCCAAGAAGATCCTGTTGTGCCCGCCGGCCAAGCCGCTGATCGAACAGATCGAGACCATTGCCAATGCCTTGCGCCTGGAGCTGTTTACCGGGGTGGACGAGGCGGATCTGCAGGTGTGCATGCGGGTGCATGCGAAGATTCTGGGCAACCTGGAAAAAACCTGAATGGCTGGGGCTGCTTTGCAGCCCATTCGCGGGACAAGCCCGCTCCCACAGGCACAGTGCTGCCCATGGTTTCAGCAGTATTCCTGTGGGAGCGGGCTTGTCCCGCGAATGGGGCGCGAAGCGGCCCCAGCAACCTAGAAGGTATGCCCCAGGTTCAGATACACCGCCTGCTCATGCGCGCTGTTGGCGCCATAACTCAGGTTCAACGGCCCCAATGGCGTCTCCAGCCCCAGGAAGATGCTGGCCGCATTGATATAGCCACTGTCGAATTCGTTGTCGTTGTTCCAGACCCGCCCACGCTCCAGCGAACCCCCGATATACAGCGGGAAGTCCAGCGGCACGTAGGCGCGTGGTGTCAGGCGGCGGTAATAGACCACGCGCATCAGGCTCAGGTTCTGCCCTGATACCGAATCCTGGCGGAACCCCGACAGCTCCCGTGCACCGCCAATCACGAAGCTCGACGTCACCACATCGGTTTCGTCCAGCGTGCGTCCATAGCGTCCACCGATTACCCAACTGTTCGGCCCGCTGCTGAAGGCCTTGTCCAGATTGAACAGCCATTGTCGGTACGCGTTGTCGGAGTCCAGCGACTGGTCGTACTTGCGCAAGGTCAGGCCGATGTCCTCGCCACTGTGCGGGAAGTACACGTTGTCGAGGGTGTCGAACGAATATTTCAGCTCATAGAAGCCTTCGTTGAAACTGACCTTGGGCAGGTCCTGGTCACCGATGCGCACCTCGGCTTCGCCCCAGGCCTTGCCGGCCCCCAGGCGCACTTCGCCATAGGTGCCGATCTGCCGGCCGAAGTTGAGGCCGAAACCGTAGCGTTCCAGCCGGTATTCGGCGATCGGGTCGTCGTCCAGGGTCGCTTCGATGTTCTGTGAGCTGAAGTCCAGATAAGGCGCGATGAAATAACGCGAGCCAACGTCCAGCGGCTGGTAGAACTCGCTGTACAGTTCTTGCTGGTCACCGATCTGCGCGCGGGTGAGCCACTCGGCACCGAGCTCGTTGATGCCATTGACCCGGTAGCTGGCGCCCAGGTTGAAGGCGCTGTCACCGCGCAGGTCATCCGACAGGTTCAGGCCCAGGCGCAGGAAGTCGGTGCCGCTGCGCTTGCCACGGGCGTTGATCACCAGGGTGTTGTCATCGCCTTTGTGCACCACGCGGTATTGCACCCGGTCGAAGTAGTCCAGGCCATACAAGGTACCCATGTCAGTCTGCAGTCGATCGAGTTCCAGCGGCTCGCCAATCGGCTGGCGGATGTAGTAACGGATCACGTCGTCACTGACCTTGGAGTCGTTCTCCACCCGAATGGCGGTGATGACGGGCGTGCGCTGGCGCGGCGAACGCGCCACCGCAAGCTCCGCATCGCCTTCGGGTTGGCGAAGGGCGGCCAGGCGGGGTTCGAGCAGGAGCGCTGCGCGGTAGCCGGCTTCGATCATGTCGTGGGCGCGGCCGAAATCGGTGACGCCGAAGGCAGCCAGCTGCGGCTGGATAAGGATGTCGTCGCGGTGCAGGCTGGCCAGTTGCTCCTCGGAATTGCGCCGGGTCATCAGGGTGATCGACTGGTTGAGCACATCGACCACCGTGGCCAGCTGCTTGCGGTCGCGCAGCGGTGTACCGATATCGACCACGATGGCAAGGTCAACGCCCATGTCGCGGGCCACATCCACGGGGATGTTGTCGACCATGCCACCGTCCACCAGCAGGCGGCCATCCAGCTCTACCGGCGCGAACACCGCCGGGATCGACATGCTGGCGCGGATCACCTGGGGCAGGTGACCCTTGCTGAACACCACCTTCTCGCCACTGGCGATGTCGGTGGCCACGGCGCGAAAGGGAATCGGCAATTTGTCGAAGTCGCGGGTGTCGGCGGTGTGGGCCAACTTGCTTTCCAGCAGCAGGGCCAGGTTCTGGCCCTGGATCACGCCCAGCGGCAGGCCGAGGCTGCCGTCATCGCGAAAGCTCAGCTTCTGCTTGACCAGAAAGTCGCGGTCATCCTGCTTGCGCCTGAACGGTACGTCCTTGCGCGGCGGTGCGTCGGACAGCGCCTGTTGCCAGTCGAGCGTGGTGGCCAGTTTCTCCAGCTCCTCGACGCTGTAGCCGGAGGCATACAGCCCGCCAACCACCGCGCCCATGCTGGTGCCGGCGATGGCGTCGATGCGTACGCCCTGTTCTTCCAGGGCCTTGAGCACGCCAATATGGGCCAGGCCCCGGGCAGCACCACCGGAGAGCACCAGGCCGACCTTGGGGCGGGCGGGCTCGGCGGCGAGCACGGTGATGGAGGTGAGCGTCAGCAGAAGGCAGAACAGCAGGCGGTGCATCGTGAGTCTCAAAACCTGGGCTAAAGACCGCTAGTATAAGCGGCCCCTACCTGGAGAACCTTGACCATGGCCCACAGCAAGCCGGAAATTGTCATCACCTATTGCACCCAGTGCCAGTGGCTGCTGCGCGCGGCCTGGCTGGCCCAGGAGCTGCTCAGCACCTTTTCCGACGACCTTGCCCGGGTGGCGCTGGAACCTGGCACGGGCGGCGTCTTCCGTATTACCTGCCAAGGTGTGCAGATCTGGGAGCGCAAGGCCGATGGTGGCTTCCCCGAGGCCAAGGTGCTGAAGCAGCGGGTGCGTGACCAGATCGACCCGCAACGCGACCTGGGCCACAACGATCGCTGATCAGGCGCCCTCGGCCAGCGTGCGCTGTTTGGTTGACGGTTCGGCGGCCAGGCGGCTGGACAGCACGATGGCGAAGATGATCAGTGCACCGCCAAGCAGCATGCGCAAGGTCGGTGTCTCGGCGAACACTACCCAGGCCACGGCAATGCCGTAGACCGGCTCCATGCCGAATACCACGGCGGCGGTGCGTGCCTTGATCACCGCCAGGCTGGCGACGAACAGGCTGTGGGCGACACCGGTGCAGAAGATGCCGAGCAGGGCGATCCACAGCCAATCCTTGGTCGCCACCGCACCCAGGCCTGGCGCGGCCACCGGCAGCAGGCACAGGCCGACCACCAGGTTCTGCCACAGCGCTGCCTGCACGGCGGGCAAGCGCCCGGAGCCGGCACGGTTGGTCAGTGACAGCAGCGAGAACAGCAGGCCCGAGAGCAGGGCCCAGAGCAGGCCTCCGGTGGCTTCGCTGGCCAGGTCGAAGGACGGCGTCACCAAGATCAGGCCGATGCTGACCAGCACCACCAGTACGGCTTCGTTGCGGCGGATGCGTTCACGGAACAGCAGGCCTTCGAGGATCACGGTGAATGCCGGGAAGCTGGCGAAGCCGAGGGTGGCGATGGCCACGCCGGCGACCTTGACGGCGATGAAGAAGCTGACCCAGTGCCCGGCCAGCAGCACGCCACCGAGCAGCAGGCGGCGCATGTCGCGCCCGCTCAGGCGTTGCCAGCCTGGGCCGGTGAGGCTGGCGAACAGGGCCAGCGCGAGCACGGCGAAAGCGGCGCGACCAAAGACGATGATGGCCGGGCTGGCGCTGGCGGCCAATTTGCCGAACACGCCGGTCAGGCCGAAGAACAGTGCGCCGATGTGCAGGGCCCCGAGGGCGGTGCGGTGGTTCATGGTGGTCCTTGCGATCTTCGTTGTATTTGCCTGCCCTATCGCCGGCAAGCCGGCTCCCACAGGTACAGCACAGCCCTCAAGCCAGTGATGTACCTGTGGGAGCCGGCTTGCCGGCGATAGGGCCGGTACAGGCACAGTGTAAAGCGTCAGGCAAACATGATCTGTCGCCAGCCTAGCGCCCGTTATCGCCGGACTCTCGCCGCAACGCCATCGGTGTGCATCCAAACGCTCGCAGCATTGCTGCCGAAAACGCGCTCTGGGAGCTGTACCCCACCTGCGCGGCTATTTCCCCCAAAGGTAAAGATGTCTGGGTAACCAACTGCCGCGCCTTGAGCAACCGCCGCTGGCGGATGTAGTCCATCGGCGTCATCCCGCATTCGACGGTGAAGCGCGCATGCAGCCGGGCGCTGGACAGCCCTGCGATACGCGCAAGATCGGCGACCTGCAGCGGGTACGCGGCGTGGCGTTCGATATGGCTGTCGAACGCGGCATAAGGCAGCCGATGGCTGGGCGTAACCGTGGCCGAAGCCGTGGGATTCAAGCTGGCCAACAGCAGTACCGCACCTTGCCGGGCAATCAACGGGTCGTCCACCGGGCTTGCCGCCAGCCAGTCCACCAGTTGCTGCTGACGGTTGTCCAGGCCCAGGGCCGCCGGGCGGTCGAGCAGGCGGCGACTGGCGTCGGCGTGCTCACCCAGCTGCTCGTGCAGCCAATGATCGCCGGGCACATCGAGCACCAGGCAGTGGCTGCCGGTGTCACTACCACAGCTGTGATGGGTGCCGGCAGGTACGACCATGAGGCCCTGGCGAGCGACCCGCGCACCTTGCCCCTGCACCTCGAAATCCAGGCGACCCTGCAGGCCGAACACCAGCTGTGGGTGCTCGTGGCTGTGGGCGATCAGGTCGTCGCGGTAGTGGCGCAGGGAAAGAATCGGGCCGGCGGTCATGGGGCGTCCTCGCAGGGCAGGCAACCATTGTGCCCCATTCCCGACCCCTCATCACCCGTCATATCGCTGCCACCAACCTGTCACCTGGGCCTGCCAGTCTCCAGCAAACAGCGCCGGAGCCCGCCCATGACCCATGTCGAACTCTCTCGCCCTTCACGCAAGCAGCGTGTGCGCACGTTGTGGATTTCCGACGTTCACCTGGGCACGCGAGATTGTCAGGCCGAACACTTGTCGCAGTTTCTCAAGGGCTATCAGGCCGATCGCATCTACCTGGTCGGCGATATCATCGACGGCTGGAAATTGCGCGGCGGCATCTTCTGGCCGCAAGCCCACACCAATGTGATCCGCCGTTTGCTGACCATGAGCAAGCGGGGCACCGAGGTGATCTACGTCACCGGCAACCACGACGAGTTTCTGCGCCGTTATTCGAAGTTGATGCTGGGCAACATTCAGCTGGTGGACGAGGCCGAGCACCTGACGGCAGACGGCCGCCGGCTGCTGGTGATCCACGGCGACCAGTTCGACGTGATTACCCGCTATCACCGCTGGCTGGCCTTCCTTGGCGACCGTGCCTACGAGGTCACCCTGGTACTCAACCGCTGGCTCAACCATTGGCGGGCGCGCTACGGCTATGGCTACTGGTCGCTGTCGGCCTACCTCAAGCACAAGGTCAAGGGGGCGGTGAACTTCATCAGCGATTTCGAGGACGCCATTGCCCACGAATGCACCCGGCGGGGTTTTCATGGGGTGGTGTGCGGGCATATCCACCACGCCGAAATCCGCAGGGTTGGCGAGGTGGAGTACCTCAACTGTGGCGATTGGGTCGAGTCGTGCACGGCATTGATCGAGCACTGGGACGGCAGCATCGAGTTGTATCGGCTGGCCGATGCCCAGGCGCGGCATGCCGGGCAGGCTGCCGCGCTGCGCGAACTTGCCTGAGGCGCCCTAGAGGCTGATGCGGCCCAGCAGGATGTCGCGAAACATCGCGAAATCGCCGATCAGGCTGTACAGCGGGTGCTTGAAGGTGGCCGGCCGGTTCTTCTCGAAAAAGAAGTGCCCGACCCAGGCGAAGCCATAGCCGAACAGCGGCACGGCCAGGAGCAGCAACCACTTGCCACTGCCGATGGTGTAGGCCAGCAGGGCAATGACCAGGCTGGTGCCGACGAAGTGCAGGCGTCGGCAGGTGGGGTTGCTGTGCTCCCCCAGGTAGTACGGGTAGAACTCGGCAAAACTGCGAAACTGCGCTGTGCTGTTCATCGCAATGCTCCGGGATTATCACTTTTTGACAGGATACACGGCGTGGAGCCTGAATCGAGTCTAGAGTCACTGACGGAGCCGGCCAGTGACAATAGGCGCCAATTGAGTATCCTTAGGTTCACCGCATGAAGCGGTCAGCATAAGAAGCCTGTCATGAGTGAGAGAACCACGTCAGCCAGCTGGGCATCAGGGATCGTAAAGGCACTCGAGCTGGAAGGGCTTGATTGCCGTGCCATGTTCAAACAACTCGGGCTCGACTTCGCCGCCCTCGACGACCCGGATGCGCGTTTTCCGCAAGACTCCATGACCCGCCTGTGGCAGTTGGCGGTGGAACTGTCCGGCAATGAAGCCATCGGCCTGAACATGGCGCGGGTGGTGCGGCCGGCATCGTTCCATGTGGTGGGCTATGCGTTGATGTCGAGCCGCACCCTGGCCGAAGGTTTCGAGCGGCTGGTGCGCTATCAGCGCATCATCGCCGAAAGCTCAGACCTGAGCTTCCGCCTGGGGCCTGAAGGCTATTCCCTGATCCTTACCGTGCATGGCGATCATCTGCCGACGACCCGGCACAGCTCGGAGGCATCGCTGGCGTGCGCCCTGGCCCTGAGCAAGTGGCTCAGCGGCCGCCCCATACAGCCCAGGCGGGTGCTGATCCAGGGGCCGCAACCGAAGAACATCGAACCGTACAAGGTGGCGTTCCATTCGCCCCTTGTGTTCGGCGCCGCCCACGATGCGCTGATATTCGAACGCGCCGACATGGAGGCCCCGCTGCCAACCGCCAACGAAGCCATGGCGGTGCTGCATGACCGCTTCGCCGGCGAGTACCTGGCGCGTTTTTCCGAAAGCCGGGTAACCCACCGGGTACGCCAGGTGCTGTGCCGCATCTTGCCCCAGGGCGAGCCCAAGCGGGAGACCCTGGCCCAGGCCCTGCACCTGTCCCAGCGCACCTTGCAGCGCCGTTTGCAGGAAGAAGGCACCAGTTTCCAGGCGCTGCTGGACGACACCCGCCGCGAGCTGGCCGAGCAATACCTCGCCCAGCCAGGCATGACCCTGCTGGAAACCGCCTACCTGCTGGGTTTCGCCGACCCCAGCAACTTCTACCGGGCGTTCCGCCGCTGGTTCGACGTTACCCCAAGCGAGTTCCGCTCCCGTCTGGGCGCGGAACCCATGGTACTCAGTGACGCCAGAACGCCGGCATACACAACACCAGCACCGTGATGATCTCCAGGCGACCGAGCAGCATGCCGCTGGCGAGGATCCATTTGGCGGCATCCGGCAGCGAGGCGTAGTTGCCCGAAGGGCCGATCACTTCACCCAGGCCCGGTCCGACACCCGATACGGTGCCGGCGGCGCCCGTTAGTGCGGTCATCCAGTCCACGCCCAGCAGTGACAGCAGCAGGGCCATCACGCAGATGGTGATGGCGAAGAAGAACGAGAACGTCAGGATCGAACGCACGATCTCTTCGTCGAGGCGGTGGCCGTTGTACTTCTGCTTGATCACCGCGCGCGGGTGGATCAACTGGTTCAAGCTGGCCTTGAGCAGGATGTAGGCCACCTGGAAGCGGAAGATCTTGATGCCGCCGGCGGTGGAGCCGGAGCAGCCACCGACGAAGCCCAGGTAGAAGAACAGCATCAGCGAGAAGTTGCCCCACAGGCTGTAGTCGCCCAACGCAAAGCCGGTGGTGGTGACCACCGACGTCACGTTCAGCGCCACGTGGCGCAAGGCATCCAGCCAGTGCAGGTTGGTGGTGGCCCAGTACCAGGTGCCCAGCACCAGCCAGGTGACCACCAGCATGCCGAGCAGCCCCTGGACCTGCTGGTCGCGGATCAGCGCCTTGCGGTTGCCGCGCAGGGTGGCCACGTACAGGGTGAACGGCATGCTGCCGAGGATCATGACCACCACGGCGACCCAGTGCACCGCCGGGATGTCCCATTTCGCCAGGGACTGGTCCGAGGTGGAGAACCCACCGGTGGAAATGGCCGACATGGCGTGGTTGATCGCATCGAACGGCTTCATGCCGGCCCACCAGAAGGCCACGGCGCCGATCACCGAGAAACCGACGTAGACCCCGACAATCGACTTGGCGACCATGTGCGAGCGCGGCATGACCTTTTCCGAGCGGTCGGACGACTCGGTCTGGAACAGGCGCATGCCACCGATGCGCAGCAGCGGCAGGATCGCCACGGCCATGGCGATGAAGCCGATGCCGCCGAGCCAGTGCAGCATCGAGCGCCACATCAGGATACCCGGCGACATGTTGTCCAGCCCGCTGAGCACGGTCGCGCCGGTGGCGGTGATGCCGGACATGCTCTCGAAGAAGGCATCGGTGTAGCTGATGTGCTGGGTCAGCAAAAAGGGCAGGGCGGCGAACACGCACACCACCAGCCAACTGCTGACGGTGAGCAGGTACATGTCGCGCGGGCGCAGGTGCACATGTTCCGGGCGGCCCTGCACGACCATCGCCAGGCCGGCGACGAAGGTGATCAGGCTCGACCAGAGGAACGACGGCATGTCGCCGGTGCGCTCGAAGATCACCAGGGTCGCCATGGGTACGACCATGCTGACTGCCAGGGTGATGAGGAAGATGCCGATGATGAAACCAATGATCCTTAAGGTCGGCAAGGCCATGTGATCTGCTCTGACTCTGAACGGAAGGGCGCCATTCTACCTATGGGTCTGGTGATGTAAA
>Ga0160431_100717_pt1 | contig 11534 bp, 8 predicted proteins | sample HID1971K_E0MG_FD_108212 | JGI IMG/M metagenome (GOLD analysis project Ga0160431, IMG submission 108212) | Enriched millipede-associated microbial communities from UW Madison campus, WI, USA - HID1971K_E0 MG | ecosystem: Host-associated > Arthropoda: Insects > Digestive system > Unclassified ...
CCCGTGACGAGCGCGGGCCCGCCGTCGACGCCGAGGACGAGGTCGTCGATGATGAGCTCGCCGTCCGCCGCCGTCCGGGCGGGGGTGCGACCGGTCAGATCGGGCGCGCTGGTCTCGATGTTGTCGGCGGGCAGCGTCGCCACGACCTCGGGAAGGTCGGCGACGGTCTCCACCGGGAACAGCACGGTGGCCTCGGCGGGGAGGGATGCCCCGGCACCGGCCGGCGCGACCGCCACGACGTATTCGGCATCAGGAGCGGGCTTCTTCTTGCGGCGGCGCAGCGCCACCAGCGGCGGCGGCGTCGCCGCACCGCCGGAGAGCACGTCGGCGAGCGAGTTCGCCGCGATGATCGTCAGGGCCAGCACGGCACCGGTGGGGACCATCATCCAGGGCTGCTGGAAGATGAACCGCGCGGCCGTCTGGATCATGCCGCCCCACGTGGGCTCGGGCGGCTGCGGTCCCAGGCCGATGAAGGCGAGGCCCGCCTGCATCATAATGCCCACACCGAAGAAGAGCACGAACTGCACGATCACCGTCGTGGACATGTTCGGGAGGACGTGGCGGAAGCTCGCCGCGGTGGGGCGCACCCCGTCGACGGCGGCGGCCTCGATGAACAGCTGCTTCTGGAGCGCCTTCGCCTGGCCGAAGAAGATGCGGTAGAGCGCGCCGAAGAGCAGGACGCCGAGGAGCGTCATCACGAGCGGCATGTTCGTGCCGACCGCGGCGATGAAGGCCAGGATGATGACCGTCCCGGGCAGCGACATCACGATCTCGCTCACCCGGTTCATCGTCGCCTCGGCCCGCGCGCTGCGCACTGCCCAGAGCGTGACCGGGACGGTGATGAGCACCGCGACGATCGGCGGGATGCAGCCGATCGCGAGCGTCGACGCCGCCGCGGTCACGATGCGCGAGAGGAGGTCGCGCCCGAGCTCGTCGGTGCCGAGCAGGTGCGCGACGGAGGGACCCTGCAGCACCGCGGTGAGATCCTGCTCGAGGGGTCCGTAGCGAAGCCAGAGCGGCGAGGTGAGGGAGGCGACGACGAGGCCGATCAGCCAGATCAGGGCGAGCACGGCGGTCGGCGATCGGAACAGCCGGTGGGCGCGCTTCCGCTCGGAACGTCGGATCGTGAGGATCGAGGTGGTCGAAACGGTCATGATGTGCGCAGTTTCGGGTCGAGGGTGCGGTTGAGGGTCTCGAGCACCACGTTGACGATGACGACGACGAGGGTCGCGACGAGCACGAGGGCCTGGACGAACGGCAGATCCGCGGAGCCGACGGCCGACTGCATCGCCTGTCCGATGCCGGGCAGCGCGAACAGGAGCTCGATCATGACCGAGCCGCCGAAGAGGACGATGAACTGGACCGCGACCGTCGCGAGGATCGGCAGACTCGCGCTGCGCAGGGCGTGCACGTAGATGATGCGCCCGCTCGGCGTGCCGACGGCGCGGAGCGTGCGGATGTGCTCCTGCGCGAGCGCCTCCGCCATCGAGGCGCGGGTCTGCCGGGCGATGAAGCCGGCCGACGTGATCGCGATCGTGAGCACGGGGAGCACGAGGGACTTGAACCACTTCTCGGGGCTGACCTCGAAGGGGACGAAGCCCGTGGCCGGCAGCAGTCGCAGCTGCACGGCGAAGACATAGACGAGCAGGATGCCCACCCAGAACGCGGGCAGCGACAGCATGACGCCCGTGAGCACCGTGATGAACCGGTCGACCCCGCCGCGGCGGACCGCGGCGACGACGCCGAGCACGATGCCGAGCACGGCGCTGAGGATGGTCCCGCCGGCGGCGAGCGCCGCGGTGACGGGCAGCCGCTTCGCGATGTCGGGACCGATCGGACGGCCATCGATCAAGGATGTGCCCAGGTTGCCCCGGAGGACCTGGCCGACCCAGGCCAGATACTGCTGGATCCAGGGGTCGTACCAGCCGATGGACTCGTTGTACGCGACGACCTGCTCGGGCGTCGCCGACTGGCCGAGCGCGACGCCGCCGGGCGTCGATCCCGACAGGTGGACGAGCACGAACGCGATCCACGACGCGATCAGCAGCGTCAGGATCGCCCAGGCGACCCGCTTCAACACGAAGATGAGCATCAGAACTCCTCCTGGTGACGGTGCCGGCGGTGTTCACCCGCCGGCACCGTCATCGGATCAGGATGCGGGCTGCAGGGTGGCCAGCAGGGGGAAGGCCTCGGCACCCGCGAACGTGGGCTCGGCGACCTTCGCGGTGTTGTACGCCCAGGGGGCGAGCTGCTCGAAGAGCGGGATCAGCCATCCCGAGTCGACGATCGCCCGGTTGAGATCCTTGAGCGCCGCGGCCTGCGCGTCCTCGTCGCCGGCGCCCTGCGCCGCGCCGTAGGCACTCGCTGCCGCCTGGATCTCGGCATTCTCCGCCCCGTGGAAGTTCGCGAAGCCGAACAGCACGCCGAAGACGTTGCCGAGCGGATTGGTCCACGTCAGCGGCAGCGGACCGCCGAGCGGCTCGGTCTGCACGACCGCGAAGATCTCCTCGGTCGAGGCGGCGTTCTTCAGGGTCATGTTCACGCCGATGGCCTCCCAATAGGGCTGCAGCGCCTCCAGGTCACGCTGGCTCGCGGCCGAGATCGTGAAGGTGAAGTCGAAGCCGTCGGGGTAGCCGGCCTCGGCCAGCAGCTCCTTGGCCGCATCGGGGTCGTAGGCGTACTCCTCGTCGAGCTCCGGTACGTACCCGGGGTTGTCGGCCGGCAGGGCGTTCGCCGTCGGCAGCTCGCCCGGGTGCACGGCGTTGACGTACGCCTCGCGGTCGATCGCCATCGAGAGAGCCTGGTACACGCGCGGGTCGGCCCACTGCGCGCCGAGGGCCCCCGTCTTGTCGAAGGCGACGAGGTTCTGGACCGTCCCGCCGTTCGCGACGAGCCCGACGCCGGCGGACTCGACCTGGGCCTGCGTGTCGGACGTGATGTAGGCGAGGTCGACCTCGCCCGAGATGGCCGCGTTCACGCGCGCCTGCGGGTCGAGGATCGGGCGGAACTCGTAGGAGTCGAAGGGGTAGTCCGCCGCGGCGTCGTTGCCGTCCTTCTTCACGAGAAGGTACGAGTTGCCCTTGACGGTCGCGTCCTCGTCGACCGTCAGCGGGCCGGACCCGTCGGGGGTCGTGTCGAGGGTGGAGCGGTCGGCGGCCCCGGTCGGGCCGACGATGGCGCCCGCGGGCAGCACGAGGTTCGACTCGAATCCGGGCTGGCCGGTGGCGAACGTGAGCGTCACGGTGTCGTCGTCGACGACGGCCACGTCCGTGATCTCGTTCTGACCGCCCGCGGCGAACCCGCTGTAGGCGGAGAGGTCGGGGTTGCCGCGCGCGTCGAGGTTCTGCTTGACGAGGTCGGCGCTCAGCGTCGTGCCGTCGTCGAACGTCGCACTGGTGTCGAGGTCCAGCGTCAGCTGGGTCTGGTCATCGTTGTACTCGAAGGAGGTGACCAGGTCGGGCACGACCTGACCGCTCTCATCGAGGAGGAACAGCGAGTCGTAGATGCCCTCGAAGAACATGCGCTGGCCGCTGCCATAGCGGACGGGGTCGTAGCCGAGCGCGGCCTGGTCGGAGTCGAGGGCGATGATGAGCTTCGACGTGTCGGCTTCGCCCCCGCTCTCGCCGGAGCCGCCCGAACCGCTGCAGGCGGTGAGAGCGAGAGCTGATGCGGCGACGACCGCAATGACGGCGGCGCCGCGGGTGGTGTGACGGGACATCCTGATCTCCTGTGATCGGTGTGCTGCTGCGGACTTCGGTGTCGCGGATCGCGGTCGGGCGGCGATCCTTTCGAACAGGTTGACCCTCGACGACCGGTTTGGCCATTCGGATTCACTCTGCTCACCGTTAGCGAACGCCTAATGAGAGGTCCGCGGGTCGGTCCGTACAGTGAAACACACTTTCATTCAGTAAACGAGTGTGCGATGCTGGGGATGCCGAGAAAGGACTCGCCGATGACATCCACCGCCTTCCCCTCCGACTTCCTGTGGGGCGTCGCCACCGCCGGTCACCAGAACGAGGGGGACAACGTCGACAGCGACACATGGTTCCTCGAGAACGTGACCCCGTCCGTGTTCCAAGCCCGATCCGGCAAGGCCACCAACGGCTGGGAGCTGTGGGAGTCCGATCTCGACCTCGTCGCCGGACTCGGCCTGAACGCGTACCGCTTCTCCGTCGAGTGGGCGCGCATCGAGCCCCGCGAGGGCGAGTTCTCAGACGAGGCGCTCGCCCACTACGAAGCCGTGATCGACGGATGCCTCGCCCGCGGGCTGGCGCCGATCGTGACGTTCAACCACTTCACGTCCCCGCACTGGTTCGCCGCGCGCGGCGCGTGGCTCGACCCGGAGGCGCCGGAGCTGTTCGCCCGCTACTGCGGCGTCGGCATGGACCGCTTCGGCGACCGCATCGCCCTCGCCGTCACGTTCAACGAGCCCGATCTGCCCGAGATGCTCACGTGGGCGCATCTGCCCGAGTTCGTGGTCGAACTGGAGCGCAAGACCCTCGAGGCGGCGGGCCGGGCGGCGGGTGTCGAGAAGTACCGCGCCGGCAACGTCATGCTGCGCGAGGACTTCGGCGGCATGCGGGCCGGCATGACCGCCGGGCACCGCGCCGCGAAGGCCGTGATCAAGGCCCGCCGCCCCGACATGCGCGTCGGCCTCTCGATCGCGATGGTCGACGACGTCGCCGGCCCGGGCGGCGAGGCGACGCGCGACCGCAAGCGCGCGGAGGTCTACGAGCACTGGCTCGAGCTCGCCCAGGACGACGACTTCGTCGGTGTACAGAACTACGAGCGCATCGCGTACGGACCCGACGGCCAGCTCCCGCCCGAGCCCGGCGCGAGCCTCAACGGCATGGGCACCACCGTCGAGCCAGATTCGCTGCGTGGCGCCGTCGAGTACGCCTACTCGGTCGCCGGCGTCCCGATCCTCGTCAGCGAGCACGGCGTCGGCACGCCGGATGACAGCATCCGTGCCGCCTTCATCGAGCCGTCGCTCGACGGCCTCGCGCGCGCGATCGCCGACGGCGTGCCCGTGATCGGCTACTGCCACTGGACCTTGATGGACAACTTCGAGTGGATCTTCGGCTACGGCCCGAAGCTCGGACTGCACAGCGTCGACCCCGACACCTTCGAGCGCACCGCCAAGCCGAGCGCCGGCGTCTACGCGGAACTGGTGGCCCGGTTCCGCGCCGGAGCCTGACGGTCAGTCGGAGATGAGCGTTCCGCCGTCGATCACGATGTTCTGACCGGTCACGAACGCCCCTGCGGGGGACGCGAGCCACACCACGGCGCCGGCCACCTCAGTGGGCGTGCCGAAACGACCCAGCGGTGTCTTCGCGAGCCGGGCGGCGGCTGCGGCCGGGTCGTCCGTGATGGGGCGGGCGAAGTCCGTGGCGATCACACCGGGCGAGATCGCGTTCGCACGGACGCCGCGCGAGCCCCACTGCACGGCGAGATTGCGGGCGAGCTGGGCGTTCGCGGCCTTCGTCACGCCATAGCCCGCGAGCACCCGGTTGCCGCGAAGCCCCGACAGGCTCGACATCACGATGAAGGCTCCCCCGCCGCCGTCAGCCATCACAGGCAGCGCGAGATCGGCCAGCCGTGCGACCGAGCGCACGTGCAGGTCGAACATGCGGTCGAGCCGGTCGATCGCATCCGCGGCGCCGGGCTCGTCGAGGGCGGCGCCGGCGTTCGCGACGACCGTGTCGATGCGGCCGAACCGCCCGACCGCGGTCTCGACGAGGCTCGCGAGGGCCGCGGCATCCGTCACGTCGCAGGCGAAGCCGATCGCGGCGGCGCCCTGGTCCACGAGGTCGGCCGCGGCCCGCTCGGGCTCCGACGACGCCAGACCCGCGAGGATCACACGGGCACCCGCTGCGGCGAGCGCCTCGGCAGCGGCGCGCCCGATGCCGCTCCCGGCCCCCGTGACCACGGCGACCTGACCCGCGCACGAGAAGAGCCGTGCAGGTGCGAGCGGCGAGTCTTCCATGTGCTCATCCTCGCGCGCGAGGCGCCGGCGGGGGTTCGCGGATTCCGATGCGCGGCATCAGCGGATGCCGGTTCCCGGCCGCTCGACGGCGGGCTAGCGTCGCGTCCATGACCAGGTATCCGGGGCTCGAAGGACGCACGATCGTCGTGACCGGGGCGGGAGGCGGCCAGGGCGCCGTGGAGGCGGGCGTGCTGGCGGAAGCGGGAGCGCGCGTCATCGCCACGGATGTGACGGACGCCGCGGCCTCAACGACCGCGGGCGTCGAGTACCGGCGGCTCGACGTGTCGGACGAGGGCGACTGGACCGCACTCGCCGCCCATCTGACGGAGATACTCGACGGCGAACCGCTCCGCGGCCTCGTGAACAACGCCGGCATCACGCATCGCGCGCGGCTGGGCGCGGTCGAGCGTGCGGACTGGGATCGTGTGCTCGCCGTGAATCTCACCGGGCCGATGCTCGGGATCCAGGCGCTCGCCCCGCTCATGGGAGCGGGGTCGTCGATCGTCAACATCGGGTCGTCGGCGGCTCTCAACGCCCACTACCCCGTCGCCTACACCGCCTCCAAGTGGGGGCTGCGCGGCCTCACGCATGTCGCGGCGACGGAGCTCGGGCCGAGAGGCATCCGCGTCAACGTCGTGCACCCCGGATTCATCGAGACGCCGATGACCGCCGGCGCGCCGGAGACCATGCGGGCCGCGCAGCTGGCCCTGACGCCGCTCGAGCGGGTCGGCGTCGCGGACGAGGTCGCCGAGGTCGTCGCCTTCCTGCTCTCGGATGCCGCGTCGTACCTCTCCGGGGCCGAGATCCCGGTCGACGGCGGTGCGACGTCGTCGGCCGGCGCCAAGTTCATGGCCGATCGCATCGCGGGCGTCTGACCGTCCGCAGTCGCAGAACTCCACCGATTCGCCCCGGGGCCCGCCGAACCTGCTCCCCCGAGCGGCGTGCGCGTTCACTTCCGTGGAGTTCTGCGAACGGCGGCGGGCGGGCGACCCGGGTCGGCCGTGGGGGCGGCCCCGTCCTCCCGCCGCCGGCCGCTCAGGACCCGACCGGCGTGCGCCCCTTCGCCCGCGCGGCGCGCTCGGCACCGGCGAGGATCTCGGAGTCGAAGAACTCCTGCTGCAGGATGACGGCGCCATCCTGCACGCGGATCAGGTGCACGAACGACTGCGGGTAGGGCTCGCCGAGGAACCGCGCCTCGTCGACCATGCGGCTCGTCACGAAGAACAGCTCCGGATCGACGCACTCGTGGATCACGAGGTCGGTGTGGACGACGTTCTCGAACATGCCGGCGTTCGCGTGCGTGTTGGCGACGATGTCGTCGCGCCCCTGCCACCGCGTCTTCGGCAGCTCGGCGGGCGCGAAAGGCAGCTCCTTGACACCGTCGGGATGCCACAGCGCGATGCGCTCGGCCGGATTGTCGAGGTTCGAGGTGAAGAACGCCTCGACGACGCCCCGGTTGGCGGCGCGGAGCGCGGCATCCGCGGCGGTCATCGGGCAACCTCCTCGACATGGGCGGCGTCCAGCTGCTCGACCAGCTTGCGGGCGCCGCGGACGGCGATCGCGACGCTCATGAGCGTCGGGTTCATCGTGTTGGCCGTCGGAATGAGGGCGTTGCCGCCGACGACGAGGTTGTCGTAGCCCCACACGCGCGAGTACGGATCGGCCACCGAGGTGCCGTCGTCCGCCGGCCCCATCCGCATGGTGCCCATGTAGTGCAGGCTCGAGCCGTTCGGCAGCAGTCGCGGCTCGGCGACGAAGGCGCCGAGGGCGGCGCCGGCGCGACGCACGCGTTCGGTGGCCTCGTCGAGCTCGGGCTGCTCGGCATCCGTCAGCGCGTACTCGATCGTCATGTTCGGGAACCCGCGGTAGTCGAGCTCGCTGTCGTCGAACGTGACACCGTCTTCGACGCGCGGGTGCTTGCGCACGCCGTAGCCCATGTTCACGTAGCCCCAGCGGTTGCCCGCGGCGGGGTGCGACGGGTCGAGCTGGAACGGCGGGTTCTCGGCGTACATCACCTGGAGCGAGAAGGGGTGCCCCGGTTCCGAGAACGGGATCCGGTTGACGGCCGCGACCGGGTCGGCCGCGTTCTGCGCGCGCCGCGCGAGCTCGGCCTCGAACTCGTCGTCCGTGATGCGCGCGCTCATGCGCTCCTCGTCGAGGGCGACCGTCGTGATGACGACGTGGTGCTCCGTGAGATAGCGCCCGAGGGCGCGGGGACGGATGCCGGAGGCCCAGAGCAGCTGCGGAGAGCGGAAGGCATCGGCGGCGACGACGACGACGTCGGCGGGGAAGAACGAGACCTCCTTCGTCCGCAGGTCTTCGATCGTGACGCCGGTCACCTCGCCGCCGTCGTGCTCGACGCGTCGCACGAGCGTGAGGTCGCGCAGGTCGAACCGCTCCGACTCGGGGCTGCCCTCCTCGATGAGAGGTCCGAGCACCGTGTTCGCTCCGGCCCAGACCATGGAGCCGTCGGGCTGAGGATCGCCCGCGACGGGCAGAGTGCCCACGCCGTAGCCGGCGGGCAGCTCGGCGCCGAACTCGTCGTTCAGGAGCGACCGGATCGCGGTGCCGATGGCCGAATCGGCGAACGCCGCCTGCTGCGCGTGCAGCAGACCCTCGGCCCTGGAGACCAGCTCGTCCCACTCGGCGTCGTCGATGAAGTCGACCTTCTCGCTGAAGGCCGGGCGCGGGATCGCGCAGGTCCAGTGCGCGCCCTGGCCGCCGACGTTCGTCGCCGCGGCGGCCGCGGGGAACGTGGGCGCGTGCGCCGAGCCCTCGCCGCCGAAGTCGAGCAGGTGCGTGCCCTGGCGGGCCGTGAACATGCCCTCGACGACGACGCCCGCGGGAATGCCCAGGCTCTCGCGGAGCGCCCCCGACTGCGGGCCCTGCGACAGCTCGCGCGCATGTGCCTTCTCTTCGGGATCCGCGATGTTGCGGACGCTCTCGCCCGGGACCGCGGTGAGCTGCGGCCCGGCCTCGAACATCACGACGCGGGCGTCGGGGCTCGACTCGATGATGAGCCGGGCGTAGGCGGAGCCGATCGGCCCTGAGCCGACGATGGCGACGATGGGGGTGTGCGACGACATGGGAGTACCTCTTCTGATCACGCGGTGAGGGGTTCGGGGCTGGGCACCGGCGCCTGTTCGGGTTCGTCCGAGAGCCGGCCGGCCGGAAGGAGCACCGCGGCGACGATGCCGGCGGCGTAGGCGAGGGCGAGCACGGCGAACACGGGCGCGAAGACGCCGCTGTAGATCCCGGCCACCTGGGTCTGGACGACCGCGGACGCCCCATGCACGAACTGCGGTGTCAGCGTCGCGGCGTCGAGGGTCGCGGGAAGCAGCCCCGCGACTCCGAATCCGATGACGCCGCCGATGATCGCGGTCGCAACGGTGGAGCCGATCTGACGCACGAGGTTGACGGTGGCCGTCATGCTGCCCGTGTCTCGACGCGGCGCCGCGCTCTGGACGACCGCGATCACCAGGCTCATGAAGGCGCCGGTGCCGATCCCGACGACGGCCATGACGATCATCGGCACCCACAGCGGCAGCCCGACCGGCAGGACGGCCATCACGAGCAGTCCGGCGGCGCTGAGCGCCGTGCCGGCGATGCAGTAGACGCGGTAGTGACCGGTGCGGCTGACGAGCCACCCGGTGGCGAGGTTGGACACCAGCATCCCGAACACCGTCGCGATGGGCACGAGACCCGAGACCGTCGCGCTCGTGCGGTAGGCCATCTGGAAGTACGTCGGCAGATACGCCGTGATCGAGAACAGGCCGATGCCGATGATGGCCGACAGCGCCGTGCCGGCGGCGATCGTCCGGTTCGCGAAGAGCCGCAGCGGCACGAGCGGCTCGGCGGCCCGCAGTTCGATCAGGAAGAACGCGGCGAAAGCCATGCCGGCGACGACGAAGGAGACGACGGATGCCGCGGCCAGTGCGGGATCGCCGATCCACGTGACCGCGAGCACCAGCGCCACCATCGCGATCGCGAACGAGACGGAGCCGGCGACGTCGAAACGACGTCGGCCGAAGCCGGGGAGCCGGGGCACCGCGACGAGCGCCAGGAGCAGGGCGGCGACGCCGAACGGGATGTTGATCCAGAACACCCAGGGCCAGCCCCAGTAGTCGGTGATGAGCCCGCCGAGGACGGGGCCGACGAGGATGGCCACCGGGAAGGCGGCGCCGATGATCGCGAGATACCGCGGCCGCTCGCGCGGGGTGGTCACCCGCGCCACGATCGTCTGCGACATCAGGTGCAGGCCGGCCGAGCTCATGCCCTGCACGACGCGCGCGCCGATGAGCTGAGGCATGTCCTGCGCGAAGCCGCACGCGAGCGACGCGACGAGGAACAGCACGAGCGACACGAGGAACACGCCGCGCGGGCCCGCCGCATCGCCGAGCTTTCCGATGATCGGCAGCAGGATCGTGCTCGCCAGCGTGTAGCCGACGACCACCCACCCCATCTGGGCGAGCCCTCCGAGTTCTCCGGCGACGGTCGCGAGGGACGTCGAGACGATCGTGTGGTCGAGGGCTCCGAGGATAGCGACGGTCAGGAGGGAGGCGATCAGGAGGCGGAGCCTCCAGGGTGACATGCTCATACGCGTTCTGGCCCGTAAGACCGGGCGATCGACGCGACGGGGTGTGCCCCTGGGCGGCTTCGCCGCAGGGAACGGGCCGCAGCGGCCCCGACGTCACTGTCGATTCTAGCCTTTCTTTAGTCTGAAAGCAACTAAAGAGTCAGGGACGCTGACGAGCGCGCGAGCGCGGACGGGCGGGCGGCAGGTCCGGCGCCACCACCGGCGCTCCCACCGTCCCGACGAGGTCGCCGATCCCCTCGACCGTCATGCGCACCTGGTCGCCCTCGCGCAGGGCCGCGATCGTCGACCCCCTGCCCCACAGCTCGCCGAGGCATCCGCCGCCTCCGACCGTCCCGCTGCCGAGCACGTCGCCCGGCACGACGCGCGCGTTGCGCGACGCGTAGGCGATGAGCTCGGGGAACGGCCAGCCCATGTTCGACACGAGGTCCTCGCCGACGAGCTCGCCGTTGACCCGCACCTCGGCGCGGATCGCGAGGAAGCCGTCGGCGTCGAGGTACTGCTCGAACTCGTCGGCCGTCACGATCCAGGGGCCGAGGCTGGTCCCGAAGTCCTTGCCCTTCGCGGGGCCGAGGCGCACCTTCATCTCCCGCGACTGGATGTCGCGCGCCGACCAGTCGTTCATGATCGTGTAGCCGAAGATGCGGGAGGCCGCGTCGGCCGCAGTCAGGTTCGCCTCGCCGACACCCGGCGCGGAGCCGACGACGACGGCGATCTCGAGCTCGAAATCGAGCCGCTGGGTGACGGGCGGGGCGACGGGCTCGTCCGGCCCGAGGATCGTGTGCGGGCTCGTGAAGTAGAACGTCGGCGCCTCGTACCACTCCGGCACGACCTCGCTCTTGCCGTCGACCGAGGCGCTCACGCCCTCGACGTGCTCCTCGAAGGCGACGAAGTCGCGGACGGATGCCGGCACCACCGGCGCCAGCAGGCGCACGTCGTCCAGCGCCGTGCCGG
>Ga0160431_100721_pt1 | contig 11455 bp, 8 predicted proteins | sample HID1971K_E0MG_FD_108212 | JGI IMG/M metagenome (GOLD analysis project Ga0160431, IMG submission 108212) | Enriched millipede-associated microbial communities from UW Madison campus, WI, USA - HID1971K_E0 MG | ecosystem: Host-associated > Arthropoda: Insects > Digestive system > Unclassified ...
AATTTCTAAAAGCTGGGGCGATTCCTGTGGGAGCGGGCTTGTCCCGCGAACACCGGCGAAGCCGGTGCCATGCTCCGCGCTGCCTGTTTCGCGGGGCAAGCCCGCTCCCACATGGATCACGCTTTGCCCATGTTTCACCGCCACCAGGCACGCCATGTACAGCGCGCGCCTGACCTCAAATCTGCCTCCCGAGATAGAGCGCTTGCCCACGGATTTTCCGGCTTGCCGGCGATGAGGCCGGCACTGCCAACAGCACTTTGCACAGGTGGCCGAACGTGGCCGCTATCGTCCCAAAGCAGACACCTGGATGTTGGGGCCGCTTCGCGGCCCATCGCCGGCAAGCGCGGCTCCCACAGGCACAACGCAAGCCTGGGGGCTGGTGATCCTCCTGTGGGAGCCGGCCTGCCGGCGATGCGGCCCCACCCGGTGGAGGCGCCTACGATCAATTGCGCCCCCTCAGAAGCATCAGTTCAGAACACCGCCCCCACTGGATAAACGAAGGCATTCACGTCATAGAACGGCGTGCGCTGGTAGAACCACTGCAACCGCTCTCCCGGACTGGCGGCGAACTTTTCGTCTTCCTTGAGCTTCTTCTCGAATTCCGCCTTCAACTTCGGATCGTCCGCGAGCATCTTGCGCGCCATCGGCTCCATCACGTATTCCTCAGGCTCCTCGGCCACCACCAAGGTCGAGTTGAAGAAGCCCCAGGACCAAAACGAATCCGGGCTTTCCGGATACAGCAGGTTCACGGCCAGCACACCCAGCGGCTGGTCGGTATCGATAACCACCGAACCGGCCGGGAAGGTCTGCAGGCGCTGGAACGGCTTGGCCTTGCCGCTCACCAGCAAGTGCCCTTCATACCCAGGAATTTCGTTCGGCTGGGCGCGGTCCGGCTCGAAGCCACCAGAAACCTTGATGTCATCCATGCGATACAGTGTCACGGCGATTGGTGTCGGTGCGTCCAACGTCTTCATCTTGATGCCATGAGCCTTCAGGCGATCAATCACCGCCTTCCACTGCACCGGCACGATGTACTGCTTTGGCCGTTTGGTCACCAGGTCCGGCTCGGTGTTGCCGGTCACCGGCACCTTCAGTTGCTTGGGTTTGTTGCTCCAGACGATGGTTTTCTTGCCGGTGATTGGCGATTCCTCGAAGCGGTAGTCGCCCACAGTGAACGGAATGGTTTCGTCCTTGCCGGGCTTCCATGTGAGGATCACGTCCTGCTGTGCCAGCAGACGCTTGCGATCCTTGTCGATGGCTTCCTTCAGAGAAGCAGCCTGGTCGCCGATCACCTGAAACATCGCCTTGAGCATCACGTAGTTGCCCAGTACCTGGGTCTCGTATGGATGCAGCGCGTGCTGCTCGATGAGGATCGAAGGCACGCTGCGGATGTCGCCGTACTGGTTGGAGAAACGCGCCAGGTCACTGCGGTATGGGTAGTAGCCCTGGGTGGGGTCCTGGTTGTCGTTGAAACTGATGCACTCATGGACCACGTGGCCCTGCCCCTCCAGCGCCTTGTACACCGGTGCGCGCATGACCTGGTCCATCCACTCGCTGCTGGCCGGGGACCAACCATTGCCGTTGTTGCAGTAAGAGCTTTCGTAGGGATACATGGCACCGTCGGTGGAGTGGGTGTCGGCGAAGAAACTCAGGTCGTAGTTGTTGAACACCCAGGCAACGTTGCGGATTTCCGCGCTGTCGAGTTTGGTAAAGTCGCGGTTGAGGTTGTAGTTCAGCCCGTTGACCCGCCAGCCGGTCTCGGCAGGGCCGTTCTGGTTGATCCGCCCATAGGGGCTCTTGCGCAGGTCGCCGTCGATATTGACAGTCGGGATGAAGAGAATGTTGACCTTGTCGAGAAGGCCCGCCAGCGTCTTGTCGCCAGTGGTCATGTCGCGCAGCAGCATGAACATCGCATCCTTGCCGTTGGCTTCGCCAGGATGGATTTCTGCCTCGATGAAAAGGGTCGGCTTGCCCGACTTGTTGAGCCCCGCCGGCGACTTGTCGACCTCGGTAGAGACGGTCGCCAGCATCATCGGATGGCCCTCGGCACTCTTCTCCGGCAGTTCGCTGAGCACGATTCTCCCGCCGGACGCGGCGGCCAGCTTCTCCATGTATTCGCGGGTTTCGGTGTAGTTGGTGGTTTGCCCGAAGTTGCTGGACTCGGCGAGGGTGATCAGCGGGTTGTCGGACTTGGCAATGTACTGGGTACTGGTCAGCTTCTGCTCGAACATCGGCGGCAGGATGCGCTGCTTCGCGGCAGCGGGATAGCCACTGTCATCCACGTAGGCCGGAGCGCTCGGCAGGGCCGCCAGGGTCGAAAGGCTACCGGTGAACAGCAGGGTGCCAAGCAACGAGCAGGAAATGGGATATCGCATGGTCAGACTCCTTTCTTTGCGAGTAGTGCCTTTTCCAGATGTTTCATGCAAACGGCACGTCAAACACATTAGACGAGAGGCTGAAAAGCGCCATTGATGTTGGGGCCGCAAGCGGCCCATCGCCCGCAAGCGCGGCTCCCACAGGCACAACCTAAGCCTGGGAGCTGGTGATACAACTGTGGGAGCCGGCTTGCCGGCGATGAGGCCAGCACTGGCAACAGCACTTTCGACAGGTGCAGCTATGGGTCGAAAACAGTCAGCCGCGAGAGACCGCTTTCGACCCATTGCTGACGCTCGCAAGGGGCTGCATTCGGCCAAAAGCGGTCAAAAACAATCATCCAACAATGTCGTCCCGATCAACAGCTTCGGAGTGCTTAGCTACGCTCTAGGGCGTACATGCCATGACCAGCGTTGAAGTCGTAGCGTATCCGTTGAAGAGCGGATGCGTGCGCCGCGATCGCTGTATGGCGCGCTTTTATTCAATCTGTGTCTAACATTCTCCCATTGACCGCCCTACCATCGGCCGCTCCGTCCAGGTGCATACGATGAAAGAGATTCCCGGCAACATCGATTTTTCAGGCTTGACGGCCCGTCGGCTAGGGCCAAATGACCGTGAGATCATTTGTGTGCACCGTGAAACGATGTTCCTTGAGGCGGGAGGAGACCCATCGGAGTTGCGGGTGATGACTGAGCACTTCCGGCCCTGGTTGCACCAGCGCCTATTCGATGGCCGCTACTACGGTTTTGCGCTGATGGACACGGGGCAGCCTGTGGCGGCGATAGGTCTGATGAATATCGACTGGCCACCTCATCCGTCCCATCCGGCCTTAGACCAGCGCGGCTATGTGCTAAATGTTTTCGTCGAACCTGCTTACCGGCGCCGGGGCTTGGCTTCAACCCTGATGAAGTTGGCTGAAGCCGAGTTTGCGCAACGCGGAATGAGTTTTGCCGTGCTACACGCGACCAAGGCCGGCAAGCCGGTGTATGAAGGACTGGGCTGGGCGAATACATCTGAAATGGCGAAAACCGTTTCGTGATTTGACTGCCTATCTCAGGAGCCTGGTCGCCGATTCCAGCTGTTGATGAAAGGCTGCTTCGGGTCGAAAGCAGTCAGTCGAGAGTGGCCGCTATCGACTCAAAGTAGACATCTGGATGTTGGGGCCGCTTCGCGGCCCATCGCCGGCAAGCGCGGCTCCCACGGGCGCTAAGTACGGTGATGCTTCTGTGGGAGCCGGCTTGCCGGCGATGAGTGCCATCATTGTGCAGGAGGTGGCGGTTTGCCCCCGGCTTTCTCTTCGACCAACTTGTAGGCCACGTAGTACTTGTAGATGTTGCCCACATAATCCACGGTTTCCCGGCCCACCACCTGGGCGGCAGCCTGTTCGACGTTGCCGAACCAGACGTTCTTGTTAAGCCCCGACTTTTCCGCCAGCGCACGGAACTTGCGCAGGTTGCCGGGGCCTGCGTTGTAGGCGGCGAAGGTCATCAGGGTGCGGTTCATCTGGGTCAGTTGCGGGTCGTCGAGGTACTTGTCTGCGAGCAGGCGCATGTATTTGCTACCGGCCTCGATGTTCCGGTCGGCGCTCTTGTCGATGCCCTCGATGCCGACGGAGGGGTCCTTCGCGGTGGTGGGCAACAGCTGCATCACGCCCACTGCGCCTCGGTGGCTGCGGGCGCCCTGGTCAAGTTGCGACTCCTGGAAACCCTGGGCCATGAGCATCAGGTGGTCGAAGCCGTAGGTGCCGGCGTGGCGGTTGAAGATCTCCACCATGGCCTGGAATTTCTTCATTTCCTCTTCGGAGGTAGCGTTGAGCACGCGCTTGCTGCTGTTGGTGACGTACTTGGTCCGCAGGCTGTTACCGAACGCCGTGCCGACCTTGTGGGTCTGCACGAAGCGCGCGAGCTGGTCCTTCAACTGCGGGCTGCCCTGACGGATGGCCCAGGCGAATTCGGACTTCTCGTGCAGGAAGAGCTGGTCGTGAATAACCATGTCGGTGTACAGCGGCGCCCAGATCCGCGCGATGTAGCGGTCAACCACCGTGGCATTGAGCAGACCGGCGTTGACCATCTGCAACAAGTCTTCTGACTCCAGGTTCTCATCGGCGGCCTTGATGTCGATCGGTGCCAGGCCCTTTTCCGCCAGCGTGGCGTTCAGCGCCTTGAGGTGTTCGTAGTAGCTGCTGGAGGCGCGCACGGTGACCGCCTGGCCCGACAGGTCCTCGACCTTCTCGAAGGGCTTGCTACCTGGGGCGGTGACCAGAATCTCCGGGATGTCCACAGCAAACGGGGCGGAAAAGTCGACGTTCTTCAGACGCTCTTCGGTGATGGTCAGGCCACCGGCGGCAATATCGCCAACGCCCTTGATCAGGTTCGGCATCAACTGGTCACGGCTCGTGGGGATGAACATCACCCGCCATTGCATGGACTTTTTCGGATAGGGCTGGGTCTTGTTCAGCCAAGCCTCCAGGCCCTTGCCCAGCTCGAAGCTCAGGCCCCGCTGGCGGCCGCGGTCCAGCTCGAAGAAGGTCTTGCTGTAGGGCACCAGTACCCGTATCAAGCGGCGCTGGCGCATGCCTTCGAAGTCCCCGATCCAGTTCTCGGGTATCGGCAAGACAAGCTTTTGAACTTCCGCCTCTTCAGCCGGGGTCAGTTCGACGCTCGGCAGTTCAGCCGATGGAGCAGCGCTCAAGGAAAAAGGCAGTGAAAGCAACAGGCAAAGGAGGAAATGCTGAAATCTGTTTGGCAGTCTGTTCATGACATTCACCCGCCGGGTTTAGCCATATCAGGGTATAGCTCAAATCCTCACCCGAGTCGTTGCGCAGAGCTCGTTCACGACCGACCGTTGATTCGGAATCTGGTTTGGCCTCATCGCCGGCAAGCCGGCTCCCACAGGAAGGCGTCGGCGCGCGTTCGCCGGCGATGGGCCGAGGGATCAACTGAACGCGTTGATGAACCAGGTAATCAACGGCAAGGCGACGATGTCGATCAGCACCGCACCACAGAGCGGAACGATGATGAAGGCCTTGTACGAGAACACCTTGTAGTGATCACAGATGGCCCCCATGTTGGCCACCGCATTGGGTGTCGCCCCCAGGCCATGGCCCATGTAGCCGGCGCACAGGACGGCGGCATCGTAGTTGCCACCGAACAGGCGGAACAGCACGAATACGCACAACGCCATCATGATCAGCACCTGCACCACCAGGATCACCAGCAACGGCAGGCCAAGCTGCTCCAACTCCCAGAACTTCAGGCTCATCATGGCCATGGTCAGGAACATGCCCAGGCTGATGTCACCCAAGGTGCCGACCGCGTTGTCCGGGATCTCGATCACCTGGGCACGGTCGTTGAAGTTACGCACAATGATCGCCACGAACATGGCGCCGACATACACCGGCAAGACAATGCCCAGGTGCGCCTTCAAGGCATCGCCAATCCAGAAACCAAGCACCATGATCACCAGCATGCAGGTCAGCAGACGCAGCAGCACCTTGGAGTCGATGGCCACGCCTGGACCTTCGTTGGCCTTTTCCAGCACTTGCAGCGTGTCTGCGCTATCGGCCCGAACCGCGAGTTTCTTCCGGTCGATCAAAAAGCGCGCCACCGGGCTACCCAGCAAGCCGCCGGCCACCATGCCGAAGGTGGCCGAAGCCAATGCTGCCGTCGTCGCACCCGAGGTGCCAAGGCTTTCGGCAATCGGGCCAAACGCAGCGGCCGCGCCAAAGCCGCCTTCAAGCGACACTGCACCGGCCATGATCCCCAACAGCGGATCGATCCCCAACGCCTTGGCCATACCGACGCCCACCAGGTTCTGCAAGAGTGCCAACCCCCAGCAAGCCCCCAGGTAGACGAACAGGATCTTGCCGCCCTGGCGCAGCAGGCCAAGGCTGCCGCCAAGGCCGACAGTGGTGAAGAACATCACCATCAAAGGTGTTTGCATGGCGGTGTCGAGGGTGATGTCCAGCCACTGCAGATTGCGCAGCAGCCACACCACCAGGGCAAAGCCGAAGCCACCGATCACCGGGGCAGGTACACAGAGTTGGCGCAACCAATGGCTGTGCTTTTTCAGTTGTGCGCCCATGGCCAGCAGCAATAGCGCCAGGGCAACGGTGGTCAATGCGTCAAGTTGCAAGGTAAGCATGGGGTAATACTCTTGTTTTTGTACTGGGACAGATAAAGGGGTTTTTCAGTCGACCAGGCTTGCCAGCAGCCGCGCGCCGATCTTTGCAGTGCGCAAGTCCTGGTCGAGCGCTGGGTTGAGCTCGGCCACATCGGCCATGCGCAACTTGCCGCTGGCCTTGGCACGCCGAACCAGGTGCTCGACCACCATCAGGTCGACACCGTGGGCCGAAGGCGCGCTGACGCCAGGGGCCTGGCTGGCCGGGAGCACATCGAGGCAGATCGTCATGTACAAATGATCGATGCCCGCCAGGAACTCATCGACAAAGGCCTCGATGGCCGCGATGTTCCACGGCTGCATCTGCCGATCGAGGCGATAGCGCACATTCAGGCGCTGCGCCTGTTCGAACAGCGCCTGGGTGTTGTTCAGCTCGCTCACGCCGAGGCAGCAGTAGTCGAAGGCCATACCGGCCTGCTCGCAGTATTCGGCGATCTGTCGAAACGGCGTGCCGGAGCTGCTTTGTTCGGCGTGGCGAAGGTCGAAGTGGGCATCGAAGTTGAGAATGCCGATGCGCGGATGTTCTTCCAGGCGCCGCAGGTGCTGGGCCAGGCCCAGGAAGCTTGCGTAGGCGATCTCATGCCCGCCGCCCACGCCCAGCGGCAGATGCCCCTGCTCCAGCAGCAGCGCCACACGCTGGGCATAAGCCCATTGCGCGCCTTCAAGGTCAGTGCCTTGGCAGGCGACATCGCCGCTGTCATAGACCGGACGCTCGCCGCGCCAAGCCAGGTTGGCCAGCGCCTTGCGCAGGACGGGCGGCCCAAGACGGGCGCCCGTGCGACCCTGATTGCGGCTCACGCCTTCATCGCAGGCCAGCCCCACCAGGGCGGTGCCGGGTGCCTGACGGTCGGCGAAGGGCTGCACCCATTGGTGCCAGCGTAGCGCCGAAGCGCCCTCGCCCGCGTCGATACGGCCCTGCCACGCCGGCAAGGAAAGATTATCTGTCATGCAGAAACTCCAGGTGTGATTCAGTCCAGCCGCGCACCGACGCGCAAAGCGACCTCACAGGTCCAGTGGGTCAGCCGCTCGCTGTTCTTTTGCGCACGAAAGGCCGGGGCCATCAGGCTGATTGCGCCATGCAGCCGGTTGCGGCTGTCGAGTACCGGTGCGCTGACGCCCCAGACGCCGTCGTCGATTTCGCTCAGGCTGACCGCAAACCCTTGGGCGCGAATGGCGATGAAACTGTGCTCGTATTCGGCAATGCCTTCGGCATCCACCCCCTGCTCGCGGAGGAACGCCTGACTGCGCTCGGGTTCCATGTGCGCCAGCAGCACCCGCGCCGAAGCGCCCACCAGCAGGGGCTGAGCCAAGCCTTTCTGATAGCAGCAGCGCAGCGGCTGCGGACTGTCGATCATCTCGATGCAAATGGCCTGGCCATTGCTCGGTACCATCAAGGCGACACTCTCGCGACTCAACTCGGCCAGGCGTTTGAGCTCCGGCAGCGCCTGCGATACCAACAGCGCCTGGCGGTCGAACTTTTTCGCCAACTGCAAGCAGGCAGGCCCTGGCAGGTAACGACCGTAGCCGTTGTCTTCGGCAAGGCCCCAGCGCAGCAAGGTCTTCAGGTGCCGGTAGGTGCTGCTCAAGGGTTGGGCCAGTTGCAGACTCAATTCCTTGGCCGCCACCGCCTCATCGGCCTGCCCGAGGGCGACCAGAATCTGCAACAAGCGATCGGTGGGGCTGGTGTAGTTCATGTGTGCTCCTTGCGAACATGGTGCACAGGGTTTCTCAAAGGGTGAAACAGGATTCCCATGGAGTGGGAAATTTTGTCCATAAACACGGGATAGGAGACGACCGGTGCCCATATTCGCGAGACAAACCCGCTTTCAGACAGCGTCGTGAGGGTGCGGGGTGACTACCAGAGTGACTACCAGCCCTTCACCCCCGTCATGTCCGGCAGCTTGTGCGCGATGCCCTTGTGACAGTCGATACAGGTAGCCTCGCCGCTGGCCAGGGAGGTCGAATGCATGGCGGCGGCCCGTTTGCTCTGGCGGGTGAAGTCCATGAACTGGAAGTTGTGACAATTGCGGCACTCGCGCGAGTCGTTGGCCTTGAGCCGTGCCCACTCGTGCTCGGCCAGTTCGCGGCGGTGAGCGACAAATTTTTCGCGGGTATCGATGGTGCCGAAGAGCTTGCCCCAGACCTCCTTGGAGGCCTGCATCTTGCGCGCGATCTTGTGCGTCCATTCATGGGGCACATGACAGTCCGGGCAACTGGCGCGCACACCGGAGCGGTTGGTGTAGTGAATGGTTTCCTGAAGTTCGACGAACACGTTGTCACGCATCTCGTGGCACGAGGTGCAGAACTTCTCGGTGTTGGTCAGTTCGAGTGCCGTGTTGAAGCCGCCCCAGAAAATGATCCCGGCGATGAATCCGCCAAGCGTCAGAAAGCCCAGGCTGAAATACACACTGGGACGACGCAGGATGCCCCAGTAGTCCTTGAGCAGGGCAATCAGTGTTTTCATGGCGCCTCCTCAGGGTTTGCGCGCAGCGTTGGCGTCGTCTTGCAGGATCTTGTCGATGGTCTCGAAGCTGTTGCCCACCAGCGGCTGCACTTCCTTTTGCACGACATGGCACTGGTTGCAGAAGTAACGCCGTGGCGACACAGCGGCCAGGGCCTGGCCATCGCGGTCCATGTAGTGCGTGATGCTGATGGCCGTCGCCTGGCTCTTCGCGCTATTGGCCCGGCTGTGACAGGCCAGGCACTTGTTGCCATTCATGTCGATCTGATAACCGCGAATGGCATGGGGAATGGTCGGCGGCTGGTCGGGGTAGTTGCGTTCACGCTTGATGTCGCGGTTCTCGTCGTTGGCAATGGCCGCGGCCGGCATGCTTTGCGTCAAGGTACCGCCGGGTCGACGCCCGTCGGGCCCCGGTGCATCGAGCGGATAATCGACCTCGGCGGCCAGCGCCAGGCCAATCGCGGCCAGCAGGAACAGGGGCAGCATTCGAAAAGGCATGATGGGCCTCCTCAGGCCAGGCTGATCAACTCGATGCGGATCGCGCACTTCTTGTAGTCGGTCTGCTTGGAGATCGGGTCGGTGGCATCGAGGGTGACTTTGTTGATCAGTTTGTTGGCATCGAAAAACGGCACGAACACCAAGCCGCGCGGCGGCTTGTTGCGACCGCGAGTCTCGATGCGCGCACGGATTTCGCCACGCCGGCTGATCAGCTTCACTTCACTGCCACGGCGCGCCTGCATGGCCTTGGCATCTTCCGGGTGCATGTACACCAGCGCATCGGGTACGGCCTTGTACAGCTCTTCGACGCGTTGGGTCATGGTGCCGGTGTGCCAGTGCTCCAGCACCCGGCCGGTGCTCAACCAGAACGGGTAATCGGCATCCGGTGCTTCGGCAGGCGGCTCATAGGGCAAGGCGAAAATGATCGCCTTCTTGTCGGGGTAGCCGTAGAACTGCACAGCACTGCCTTTCTCGACATAGGGATCGAGCCCTTCACGATAGCGCCAGCGGGTTTCCTTGCCATCGACAACGGGCCAGCGCAGACCGCGCTCGCTGTGGTAACGGTCGAAATCGGCCAGGTCATGGCCGTGGCCGCGGCCAAAGCGGGCGTATTCCTCGAACAGGCCTTTTTGCACGTAGAAGCCGAAGGCCTTGGCTTCGTCATTCTTGTAACCGGCTTCCAGTTGCTCGACGGGGAACTGGTCGACCTGGCCGTTCTTGAACAACACCTCGTACAGCGTCTTGCCCTTGTAGTCGGACGCCGCGACCAGTTCGGCAGGCCAGACTTCATCGGTGGTGAAACGCTTGGAGAACTCCATCAGCTGCCACAGATCCGACTTGGCATCCCCCGGTGCACTGACCAGTTGATGCCAGAACTGAGTACGCCGTTCGGCATTGCCGTAGGCGCCCTCCTTCTCTACCCACATGGCGCTCGGCAGGATGAGGTCGGCCGCCTGGGCAGAAACGGTGGGGTACACGTCGGACACGATCACGAAGTTCTCGGGCTTGCGCCAGCCAGGCAGCACCTCTTGCATGATGTTGGGGCCGGCATGCATGTTGTTGCTGGCCTGGGTCCAATAGACGTTGAGGACGCCGTCCTTGAGCATGCGGCTCTGTTGCACGGCGTGAAAGCCGACTTTCTCCTGGACCGTGCCGGGCGGCAGCTTCCAGATGGCTTCAGCGGTGGCCCGGTGCTTGGGATTGGTCACGACCATATCGGCAGGCAGGCGGTGCGAGAAGGTCCCGACCTCGCGTGCGGTACCGCAGGCCGAGGGTTGCCCGGTCAGTGAGAAGGGACTGTTGCCCGGTTCGCTGATCTTGCCCGTGAGCAGGTGGATGTTGTAGATCAGGTTGTTGGCCCACACCCCCCGGGTGTGCTGGTTGAAGCCCATGGTCCAGAACGATACGACCTTGCGCTTGGGGTCGGCATACAGTTCCGCCAGGGCCTTGAGCCGCTCGGCGGGGACTCCGCTTTCCTTGGCGGCACGCTCCAGGGTGTAGGGTTTGACGAACGCCGCGAACTGATCAAACGAGATATCGCTCCAGGTGTTGGCCTTGTCGGCGTTCTTGGCGCGGGTTTCCAGCGGATTGTCGGGGCGCAGCCCGTAGCCGATGTCGTCGGCGCCCTGGGCGAAGCGCGTGTGCTTGCCAATGAAGTCCTGGTTGACCGCACCGCTTTCGATGATGTGGTTGGCGATGTAGTTGAGGATCAAGAGATCGGTTTGCGGCTTGAACACCATGGGGATGTCGGCCAGCTCGAAGCTGCGATGCTCGAAGGTGGACAGCACCGCCACCTTGACGTGTGGCTGGCTCAGGCGCCGATCGGTGACCCGGGTCCAGAGGATCGGGTGCATCTCGGCCATGTTCGAGCCCCAGAGCACGAAGGCATCGGTGGCTTCGATGTCGTCGTAGCAGCCCATCGGCTCGTCCGCGCCAAAGGTGCGC
>Ga0160431_100722_pt1 | contig 11451 bp, 13 predicted proteins | sample HID1971K_E0MG_FD_108212 | JGI IMG/M metagenome (GOLD analysis project Ga0160431, IMG submission 108212) | Enriched millipede-associated microbial communities from UW Madison campus, WI, USA - HID1971K_E0 MG | ecosystem: Host-associated > Arthropoda: Insects > Digestive system > Unclassified ...
ATTCGCGGGACTTCGCGCCGTCGTCGAGGGAAGCAACGATCTCGATCGGCTGGGTGACCCGCTCCAGGTAGGTTTTCAGTTGCGATTTAAGCGTGGCGTCCAACATACGGGCGATTCCTTTTTTTCAAACTTCAGATACAAAAACGCCCAGGCAGAGTCGCCCGGGCGTTTGACGGGGCGGTAAGTACTTCAGCTTTGGCGGCTGCTCACCGCCCACGACTGGCGCACGGTCTTAGATCTTGCCGACCAGGTCCAGCGATGGAGCCAGGGTGGCTTCGCCTTCTTTCCACTTGGCCGGGCAGACTTCGCCTGGGTGGGCAGCCACGTACTGGGCAGCCTTGACCTTGCGCAGCAGCTCGCTGGCGTCGCGGCCTACACCACCGTCGTTGATTTCGACGATCTTGATCTGGCCTTCCGGGTTGATCACGAAGGTACCGCGATCGGCCAGGCCGGCTTCTTCGATCAGCACGTCGAAGTTGCGCGAGATGACGTGGGTCGGGTCACCGATCAGCGGGTACTTGATCTTGCCGATGGTGTCCGAGGTGTCGTGCCAGGCTTTGTGGGTGAAGTGGGTGTCGGTCGACACACCGTAGATTTCCACGCCCAGTTTCTGGAATTCGGCGTAGTTGTCAGCAAGGTCACCCAACTCGGTCGGGCAGACGAAGGTGAAGTCGGCCGGGTAGAAGAACACGACGGACCACTTGCCCTTCAGGTCGGCTTCGCTTACCTGAACGAATTCGCCGTTGTGGAAGGCGGTGGCGTTGAACGGTTTGACTTGGCTGTTGATGATAGGCATGAGAGACGCTCCTTCATGGGGTTGGAAACATTTGATGGAGAGAATCCTAACCGCTGGTCGCCCTAAAGGCTCATTGGTAAACCTCATGCTCGCGATTGGTTTTGGCTATAACCGAGGTTTATTAATAGAAGGGATTGCGCTGAGCAAAGGATTGCGAGGGCATTCGAGGGCCCTATCGCTGGCAAGCCAGCTCCCACAGATATTCACACATCTTGAGTAGTGTGCCTTCCCTGTGGGAGCCGGCTTGCCGGCGATAGGGCCAGTGAGGTTTAGCGCGTAACGGTGCGCATGGTGACGAACTCTTCCGCCGCCGTCGGGTGCACGCCAATGGTTTCGTCGAACTGCTGCTTGGTCGCACCGGCCTTGAGGGCCACGCCCAGGCCCTGGACGATCTCACCCGCATCCGGCCCGACCATGTGGCAGCCCAGCACCTTGTCGGTCTCGGCATCCACTACCAGCTTCATCAGGGTCTTCTCCTGAATGTCGGTGAGGGTCAGCTTCATCGCGCGGAAGCGGCTTTCGAAGATCTGCACCTTGTGCCCGGCCTGCAACGCCTGCTCCTCGGTCAAGCCCACGGTGCCGATCGGCGGCTGGCTGAACACCGCCGTGGGGATGTTCTGGTAGTCCACCGGGCGGTACTGCTCGGGCTTGAACAGCCGGCGCGCCACGGCCATGCCTTCGGCCAGGGCGACCGGGGTGAGCTGCACACGGCCGATCACATCGCCAATGGCGAGGATCGACGGCGCGGTGGTCTGGTACTGGTCGTCGACCCGGATGAAGCCGCGCTCGTCCAGCTCCACACCGGTGTTTTCCAGGCCCAGGTCGTCGAGCATCGGTCGTCGGCCGGTGGCATAGAACACGCAGTCGGCCAACAGCTCGCGGCCATCCTTGAGGGTAGCCTTGAGGCTGCCGTCGTCGAGCTTGTCGATGCGCTGGATGTCGGCATTGAACTGCAGGTCCAGGCCGCGCTTCTCCAGCTCTTCCTTCAGGTGGGTGCGGACCGAGCCGTCAAAGCCGCGCAGGAACAGGTCGCCGCGGTACAGCAAGGTGGTCGCAGCGCCCAGCCCCTGGAAGATGCCGGCGAACTCGACGGCGATGTAGCCACCGCCCACCACCAGCACCCGGCGTGGCAAATCCTTCAGGTAGAAGGCCTCGTTGGAGGTGATGGCCAGCTCCTTGCCCGGAATGTCCGGCACCTGCGGCCAGCCCCCGGTGGCGATGAGGATGTGCTCGGCGCTGTAGCGTTGGCCGTCCACCTCCACTTCGTTGGCCCCGGTGATACGCGCATGGCCTTGCAGCAAGGTCACGCCGCTGTTGACCAGCAAGTTGCGATAGATGCCATTGAGGCGTTCGATCTCGCGGTTCTTGTTGGCGATCAGCGTGCCCCAGTCGAAATGCCCTTCTTCGAGGGTCCAGCCGAAGCCGGCAGCCTGCTCCAGCTCATCGGCAACATGGGCGCCATACACCAGCAGTTTCTTCGGCACGCAGCCGACGTTGACGCAAGTGCCACCCAGGTAGCGGCTCTCGGCCACCGCCACTTTCGCACCAAATCCCGCGGCGAAACGCGCCGCACGCACACCGCCGGAACCGGCGCCAATCACGAACAGATCAAAATCGTAGGCCATGTATTCAGTCTCCTTGGCTGGCGCTCAGCATACCGCCGTTGCCGACTGCAAACAAAAAAGCCACCCCGAAGGGTGGCTTTTTCAACCGGCGGTGGCGAATCAGTACGCCTTGCCGGTCTTGTAGTAGTTCTCGAAGCAGAAGTTGGTGGCGTCGATGTAGCCTTCCGCACCACCGCAGTCGAAGCGCTTGCCCTTGAACTTATAGGCAATCACGCAGCCGTTCTGTGCTTGCTGCATCAGTGCGTCGGTGATCTGGATCTCGCCACCTTTGCCCGGCGGGGTGTTCCTGATGATATCGAAGATATCCGGGGTCAGGATGTAACGGCCGATGATCGCCAGGTTCGACGGGGCGTCTTCCGGGGCCGGCTTCTCGACCATGTTGGTCACACGGAAGATGTCGTCGCGGATCATGTCGCCGGCAATGACGCCGTACTTGTTGGTTTCCTGCGGATCGACTTCCTGAATGGCGATGATCGAGCAGCGGAACTGGTTGTACAGCTTGACCATCTGGGTCAGCACGCCGTCGCCTTCCGGGTTGACGCACAGGTCATCCGCCAGCACCACGGCGAACGGTTCGTCACCGATCAGCGGCTGACCCGTCAGAATGGCGTGGCCCAGGCCTTTCATTTCGGTCTGGCGGGTGTAGGAGAACGAGCACTCGTTCAGCAGGCGACGGATGCCGACCAGGTACTTTTCCTTGTCGGTGCCCTTGATCTGGTTTTCCAGCTCATAGCTGATGTCGAAGTGGTCTTCCAGCGCACGCTTGCCGCGGCCGGTGACGATGGAAATCTCGTTCAGGCCGGCGTCCAGCGCCTCTTCCACGCCATACTGGATCAGTGGCTTGTTGACCACTGGCAGCATTTCCTTGGGCATGGCTTTGGTAGCAGGCAGGAAGCGGGTGCCGTAACCGGCTGCCGGGAACAAGCATTTTTTGATCATATACGTCCTTAAACAAAGGCTGGGCCTGTGGAGTTCGGCGCAGTCTAATCAGGCGGCAGTCACCTTACAATGCCCCCGCCTGTGGCCGACCGGTGCCAACATAGAGACAACCCAGTGTAGATAGTTCCGGCGGAAGGTAAAATTAACGCCCGGCAAAGGTTGCCAGCAGGCGCAGCCCGTGCCTTGGCAGGGGGCCGCGCGGCTCGGTGTGATGGCACGGCAACCCCTCAACTACCGGTTCCACGCCCGATCAACACACCCTCGACTTGCTGGCCATACAGGTTGACGCCATCGTTGGCGTGAAACTTCACCCGGGTCTTCTCGATCGAGCCTTCCACCAGGCGAGGGTCCTGGGGCCGCTCATGGCGATTGATCCAGGCGGCCACGTCCCAGGCCTGCTGGTCGCTCAAGCTCCCCGGCTTGCCCAGCGGCATGTTGTACTTGATGAACGACGCCGCCGTGTTGATGCGGTGCATACCCGCGCCCCAGTTATAGGAGTCCTTGCCCCACAACGGTGGCATTACATAGTCATCGGCCACTTTCTGCCCTTCCCCGTTGTAACCGTGGCAAATGGCGCATTGCTCCTTGTAGACCTGCTGGCCCCGCTTGAAGTCGTAACCGCCCTTGGGTTGAGGCACATCGGGATAACCGCGGCCGGCAATCTCCACACCGGTGGGTGCCTTGCTCGACAGCCAGTAGGCATAGACCGACAACGCGGTCATCTGCGGGCTGTCCGCCGCCGGCGGCTTGCCGTTCATGCTGAACTGGAAGCACCCCTGGATGCGCTCGGCATAGGTGTTGACCTTGTCATTTTTCTTGCGATACGCCGGATACATCGGGTACGCGCCCCACATCGGCGCGGAATGCGCCTGACGCCCCTGGTCGAGGTGGCAGTTGCTGCAATTGAGGCCGTTGCCGACGGCCTCGGGCATCAACCGACGGGTATCGACAAACAGCGCATGGCCTTCACGCACCATCTTGCCGAAGGCGTTGTCCGGCAGCTCGCTTTCGGCGGGTGGCACGAATTGCGGGGTTGCCTGGGCACCTGGGACCTTCAGTTGAGACTGGTCTTCCATGGCGATAGGCGAGGCAAATGCATTGCCGATGGCGGCAAGCAACAGGGTTGGCATCAGCGCTCTCATGGCTTGACCTCCGCAGGGGTGGGCGTGGCGAAGTATTCGGCAATCGCCTTGACCTCGGCATCGGTCATGGCCTTGGCCACGCCGACCATCAGCTGGTTGGGGTCGTTGCTGCGGCTGCCATCGCGCCAGCCATTGAGTTGCGCGATCAGATACGGCGCGGGTTGTCCGGCCAGGGGCGGAAAGTGGTCACCTACGCCACTGCCACCGGGGCCATGGCATTGCACGCAACCGGGTATCTGCCGGCTCCAGTCGCCGTACAGCGCCAAGCGTGCGGTCGGGTTATCGGCGATCTGTTGCCGGCGCTCGTCCGGCGCGGGGTCGCTCGGGAGGCTGGCGAGGTAGGTGCTGACCGCCTGGATTTCATCCTCGGTCAGGGCCTTGGCCAGCGGCTCCATCACCGGCTGCTTGCGGGTGCCATTGCGCCAGTCATGCAATTGTTTGCTCAGGTAGCCGGCCGGCAAGCCCGCCAGGCGCGGAAACCCGGCAGCGGCAATACCCTTGCCGTCCGCGCCATGGCAGCCCAGGCAAGCCATGGCGGCAGGGTTGGCCCCGCCTTGGGTGAAGATCTTCTGGCCATCGGCGGCGTGCGCCAGCGGCCAGGCCAGGATCAGCACGCTGCCGATCACGACTCGACTCATCAGGGTCATCACGAAACTCCATTTCTTTTGTTATAAGCTTAAGCTTAAAAAACATAAGCAAATGGATACTAGCCCCGTAAGGGAATTCGCAACAACGCTCGGTCCGACCGAGGGCCTGCTAAGCGCGTTTTACTTGCGCCAGGTCAACTGCCCGAAATGCACTGGGTGGCCGCCGTGCGCACATCACCCAAACGCAGCGGGAAATTGTTCAAGCGTTCATGCAGCTTGATGCTACTGCCGCTGCCGCGCTCGTCGATGTCCACCAGCGCCGCAGGCCCGGCGCCGGCCGTCAGCTTCTGTGGCACGATCAGGCGCAAGCCGTCGCCGCGCTTCTCTTCCACCAACGGATCGCGGGTATCTGCCAAGTGCTGCTTGATGCAGTCGGCATACTCACGCGGCGCCTTGCCAGAGATCACATCCAGCGTCTCGTGGGACTGCTCCAGTTCCGAAACGCTGACGCACCCCCCAAGCGCCAACAACAACGCCGCTGCCATCCACTTCATTTACCGCACCTCAGCTGTCAGGAATCCGCTCTGACAACGGCCAAGCGTTTTTGCTCCCGGCTTTGGCAGATTTATCTTCACGCGAGCCATCGTGGTATCGTTCGCCTTTGCAGAACCAGACTTTGCGGAGCACCCCATGAAATTCGTACACCAGCGCGAGCACTTGAACGAGGACGACATTGTCGTCATCGAGTGTTCCCAGCGCTGCAACATCCGCCTGATGAACGACGCTAACTTCCGCAGTTTCAAGAATGGCGGCCGGCACACCTATCACGGTGGCCACTTCGAGCGCTTCCCGGCCAAGATCACCGTGCCCAGCACCGGTTTCTGGAACATCACCATCGACACCGTGACGACCCGCCCGATCTCGGTAACGCGCAAGCCAACCTTGACCCACAAGATCAAGATCATCCGTCGCTCGTCGTCGAAACTCGGATAACGCCCGCCATGACCCAGACCAAATACGTAATCAAGTACAAGCTCGACGGCCATCGCCGCTGGGATTTCGCCGTGATGCCCGATGCATCGCAAGAGCAGGCGCTCGACGCCCTGCGCAAGATCCACGGCGAGGACGCCGACAAGATCAGCGACATCCAGGTCAGCAAGGCCCTGTAACCCCCACACTGCGCGCAAGGAGAACCGCATGAGCAACTGGCCCGACCGTCGTATCCTCGATCTGTTGGGCATCGAGCTGCCCATGCTGCAAGCGCCCATGGCCGGGGCCAGCGGCTCGGCCATGGCCATCGCGGTGGCCAACGCCGGCGGGCTGGGCGCCCTGCCCTGCGCCATGCTCTCCGGCGAGCAGGTACGCGACGAGATCGAAGCCTTTCGCGCCGCCTGCCCGGGGCGGCCGCTGAACCTCAACTTCTTCTGCCACCAGCCGTCGGCGCCGGACCCTGAACGCGCCGCGCGCTGGAAGCAGGCGCTCAAGCCTTACTACCAGGAAGTCGGTGCCGACTTCGAGGCGCCCACCCCGGTCTCCAACCGCGCGCCCTTCGATGAGCAAAGCTGCCAGCTGGTGGAACATCTGCGCCCGGAAGTGGTGAGCTTTCACTTCGGCTTGCCTGAGCCCGCGCTGCTGCAGCGCGTCAAGGCGGCGGGCGCCAAGGTGCTGTCCAGTGCCACCACGGTGGAAGAAGCGGTCTGGCTCGAAGCCCATGGCTGCGATGCGATCATCGCCATGGGTTACGAAGCCGGGGGGCATCGCGGCATGTTCCTCAGCGACGACATCACCAGCCAGATCGGCACCTTCGCACTGGTGCCGCAGATCGCCGATGCAGTGCGCCTGCCAGTAATCGCTGCGGGCGGCATAGGCGATCATCGCGGCCTGGTCGCAGCCCTGGCCCTGGGCGCCAGCGCGGTGCAGCTCGGCACCGCCTACCTGTTCTGCCCGGAAGCCAAGGTTTCTGCCGCCCACCGCCGCGCGCTGGACAGCGCACCGGCCAGCGAAACGGCGCTGACCAACCTGTTCACGGGGCGCCCGGCACGGGGCATCAACAACCGCATCATGCGCGAGCTGGGGCCGATGAGTGACCTGGCACCGCGTTTTCCATTGGCCGGTGGCGCGCTGATGCCGCTGCGGGCGATCACCGACCCGCAAGGCAATAGCGACTTCACCAACATGTGGTCGGGGCAAGCGCTGCGCCTGGGCAAAGCGATGCCCGCCGAACAGCTGACCCGAGCGATAGCCGAGCAGGCGCTGGCGCAGCTCAAACGGTAAAGCTCTCTTGCCTGTGGCGGTGCGCGATTCGGCAAGCCGCTGTCATCGGCACGCCCTCTGTTCTCCAACCCCTTCCCGACAAATGGCCTATCGCTATATAGTTCACACCATAACGATAACCATCCCTTGGAGTTGTTCATGCGCATCCGCCTGTCCCACCTGGCCACCACTGCCCTTGCCAGCCTGATCACCCTCAACAGCGCCTGGGCCGACGAGGTCCAGGTCGCGGTCGCTGCGAACTTCACCGCACCGATCCAGGCCATTGCCAAGGACTTCGAGAAAGACACCGGTCACAAGCTGGTCGCCGCCTATGGCGCTACCGGGCAGTTCTACGCCCAGATCAAGAACGGCGCACCGTTCGAAGTCTTCCTCGCCGCCGACGACAGCACCCCGGCAAAACTGGAGCAGGAAAAGGAAATCGTCCCCGGCTCGCGCTTCACCTACGCCATTGGCACCTTGGCGCTGTGGTCGCCCAAAGCGGGCTACGTCGACAGCAAAGGCGAGGTATTGAAGAAGAACGACTTCCAGCACCTGTCCATCGCCAACCCCAAAGCCGCGCCCTACGGCCTGGCCGCCACCCAGGTGCTGGACAAGCTGAAACTGACCGAGGCCACCAAAGGCAAGATCGTCGAAGGCCAGAACATCACCCAGGCCTTCCAGTTCGTCTCCACCGGCAACGCCGAACTGGGCTTCGTCGCCCTGTCGCAGATCTACAAGGACGGCAAGGTCGAGAGCGGTTCGGCCTGGATCGTACCGGCTGACATGCACGCGCCGATTCGCCAGGACGCGGTCATCCTCAACAAAGGCAAGGACAACCCGGCTGCCAAGGCGTTGGTGGATTACCTGAAAGGCCCGAAAGCCGCTGCGGTGATCAAATCCTACGGTTATGAGCTCTGATGCCACTCGACGCCAGTGACCTGGGCGCGGTCTGGCTGACCCTCAAACTGGCCAGCCTGACCACCCTGATCCTGCTGCTCGTCGGCACGCCCATCGCCTGGTGGCTGGCGCGCACGCGCTCCTGGCTGCGCGGGCCGGTGGGCGCGGTGGTAGCCCTGCCACTGGTGCTGCCACCGACGGTGATCGGCTTTTACCTACTGCTCGCCCTCGGCCCGCATGGCTGGATTGGCCAGGCCACCCAGGCCCTGGGCCTGGGCAGCGTGGTATTCAGCTTCAGTGGCCTGGTGATCGGTTCGACGGTGTATTCCATGCCGTTCGTGGTGCAACCCCTGCAAAATGCCTTCACCGCCATCGGCCAACGCCCGTTGGAAGTGGCCGCGACGCTGCGCGCCAGCCCCTGGGACACTTTCGTCCATGTGGTGTTGCCTCTCGCCCGCCCCGGCTTCGTCACGGCCAGCATCCTCGGCTTTGCCCACACCGTGGGCGAGTTCGGGGTGGTGCTGATGATCGGTGGCAATATCCCCGACAAGACCCGCGTGGTTTCGGTGCAGATCTTCGATCACGTCGAAGCCATGGAGTATTCACAAGCCCACTGGCTGGCCGGTGCCATGCTGGTGTTCTCGTTCCTGGTGCTGCTCCTGCTGTACGCTGGGCGCCGCGGCAAGACTGGCTGGAGCTGAAATGAGCGGATCGATTGTGGCGCGCCTGCAACTGGCGCGCGACGACTTCACCCTGGATGTCGACCTGCAACTGCCCGGTCGCGGCATCAGCGCACTGTTTGGCCACTCAGGCTCCGGCAAGACCTCGGTGTTGCGCTGCCTGGCCGGGCTTGAGCGCGCGGCCAAGGCCTATATCGAAGTCAATGGCGAGGTCTGGGAAGACAGTGCCCGCGGCTACTTCCAGGCGCCCCACCTGCGCCCCGTGGGCTACGTATTCCAGGAAGCCAGCCTGTTCCCGCACCTGTCGGTGCGCGGCAACCTGGAATTCGGCTGGCGCCGGATCGCCGCCCGCGAGCGCAAGGTGGGTCTCGACCTGGCCTGTGAACTGCTGGGCATCGGCCACCTGCTCGAACGCCGGCCAGCGACCTTGTCCGGCGGCGAGGCGCAGCGCGTGGGGATCGCTCGCGCGCTGCTCAGCAGCCCGCGCCTGCTGTTGATGGACGAACCCCTGGCCGCGCTCGACGGGCCACGCAAACGCGAGATCCTGCCCTATCTGGAACGCCTGCACGACGAACTGGACATCCCGCTGGTGTATGTCAGCCATGCCCAGGACGAAGTGGCGCGGCTGGCCGACCACCTGGTGCTGCTGGAGCAAGGCCAGGCAATGGCCAGCGGGCCGATCGGCGAAACCCTGGCGCGCCTCGACCTGTCGCTGGCCCAGGGCGAGGACGCTGGCGTGGTGTTCGAGGGGATGGTGGTCGGCCACGACCCGCACTACGACCTGCTCGACCTGCGCCTGCCCGGCAGCGCCGCGCCTGTACTGCGCATCGCCCATCCGGCCCACAGCATGGGCAGCACCCTTCGCGTCAAGGTCCAGGCCCGCGACGTGAGCCTTGCGCTGGCGGCCGACAGCACCTCAAGCATCCTCAACCGCGTGCCGGTACGGGTGCGCGAAGCCCGCCCGGCAGACAACCCAGCCCACGTGCTGGTGAGCCTGGACGCCGGTGGCAACGCCCTGCTGGCGCGCATCACGCGCTTCTCGGCAGACCAACTTGGCCTGCATCCGGGCCAGGCCTTGTACGCGCAGATAAAGTCGGTGGCACTGCTGGGCTGAGCATCGGTCGCACGGCTGTTGTCCATTGATCAGTGACCTGATCGAGGCTTGCCGCCGATGCTCGACTGCACCTTGCCACCCAGCCTGCACTACGTGGACGACAGCCAGCCCGGCCTCAGCCGCCGCCGCTGGCGCGACCGCTTCATCTACCTCGACGCGCAAGGCCAGCGTGTGCGCGACAGCGAGACCCTGGCGCGCATCGCCGCCCTGGTGATTCCGCCGGCCTATACCGACGTGTGGATCTGCGCCGACCCGCAAGGCCATCTGCAGGCCACCGGCCTCGATGCCCGGGGGCGCAAGCAGTATCGCTATCACGCGCAGTGGCGCGAACTGCGCGACCAGCACAAGTACGGGCGCATGCTGGCCTTCGCCCAGGCCCTGCCCAAGCTTCGCGCGCAACTGGAACTGCACCTGGCCCGCCCAGGGCTGGACCGGGAAAAAGTCATGGCGCTGGTGGTCAGCCTGCTGGATCACACGTTGATCCGCATCGGCAACCAGCGCTATCTGCGCGACAACAAGTCATACGGACTGACCACGCTGCGCAATCGCCACGTCAAGGTAGAGGGCAGCACCATTCGGTTCCAGTTCCGTGGCAAGCGCGGCGTGGAACACAATGTCACGCTGCGCGACCGGCGCCTGGCGAACCTGCTCAAACGCTGCATGGAACTGCCTGGGCAGGCCCTGTTCCAGTACCTGGACGAAGACGGCCAGCGCCATAGCATTGGCTCCAGCGAGATCAACCAGTTCTTGCAGCAACTGACCGGCGCCGACTTCACCGCCAAGGACTACCGCACCTGGGCCGGCAGCAGCCTGGCCCTGAGCCTGCTCAGGCCGCTGGCCTGGGAGCCGGAAAGCGAGGCCAAGCGCCAGGTCAGCAATATCGTCAAGGAGGTCGCCGCACGGCTGGGCAATACGCCGGCGGTATGCCGGCGCTGCTACATCCATCCCGCGGTGCTGGAGCATTACGCTCAAGGGCGCCTGGCCGCTTTGCCCAGCCGGCGAGTGCGCAAAGGCCTGGACCCCGAAGAGGTCGCCTTGCTGCTGTTTCTGCAGGCCCTGGAGGAATCAGGCAATGATTGAACGCGTCTATCTCAACGATGATGCAGAGAAATTTCCCATACGCGTCGAACCCCCCTATCCTTGCCGTCGAGCACCTTCGTCGAGGCACCAGAAGCTCACTGAATCGACACCTGCGACTAAAGACACACGACAGATTTTCTATTTCGGGGAATTACTATCCGCCGAAAGCGTCTTTAATGAGAAGGAAGAGGGACAGGCTCCCACCGCTGCGGCACTGGCCAGGCGGATTTCTACATCACCAAGGAGAACTACATGCTGATACTCACCCGTAAGGTTGGCGAAAGCATCGTCATCAACGACGACATCAAAGTCACCATTCTGGGCGTCAAAGGGATGCA
>Ga0160431_100723_pt1 | contig 11407 bp, 10 predicted proteins | sample HID1971K_E0MG_FD_108212 | JGI IMG/M metagenome (GOLD analysis project Ga0160431, IMG submission 108212) | Enriched millipede-associated microbial communities from UW Madison campus, WI, USA - HID1971K_E0 MG | ecosystem: Host-associated > Arthropoda: Insects > Digestive system > Unclassified ...
CCGAGCAGATCGACAGCGCGGTCAGGTAGCCGTGGGCGGCGACGTAGTCCAGCGCTTCTTCGTGCAGCTCATCGGCGTCGAGGAAGGCTTGCAGGCGGGTCAGTTGCTCGGCGAAGGACATTAAGGGCTACCTTGGGGGAATAAACGATAGTGAATTCTAGCACCTTGCGGTGATGGCGGTGCAAAGGGAACGTCTGTCACCCGGGCATCCTGCCGGGAGCGGCACTGCGGTATACTCCGCGATTTTTCATGCAGAGGCGGGGTTTCCCGGCCGTCTGGCAAAAGCCGCTTACGCATTCGGCGTGTGCGGAGCGGGTTTTTCGTCCAGCCTGTGTCCAGGATGGTACGGCGATTTGGAGTTGCACATGCTCGAACAGGCTCAGCGCGTTCTCAAGGATATCTTCGGCTACGACAGTTTCCGCGGGCGCCAGGCAGCGATCATCGAATGCGTGGCCAGCGGCGGCGATGCCCTGGTGCTGATGCCCACCGGTGGCGGCAAGTCGTTGTGCTTCCAGGTACCGGGGTTGCTGCGCCCGGGCTTGACGGTGGTGGTGTCGCCGTTGATCGCGCTGATGGACGACCAGGTCGCCACGCTCGACGAGCTGGGCGTCGCCGCCGCGGCGCTGAACTCCACCCTGAGCGCGGAGCAGCAGCGCGACCTGGCCGGGCGCCTGCGCCGTGGCGAAGTGAAGATGCTGTACCTGGCGCCGGAGCGGCTGGTGCAGCCGCGCATGCTGGAGTTCCTGCGCGGGCTGGACATCGCCCTGTTCGCCATCGACGAGGCCCACTGCGTGTCGCAATGGGGCCATGACTTCCGCCCCGAATACCTGCAGCTCGGCCAGCTGGCCGAACTGTTCCCGCACGTGCCGCGTATCGCCCTGACCGCCACCGCCGACATGCGAACCCGCGAGGAGATCGTCCAGCGCCTGCACCTGCAGGGCGCCGAACGCTTCCTGTCGAGCTTCGACCGGCCGAACATCTTCTACCGCATCGTGCCCAAGGAGTCGCCGCGCAAGCAGCTGATGGCCTTCCTTGGCGAGCGCCGTGGCAATGCCGGCATCGTCTACTGCCTCTCTCGCAAGAAGGTCGACGAGACCGCGGCGTTCCTGTGCGAGCAAGGCTTCCCGGCGCTGCCTTACCATGCCGGCCTGGCTGCCGAAACGCGAGCCGCCAACCAGCACCGCTTCCTCAACGAGGAAGGGCTGATCATGGTCGCCACCATTGCCTTCGGCATGGGCATCGACAAGCCCAACGTGCGCTTTGTCGCCCACCTCGACCTGCCCAAGTCGCTCGAAGCCTATTACCAGGAAACCGGTCGTGCCGGCCGCGATGGCCTGCCGTCCGACGCCTGGATGGCCTACGGCCTGCAGGACATGGTCATGCTCAAGCAGATGCTGCAGAACTCCGAGGGTGACGAACGCCACAAGCGCGTCGAGCAGCACAAGCTCGATGCCATGCTGGCCCTCTGCGAAGAGACCCGCTGCCGTCGCCAGTCGCTGCTGGCCTACTTCGACGAAGTGCTCGAGCAGCCGTGCGGGCATTGCGACAACTGCGTCGACCAGATCCAGACCTGGGACGCCACCGAGCCTGCGCGACAAGCCTTGTCGGCGGTATTCCGCACCGGCCAGCGCTACGGGGTAGGTCACCTGGTCGATGTGTTGCTGGGCAAGGACACCGAGAAGGTGCGTAATTTCGGCCACGAGAAGCTTGCGGTGTTCGGCGTCGGCAAGGCACTGGCCGAGGCCGAATGGCGTTCGCTGTTCCGCCAGCTGGTGGCCCGTGGCCTGGTCGACATCGACCTGGAAGGCTACGGTGGCCTGCGCCTGGCCGACAGTTGCCGGCCACTGCTGCGTGGCGAGGTCACCTTGCAGCTGCGCCGTGATCTCAAGCCGCAGACCGTGGCCAAGGCTTCTTCCAGCGGCGGCAGCCCGGCCAGCCAGCTGGTGCGGACCGAGGAGCGGGAGCTGTGGGAGGCCCTGCGTACCTTGCGGCGCAAACTGGCCGAGGAGCACAGCGTGCCGCCCTATGTCATCTTCCCCGACTCCACGCTGCTGGAGATGCTGCGCAGCCAGCCGACCAGCCTCAGCGACATGGCCCAGGTCAGCGGTGTGGGCGCGCGCAAGCTGGAGCGCTATGGCCAGGCCTTCCTCGAAGTGCTCAACGGCGCAGGTGGCACCGAGGAGGCGCCGAAAGTGGTGCTCGACCTGCGCCATGAACTGGTCAGCCTGGCCCGTGCCGGCATGACCCCGGCGCAGATCGCCGGCCAGCTCAACTGCAGCGAGAAGAACGTCTACAGCCTGCTGGCCGAGGCCCTCGGTCGCCAGGAACTGAGCCTGGACCAGGCGCTCGACCTGCCGGAAGACCTGCTGATGGAGATACAGGATGCCTTCCTCGATGGTGAAGGGGAGCTGCCGCCGGTGTCGGTCATTGCACCCTTGTTCGGTGCCCGGGTGCCGGAAGGGGTGCTGTACTGCGTACGCGCAGCATTGGCCGCAGAATTCGAGTTGTGATTGAAGACATTTCGGACATCTGCTGACCTGCGGCATCCTTTTTGACGAATATCGGCCCCTGGTGAGGCGGTCAGTCTTGCTTGAAGGGACGGGGCATGGTTAGCTGGCTAATAATTAGTTCCAGACCATGAGTTCTTTATGCCCCTGACCGACAATCAACACCGCTTTGGCATGCAGCTGGCCCAGATGTCCAGGGGTTGGCGTGCCGAACTGGATCGCCGCCTGGCCGGGCTCAACCTGTCCCAGGCACGGTGGCTGGTGTTGCTGCACCTTGCACGATTCGAAGAAGCGCCAACCCAGCGCGAACTGGCCCAGAGCGTCGGCGTCGAAGGCCCGACCCTGGCGCGCCTGCTCGACAGCCTGGAGAACCAGGGCCTGGTGCGCCGCCAGGCGGTGCTGGAAGATCGCCGGGCCAAGAAGATCCTGCTGTGCCCGCCGGCCAAGCCGCTGATCGACCAGATCGAGACCATTGCCAATGCCTTGCGCCTGGAGCTGTTCACCGGGGTGGACGAGGCGGACCTGCAAGTGTGCATGCGGGTGCATGCGAAGATTCTGGCCAACCTGGAAAAGTCCTGAATTGCTGGGGCCGCCTTGCGGCCCGATCGCCGGCAAGCCGGCTCCCACAAAGATCTGTGGGAGCCGGCTTGCCGGCGATTGCGTTCTAGAAGGTATGCCCCAGGTTCAGGTACACCGCCTGCTCATGGGCACTGTTGGCCCCATAACTCAGATTCAACGGCCCCAGTGGTGTCTCCAGCCCGAGGAAGATGCTCGCTGCGGTGATGTACCCGCTGTCGAAGTCGTTGTCATTGTTCCAGGCCCGGCCGCGCTCCAGCGAGCCGCCGATGTACAGCGGGAAGTCCAGCGGCAGGTAGGCCCGCGGCGTCAGACGGCGGTAGTAGACCACGCGCATCAGGCTCAGGTTCTGCCCTGACACCGAGTCCTGGCGGAACCCCGACAACTCTCGTGCGCCGCCGATCACGAAGCTCGATGTCACCACTTCGGTGGCATCCAGCGTACGCCCGTAGCGGCCCCCCAGTACCCAGGTATCAGGCCCGCTGCTGAAGGCCTTGTCCAGGTTGAACAACCATTGGCGGTACGATTCGTCGGAGTCCAGCGACTTGTCGTACTTGCGCAAGGTCAGGCCGATGTCTTCGCCGCTGTGCGGGAAGTACACGTTGTCGAGGGTATCGAACGAGTACTTCAGCTCGTAGAAGCCTTCGTTGAAGCTGACCTTGGGCAGGTCCTGATCGCCGATGCGCACATCGGCTTCGCCCCAGGCCTTGCCTGCCCCCAGGCGCACTTCGCCATAGGTGCCGATCTGCCGGCCGAAATTGAGGCCGAAACCATAGCGTTCAAGTCGATACTCGGCGATCGGGTCGTTATCCAGGGTGGCTTCGATGTTCTGCGAGCTGAAGTCCAGGTAAGGCGCGATGAAATACCTCGAACCCACATCCAGCGGCTGGTAGAACTCGCTGTAAAGCTCCTGCTGGTCACCGATCTGTGCGCGCGTGAGCCATTCCGCGCCGAGCTGGTTGATGCCGTTGACCCGGTAGCTGGCGCCCAGGTTGAAGGCGCTGTCACCGCGCAGGTCATCCGAAAGGTTCAGGCCCAGGCGCAGGTAATCGGTGCCGCCGCGCTTGCCACGGGCATTGATCACCAGGGTGTTTTGCTCGCCCTTGTGCACCACGCGGTATTGCACCCGGTCGAAGTAGTCCAGGCCGTACAGGGTGCCCATGTCGGTCTGCAGGCGGTCGAGCTCCAGCGGCTCGCCGATCGGCTGGCGGATGTAGTAGCGGATCACATCGTCGCTGACCTTGGAGTCGTTCTCCACGCGAATCGCTGTGATCACGGGGGTCCGCTGGCGCGGTGAACGGGCCACCGCCAGCTGCGCATCGCCTTCGGATTGGCGCAGCGCGGCAAGGCGCGGTTCGAGCAGTTGCGCGGCTCGGTAGCCCGCTTCGATCATGTCGCGCGCGCGGCCGAAATCGGTGACGCCGAACGCGGCCAGCTGCGGTTGGATGAGGATGTCGTCGCGGTGAAGGCTGGCCAGTTGCTCCTCGGAATTGCGCCGGGTCATGAGGGTGATCGACTGGTTGAGCACATCGACCACCGTGGCCAGTTGCTTGCGGTCACGCAGCGGGGTGCCGATATCGACCACGATGGCCAGGTCGACCCCCATCTCGCGGGCCACGTCCACGGGAATGTTGTCGACCATGCCGCCGTCCACCAGCAGTCGGCCGTCCAGCTCCACCGGCGCGAACACCGCCGGGATCGACATGCTGGCGCGGATCACCTGGGGCAGGTGACCCTTGCTGAACACCACTTTCTCGCCACTGGCGATGTCGGTGGCCACGGCGCGAAAAGGAATCGGCAATTTGTCGAAGTCGCGGGTGTCGGCGGTGTGCGCCAGCTTGCTTTCCAGCAGCAGGGCCAGGTTCTGGCCCTGGATCACGCCCAGCGGCAGGCCGAGGCTGCCGTCATCGCGAAAGCTCAGCTTCTGCTTGACCAGGAAGTCGCGGTCATCCTGCTTGCGCCTGAACGGTACGTCCTTGCGCGGCGGAGCATCGGACAGCGCCTGCTGCCAGTCGAGCGTGGTGGCCAGCTTCTCCAGTTCCTCGACGCTGTAGCCCGAGGCATACAACCCGCCAACCACCGCCCCCATGCTGGTACCGGCAATGGCATCGATGCGCACGCCCTGTTCTTCCAGCGCCTTGAGCACGCCGATGTGCGCCAGGCCCCTGGCGGCGCCACCGGAGAGCACCAGCCCGACCTTGGGCCGGGCTGCTTCGGCGGCGGGCGCGGAAATGCAAGTGAGCATCAGCAAAAGGCAGAACAGCAGGCGGCGCATCGTGAGTCTCAAACCCGGGGCTAAAGACCGCTAGTATAAGCGGCCCCTTACTTCGAGAGACTTGACCATGGCCGATACCAAGCCGGAAATTGTCATCACCTATTGCACCCAGTGCCAGTGGCTGTTGCGCGCGGCCTGGCTGGCCCAGGAGCTGCTCAGCAGCTTTTCCGACGACCTCGCCCGGGTGGCGCTCGAACCGGGCACTGGCGGTGTGTTCCGGATTACCTGCCAAGGCGTGCAGATCTGGGAGCGCAAGGCCGATGGCGGCTTCCCCGAAGCCAAGGTGCTGAAGCAGCGGGTTCGCGACCAGATCGACCCGCAGCGCGACCTGGGCCACAACGATCGCTGATCAGGCGCCTTCGGCCACTGCGCGCGGTTTGCCGGGCTGCTCGGCCGCCAAGCGGCTGGACAGCACGATGGCGAAGATGATCAGTGCACCGCCCAGCAGCATGCGCAGGGTAGGCGTTTCGGCGAACACCACCCAGGCCACGGCAATGCCGTAGACCGGCTCCATGCCGAATACCACGGCCGCCGTGCGTGCCTTGATCACCGCCAGGCTGGCGACGAACAGGCTGTGGGCGACGCCGGTGCAGAAGATGCCGAGCAGGGCGATCCACAGCCAGTCCTTGGGCGCGACCGTAGCCAAGCCTGGCGCGGCCACCGGCAGCAGGCAGAGGCCGACCACCAGGTTCTGCCACAGCGCTGCCTGCACCGCGGGCAAGCGACCGGAACCTGCGCGGTTGGTCAGCGACAGCAGCGAGAACAGCAGGCCCGAGAGCAGGGCCCAGAGCAGGCCGCCGGTGGCCTCGCTGGCCAGGTCGAAGGACGGTGTCACCAGGACCAGGCCGATGCTTACCAGTACCACCAGCACCGCTTCGTTTCGGCGGATGCGTTCACGGAACAGCAGCCCTTCGAGGATCACCGTGAACGCCGGGAAGCTGGCGAAGCCGAGTGTGGCGATGGCTACGCCGGCGACCTTGACGGCAATGAAGAAGCTGACCCAGTGACCGGCCAGCAGCACCCCGCCGAGCAGCAGGCGGCGCATGTCGCGTCCGCTCAGTCGTTGCCAGCCCGGGCCGGTGAGGCTGGCGAAGAGGGCCAGGGCGAGCACGGCGAATGCGGCGCGGCCGAAGACGATGATCGCCGGGCTGGCGCTGGCGGCGAGTTTGCCGAAGACGCCGGTCAGGCCGAAGAACAGCGCGCCGATGTGCAGGGCGCCGAGGGCGGTGCGGTGGTTCATGGTGGTCCTTGGGATCATCGTTGTCTTTGCCGGCGATAGCGCCGGTATAGACACAGTGTAAAACGTCGGGAAAACAGGATCTGTCGCCAGGCTAGCGCCGGTTATCGCCAGACTCTCGCCGCAAGACCCTGGGTGTACACCCGAACGCCCGCAGTATCGCCGCCGAAAACGCGCTCTGCGAGCTGTATCCCACCAGCACGGCAACTTCACCAACGGGCAGCGCCGTTTCTCGCAGCAACCGCCGCGCCTTGAGCAAGCGCCGTTGGCGGATATAGTCCATCGGCGTCATCCCGCACTCGGTCGCGAAGCGCGCATGCAGCCGCGCGCTGGACAGCCCGGCGATGCGCGCCAGGTCGGCGACCTGCAATGGGTGCGCCGCATGCTGTTCGACATGGCTGTCGAACGCGGCATAAGGCAGGCGATGACTGGGCGTGATGACGGCTGAAGCCGTGGGGTTGAGACTGGCCAACAGCAGCGCTGCGCCTTGCCGGGCAATCAGCGGGTCATCCACCGGGCTGGCTGCCAGCCAGTCCACCAGTTGCTGCTGGCGGCTGTCCAGGTCCAGCGCGGCCGGGCGGTCGAGCAGGCGCCGGCTGGCATCGGCGTGTTCACCCAGTTGCTCGCGCAACCAATGCTCGCCCGGTACATCGAGCACCAGGCAGTGGCTGCCGCTGTCACTGCCACAGCTGTGATGGGCCCCGGCAGGTACTACCATCAGGCCCTGGCGGTCGAGCCGCGCACCTTGCCCTTGCACCTCGAAATCCAGGCGACCACGCAGGCCGAACACCAGTTGCGGGTGTTCGTGGCTGTGAGCGATCAGGTCGTCGCGGTAATGGCGCAGGGAAAGAATCGGGCCGGCGGTCATGGGGCGTCCTCGCAAGGCAGGCAACCATTGTGCCCCATTCTCCGTGGCCCATCACCCGCCACATCGCTGCCACCAACCTGTCATCTGCGCCTGCCAGTCTCCAGCAAACAGCGCCGGAGCCCGCCCATGACCCACGCCGAACTTTCTCGCCCTTCCCGCAAGCAGCGCGTGCGCACGCTGTGGATTTCCGATGAGCACCTGGGTACCCGCGATTGCCAGGCCGAACACCTGTCGCGGTTTCTCAAGGGATATCAGGCCGATCGCATCTACCTGGTCGGCGACATCATCGACGGTTGGAAGCTGCGCAGCGGCATCTTCTGGCCCCAGGCGCACACCAATGTCATCCGCCGTTTGCTGACCATGAGCAAGCGTGGCAGCGAGGTGATCTACGTCACCGGCAACCATGACGAATTCCTGCGCCGCTATTCGAAACTGATGCTCGGCAACATTCAGTTGGTGGACGAGGCCGAGCACCTGACGGCGGACGGCCGTCGCCTGCTGGTGATCCATGGCGACCAGTTCGATGTGATTACCCGCTACCACCGTTGGCTGGCCTTCCTTGGCGACCGCGCCTACGAGCTCACCCTGGTGCTCAACCGCTGGCTCAACCATTGGCGGGCGCGCTATGGCTATGGCTACTGGTCGCTGTCGGCCTACCTCAAGCGCAAGGTCAAGGGCGCGGTGAGCTTCATCAGCGATTTCGAGGATGCCATTGCCCACGAATGCACCCGCCGGGGCTTTCACGGGGTGGTGTGCGGGCACATCCACCATGCCGAGATCCGCACGGTGGGCGAGGTCGAATACTTCAATTGTGGCGATTGGGTAGAGTCTTGCACGGCGCTGATCGAGCACTGGGACGGCAGCATCGAGTTGTATCGGCTGGCCGATGCCCAGGCGCGGCAAGCCGTGCAGGCCGCCGCGCTGCGCGAACCTGCCTGAGTCCTAGAGGCTGATCCTGCCCAGCAGGATGTCGCGGAACATGGCGAAATCGCCGATCAGGCTGTACAGCGGATGCTTGAAGGTGGCCGGCCGGTTCTTCTCGAAAAAGAAGTGTCCGACCCAGGCGAAGCCATAGCCGAACAGCGGTACGGCCAGCAGCAGCATCCACTTGCCGCTGCCGATGGTATAGGCCAGCAGGGCAATGACCAGGCTGGTGCCGACAAAGTGCAGGCGCCTGCAGGTGGGGTTGCTGTGCTCGCCCAGGTAGTAAGGGTAGAACTCGGCAAAACTGCGAAACTGCGCTGTGCTGTTCATCGCAATGCTCCGGGATTATCACTTTTTGACAGGATACACGGCGTGGAGCCTGAAACGAGTCTAGAGTCATTGGCGGAGCCGGCCAGTGACAATGGGCGCCAAATGAGTATCCTTAGGTTCACCGCATGAAGCGGTCAGCATAAGAAGCCTGTCATGAGTGAGAGAACCACGTCAGCCAGCTGGGCATCAGGGATAGTCAAGGCACTCGAGCTGGAAGGGCTCGACTGCCGTGCCATGTTCAAGCAACTGGGGCTCGACTTTGCCGCCCTCGACGACCCGGATGCACGGTTTACGCAAGATTCCATGACCCGCCTGTGGCATCTGGCGGTGGAACTGTCCGGCAATGAAGCCATCGGTCTGAACATGGCTCGGGTGGTGCGGCCGGCATCGTTCCACGTGGTGGGCTATGCGTTGATGTCCAGCCGCACTCTGGCCGAAGGCTTCGAGCGGCTGGTGCGCTACCAGCGCATCATCGCTGAAAGTTCCGACCTGAGCTTCCGCCTGGGGCCTGAAGGCTACTCGCTGATCCTCACCGTGCACGGCGATCACCTGCCGCCGACCCGGCACAGCTCCGAGGCGTCGCTGGCATGCGCACTGGCGCTGAGCACGTGGCTCAGTGGCCGGCCCATACAGCCCAGACGGGTGTTGATCCAGGGGCCGCAGCCGAAGAATATCGAACCCTACAAGGTGGCGTTCCACTCACCCCTGGTGTTCGGCGCACCACACGATGCGCTGGTGTTCGAGCGCGCCGACATGGAAGCCCCACTGCCGACCGCCAACGAAGCCATGGCGGTGCTGCATGACCGGTTCGCCGGCGAGTACCTGGCGCGCTTTTCCGAAAGCCGGGTCACCCACCGGGTACGCCAGGTGCTGTGCCGCATCCTGCCCCAGGGCGAGCCCAAGCGGGAGACCCTGGCCCAAGCCCTGCACCTGTCCCAGCGTACCCTGCAACGCCGTTTGCAGGAGGAGGGCACCAGCTTCCAGGCGCTGCTGGACGACACCCGGCGCGAGCTGGCCGAGCAATACCTCGCCCAGCCGGGCATGACCCTGTTGGAGACCGCCTACCTGCTGGGCTTTGCCGACCCCAGCAACTTCTACCGGGCGTTCCGTCGCTGGTTCGACGTTACCCCCACCGAGTACCGCACCCGCCTGGGCGGTGCGGAGCCCGTTGTGATCAATGACGCCAGAACGCCGGCATACACAGCACCAGCACCGTGATGATCTCCAGGCGCCCGAGCAGCATGCCGCTGGCGAGGATCCACTTGGCGGCATCCGGCAGCGAGGCATAGTTGCCCGACGGGCCGATCACTTCACCCAGGCCCGGGCCAACGCCCGAGACGGTGCCGGCGGCGCCGGTCAGCGCGGTCATCCAGTCCACGCCCAGCAGTGACAGCAGCAATGCCATCACGCAGATGGTGATGGCGAAGAAGAACGAGAACGTCAGGATCGAACGCACGATCTCTTCGTCGAGGCGGTGGCCGTTGTACTTCTGCTTGATCACCGCGCGTGGGTGGATCAGCTGGTTCAAGCTGGCCTTGAGCAGGATATAGGCCACCTGGAAGCGGAAGATCTTGATGCCGCCAGCGGTCGATCCCGAGCAGCCGCCGACGAAGCCCAGGTAGAAGAACAGCATCAGCGAGAAATTGCCCCACAGGCTGTAGTCACCCAGCGCGAAGCCGGTGGTGGTGACCACCGAGGTCACGTTGAGCGCCACGTGGCGCAAGGCGTCCAGCCAGTGCAGTTTGGTCGTGGCCCAGTACCAGGTGCCCAGCACCAGCCAGGTGACCACCAACATCCCGAGCAGCCCCTGCACCTGTTGGTCGCGGATCAGCGCCTTGCGATTGCCGCGCAGGGTCGCCACGTAGAGGGTGAAGGGCATGCTGCCGAGGATCATGACCACCACGGCCACCCAGTGCACTGCCGGGATGTCCCATTTCGCCAGCGACTGGTCCGAAGTCGAGAAACCCCCGGTGGAAATCGCCGACATGGCGTGGTTGATCGCATCGAAGGGGCTCATGCCTGCCCACCAGAAGGCCACGGCGCCGAGTACCGAGAAGCCGACGTAGACCCCCACGATCGACTTGGCGACCATGTGCGAGCGCGGCATGACCTTTTCCGAGCGGTCGGACGATTCGGTCTGGAACAGGCGCATGCCACCGATGCGCAGCAGCGGCAGGATCGCTACCGCCATGGCGATGAAGCCGATGCCGCCGAGCCAGTGCAGCATCGAGCGCCACATCAGGATGCCCGGCGACATGCTGTCCAGCCCGCTGAGCACCGTGGCGCCGGTGGCGGTGATGCCGGACATGCTCTCGAAGAAGGCGTCTGTGTAGCTGATGTGCTGGGTCAGCAGGAAGGGCAGGGCGGCGAACACGCACACCACCAGCCAGCTGCTGACGGTGAGCAGGTACATGTCGCGCGGACGCAGGTGCACATGTTCGGGGCGGCCCTGCAGGACCATGGCCAGGCCGGCGACGAAGGTGATAAGGCTGGACCAGAGGAACGACGGCATGTCGCCGGTGCGTTCGAAGATCACCAGGGTCGCCATGGGCACGACCATGCTGACCGCCAGGGTGATGAGGAAGATGCCGATGATGAAACCAATGATCCTTAAGGTCGGCAAGGCCATGTGATCTGCTCTGACTCTGAACGGAAGGGCGCCATTCTACCTATGGGTCTGGTGATGTAAA
>Ga0160431_100726_pt1 | contig 11394 bp, 7 predicted proteins | sample HID1971K_E0MG_FD_108212 | JGI IMG/M metagenome (GOLD analysis project Ga0160431, IMG submission 108212) | Enriched millipede-associated microbial communities from UW Madison campus, WI, USA - HID1971K_E0 MG | ecosystem: Host-associated > Arthropoda: Insects > Digestive system > Unclassified ...
ACGCACCGGCACCGGTACAATCGATCTCTTTGCCGCAACGCTTGGAGTGCAATCTCCCGTGTCAGTTCTGCGCCTACCGCAAATGTCGGCCACGGCCGGCAAACAAACCTGGGGCAACCTGCCTGGTGCCGCCCTCAGCCTGGCCATCGCCGAGGCCGCCAGCAACGCGGGTCGCTTCACCCTGCTGCTGACCGCCGACAGCCAGGCCGCAGATCGCCTGGAGCAGGAGCTGCGCTTCTTCGCCCCGGACCTGCCGGTGCTGCCGTTCCCGGATTGGGAAACCCTGCCCTACGACCTGTTCTCGCCGCACCAGGACATCATCTCCCAGCGCATCGCCAGCCTCTACCGGCTGCCGGAGCTGAGCCATGGCATCCTCGTCGTACCCATCACCACCGCCCTGCACCGCCTGGCGCCGACGCGCTTTCTGCTTGGCAGCAGCCTGGTGCTGGATGTGGGCCAGACCATCGATGTGGAGCAGATGCGCACGCGCCTGGAAGCCAGTGGCTACCGCTGTGTCGACACGGTCTACGAGCATGGCGAGTTCGCCGTGCGCGGGGCGCTGATCGACCTGTTCCCGATGGGCAGCAAGCTGCCCTACCGCATCGACCTGTTCGACGACGAGATCGAGACCCTGCGCACCTTCGACCCGGAGACCCAGCGCTCGATCGACAAGGTCGACTCGATCCGTCTGCTGCCGGCGCGCGAATTCCCCATGCAGAAGGAAGAAGTCACGCGCTTCAAGGCACGCTTTCGCGAGCGGTTCGACGTCGACTTCCGCCGCAGCGCGATCTTCCAGGACCTGGCCAGCGGCATCATTCCCGCCGGCATCGAGTACTACCTGCCACTGTTCTTCGAAGACACCTCGACCCTGTTCGACTACCTGCCCAGCGACACCCAGGTGTTCTCCCTGCCGGGCGTCGAGCAGGCCGCCGAGCACTTCTGGAACGACGTGCGCGGGCGCTACGAGGACCGCCGCGGTGACCTGACCCGGCCGCTGCTGCCACCTGCCGAACTGTTCCTGCCGGTGGAAGACTGCTTCGCTCGGCTCAAGCAGTGGCCGCGTGTGGTGGTCAGCGCCGACGACGTGGAGCCGGGTGCTGGTCGCGAGTGCTTCCCGGCCCGCGCCCTGCCCAACCTGGCGATCGAAGCCAAGGCCAACCAGCCACTGGCGGCGTTGTCCGAATTCCTCGACCAGTTCCCTGGCCGGGTGTTGTTCACCGCCGAGTCGGCGGGCCGTCGCGAGGTGCTGCTGGAGTTGCTCGAACGCCTCAAGCTGAGGCCGCAGACGGTCGAAGGATGGACTGACTTCATTACCGGCAAGGAACGCCTGGCAATCACCATCGCCCCGCTCGACGAAGGCCTGCTGCTGGATGACCCAGCCATCGCCCTGGTCGCCGAAAGCCCGTTGTTCGGCCAGCGCGTGATGCAGCGCCGGCGCCGCGACAAGCGTGGCGAAGCGGCCAACGATGCGGTCATCAAGAACCTCACCGAACTGCGTGAAGGCGCCCCGGTGGTGCATATCGACCACGGCGTGGGGCGTTACCTGGGCCTGGCCACCCTGGAAATCGACGGCCAGGCCGCCGAGTTCCTGACCCTGGAGTACGCCGAAGGCGCCAAGCTCTACGTGCCGGTCGCCAACCTGCACCTGATCGCCCGCTACACCGGCAGCGACGACGCCCTGGCGCCACTGCACAGGCTGGGTTCCGAAGCCTGGCAGAAAGCCAAGCGCAAGGCCGCCGAACAAGTGCGCGATGTGGCTGCCGAGCTGCTCGACATCTACGCCCGCCGCGCCGCGCGCAAAGGCTATGCCTTCGCTGACCCGGCCGCCGACTACGCCACCTTCAGCGCCGGCTTCCCCTTCGAGGAAACCCCGGACCAGCAGAACGCCATCGAAGCCGTGCGCGCCGACATGCTCGCCGCCAAGCCGATGGACCGCCTGGTGTGTGGCGATGTCGGCTTCGGCAAGACCGAAGTGGCCATGCGCGCGGCCTTCATTGCCGTGCACAGCGGTCGTCAAGTGGCCGTACTGGTGCCAACCACCCTGCTCGCCCAGCAGCACTACAACAGTTTCCGCGACCGCTTCGCCGACTGGCCGGTGACCGTCGAGGTGATGAGCCGCTTCAAGTCGGCCAAGGAAGTGGCCAACGCTGCCGCCGAGCTGGCCGAAGGCAAGATCGACATCCTCATCGGCACCCACAAGCTGCTGCAGGATGACGTGCGCTTCAAGGACCTGGGCCTGGTGGTGATCGACGAAGAGCACCGCTTCGGGGTGCGCCAGAAGGAGCAGCTCAAGGCCCTGCGCAGCGAAGTCGACATCCTTACCCTGACCGCCACGCCGATCCCGCGCACCCTGAACATGGCCGTGGCCGGCATGCGCGATCTGTCGATCATCGCCACGCCGCCGGCACGACGCCTGTCGGTGCGCACCTTCGTCATGGAGCACAACAACAGCACGGTCAAGGAAGCCCTGCTGCGTGAACTGCTGCGCGGCGGCCAGGTGTACTACCTGCACAATGATGTGAAGACCATCGAGAAGTGCGCCGCCGACCTCGCCGAACTGGTTCCGGAAGCGCGTATCGGCATCGGCCACGGGCAGATGCGCGAACGTGAACTGGAACAGGTGATGAGCGACTTCTACCACAAGCGCTTCAACGTGCTGATCGCCGCGAACATCATCGAGACCGGCATCGACGTGCCCAGCGCCAACACCATCGTCATCGAGCGCGCCGACAAGTTCGGCCTGGCCCAGCTGCACCAGCTGCGCGGCCGGGTCGGGCGCAGCCACCACCAGGCTTATGCCTACCTGCTGACGCCTGCGCGGCAAAAGGTCAGCAGCGACGCCGAGAAACGCCTGGAGGCCATCGCCAACACCCAGGACCTCGGCGCAGGCTTCGTCCTGGCCACCAACGACCTGGAAATCCGCGGTGCCGGCGAGCTGCTTGGCGAAGGCCAGAGCGGGCAGATCCAGGCCGTGGGCTTCACCCTCTACATGGAAATGCTCGAACGCGCGGTCAAGGCCATCCGCAAGGGTACCCAGCCGAACCTCGAACAACCCCTGGGCGGCGGCCCGGAGATCAACCTGCGCCTGCCGGCACTGATCCCCGAGGACTACCTGCCGGATGTGCATGCGCGGCTGATTCTTTACAAGCGCATTGCCTCGGCGGCGGACGAAGAGGGCCTCAAGGACCTGCAGGTGGAAATGATCGACCGCTTCGGTCTGCTGCCCGAGCCGACCAAGAACCTGATGCGCCTGACCCAGCTCAAGCTGCAGGCGGAAAAGCTAGGCATCAAGAAGGTCGATGCCGGCCCCAACGGCGGCAAGCTCGAATTCGAGGCTGAAACCCCGGTCGACCCGCTGACCCTGATCAAGCTGATCCAGGGCCAGCCCAAACGCTACAAGTTCGAAGGCGCGACCCAATTCCGCTTCCTGGTGCCGATGGAGCGCCCCGACGAACGATTCAACACCCTGGAAGCGCTGTTCGAGCGCCTGACCCCACAAACCGCCTAAGGAAGAAACATGCGTGCCATCCGTTGCCTGACCTTGTTGCTTGCGCTGTTCGCGCCAGCCGCCTTCGCCGAAGGCCTGTATCAGGTGGAAATGATCCTCGTGCGGCAGAACAGCGTGCCCGCCTTCACCAGCCAGTACGCCCCGGAAGACTGGAGCGCCGGCGCCCCGCGCCTGGACAAGGGCGCCGAACGCCCGCTGGCGCTGGAAGACGAAACCACCCGCCTGCAAGCCACCGCCGACTACACCGTGCTGCTGCACAAGGCCTGGCAGCAGCAGGTCGGCAGCGAGCCCAGCCGCATCGCCCTGGGCGCCGGCGAGGAGCGCTTCGGCCACTTCCCGATCGAAGGCAACCTGAGCCTCACCGAAGGCCGCTTCATCGCGGTCGAGGCCAATTTCTGGGTCAACCAGCTCGACAGCAACGGCAACGTGCTGCAGAGCGAGCAGTTCAAGCAGACCAACAGCAACATGAAAGGCGGCCAGCTGACGTTCATGGACGGTGGCCACCTGGCACTGCTGTTGAAGGTCACTGCGCCAGGCGCGCCGAAAATGCCGGCGATGGACCCGGAGATGATGGAGCAGTGATGTGAGCGCGACCAATGCGCAGCACTTGTTGAGGGCCAATCCGGACTGGGTCGACTTCATCGAAGCCGGAGCACTGGCCCGGGGCCGGAATTACGCTGCGCAAGCGCGCACCAGAATCCTGTCGCTGGACGAACAGACCATTGAATCGACATGCGAGGGGTCGGCGGGCCAGACCTATCACCAGACGATTCAACTGGTACTGAACGGCAGCGACCTGCGTGTGTTCGGGCGCTGCTCCTGCCCGGTCGGCCTCAATTGCAAACACTGCGTCGCAACGCTGTTCCACCTGCAGGACGGCGACAGCGGCCTCGATGCACCCGTCACGCAGGAGCAGGCCGCATTGTCGCTGCCGCCGAACCTGAACCAGTGGGTCCAGGCGCTCGAGTCGCCCTCCCCGCCCACAGCCACGCGCGAACCCGTGCGCAAAGGGCCGGCGATCTACTACCGCATCCGGATGGAGCAAGAGCACTACCAACTCGAAGCGATCAAAGGGACCCGACAGGCCGACGGGACCCTGAAGATCGGCCGAATCACCTCGATGCCCGAGTTGATCTACTACACCCCACGCTACGTGACCGAAGACGATGCACGGCTGTTACGCCTGATCGATGCCCGCAGCAAGTCGATTGCACCCGTGGTGCCGCTGGAGGGCAAACAGGGCGCAGAGATGCTCGGATATGCCCTGGCCACCGGGCGCCTGCTGTACGAGGAAGACCTCGTGCCACTGGCGCCCGGGCCGGACCTGCACGCAGAATTTCGCTGGATCAGGCTCGACACGGGCTGTTATCGCGGTGCCTGGTACCACGATGAGCAGTTGCAGTTGCAGGCCTTGCCTGTCGAACCCATGTACTACGTCGACAAGCAGGGTCATCTGACCGGCAAGCTACGTCATGACCTCGACCCCTTCATCGCCAGCCAGCTTGCTCGTGCACCTACCGTCCCCGAACACCTGGTCGTCCCCTTGAGTCACCGATTGAACGCCCTGAATCGCCAAGTCCCCACACCCACTGCCGTCAGTACCGAGCAGGTCGAATCCATCGAGCCAAAGGGCCGACTGACCCTGGGCAGCCTCGAATTCAGCGCCTACATGCCCAAGAGCGGCCGCATGCAGCGCCAGATGCAGCATCGCGCCGCGTTGTCGTTCGACTACGATGGCCTGCGCGCCATCAGCAGCGACGACAAACCGCTGACTCGCCTGGTCGGCGTCACCAGCCAGCGCATCCGCCGCCAGCCCCAGGCTGAACAGGCACTGCGCAAGACCCTGCGCGACCTCGGCTTCAAAGCGGCCACCCGGCAGAGCAAGGCGCTGCCTGACAGCGCCGGCGAAATGCTTCAACTGCCCGACGACGAAGCCTGGCTGCGCTTCGCCCGCGACGGCCTGCCGCGCTTGCGCGAAGCGGGCTGGAGCATCGACATCCACCGCGACTTCGCTTTCAACCTGCAGGAAGTCGACGACTGGTACGCCAGCATCGACGAAGCGCCGGGCCACGAATGGTTCGACCTGGAACTGGGTATCGTCGTCGACGGCCAGCGCCACAGCCTGCTGCCAATCGTTCTGCAGCTGCTGCGCAGCAACCCGGAACTGCTGCGCGCCAGCGAACTGGCCCGCCGCGGTGACGACGAGCACTTGCTGATCGACCTCAACCGCGGTCGCCTGGACAGCCCGGCGCTGCGCGTCGCCCTGCCCTACGGGCGGATCAAGGCGGTGATGGGCACCCTTGGCGAGCTGTACCTGCACGAAGACACCGCCGGTCCGAGCCTGCGCATGGACCGCGCCGATGCGGCGCGCCTGAACGACATCGCACACCTGCCCCTGCACTGGGAGGGGGGGGCCCATGTGCGCGACCTGGGTCGGCGCCTGCGTGATGCCCGCGACCTGCAGGTCGAACCGCCCGCCGGGCTCAATGCCACCTTGCGGCCGTACCAGCAACAAGGCCTCAACTGGCTCCAGGCCTTGCGCGAAATGGGCACGGGCGGGATCCTCGGCGATGACATGGGCCTGGGCAAGACACTGCAGACCCTCGCCCACCTGCTGCTGGAAAAGCAGCACGGGCGCCTGACCAGCCCTGCCCTGGCGGTGATGCCCACCAGCCTGGTACCCAATTGGCTGGACGAGGCCCAACGCTTCGCCCCGCAACTGCGCGTGCTGGCCCTGCAGGGCCCTGGCCGCAGCAAGCATTTCACCAAGCTGGGCGAATATGACCTGGTGCTCACGACCTATGCCCTTGTGCCGCGCGACCTGCCTCACTTGAGCGAGCAACCCTGGAGCGTGCTGGTGCTCGATGAAGCACAGAACATCAAGAGCAGCACCAGCAAGGCCGCCCTCGCCGTCTGCGAACTGCAGGCCAACCAGCGCCTGTGCCTGACCGGCACGCCAATGGAGAACAACCTGGGCGAGCTGTGGTCGATCTTCCATTTCCTGATGCCCGGTTGGCTGGGTGAGGTCAAACGCTTCAACCAGGACTACCGCACGCCGATCGAGCGCCATGGCGACGCCGAGCGCCTGGCCCACCTGGTCACTCGCATTCGCCCCTTCCTGCTGCGCCGCACCAAGGAACAGGTGGCCACCGAGTTGCCGGCCAAGACTGAAATGGTCCACTGGGTCGAGCTCAGCGACGCCCAGCGCGACACCTACGAGGCCGTGCGGGTGGCGATGGACAAGAAGGTGCGCGACGAGATTGCCCGCAACGGCGCGGCACGCAGCCAGATCGTGATCCTCGACGCACTGCTCAAGCTGCGCCAGGTGTGCTGCGACCTGCGCCTGGTCAAAGGGGTGGAGAGCAAAGGCAACCAGGCCGACAAGGGCAAGCTCGGCGCGCTGCTGGAGATGCTCGACGAACTGCTCAGCGAAGGACGGCGGGTCTTGCTGTTCTCACAGTTTACTTCGATGCTGGCGCTGATCGAGCAGGAGCTGGAAAAACGCAAGATCCGCTACAGCCTGCTCACAGGCGATACCCGCGACCGGCGCACCCCGGTGCAGCAATTCCAGCAGGGTGCCAGCGAAGTCTTCCTCATCAGCCTCAAGGCCGGCGGCACTGGCCTGAACCTGACGGCGGCGGACACAGTGATCCACTTCGACCCGTGGTGGAACCCGGCCAGCGAAAACCAGGCCACCGACCGCGCCTACCGCATCGGCCAGGACAAGCCAGTGTTCGTGTTCAAGCTGATTACCCGGGGCACGGTGGAAGAGAAGATCCAGCAATTGCAGCAGGAGAAAGCCGCGCTGGCCGCCAGCCTGCTCGACGGCGGGCAGGCGGGGCAGTGGCGGCTGGGGGATGAGGAAATCGACGCGCTGTTTGCGCCGTTGCCCGCAAAGCGCGGGCGCTGATTCTCTGCTGCCTGAGGTGGCCCTATCGCCGGCAAGCCGGCGCCCACGGGGTTCAGTGGTGCTCTGACTGTGGGAGCCGGCTTGCCGGCGATAGGGCCGGCTCGGTCAATCGACCAACTGCGCCTCTTTCAACGCCCCAAGGGCCTCCAGCCAACGCGGCTGCTGGCGATAATCGGTCCGCGCAAAGCCCTGCCCGCGCATCCGCGCAATCCGTGGCGAAGGTTTGGCCTTCAAGCGCTGCGCCGCAGTCAATGCCAGCTCCGCCGCTGCCCGGTCATTGCACACCAGGCCCATGTCGCAACCCGCGCTCAACGCCGCTTCGATACGGTTCGCCGCATCGCCGACCACATGCGCCCCGGCCATGGACAGGTCATCACTGAAGATGACGCCATCGAAGCCCAACTCGCCACGCAGGATGTCCTGCAGCCAGCGACGCGAGAAGCCGGCAGGCTGGTTGTCGATCTGTGGGTAGATGACATGCGCTGGCATCACCGCCGCCAGCTGCCCGCTCAGGCGGGTGAACGGCACCAGGTCGGCCTGACGCAGTTGCTCCAGGCTACGCTCGTCGGTGGGGATCGCCACATGCGAATCCGCTTCCGCCCAGCCATGCCCCGGGAAGTGCTTGCCGCAGGCGGCCATGCCCGCCGCGTTCATGCCGCGAATGAACGCACCAGCCAGTTGTGTGGCACGCTGCGGGTCGCCTTCGAAGGCACGGCTGCCAACCACGGCACTGCGCTGATGGTCCAGGTCCAGAACCGGGGCGAAGCTCAGGTCCAGACCGACGGCCAGCACCTCGGTGGCCATCAGCCAGCCGCACTGCTCGGCCAGGTATTCGGCATTGCCGTTGTCAGCGATCGCACGCATCGCCGGCAGGCGCACAAAGCCCTGACGCAGGCGCTGCACGCGACCACCTTCCTGGTCGACGGCAAGGATCAGGTCAGGGCGGATGGCACGGATCGAGGCGCACAGCTCGCGCACCTGGCGCGGGCTGTCGATGTTACGGGCAAAGATGATCAGGCCGGCCACTTCTGGCTGGCGCAGGAGCTGGCGGTCTTCGGCGGTCAGCCATTTACCGGCGATATCCACCATCAGGGAGCCTTGCAGGCTGACGGTCATAGGCAATCCTTCATTTCAAACCAATAGAGGCCCACTGGGGGCAGGCGGCCTCGTCGATGCGTACCGGGCAATGCGCCGGGACACGCTCGAACAGGCCAAGCAGATCGGTGTTGCGCAGGCGTATGCAGCCATGGGATAGCGGCAGACCCAGTTGTTCCGAGTCTGGCGTGCCGTGCAGATAGATGTAACGACGAAAGGTGTCCACCGCACCCAGGCGATTGACGCCAGGCTCGCAACCGCTGAGCCAGAGGATGCGGGTCAGTATCCAGTCCCGTCCGGGATGCTGCGCGTGCAACGCTGGTGACCACACCTCACCGGTCCAGCGTCGGCCGCAGAGCACGGCCTTGAGCGGCAAGCCTGCGCCAATTTTCGCCCGCACCTGATGCAGGCCACGCGGGGTACACCCCGAACCCTTGCGCTCACCAGCGCCATTGCGCGCGGTAGAAACCTCGACGCGCACACGCAGCTCCCCATGGGCAAACCCATAGAGGCGCTGGTCGGCAAGGGAGATGTGCAGGAAATCGAGGTCAGGCATGGGCGCTAGCTTAGCCCAAGCGCCCTGCCCCGCCCAGTCTTCAGGCCTTGGCGGTAGCGCTGGTCTTGCTGCGGGGGCGCAGTTGGGCCGAGGCCATGGCGTTGTCGGTAACGCCACTTTCGGCGCGCATGCCCGCCGCCAGGAACGGCACCATCAGGCGCATCACCTGCTCGATCGACGTGTTGATGCCGAAATCGGTTTCGGCGATGGCGCGCAGGGCCTTGATCCCCGACATGCTGAATGCCGCAGCACCGAGCATGAAGTGCACGCGCCAGAACAGCTCCAGCGGCGGGATACGAGGCGCCGCCTCATTGACCAGCAGCATGTAGCGGCGGAACACCTTGCCGTACATGTCCTCCAGGTAGCGACGCAGGTGACCCTGGCTCTGGCTGAACGCCAGGCCCAGCAGGCGCATGAAGATCGACAGGTCATTGTTGCTGCGCGGCTGTACTGCCAGGGCCTGTTCGACCAGCATCTCCAGCAGCTCTTCGAGGCTGGGCTTCTGCTCAGGCTTGGCCTGGCGCCGCTCCAGTTCGCGTTCGAGGCTGGCACAGAACGGGCCGAGGAAGCGCGAGAAGACGGCCTGGATCAACGCTTTCTTCGAACCGAAATGGTAGTTGACCGCCGCCAGATTGACGCCCGCCTTGCTGGTAATCAACCGCAACGAGGTTTCCGCGAACCCCCTTTCCGCGAACAGCTGTTCGGCAGCATCGAGAATGCGTTCAACGGTTTCCGATTGGGCCATGAATACTCCGCCAGACAGACATACAAACAAGTGTTTGAAACATACGTTTCAGCCCTGAAACTGTCAAGGCCAGCTGACCGGGCGGTCGCCATTTAAATGCGCCTGGCTGCGGGCTGCAAGCCACAATATGCGCAGACTACAGCTTTTATCTGCGCTTTGACGCTTGCAGCGCATCCAGTACTGTATATAATCCCAGTCACTGTACAAAAAGACAGAGCGCTCGCCATGTTGAAACTGACGCCACGCCAAGCCGAAATCCTGGCTTTCATCAAACGCTGCCTCGAAGACAACGGCTTCCCGCCCACCCGTGCGGAAATTGCCCAGGAGCTCGGTTTCAAGTCTCCCAACGCCGCAGAAGAACACCTGAAGGCCCTCGCTCGCAAGGGTGCCATCGAGATGACCCCCGGCGCCTCCCGTGGCATCCGCATTCCGGGTGTGGAAGCCAAGCGCGAAGACAGCGGGCTGCCGATCATCGGTCGCGTTGCGGCCGGCGCACCGATTCTGGCCGAGCAGCACATCGAACAATCCTGCAACATCAACCCGACCTTCTTCCACCCCCGCGCCGACTACCTGCTACGTGTACACGGCATGAGCATGAAGGACGTCGGCATCTTCGACGGCGACCTGCTGGCAGTGCACACCTGCCGCGAGGCCCGCAATGGCCAGATCGTCGTTGCCCGCATCGGCGATGAAGTGACCGTCAAGCGCTTCAAGCGCGAAGGCAGCAAGGTCTGGCTGATCGCTGAAAACCCCGAATTCGCCCCTATCGAAGTCGACCTGAAAGAACAGGAACTGGTGATCGAGGGTTTGAGTGTCGGCGTCATTCGCCGCTGATCCAGGAGGCGTCATGCAGCAGTTCATCCACGCGCAACAGCAGGTCCAGCTTCCCTTGTTCGAAGCCTTTCTTGCACAACCGGTTCTGCCAGGTCTGAAGGCCACCGAGCAGGCACGTAAAAGCAGCCGACCGGAGCTGTTCAGCGAACTGTCCCTGCGTGGCGCCCCCGAACATTGCCAAAGCCTGCTGGCGCCGGTGCTGCGCGAATTGAGCGAAGAGCAGGAGGCCCGGTGGCTGACCCTGATCGCCCCGCCCGCCAGCCTGACCCAGGCCTGGCTGCGCGATGCAGGTTTGAACCGCGAGCGTATCCTGCTGTTGCAGCCGCGTGGCAACCAGAGCGCACTGCAACTGGCCTGCGAAGCCTTGCGCCTGGGGCGCAGCCACACTGTGGTGAGCTGGCTTGGCAGCGTCAACGCCACGGCACGTCAACAACTGGTACGCGCCGCCAGTGCCGGAAACGCACAAAGCCTGAACATCCGCCTTGGCTGATGTTCAGGCTTTGCCTGTAAATTCAAACTCGATGAAGCCTTAGTGCAGCACGCGCGGCCCTTCGTCGCGCTCCAGCTCGCCGTCCATGAGGCGGCCAGCCATCTGCACACCAACGCTCAGCATGGCCTTGGCAACTTCGACATGTTGGCCCTGCAGGAATGCCTTGGCGTCTTCCGAGAAATCCAGGGTTACCAGGGAGCCTTCATCCTCGGCGCGACGCAGTTCGATCCGGCCATCAGGCAACTCGACAATTTCC
>Ga0160431_100727_pt1 | contig 11382 bp, 11 predicted proteins | sample HID1971K_E0MG_FD_108212 | JGI IMG/M metagenome (GOLD analysis project Ga0160431, IMG submission 108212) | Enriched millipede-associated microbial communities from UW Madison campus, WI, USA - HID1971K_E0 MG | ecosystem: Host-associated > Arthropoda: Insects > Digestive system > Unclassified ...
ACCCAGGTTTCAACCGGGCGCAAGCCTGGATGATACGCAGCGGTAGTTCAGTCGGTTAGAATACCGGCCTGTCACGCCGGGGGTCGCGGGTTCGAGTCCCGTCCGCTGCGCCATCTTCGCCTCAAGGCCCCTTGAACGCCTTGAAGCAAAACGAGAAAGCGACCTTAGGGTCGCTTTTTTCGTTTCTGGGCCCCTACAGCCAACATTTACACGAAGCTGACTGACTCTTCACTGATGAACGGTTTCAGTGTCCCGGTGCAGTGATGCACAATAGACATCTCTCGACATACCCGGAATTCGCAATGACCAGATCATCCGTCTTTGGTGCGCTCGGGCTGGCCCTGGTGCTGGCGGGCATGACCGGTTGCTCTTCGAAAAAAACCGCGATCTACGAGCACGAGAACTTCGATGACTCGGGAACCTACTCGCGCAGCTTCCAAGTCAGCGAGGCAGGCTCCTGCGAGGCTGCACGGCGGGCGCTGCTGAGCCAGGGATACATCATCACCAGCAGTGGCCCCAATCAGATTGCGGGCAACAAAAGCTTCCAGCAGAACAACGAAAACCACCTGCAGATCAGCTTCAGCGTGACGTGCGCGCCTGACAGCAGCGACGAGCAGCGCTCGACCGTGTTCGCCAATGCCCTGCAGGATCGTTATGCCCTCAAGAAGTCGAATACCTCGGCCAGCCTGGGTGTCGGAATTCTGGGTTCGGTGTCGATGCCAATCGGCTCCAGCGACGACTCGATGGTCAAGGTCGCCAGCGAGACGGTAACCGCTCCGCAGTTCTACGAGCGTTATTTCGCGCTGGTGGAGAGCTACCTGCCCAAGCCGAAGAAGGTCAGCAAGAAGGTCGAGGAGCCCGCGCCCAAGGCCGAGAAGCCAGCGCCTGATCTTGGATTGCCGGAGCAGGCCGCTGCGGCGCCTGCGACACAGGCCGCACCCGCCCCCGAACCAGCCCCTGCAGCAGACGTTCCAGCGACTGAAGCGACGCCAGCGCCAGCGGTTGATGACAGCCAGGGCTCGCAGCCGGTTGCCCCGCCGTCAGAGGCTGCGCCGATCCAGGTGCAGCAGGATGCGCAGCCTGCCGAGGTCACGCCACCCTCGCTGTGATCGGTGTCTTACCGGCCGCCTAATCCTCTGTTACAGATGATGGGGATAACTTCCCTGGCACCTGCTACGTTTACCCTTCATGGGTTTGTCATCATTCCTTCATCCCGCTCACCTAGCGTGAAGGCATGACCAACGCAGACAATGAATGAAGAGGACGCAGGCGATGGACGACTATCAGGAAGAGCTGCTCGAATACCAGGCCTATGAGCTGGACACCCCGGAACCTGCCGAAGACGCGACCGAGCTCTAGCCCACCTGCCGCTGGCTGCGACGGAATTCTCCCGGTGTGATGCCTGTCCAGCGCTTGAATGCGCGCTGGAACGCTTCGGCCGATGCAAACCCCAACAGATAGGCGATCTCGCCAAAGGCCAGTTCCGTATCGCGGATGTAGGTCTCGGCCAGGTCGCGCCGCGTGTCGTTGAGCAGGCTGCGAAAGCACGTGCCTTCTTCGGCCAGTTTGCGCCGCAAGGTCCAGGTGGGCAGTTGCAGGTGCAACGCCACTTCTTCCAGGTCCGGTTCACGGCCGCCATTGAGCAGCGGGCCAAGCAGGTGGATGATGCGTTCGCCCAGACTCCGCACCCGGGTGCGCTGAAGCATCTCCGCTTCGCACAATTGCAGCAGGTGCTGCCAGGTGCTCGGGCAGTGTTGCGGGTTGGGCAACTCAAGGGTGGCGCGGCTCAGGCGCAGTTGGTTGCCACTGGCGCCAAACTGCACGGAGCTGCTGCACAGCGGCTGGTAGTGGCTGGCGTAATCGGGTGCTTCAAATTCCATTTCCAGCCGCTCGGCCTGCAACGGCACGCCAACCAGTGCGCCCAGTTGGGCCAGCCAGCCGGCCATCAGTGAATCGACCACGAAGCGGTTATAGGCGTTGTAGGGGCTGATCGAATAGAAGCGCAGCCATGCCCCCTGGGGGTCTTCCAGAAAACTTGAATGGCCACGGTAATTGGCGGCATACAGAGGCTCGAAGCGCAGCAGGGTGCGCGCGGCTTCGCCCAGGGTAGGGGCCTGGGCTGCGGTGACACCTGCCAGGCCGGCCTGGGCCAGATGGCTCAGGCGCCCCATGTGCAAGCCCAGCGCCGGCTGCTTGCACAGCGCGATGGCGGCATGACCAAGGTGCATGTAGCGGGGGATCGACAAGCGAGCGCCGGCTTCGGCCAGGCGTGAGGCGTCGAGCCCGTATCGGTGCAGCAAGGGGGCGGGATCATGGCCAAGGTCGAGCAGGGCTTGGGCCAGGGGCTGGACGAAGCCTACCGAGACTTCACCCAGGCGCACGCGCAGGCGAGGCATCGCCTTACAACCACAAGTTCAGCAGGCGCGCGCCATGGCTGGGCGGGCCTGCCAGCAGCTCGCCGTCCTGATGTGCAAAGCCCTGGCCATCACTGCTCTGTTCCCAGAACTGCCCACGCATGAACACGCTCATGCTGCTGACCTGGGCGCCTGCAGCCTGGGTCAGGCGCTGCCAGGCCACTTGCTCGCTGACCTCGCCACGTTGCAGGGCCAGCTCGGTCGCGGCCTCCTGGTGCCGGTTGCCACGCCATGGCGCTTCCCAGCTGCCCTTGCCGCTGAGAAAGACGGGGTTGGCGACCAGTTGTACCTGTTGTTGCTCCAGCTGGTGCTGGTTCTCTGGGTACCAGCTGTCACTGCCGATCAACACACCCAGGCGCCCGGCTGGCGTTTGCAGCACTTGCAGCGGGAAATGCCGACCATGATGGATGTAGCGCCGCACTTCGCTGTCGGGGTATTGCTGCCGCTGAGGCTGGCCCAGCAATGAACCATCGGCCGCGAACACCAGGCTGCTGTTGAACAGCGGGCCGTTGCCGGCGTGCAATATGCCGCGCTCGACATAGGGCGCGGGCAGCACGATCGAGCCGGCCACCAGGGTTACGCCGAACTCCCGGGCCAGTCCGCCGAACAGTTGCTGGTAGTCGCTGGCCATCTGCGTGGCTTTCATACGCAAGTGCGCGTCGGCGCGGCGGTCATCGCCATTGGCCCGCAACATGGCCAGCCCGTAGCGCAACGGGTTGCTCAGCTCCAGCCACTGCTGCGCCTCGCGGCCGTGGGTCACCTGATACAGCTCGTTCTTCTCGCCGCGGGCCCACAGCCAGGTGCCGATGTGTTCCGGCAGCACCACGACCGTGCGCGGGCCGATCAGGCCCTGGGCACGGGCTTGCTCCAGGTAGGCCGCGAGCTTGCGGTGCAAGCGCTGCAGGTTCTGGTAGTCGCTGGGGTAGAGCAGGGGTTCGACGCCCAGCAGGTTGCCACGTTCACCGGGTACGCCATGGTTGAGCGCCAGCTCGATGCGCAAGTCGGACAAGTAATGGCCTTCCGGACGCTGTTGGGTCCAGAAACCGTAGCCGCACAGAGCGGTGATCATTACCAGCGCCAGGGCGCCTGCCAGGAGTTTTCGCATGCGGCGGTAAAGCGCTTATAAGAACAAAGGTTTCCTAGGGTAGTCCTGCTGTGCAGCAGGATCAATAAGTTGTCAGTTTCGATCATTGAGCGCATTCAAACGGCTGTTTAATGTCGGTGGCATAAACGACGGGGCCCGCCGAGGCACCCGCATTCCGTGATCACGCCACATGGGGAACCGTTCCATGGCTGCCGACCGCTATCCGCACTTGCTGGCCCCGCTCGACCTGGGCTTCACCACCTTGCGCAACCGCACCTTGATGGGCTCGATGCACACCGGCCTCGAAGAGCGCCCGGGCGGCTTCGAGCGCATGGCGGCGTATTTTGCCGAACGTGCCCAGGGTGGTGTCGGCCTGATGGTCACCGGCGGTATCGCGCCCAATGACGAGGGTGGGGTGTACTCCGGCGCGGCCAAGCTGAGCACCGAGGAAGAGGCCGACAAGCACCGCATCGTCACCGAAGCAGTGCATGCGGCCGGTGGCAAGATCTGCCTGCAGATCCTGCATGCCGGGCGCTACGCCTACAGCCCGCGGCAGGTCGCGCCGAGCGCGATCCAGGCGCCGATCAACCCGTTCAAGCCCAAGGCGCTGGACGAGGCCGGCATCGAAAAACAGATTGCCGACTTCGTCAATTGCGCCGTGCTGGCGCAGCGCGCCGGCTATGACGGTGTCGAGGTCATGGGCTCGGAAGGCTACTTCATCAACCAGTTCCTCGCCGCCCATACCAATCACCGTACCGACCGCTGGGGTGGCAGTTTTGAGAACCGCATGCGCCTGGCGGTAGAGATCGTCAGCCGGGTGCGCGATGCAGTCGGGCCGAACTTCATCATCATTTTCCGCTTGTCGATGCTCGACCTGGTCGAGGGCGGCAGTACCTGGGACGAAATCGAACAGCTGGCCAAGGCCATCGAGCAGGCAGGTGCGACGCTGATCAACACCGGCATCGGCTGGCACGAAGCGCGTATTCCGACCATCGCCACCAAGGTGCCGCGCGCAGCGTTCAGCAAGGTCACCGCCAAACTGCGGGGGGTGGTGAAGATCCCGCTGATCACCACCAACCGCATCAACACCCCTGAAGTGGCCGAGGCGGTGCTGGCAGAGGGCGATGCCGACATGGTTTCGATGGCCCGGCCATTCCTGGCCGACCCAGACTTCGTCAACAAGGCCGCTGCAGGGCGCAGCGATGCGATCAACACCTGCATCGGCTGCAACCAGGCCTGTTTGGACCACACCTTTGGCGGCAAGCTGACCAGTTGCCTGGTCAACCCGCGCGCCTGCCATGAAACGGAACTCAACTACCTGCCCGTGCGCACCGTCAAGCGCATCGCCGTGGTCGGCGCCGGGCCGGCCGGCCTGGCGGCGGCTACCGTGGCTGCCGAGCGTGGACACGCGGTGACACTGTTCGACGCAGCGAGCGAAATCGGCGGCCAGTTCAATGTCGCCAAGCGAGTACCTGGCAAGGAGGAGTTTTTCGAGACCTTGCGCTACTTCCGCAACAAGGTGGACAGCACTGGCGTCGAGCTTCGCCTGAACACCCGGGTCGATGTGCAGTCTCTGGTCGACGGTGGTTATGACGAAGTCATCCTGGCGACCGGCATTGCCCCGCGTACCCCGGCCATTCCGGGCGTCGAGCATGCCAAGGTGCTCAGCTACCTTGACGTGCTGCTCGAACGCAAGCCGGTCGGCGAGGCGGTCGCAGTGATCGGTGCCGGCGGTATCGGCTTCGATGTTTCCGAGTATCTGGTGCACCAGGGCGTGGCAAGCAGTCAGGACCGCGACGCCTTCTGGAAGGAGTGGGGGATCGACACCCAGCTGGAGGCGCGTGGCGGCGTGGCAGGGGTCAAGGCCCAGCCGCATGCGCCGGCCCGTCAGGTGTATTTGCTGCAGCGCAAGAAGTCCAAGGTCGGTGATGGCCTGGGCAAGACCACCGGCTGGATCCACCGCGCCGGGCTGAAGAACAAGCAGGTGCAGATGCTCAACAGCGTCGAGTACCTGGGGATCGATGATGCCGGCCTGCACATTCGTGTCGGCGAGGGCGAACCGCAGGTGTTGGCGGTGGACAACGTGGTGATCTGCGCCGGGCAGGAGCCGCTGCGGGAGCTGCATGAAGGGCTGCTGGCGGCGGGGCAGTCGGTGCACCTGATTGGTGGCGCGGATGTGGCGGCCGAGCTGGATGCCAAGCGGGCGATCAACCAAGGGTCGCGGTTGGCGGCTGAGCTTTGAGATAGTCGAGGGCCGCTTTGCGGCCCTATTCGCGGGACAAGCCCGCTCCCACAGATATTCCGCCGTACCAAAGGGCTGCAGGATGCCTGTGGGAGCGGGCTTGTCCCGCGAATGGGGCGCAAAGCGCCCCCGGGATTTCACTGTAAACTCCTGCCCATGACCACTCACTTCCAAGACCTCCCCCAAGCCCCGCTGCAGCCCTTGCACCTGCCCTGGCTACACGCAGCCCAGGTCGAAGCCGCCATCCTGCGCCTGGACCTGATCGACCCGCTGATCAGCGGCAACAAATGGTTCAAGCTGCGTCATCACCTGCTGCAAGCCCATGAAGCAGGCGCCCCTGGTCTCATCAGCCTCGGCGGCAATCACTCCAACCACCTTCACGCCCTGGCCGCCGCAGGCAAGCGCTTCGGCTTCGCAACTGTTGGCCTGCTGCGCGGCCACCCCCAGGACACCCCGACGGTGCGGGACCTGCAGGCGCTCGGCATGGAACTGCACTGGCTTGGCTACGGCGGCTACCGAGCCCGCCACGAGGCCGGGTTCTGGGCGCCCTGGCAGGCGCGCTATCCCGATTGGCACTGCATTCCCGAAGGCGGTGGCGGGCTGGCTGGGGCGCAGGGGTGCGCATTGATCGTCGAGCAGGCCCGGGCGCAACTGGCCAACCTGGGCTGGCCGAACTACCACGTCTGGTGGCTGGCAGCCGGCACGGGTACCACCTTGGCGGGCCTGGTATTGGCCGAGGCGGGCGCGCATGAGGTGCATGGCGCCCTGGCAGTGCCGTGGGATCACGGTGTGCCCGAGGCGGTGGCGGCGTTGGCGGGTAATCGCGGTTATCAGCTGCACGCGGCCTGCCGTGGCGGTTTCGCCAAAATCGATGATGATCTGCTGGCATTCATCGACGAAACCGAAGGCCGCACGGGCATCCCGTTGGAGGCCCTCTACACGGCAAAGGCCCTGCTGGCCCTGCGTGACCAGGTCGAGGCCGGACGGTTCGCGCCCGGCACTCGCCTGATCTTCCTGCACACCGGTGGCCTGCAGGGCCGGCGTGGTTACTTGTAGGGCAGCATGCGCAGCAGTGTGTTGTCGCGCTGCACGTAGTGGTGGTACAGCCCGGCCAGCGCATGCAGACCTATCAGCCAGTAACCCCAGGTGGCCACACGTTCATGCCAGCCCTTGATGAACTTGGCCTGGTCCGGGTCTGGTCCGATCAGGTGCGGCAGTTCCAGGCCATAGAAGGGTACCGGCTTGTCGGCGGCGCTGAGAATCAGCCAGCCGGCCAGGGGCAAACCGATCATCAGCAGGTACAGCGCCATGTGCATCAGGTGCGCCAGGCCGGTCTGCCAGGCCGGTGGCTTGGGCACGATGGGCGGGGCAGGGCGCACCAGGCGCATGGCCAGGCGTAGCCAGACCAGCACGAATACGCTCAGGCCAAGCATGAAGTGCAGGTCTTTCATCAGGTTGCGTTCGGCGCTGTCCTTGGGGAACAGGCCGCGGAACTCGATGAAGGCGTAGACGGCGGCCAGCAGCACCAGCATCAGCCAGTGCAGGGCGATGGACAGGCGCGAATAATGGCTCGCGGGGGTGGATGAAACCATGGGCGGTCCTCGTCATCAGGTCAATGGTCTAAGGTGGCGCTCTTGGCGGCGCTCGCTATCAACTGTAACTGCCTGGATGGAATAAAGCTTTGCGCTGGGTCTCTGAATGCGCAGTTGTCTGCGCTGGCCCTATCGCCGGCAAGCCGGCTCCCACAGGTACACCACTGCTCTCAGGTTCGGTGGTGTACCTGTGGGAGCCGGCTTGCCGGCGATAGGGCCGGTACAGGTCACCTGAAAACGGGCAATTGCGGCCAGCTGTCGGACACCAGGAACACCCGCTCGACCTCATGCCACACACCCTCTGAGCCTGGCTCCAGCCTGACCAGCATCTGCGCCGGTGCCTGCGGGTCCAATTCCGCCAGCCAAGCGGCGAACTGCAGGGGCGCCCAGCACTCATTCGCTTCGACCCGTGCCGGCGCCAGCCAGGCTTGGCGTGGCAGCGGCTGCCAGCGTTCGCTCGCGCTCATCGGCCAATCCCGGCGCCGTACCCAACGCCCCCGCAGGTGCTCCGGGTTGGCCCCCTCAGGCGGTTCAGCATGCCCAGGCCACGGGTAGAACAGATACCCCGCAAGCCACAGATGCGCCTGCACCTGCTCCACGCCAAGCTCGGCTAGCGCCTCACGGCTGTGTGCCTGACCCGACATCGGCAACTGATGGCCAGCCAGATGCGCCAGCTTGTTGCCCAACCGGTCATGGCAGCCGGGCCCCAGCCACTGCGCCGAGTCACGGCCATCGCCGTCGGCAGGCCCCAGGTAGAGTTTGATGGCCAGTTCCAGGTGATGGGTGCCGTCGCGGTCGCGTAGCAGGATGTCCAGCTCGCCCAATGTTCGGCTGTGGTCGCGGATCGCCAGGTTGGCAGCCAGCAACGCGATGTCCGGCGCCTGGCCCAGGGCAAATTGCCACAGACATTCGTAGTACAGGCCCAGGCGGCGGCTGGTGAGTTTCGCCAGCCACGCGCGCAGGGGCTGGTCGTCGGCGTCCAGCACCCGCAACCAATCCTTCAGGCGCTGCGGATCAGTCGCCCAGGCGCTGCCCGCCAGCGGATGGCGCTGGGGGCAGGGCGGGGCGCTCAGCAGCGGTGGCGATAGCAGGACCCAGGCCAGGTCGCGCACGGCAGGGCGGCGCAATTGACGGGGCAGCGCGTGCAGCTCGGCGAAAGGCATCATGCTGCGAGCATAGCCGGTTTGCCGCTGGCCGGTCGTTTCGCCCATAATCCCGGCATCGTCACCCCGCCGCAGAGCCTCGCAGGAGCCCCATGGAGCAATTTCGCAATATCGGTATCATCGGCCGCCTTGGCAGCTCCCAGGTGCTCGACACCATTCGCCGACTGAAAAAATTCCTCCTCGAGCGCCACCTGCATGTGATTCTCGAGGACACCATCGCCGAAGTCCTGCCAGGCCATGGCCTGCAGACGTCGACGCGCAAGCTGCTGGGCGAGGTCTGCGACCTGGTCATCGTGGTCGGCGGCGACGGCAGTCTGCTCGGCGCCGCCCGCGCGCTGGCCCGGCACAATATCCCGGTACTGGGCATCAACCGCGGCAACCTGGGTTTCCTCACCGATATCCGCCCCGACGAGCTGGAAGAAAAGGTCGCCGAAGTGCTCGACGGCCACTATCTGGTGGAAAACCGCTTCCTGCTGCAGGCCGAGGTACGCCGCCACCACGAGGCGATCGGCCAGGGCGATGCGCTCAACGACGTGGTCCTGCACCCGGGCAAGTCGACGCGGATGATCGAGTTCGAGATCTACATCGACGGCCAGTTCGTCTGCAGCCAGAAGGCCGACGGCCTGATCGTCGCCACCCCGACCGGCTCGACCGCCTACGCGCTGTCGGCCGGTGGCCCGATCATGCACCCCAAGCTCGACGCCATCGTCATCGTGCCGATGTACCCGCACACCCTGTCGGGCCGGCCGATCGTGGTGGATGGCAACAGCGAGCTGAAGATCGTGGTGTCCAAGGACCTGCAGATTTATCCGCAAGTGTCCTGTGACGGCCAGAACCACTTCACCTGCGCCCCCGGCGACACCATCACGGTGAGCAAGAAACCGCAGAAGCTGCGCCTGATCCACCCGCTCGACCACAACTACTATGAGGTTTGCCGCACCAAGCTCGGCTGGGGCAGCCGCCTCGGAAGCAGGGACGACTGATGCTCGATCCGGCGCGAAGTTTCGACATCATCGGTGACGTGCACGGCTGTGCACTGACCCTCGAACGGTTGCTCGACGCCCTCGGCTACAAGCGCGTCAGCGGCGTGTGGCGCCATCCGCGACGCCAGGCGCTGTTCCTCGGCGACATCGTCGACCGCGGCCCGCGCATCCGCGAGGCGTTGCACATCGTCCACGACATGGTCGAAGCCGGCCAGGCGTTCTGTATCATGGGCAACCACGAATACAACGCCCTGGGCTGGGTCACCCCGGCACTGCCCGGCAGCGGCAAGGCCTTCGTGCGCGAGCACACGCCACGCCATGCCCGCCTGATCGACGAGACCCTGACCCAGTTCGCCCAGCACCCCGGCGACTGGCACGACTTCATCCAGTGGTTCTACGACCTGCCGCTGTTCGTCGACGCCGGGCGCTTCCGCCTGGTGCATGCCTGCTGGGACCCTCGCCTGATCGAACCGTTGCGCCAGCAATACCCCGATGGGCGCATCGACGAGCATTTCATCCAGGCCTCGGCAGTGTCCGGCAGCTTCGCCGCCACCGTGTGCAACCGCCTGCTGCGCGGCACCGACATGCGCTTGCCGGACGGTCTGACCCTGACCGGCGGCGACGGCCTGACCCGCGCCTTCTTCCGCACCAAGTTCTGGGAAGAAGACCCGCAAACCTACGGCGACATCGTCTTCCAGCCCGATGCGCTGCCCGACGATGTGGCCCGTACGCCCCTGAGCCACACCGAGAAGAACGCCTTGCTACGCTATGCCGAGGACGAGCCGATGCTGTTCGTCGGCCATTACTGGCGCAGCGGCCGTCCGGCACCGATCCGCGGCAACCTGGCCTGCCTCGACTACAGTGCGGTGCTGTACGGCAAGCTGGCGGCCTATCGGCTGGATGATGAAACCCGGATCGACCCGCACAAGTTCGTGTGGGTCGACGTCGACCGACCGCAGGCCAACCAATGAATATCGTCGAAGTGATGCGCCTGCCGTTGTCGGTCGACCTTAGCGGCTTCGTCCATCTGCTGCAGCGCCTGCAGGTGCCCCATCGGGTCAGCGAAGAGGGCGAAGTCCAGGTGCTCTGGGCCCCGGACACGATTGCCGCGGATGTCCTTCAGCTCTACCAGCGCTACCCCGATGGCAACGCCGACATCGAAGCCGCCGCGCCCTCTGTGGGAGCCGGCTTGCCGGCGAAGGGCCCAACGCTGACCGAACAGGCAAAAGCCTGCAAGGTCACCGCCTTCACCCTGTTCCTCTGCCTGGTGGTCGCCGGCCTCACCGGCCTGGGTGACAACCTTGTCACCATCAGCTGGTTCACCTTCCTCGACTTCCGCGTGCAGGGCGAATACCTGCACTTCACCCCGCTGGCCCAGGGCCTGGCCGAAGGCCAGTGGTGGCGCCTGGTGTCGCCGATGCTGCTGCACTTCGGCGTGCTGCACCTGGCCATGAACGGCCTGTGGTACTGGGAGCTGGGCAAGCGCATCGAACTGCGCCAGGGCCCCTGGCTGCTGCTGGGCCTGACCCTGCTGTTCAGCCTGGTGTCGAACCTTGCCCAGCACTACACCAGTGGCCCGAGCCTGTTCGGCGGCCTGTCCGGCGTGTTGTACGGCCTGCTCGGCCATGTCTGGCTGTACCAGTGGCTGGCGCCCAACCGCTTCTTCAGCCTGCCCAAGGGCGTGCTGGTGATGATGCTCGTCTGGCTGGTCATCTGCCTGACCGGTGTGGTCGGCCAGCTCGGCTTCGGCCAGATCGCCAACGCCGCCCACGTCGGCGGGTTGCTCATCGGATGCCTGACGGGCCTCTTGGGCGGGGCGCTGGCCCGGCGTAAACTGTCCGCTTGATTTAGGAGACGCTATGTCCACGTTCACGCAAATGATCGAAAACATCACCCCGGAAATC